>Ga0210394_10001405_pt1 | contig 38910 bp, 66 predicted proteins | sample IncBWC12MmetaG_FD_160121 | JGI IMG/M metagenome (GOLD analysis project Ga0210394, IMG submission 160121) | Forest soil microbial communities from Barre Woods Harvard Forest LTER site, Petersham, Massachusetts, United States - Inc-BW-C-12-M | ecosystem: Environmental > Terrestrial > Soil >... | reverse complement strand
CTTATGGACAATAGCTCAAAACTCTGGTCAAACAATACATTTCGGAGTAGTAAATACCACAACAGGCGCTACCGGCACTTTATCTTCTACAAAACAGTATGATGTAGTATATCTACTGACGACAATAGCAAATACAGACTTCACGGTTATCAATGCTGTAGGAAATCTTACATACGTTTAAGGCTTTATGGTCACAAACAATATCGCAAATATCCCGACTGCTGCTTCAGGAAAAGTTCTCCAAGGAGCAGGTGTTGGAAATGCACTCACTTTTTCCACCCCAACTTATCCAAGTGCTAGCGGAACAGCTAGAACAATTCTTGTCTCTGATGGAACGAATAACATCTATTCCACAGAAACCTGGCCAGTGCCAGGAACCTCAGGAAATGTTCTTACAAGTAACGGAACGAACTGGACAAGCGCAGCAGCTACAGGTCCTTCAGGTCTTACATACGTAACCCTAAACATCACATCGGCTCAGATAAAAGCCCTACACGGAACACCCATACAAGTCGTGGCAGCTCCAGGTTCAGGAAAGGTCTTGTGCCTCATATCTCCGATCTATGGAAAATTCAACTATGGCGGAACAAACGTATTCGTCGCAGCAGGAAGTCAAACAATAGCTCTCTATTGGGGAACAGCAACTACAAACGGCGATGTATTGGCAAATGCTCAGCTTACCGGCTCAACATCTGTGTATACAGCAACAACAACATCTACACACACAGGAACAGCATTCGCAAGCATTGAAAACTTGGCTCTGAATCTATACAACCCAGCAGCAGCAGGTGAAATCACGGGAAATGCAGCAAACAACAATACATTTACAGTATCGTTTTTTTATTACACTGTAACACTAACTTAGGTTCATGATGAATATTATTCTTATTTCAAGTCTAGTTATCTTCCTACCGCTTATGATTATATTAATTCATTATGGCCCTGACCCAATTATACATTTTATTAAAAAACTCATCAAACTTATTTTGCGTTCAAAAAACTAAGAGGAATTATGCAAGCTTTAAACTCAGTATATACTTTTGTTAAAGAAACAATTACAATGGAAAACTTCTCACGGGCAGCCTATAGCGCTGCAGCATTTTGCACAGGAGCTACCACAGCAGCGTTCGCATACAACAACGTGCTCTACAGTGTGCAGATCATCAAAAACTGTGCCCTCCCTATACTCAACGGTACTATGCCTCAAATTCGAACGGATTTGGCAGTAGGAGCGTTTAACATAACAGCTGGCTATATTGACCATACCCTACTCAACTTAGGCCATTATGGCTTGATTCTGATAGGAATTTGCGCCACTGGCTACCTAATTGGCAAAGCAATTTCGATTATCCAACCGCAAGATGTCCAAAATATCGAAGCCACGCATCGAAGCATCAAAGAAGCTTCACTAGCTTCAAACTCTTAACGATACTCGCCACCTACGGTATCGTTGGCCTCAGTCTGCCCTAACGGACTGGGGCGTTTCTTCTCAGCCTCTTCTCTTTCCAGTTTTTTAATCTGCCAAGCTTTCATGTTGGCTCTTTCCAAAACTTTTTTCCGTCTTTCGTCTGCTTCTCTTTGAGCCTGCCTATCTTCCTTCGTCGGTTCCTTTGGAGGCTTAATACCAAGTCTTCGCCATCTTTCCTCTCGCTCTTCACGAGACAGGCATTTTTTAACCGGTGTTTCAGAAACACTCACATAGCGACCTTCAGAGTAAAGTCTTTTACAGATGCTTTTGGTGTATTTTAAAATATTAGTTATTGGCTTATTACTGTCTATTTCCTCGACGGCTTTCTCTATAACATCTGCTGGAAATTCTTCCAGATGTTTCTTAAGCTCAGAGATGGTTATTTGCAGGTCTTTACCAGATTTACTCTTGAATTTGACCAATTCCAAAGAGTTTGAAAGACCACCACCACCATTCGGAATGCCGGGAGATTTCTCAAGATTTTCAGGAATTGGAGGGGTTGGGGGTGGTGGTTTCTTATATATATTATTCCTTAGTTTAGCTTCATTCCTTGGTAGTGTCGACTTCGCCGTATACGGGAAAGCCGGTTGCGGAGAAATTATTTTAATTTCATCGGGAACCTGTTGTTTTGTCTCAAAAACAGCGTAGTCGCATCTTGTGAATTTTCCTTTATCATCCCTCTTCTGATTTTCCCGTAATATGTATCCGTTTTGAATCCCTTCTTTAATCATAGAAAATATGGCGTCTCTTTTTTCTTTTAAGACAGAAGAGAGATGAGAGACTCGAAAAATCCAATCATCGGGTTGAGATAAGCAAAAAGCAAGAAAGCCCTTAAGGCTACATGATATTGATTTGTCATGTAGAAATTGTTTGTCTAAGACGACATAAGGCTTTTCATGTCGTTGAATTCTAATAACTGACATAATCTCCTGTTGTGTAAAAAGGAAGCATTATGCCAAACTGATAACAGACATGATGTTTCCTTGGTTTTTGAACTCACATAACTGGTTTTAAAACCGACATAATTTCCTGTTGTGTAAAAAGAAAACATGGTGTTGAGTTGAGGGCTGATGGAAATTGAATTGATAGACATTTTGATATCGCTGTCAGTGATCCTATTTTTCGTTTCCATCTGCCTGTCTTTTAAATCCATATCCATTCAAAAAAACCTCGTGCGTCGTGTCGATAGCGACGCGCATTTTAATCGGTCCAAGCTAATACAGATTGAATTTGAGGTCAAGGACTTCCGACGTGCCTTCCAGACACAATCCATCCATGACAGAAAGAAAGATCTCGCTAGAAACAGATTCGAATCTAGCGAAACTTCAGCTACTAAGATTCAGCCTTTTGTGGCTTTAAAGACTCAAGGAATGAATCTCGAAAACGTACCGTAAGCGCCTCGTTCATCAAAGCGCTGTTCAAGATTTCTTCCTGAGACGCTCCTTTCTTTACGGAAATATACTTGATATACTCCTTCAAAAGCTCAATGTCGCAGTCGCTTCCTATAGAAAGAAGAGCCACTTGCAAGTCTTCTACAGTAGGATCTTTCTTCACTTCCGGCTCAACATTCTTCACTTCAACCTCAGCCTCTTCCAGATGCTCCAAAGCCTTCGGCTTCTTCTTTTCTTGCTTCGGCTCAAATTCTTCCTCGCCGTATGTGCCACCAATGATATCCGCAAACAGCATCCTGCCAAGATTTCCCATAGCACGCGCAAAGAGCATGTTCTTAGGGTTCTTCTTGTAGTTATCCTTCCCAAGCAATCCAGCAAGTTCCGCATCTTTCAGCGTAAACCTAATTGTGAGCGTATCTCCGTTATCACTCCTTGTGCCTTTGATAATGCACTCATCAGAGCCCCATTTCTCCACAATGATGCTATGGCCCGCTTTTCGGATCATCTCATTCATCATCATAGGCTTCATGCTTATCTTGCCCTGGATGATGTCAAAGCCGCTCATAAGAGCCTTTACAGGATGAATCCCCAAGTCCTTCGCATACATGATAACAACCATAATGGTGTCTAGGTTCCATTCCTTAGACCATTTCCCGCTCTTTATCACGATGTCGCCAAGCTTTCTCGCATAATCAAGTTCTGAAAAGTATTGATCTGCTTTTACTAATTCGTTAGCCATTGTTTTTCTCTTCCCTTATTTTTGCTATTTTTGTGTATTTTTCTTTGATCTGGAAATACTTTTCTCCCCAAAATTCGGCACTTATTTTCCATTCGTCCGCAGATTCTTTCCAAAATTTAATCATAAGATTTTTTGCATTTATCCTATCTTCAAGATCCCTTATCATGTCGTTATCCATTATCTTGTCTCCAAATAATTCATGAATGTTTTGTTTAATTCTTCGTAGGACTCGTACCAGAAATTTTCCATCTCTTTTGCCATCTTAAGCTCTATCTTCGCTACGCACAATTCGCTTTCCAGCTTCTCCGCACGCTCTTTATAAAAATCATAGGAAAAGATTTGCTCAAAATCATCATCCCCTATAGATTCATCGTGTTCCTTTAACATTTTGATTTCTCCATTTTTTGATTTGGGAGCGTTCTAGAACCCACTCTAGAACGCTTCGTTTCTATATATTCATCGAATACTTGCTAGCCAGATACCAAGAGAAGTCATCCTCGTAGCAAGCTCTTTCTTCCAAGTCCATTTGCTTAAATATATTCAGCTCCTCGATCAACTGAAATTCGTTGATTCCAAAAAGAAACTGTAAAACCGACTTATTCTCGTCATCCAACAGCCCCTTCCACTCGTCAAATTCCTCTTCTTCCTCTTCGTCTTCTTCATTATTCATGCAATCCTCTGTTTTTTTGTTGTGATTTAAGTATAACGTTTTACTGAATATTTAGTCAAATAGTAAACTAGCTTTTTTCTCTTCCCATGCCTTAATTGCCTCCTCAACACAACGTGTGAACACACTGTTTTTGTATGAAAATTCATAAACCTTAGGAAGCATCGGAGAATATTTCGCAACTCCATCCTCTATATACTTCTTGCTTTGACGTAAGTTTACCCACAGCATCTTTTCTTTGCTCACATCAATACCGTTCCTTTGAAGCAGATACCAGTAGAAATGCGCCTGCATCTCCCATATCTCCTCATTGGCACTAGCTGAACACTTCCAGTCCACAAGTAACGGTAGATTATGTCTATTCGTCTCAATAATGCCATCAATCTCACCTGTTATCATGAGCTCATCATCATAAAGCCGGGGAACTTGCATCTTAAATACAGGCTTCTCCTTAGCTTTCCATAATTCATATGAACCAAAATATGCCCAAGCTCTTTCCGTCTTAAGCATAGGGAAATCTCCGCTAGTATCCTCTACAATTGCTTTATGAACGTTAGTGCCTATTTCAGCCTTGGCACTTAAAACCGCCTCATCTATTCCTGAGAAATTTTGTAGCCTTCCCAATATCTCCGAAACCCTAATATACATGAAAATTCTCCATATTGACATTTTTACAGTAGAATAGTATACTAACGTGAAAGTGTAATATTTTACTAGGAGAATCATGCAAATCGAGGAATGGCTACAGAAAAATAATATCTCTCCATTAGAATTTTCCAAGAAAATTGATGCATCAAGAGCCGCTCTTTATAAATGGAGAATAGGAAAGTTCAAACCAAATAAGTTTTATCAAAAAATAATCCATAGAGAGACACAGGGAGAAGTCTCATACTCAGATTGGGAGAAACAAATATGAAATATATATCAGTAAGCGAAGCCGTGGAAATGCTAGGAGTCACGCCACAAGCCGTCTACCAAGCGATACGTCGCAGAACACTTAAAGCAAAAAGAAGCAATGGCAAGATCGTTACAACATATGAATGGATACACGAATACCTTAAATATTGGAGATCAAAACAAGAACATTCCATGTTTAATGGCGAAAAGGTGTTCAATAAAGACAAAGGAGAATACTCCATAATCATGGCAGCAAAAGAGCTCGGAGTAAAGCCGCAGCTCCTACAAGACATGCACTTCGAAGGCAAGATAAAGACATACTATAAGGGGAAATACATAGTCATATCAAAACAAGAGCTGGAGCGCGTCAAAGAATCAGTTCTCGAGAGGCATCGTAAATCCGCTTGACATCTAATGACGAGATCGATAACACAGAACAAATTTTAAATCGGTCTCGTATGATCATGTTCGAAATACACACAATACCAAAGCCACAGAAACAAACTCGTTTCGCAAGAAATATCGCTTATGATCCATCCAGGGATTACAAAGAGTCTCTACGCTGGCAGATAAAGCCACACGCACCAAAAGAGCCTTTCCAAGGGCCAATGAGAGTTCATCTAACTTTCCACCTTCCAATTCCAAAACAGACACCAAAGGCCCGCAGAAAACAGATGATAAATGGCGTTTGCGTGCCATGGAGAAGGCCAGACCTCGATAACCTGGCATATACCGTAACCAATGCCATGCAAGAGCTCGTATATGAAGACGATTCACAGATAATAGACCTCGTTCTTAGCAAGCGGTACGCAGAGGTGCCAAAGATAATCGTGAAAATTCTTGAAATGAACCTTGCAAAAAATGATGACAATGATCAAAGTTGACGTTTAATATAAGGTAATGCATGCCACTCGTCAAAGGCAAGAAAGCCAAAACAAAAGCCGGAATCTCTGAAAACATTAGACGAGAAAAACATGCTCACCCAGACATGGATATTAAACAGGCTGTGGCAATTGCATACAGCACAGCTCGCAAAGCAAAAAAGAAAAAGTGAACGTAACAATACTCGAAGTGCATCAACTTTTAGGACACGGTGGCTTTGTAATGATATTCGAAATCAAAAAAGATCATAATTATGGCGAGACCTAGAAAAGACGGCACCCATGCTCCAGGAACAAATCAAGGCGGAGCACCAACTAAATATACCGAGGAATGGATTGAAGAAGAAGCAAGAAGATTGCTTGATTGGATCGCTAATGATACCCCTGATAAAATCTATATAGGTTCTTTTGCAAGATATCGAGGTTATGACCGTGCTCGTCTCTCAGAATTTGCTCGTTCAAATTCCAACTTTGCGCGCGCTATGCGTCAAGCACAGGCCTGGCAAGAAGAAAAGTTCCTCCGTAATGCCCTGTCGAAGGAGTGGGATGCGGCGCAAGTACGCTACACTATGGCTAGAGTGTGTTCTCCGGAATGGAAAGCATCTTGGGATAAAGAAGAAAAAGAAGAAGCTCCTCCTCAAATAATTCAACATGTTGTAAGATATGCGGATATCCCTAAAGAATCCCATGCCAAAGCTGATTGATCTTACAGGACAAAAATTCGAAAGACTAACCGTAATTGAAAGAATAGGCCGATTTTCCAATAAGACACTATGGAAATGCCTATGCTCATGCGGAAAAATTACTACTCCTAATTCATATGATCTTAGATCCGGGAAAACGCTAAGTTGCGGCTGCTTCCACAAGGAAAAAGTAAAAAATCAAGCTTCTTCCGGAATATATGGATGGAAAAAGAAGAATGACTATAGAAAAGTTCATGGCATGACTAAGCACAAGCTGTACTATATTTATAGAGGAATACATGACCGCTGTTATAGAGAGAAGTGCAAAGACTTCAAGTTCTATGGAGCAAAGGGAATAAAGTTGTGTGAGGAATGGAAAAAAGATTTCATGAAATTCTACCAATGGTCTATGGATTCCGGATGGAAAGAGGGCCTTACAATTGATAGAATAAAAAACACTGGTGATTATGAACCATCAAATTGTCAATGGTCTACAAGGTCAGAAAATTCAAGAAGGCAAGGGAAAAGTTTTAATTCTTCCAGAGCTTCCCCATAAATTCACGCCAAGGCATTATCAAAGAAATTTCTTCATAGAAATGGATAAAGGCAAGAAAAGAGGTGTTTGGGTTGCTCATAGAAGAGCCGGTAAAGATAAATGTGCTTGGAATTATATGATTCGCGAAGCCCTTACAAAAAAAGGTGTGTACTTTTATTTTTTTCCCACTTTTTCTCAAGCTCGTAAAGTCATTTGGGATAGCATGGATAACGATGGGCTTAAATTCTTAGATCATATCCCTAAAGAATGCCTACTTTCTCCACCTAATAATCAAGAGATGAAGATAAAGCTTATTAATGGTTCTCTTATTCAACTTGTTGGAACTGATAAGTATGATTCTGTTATGGGTACAAATCCTTGTGGATGTGTTTTCAGTGAATATGCTCTTCAAGATCCCAACGCATGGCAATTTATAAGACCTATTTTGGATGCTAACGGTGGTTGGGCTGTATTCATATTCACACCTAGAGGTGCGAATCACGCTAAAGAGCTCTATGATATGGCTTGCAATAATCCTGACTGGTTTTGTGAAAAACTGACAATTAAAGAAACTGGAGTGATTTCTGATGAGACCTTAGATAAAATACGTTCTGAAGGCACAAACGAAGATATTGTTCAACAGGAATACTTCTGCAGCTTCACTCTTGGTATACAGGGCTCTTACTACGCATACTATCTACAGGCTGCAAAAGACGAAGACCGGATATGTCATGTACCGCATCAAACACAGAAAAAGGTTTGTACTTCCTGGGATGTGGGTTACAACGATGAAACAGCGATTATATGGTTTCAATGTATTGGACAAGAAATACACATCATAGACTATTATGAAAACAGACAGAGAGAGGCAGCGCATTATGCAAAGATTATTAGTGATAAGCCTTACACTTACGACAGGCATTTTGCTCCTCATGATGTATGTGCTCATCAAAAAGGTGATGGATTGGAGCTGCGATCAATTTATGCCAATCTCGGCCTTGACTTCACTGTGCTGACATTGGATAATATACGTAGTATTGTAGAGGGCATTGAGTGTGCAAGGAGCTTATTTCCGAGATGCTACTTCGATTCTGTGAAGTGCAAGCCGCTGATACAGGCTCTTGAGAACTACAGGCAGGAATACGACAAAAAGCGTGAGTACTACAGCAATAGACCTGTCCACGATAGGTTTTCCAATGCGGCTGACGCATTTAGGTACCTCACAATAGGTTGTAAGCTGTATATGTACTCCGACAGAGGTGTGTCAGACCGTGAGTATGAAATTATGATGAATAGAAACAAACCGGTGTTTAACTAATGTGGATTTCCTACAATAAAGAGCAGATTGACGAGCTTCTCAAGAACAAGTTTGTTGTACAGAAAACTCTTGAGCTGCAAAAAGCGCTAGACACTGATACAATGGGGGAATTCTTCGAAGAGAATCCAGATTATTTGCAGCTTATGATGCACCAAGCATCAACACTAGATTGTGAGATAGGGGAAGAGATTAAGCCTTTATTATATCCAGATAATCTTCAATATATTGATCCTCCGGGAACATTTGAAGGAATACCAGATGAGTGTAACGGATGAGCTTTAACTATGAGGCATTTGTTTTAAGCAACTCAGGCGGGCTAATGCATATTATAGAAGAGTATTTTAAACAAACGTTAGCCACTACACCTGTAGGCACAGATCTTAGATCGCTAGAAAATGCTATACTTGTTCGTACTATCTCTGTTTTGTTCGATGCAAAGGTGTTATCTAGCGATCTATCTATGGAGCAGTACACTGCTTTAAAAAGAAGAGTAGCAAAAGTTTTGAAAAATTGAGGTATTTATGACACACATAGTACAGACCCCAATAGCTCCATATCGCCCAAAGGATTGGCCACAGCCGCAGATGACGATAAGCCCGAATCCAGCACCACAGCAGTATTTTCCTCAAGGGCCTAACCAAAAATGACAGTCTCTAAATTAGATCTAGGTTATGGATGGTGGCGCGTAGAAATTTGGCGAAACGGCTTTTTGATAAGTGCTTGGTATGAAAGAGAAAGTAAAATTCCGTGAATGGCCATACGAGATGTTTTTTCATGGTGATCGATATACATTCAATCGGAAATGTGTTTCAAAGTTTATGAAAAGAAAAGGTGCTGCATATATCCTCTTTGAAGAATTGGCTACGTATAGGGAAAACTGTTTTTGGGGTTTAACGATTAGGATATACGCGCTCTATCTTCGCGTGAAGAATATTTTAACAGAGAAAAACTATTATGACAATGACAGTAAAGACACCACTTCCTCCTAAGCAGATGCTGTGGTTTGAGAATATACAGCTTGTTCAAAAGCAGTGGCCTGTACCAGGACCTGGATATCCTAGGGGATCGACTACATGACTCAAGAGAATTTTACACTTTCTGAAATCATGGCTCGTACATGTTCAAAGTGTAGTTCTACAAACACGCGAGTATCGTTTCTTATTCCGTATGACAGGTCTAAAAAATACACTACATTCGTTCATTGCAGAGATTGTGGGTTTGATGATAAATACCAAAAAGAAAGGGTTTCTACTACATGACACCGGTTGAACGTAGAATATGGAATGAAATCGCAGAATGTCTTGAACTCGAGTGTGTAAATATTGTTAGCTACATATATGATTTTGTAGACGACGAAGAGTGTAAAGGCTTTACTTTAAAGTCTTGCAATGGTATAGTGACCATCTCAACTATAGGCCGAAAAATAGGTAGACGACAGGAAAGGATACTAGAGTTAGAACTTAATGGGCAAATGCCAGAACGTTGGAAATATTTACCTTTAGATCAACCAGAAAAAGAAACAAATTAAGGTGAAAAATGCTATCTTATGAAGACTTTTGCGAATCGATAAAGACAATGAACTCTGATGACAGTATTAAAAAGACCTTGTATGACATATACTGGCAGATCTATAAGATGAAAAACCGTATGGAAGAGATAGAAGACTCATTAAAGGAGCTACATGACAGCAGTTCAGAAGCTACAGCCGATACCTAAGCCCTGGATTCATGCTAGACCTTTTCCCTGGTGGCCGCCTATACAAGTATGGTATCCTCGATAAGCCTGTGTCAGTGTAGGTGAATTCACTGTTTTTCTGGACGGCAGGCGCAAACGGTGAAATCCGGTTCGATCCCGGAAGCAGGCATTTCCTACCCGTGCTATAGCCTTCGGTAGGGGGCTTTCATGGAGCCTTGATCCATGTCAGTTTTTTGACCGTTTCTGTAAAAACACGTTCAGGTTTCCTCCGTGACCTCTTATGCGCAAGTTAAAACGGAGGACGTTTTACAGGTGTTTATGTCAGTAACAATACAGAGACCGAAGCCTCTTCCTCCTAATCGTGGGCGTGATGCTCCATGGACATTTCCTAATCAATTTGGTGGCCCTGTACAGTGGCCTAAACCTAACCCGAGCACTTAAAATGAGTGAGGGAGAATTTGACAGGGCATTTCTTTCTTTTGATTCATATGATAAAGAAAGATTCCATGCTGCTATACCGGAAATGGCAAAAACTTTAATAGAAGTTATGCTTGGGAAAAAGAAGGGCAAACATAACGGCTGTGACATTATAATAAAGTATGGTGACAAGGACATTTTTCAACTCCCAACTGTTGGTGTAAAATGGAGAAAATAAGTGTGATGCAGTGGCTGGATCTCCTACGCCCATATCTTCCTGTTGTTATTGGATTTGTGTTAGGCTCGATAGTAGGATGGAGTTTTAGAAAATGAAATGTAAAGCGGCTTTACTTTTGCTTTTGACCTCATGCACTCCTATAGAGCGAGAGCTTGCGGAAGATTGCCTCCATGAAGTCATTGTAGCCGAAGAAGCTATAGAGGAAGATATTGCTCATCATGAGTAAAAAACACCGAGAATATTTAGTCACTGAGAAACTCCCTAGAGATATGTGTAGGGTTCGTTGTTTTGGATATAAGCAACCATTTTTACGAGATAGGAGAATTTATAAAGAACCGCATTGGTATGAGGTGTATTTCAGCTTCACAGTGAAGGATTGCAAATTAAAAAAAGAGCTACCAAAAGATCCCCAAGAGTCTATTTTAGAGTCATGTAGGGTTGAGGAATCATGGCTAGCAGTACACGGCGACTATTGTGTTATAGGTGTTTCTAAATGGAAGGCGATTAGCGATGGCATGTGTGATAATTGTGGGCTTCTCTATGCAACATGCCCATGTGATAAGCCGGCATTAAAATGAGCGATGTAAAGCCGGCTTTACAATACAACGATGAAGTTCAGCTCATGTGCGAGCATTGCAAGCAATACTTTCTGTTTGACTACACGTTTAAGAATTGTGTATTGTTTCGCTGTGAAGAATGCCTAAACCCTGGGAAACATCATGGACAAAGACATCAAGAGCGTAAAAAAGCACATAGACAAAGACATGAACAAGCTGCTAAAGAAAGACAAGGTTCTCGATAAAAAGCGAGACAAGTGTGAACACGAAGTCGACAAATTGAAGAAGAAATAAACATCTTGTAGACCAAAAAATCACTAATCAAACCCAACCCAAACCATATCTTAAGCCAAACTCATGGATTTTTAATCGACAGATCCACAGTGCCTAAAGAAGAAGAGTAATATATAGATATAGTATATACTCTTAGTAGAGCATTGTGGAAGGTGTCGATGACTGAAGATTTATTCTCAAACAGACTTGCTGAGAGCAAACAAAAAATTAAAGAAAAGTGCAGCGAAATCTTGATCGAAGTGAAAAGTGGTGGTCCATTTTCATCAGATATCGTCATTACGGCGACTTTTTCAGCAGTTGGAGAAAAGGACAAGGTACGCTGTTATTACTCAGATCTGAAAAGCTGTTTAAAGGGAATTGAGACCATGCTATTTGTTTAAACATCAACTTTGACCTTATTTCAGCTCTACGCTACACTGAGCCTTTACTCAAGGAGCAGTATGGCTAACCCCATGTCAAACTATTCTAGCGATGCAAAAGAATTCCTTTCAGACTATAGAAAGACCGCTAGCAAGTCATATGAAGATCATCAAGACATCGTCAAGGAATTTGGGGAAAACTACGAAAGAGCTTACCAGCAGCTAAATACATACTATGCCGAAGCATACCGAGATCTAAGCTATTCTTTAGGCAATCAGTGGTCTCTTGAAGAAATCTCCTACCTCAACAACCAAAGGCGTTCCAGCTTCACGTACAACATGTGTAGGCGCATGGTTAACCTTATAGAGGGTATACAGCGCAGTAACCGACTTGCGACGAAAATAATGCCTATAGAAGATGCCGCAGACCTCACCGCTGAAATCATGACAGATACTATGCAATACATTATGACCTCGGGAATGGGATACGATAGAATCTCAAAAGCCTTCCGTGACTCTCTCATCACAGGAATCTCTTGGCTTTGTCCTTACATAGACTATCGAGAAGATCCTGTGAACGGTGATATCAAGTTTCACGTGGATGACTGGAATAACACTATCTGGGATCCATTCTTCACTCAAAAGGACATGTCGGACTGTTCATTCTGGTCTAGGCGAAAATATCTTGACCGTACCACTGTTATCAGCCTGATTCCAGATCAACAAGATCGCATAAATGCCCTCCCATATGGTTCTAGGGACGATAAATTCACCTACATGAGTTTTGCTCGTCAGTGGGGGATGCAAAAGCTTCTTAATTACACAGAGTACTGGCGCCGTCGTTGGGAGATAAAGGATGTGCTTGTAGATATGCGTACAGGTGAGACTACGGTTTGGAAAGGACCTAAAGAGCGTCTTAAGTTCATGAGAAACATAGCTCCTAACCTGCAAATCATGAAAAAACCTGTGCGAACAGTGGAGCTGGGCATTATAGTAGAGGGCGAACTTCTTTATTATGGGAAAGACCCTTATGGCCTTGATGACTACCCTTGTGTACCGATTTTTGGCGGTGATTACGCGCCTTCGTATGACCTATTCACGTGGAAGCTACAGGGTATCGTCCGATACATTAGAGACCCTCAGACAGAGCTTAATAAGCGTATTTCTAGGCATGTTGATCTGCTTGATTCGCAACTTAATTCTGGCTGGATAGCAAAGACCGGTGCAGTAACAAACAACTCTTCACTCTTCAAGTCTGGCAATGGCCAAGTGATTTTCCTTAAACCCGAAGCCCAGATGACAGATGTTCAGAGAATTGAAGCTCCTGATATACCTCAAGGGCAGATGCTGCTTACTGAGATGTTCGACAAGATTATACCGAATATCCTTGGTATTAATCCGGAAATGCTTGGCATGCCAGAGAATGAAAAAGTCGAGACTGCTGCCGTCTTGGCCAAGATGCGTCAGGCTTCCGGCCTTATATCTCTTCGCGGTGTATTTGATAATCTGGCAGAAAGTCAGAAAATTCTCGGTCAAAAGGTTATGAAGCTTATACAGGTGAACTATTCCCCTGAAAAGATACAGCTTATAACAAAGAAAGAGCCAACACCTGAATTCTATTCCAAGATGTTTGCACGCTATGATGTGGTTGTGGAAGAAGGCCTTCTCACAGATACACAGCGCCAATCCCAATTCATGGACCTGCTGCTGCTTAAACAAATGGGTGTAGTCGGCGATGAAGTAAATCCTCTCATCATCAAAGCAAGCAACCTGCACGGAAAAGCAGAGCTCAACGAGTTAATTGAGGCCAAGCAGAAAGCAGAGTCCGAGCAGCTACAGAAACAAGAGCAGCTACAGAATCAGCAAATGGCGGTCATGACAGACGGCATAGAAGCAAAGGCTAAGTCCGATCAGGCTCTTGCGATGGAGCGGATGAACAAGATTCACCTTGACGAAGCCATTTCCGCTGAAAGAGTACAGCGAGCTCAGCAAGAGTCAACTGCACAGATGTTAGATTTTGCAAAAATCCTAAAAGAGCTTCAAGGGTTAGATTTGAATCAGATTCAGCAGAAAGTTGCGATGCTAAAAGGACTGCACGACATCGAACAAGGGTTGCATTCAAGAGAAATGGATCATCATAACCTAGGCATAGAGCACAGGAAGCTGGACTTACAACAGGAGCAGGCGCAGCAACAAGCCCAGATGGCTTCTGCTGCTTCCCAAACTCCTTGAAGAAGTCTAATATAAACTTATTGATTAGGTCATTAGATTCTCCCTTTGTCCAGTACACTTCTAGGAAGTTTAGCAAGTCTTCTTTCGTTATTTTTTTCTCTGCGGTTTCAGGATATAACAATACTCTAACCTTGTTTTGGTTATGTATGAGGCGGTTCATGCAGTTTTCGCATAAAACAAATTGCCAGAAATGATGTTCTATAAAATCGAATTGATATGGTTCGCTGCAAATTGTACAGATCTTTTTTGGTACTGAATAGGTCATTTTTCCTCTGATGTGTTAGGTAGTGGCTTCCAATACGAGACTTTCCAAATATATCCATCTGTGCCATACCAATCTGGATCGATTGTTGAAATACCATCCCAGCAGCCTTCGAAAATATATCCAGGTGTATAAGCTGTCACTATTGTATCTTTCTCAGGCATCTGCTTGCGACAGTCAATCCAGCCCCTTTCTAATCTTTCTTTTTTCTGACACTCAATAGATCGCTTCTTATAGTCTTCTAATGATTCCCCTCGCATCCTATCACAGTAGCCGTTTTTCTCTAAGATTTCCTTGATTCTTTTAGTTACATCCTGACAGAAATCACAACGACACTTACTCCAGTGCTCATAACTTTTCTGTACGATTTCGACAGGATTCGTTTTCATAGAATGCCAGAATTCATCTGGAAATTGTTTATAGACCTTGTGTAGGTAAGAAGTCATTTATCCTCTGGACGTTCTACTGGTTCGCCATCTATGAAAATAAATCTTTCATTGATTATTTGAAGAAATTGTGTTTTTCCTTCTTCAGTTTCATACCATTCAGGAGGTTTTGGAAGCGGCATCCAGTGTGTGACCTCATTGTTTACAAATGGTGATTTCATCATGAAAAGCGATCCAAATCCAAATATACTTCCATTTTTTAAAGGCCATATGTAGTCGGATATCCACATTATATTACCATCATAGACAAGATACTCTCCATCTTTTTCAGGTAACGCATCTTTTACGCTTATCCAATCTGTCATTTTTCTGCCTTCAAAACCAAGTGTATTTTTGTCAAATCCTTTTCCATTTTGTTACACCGAGTACATGTTCTGGACAATCTTCATAGGATGGTATATTCCACCGTTCACATACTGAATATTCTTTTAAAACAGAATGTTCTGGATCTTCTGGTAGCGAATCTTTTAATCTATATTTATAGACATCGAACTTGAAAACAACCTCATGCCAGCCGGGTTCTTTCTCCATGTCTTTTTTGCAGCAGTATGTCTTGTGACCGAAGCAAAGGCAGCGCATTCCGTCATCTGGGAGTGTTTGTAAAACGCTATATTCTTTTTCGCTCACTGTCCCACCACATGAGATTTAAATATTTCCCTAAAATACGCTGCTATATTGCTTGTCTCATGCTTCTTTCTTCCGGATACATACTGCCACGTGAACAAGTAGCAGACATCACACAGGCCTCGTGACTTATGGGGCCTGCCCTGGCACTTGCAATGCCTACAAGATTGATACCTACGACACCACAAGCCGTTTTTTATCATACCTTAATCCTCACCATTTTGTGCGAATGGCTGTTTAAAATATTTAGTTCCCCAAGATACAACCAGTTCTTTGGCTTCTTCATTCATCCAGGTCTGTGCTACAGCTTCATGCAGATTGTAAGGTTCTCTTTCTCCATTTTCATGTTCATGATAAGCAAGCTTACCTTCTGTTGGTTTAAGTCCTTTTTCATGAAGCTCGCACAGACCATCTTTCCAAAAAGTACACCCTTCTTCAGATGAAGGTATGAAAGGTGCAAATTTTCCTTCACTTCCCTTTAAAGCAGGGCAAATAATTGGTGTATCATTGGGAACTGCGCACCAGTAATCATGCATCAATCTATCCCCATATCCGGCATCAATGAGACGTTTTATGTCTTCCGGAGTACCCCAACAAGGTCTTTGACACATACTTTTGCATATTTCGCAGGCGCATTCTGTAGGTTTAAGCACAGTAAGTGGGTTTTCGCTTTTCATCGCTTTGGCAAATCCTTTTCATAGGAGAGTTTTTCAAGCATCTGCAATCTGTTTTCCATTTGAGCCATACTTATAATAATTTCTGCTAAAAAATCTGCAAACTCGTCAGGATCTTTCATGATAAGCTTAATACCCTCTGAGGCTTTTTCTTTTAGTCGATCGCTCATAAGTCCTCTGGGATATTTTGTAATATCTTGATTTCAGACTTCTTTTTTCTAGGTTTTTTTACTTTCGTCTGCAATTCTATAGCTTTTTTTAGTTCATCAAGTTTTACTGCATAAATTTCGAGCATTTTTGCATGATTTTCTTGTGATCTTTGAAATTCTCCAAGGAATATAGAGAGCTCTGTTATTTGTTCTCTTAGAGGTTTTTTATTAGGGAAAAATTCGCTAATAAATCTTTCAAATTTATGCTCTAATCTTCTTATATCACAAGTTAATCCGTATAAAAAAGAAGTCTGTTGATCTGGGATCATAAGTCCTCTATTGGTGGAAGTTCAATCCATTTCATCACGATGCCACCGCCTTTCCATACAAACTCACCGAAAGCATTCACGAAGCCCTCATCGAAATCGTATTGAGGATCTGTCAATCCTGATTCATCTATATGCTGTTTCACGCAGAGAACACGCTCATGGCAACGAGGTCTTTCTTGATTTTTCCATATCATTTCTTAGACCTTTTTATTATTTCTATGATAGATTTATTTATATCTGAAAGTGTCTTGACTGATTGTTCAATTAAACAGATCCGTTTAATAATAAAATGCATTCTCATGAAAACAAATAAGAATAAAATAAAACTTGCTACAATAAATATCAAAATCATTTTTTTACCTGACTCAGAAACTGTTCCCAGTCTTCTGTTTGAAAGAACTGAGCGAATCTTCGTGCCCATAGCTCGCCTATTGGTTTGTTACCGTACTCCACGGCAGCTATCATAGCAGCAGAGCATCCTAGGGCTTTTGCGAACTCTTTTGAGGATATTCCGCGCTCTTTACGCATCTTTCTCAGAACTGACGGCTTGCTTGGTTCCATTTGACTCCTTTACTTATCGTCTATTAGGCTCACTGCATCAAAGAAAAGACAGGGTTTGCCGTCTTTATCAGCGAATTGCTTCGCTCCTTTTTTGCTGGCTTCATCCAGGATATGGTCTTTAAGGTTGTCGGTTATATTTGCTGACAGTATCCCAAGCATTAAAATAAGATCTTGCTTTCTCAGCATTGCATCCAGTACTACGAATTTTTCATTCTTCTTAAAGATGACACACGAATATTGATGCCCTTCAATTGTGAAGCCGTTTAATTCATTCATAGGTCCTTTAGTACGTTTTTTGATGATTGGAGAATAAGACTCATTTTATGTAAACAATGGTAATGTGCTTTCTGCAGCTCATCTTCTAGTGCATCAATCTGTGCATTTCTCATACTAAGCACAGCTTTTTTACATCTTTTTCTATAGTTATTCTCGATTCTTTCGCATCGATTAGTCATTTCTTGTATAGGCAGTATCCTTAGAGACCCATTTTTGCATTTACAGAAAAATCCTTGTTCCTCTATATAATCTTTTAATTTTAATAACGGATTAAGGAAATTCCACGGATTTCTAGGATCTTCTTTGCAACCTATTTCATTTTCTAAGACACTCTTTTCTATAAATTTTCCATAACCAATGAGACCTTTCTCATTTAACTTGTAATAAATGTACTCTTCGTCAATATCCATAAATCCTCTTGTAATAAAAAAAAATAAACCTAACATAACCTAACGCAACCAAACACAACCTAACGAAACGAAACGCAACGCAACCTAAATAAATTATTTAATCTCTTTTATACTTTCTAACGTAAATCTTCCGTAATTTCCAGTAACTTTTTGAGGTCTTAATTCAAGAACTCCTTTTTCAAAACCAGCTTTTTCAATAAGTTGTGCAAATACCTCGGGATTGAAAGATAATGTATTAAGAAATACATCAAATTTTACCTCCCATTTAGGAAAAATAGGACGTGTTCTCATGATTTTTGACCTACCTACATTTACAGGACTTATGTGTACATGAACTTTCCCTTTTTTCCCTTCAATATTCCAAAGATCTTCGGGTGTTGTTTTTTCATATCCAATGAGAGATGGTCCAAAAACAGAATCGATGGTAATACCAGAGCAAAATTTTGTTTTTTTGTCATCTTTTGCAGCCGCTTTGATAGACCCCATAATCGCTCTAGCAGGAAGGTAAATGCCTACAGATTCTTCATAATAGATCCCTAAAAGGAATTCTATTTTTGAAGCTGCTGAATGATGGTCATCAGTTTTTTTCCCTCTTTCTGTGATTTGCTTAAGTTTTTTTACCAATGGATGAAATGGATCAGCTCCTTGATCGTTATGCATTATCAATGGTGAAAGGCTTTTCAGATGTATGTTGAACTTCTTTAGTGTTTCCATGTGTTCTCCTAAAAATACCACTGTGCAACATTTATGTGATTTAATCAAGAAATATGTTTTCCCCCTTGCGAAATACTCATTCTTGATGTTTAATATGGAAATATATAAATCCATTCAAGGAGGATGTATGAGCGTACCAAAGCCAGGACAACCACAACAACCAAAACCCCCTAAAAGTGCTCCAGGATCAGGAGGCAAGTAATGTCTTTCAATTTCCTAGACCAAGGCTTTATGCCTGAAGAATCCTATTCAAGAAGGCTTGACAGACGCGTTGCTATGGATGAATACCCATACGGGTATGGAGCTATGGAACCAGCAGCAGGGCATGTTAACCAAGGCCTCTTGAACGATCATTATAAGAATGAGCCTCTAAGACCTCAAGGACTTCCTTGGCAGTATGACCAGCATGACAGTGCTCCTCATGTTCCTCGCACTAGCGCTCAAATGGGAAGCTTTCCTAAGTCTGAAGTAAAGGGTGCTTACCAAGCTAAAGGAAAACTCAAAGGGTATTAATGCCAGCACGACTGAACGATCAGAAGCCAAAGCCTAGGCTTGGAAATGACAAAAACTTACACGGAAAAACTTCCGTTGATAATGCAGGAGGCGCTAACCCGCCCACTGTAAATCCTTCGAAGAAAAAGAGGAAATAGTATGCCAAAACATATGCATCATTCGAAATTACACGGTTCAGGAATGATGGGCTCAGAGTCACGAGATTCTGGCAAGCCACGTCATGGAACCTATACAGATATGGTAGATGAGCCGCATCACCAGAAGATCCATAAGGGTCATGTATCAGCATCAGCTGATCTAGGCATGATGAAGTGCTGTGCTGACTTTAAAGAGGAAGCAGCAGATCAGGCATGGGGACAATCCGGAAAAGACGGACTAATGAGAGACGAAGCAAAGATCCGCTCTCAGTTTCGCCCTGCTTACAGTGATGATACAGGCTATTAATCATGACTGAAACCTTGGGAGAAGTTAGAGATTCCATGGCTATGGATTGCTGGAATCTCGTAGAGCGAATAGTCAACGAAAGGAAGTCAGATGTAAAGCCGTTTTACATTGTCTTTGCTGCAAAGCCAGATCCTGCTCTTAACGGAGCAACGCTCAATGGGAACTTTACAGCAGGTGGTATACGGCAGACATTTAGACTTTCATACGAAAGACCGCAGCTTATCCTAGGTCAGCTTGTATGGTATGTCAATAATCCAATGGGGATATTTCAATTCGTTCCTGATTTATCCGCTCCATATGACGTGCCTCTTAATCCACAATACATGTCCGATCGCAAAGAAGATCAGGCGCCAAGTGTTATGGAAAAAGGACAACAGATGAACGTTTTACTTTCCTAAATTAAAGCTGTAGAGGTGTTCGCTACACCAGGGATAACATGACAATTTACGATCAAGATTATCTTGCAGAACTCAAAATGCAAGATGAATATCAAACAACGGGCGTAGGGGATCCAGCCGCCGTGGATCAGGAAGCAGTGGCTTCACAGAACACTGAAAACCAAATTGCCGACACCGACAATATGGTCGATACGGCATCTGAAGATGGGTCTGCGGACGCTAGCAATCCGATAGAAATTCCTTCAGATAAAGAAATGAATTTCAGAGCTCTTCGTGAAGAACTCGCATCAATAAAAACAGAGAAGGAAAGACTAGCTCAAGAAATTGAAGGTATAAAACGCGCCCAAGTGCAACGTCAACCTGAGTCGCCTCGTAAGCGTGCTATCGATGAAATCAGCAATGATGACCTCGTAACAGGTGCACAATTCAAGCAAATCATGCAAGAGCGTGAAGCTGAATACCAGCTCATGATGGGTGAACTTCAAGCAAAGGCCAAGTATTCCGATTACGACGAGGTGACTGCTAAGTATGGCGTCCCTCTTATTGAACAAGAACCTGATCTCGCGCAAGGATTTCTAGCCGCTCCCAACAAAGCCAACTACCTATACAAGATAGGCCGTATGGCAAAGCAAGAAGCTGATTACCAGCGCATGCTTCAAGAGCAGCAAAGACCACAGGAAGTAGAGCCACCGCAACCTTCAGTGAAGGCACAGCGTATGATAGAGAATGCAAAGAAGCCAGGGACGCTTTCCAACGCTGTTGGAGGAAGCTCCCAGATGTCTCAAGCAGACTACATAGCTTCAATGACGGATGCAGAATTCTACGCCTATGTTCAGAAAAACCTAGCTGAGGTCTAAATAATGAGACCTTTAAATGGCAATTACAACATTAACCCAATTGCCTCCAGAGGTGCGAACATATTTCGATAGAATGTTGCTTACGCTCGCAAGACCGTACTTCATCTACGACCTGTTCGCACAGAAGAGGCAGATCCCGCTCAACAGTGGTGATCAGATGGTTTTTCGCCGCTACGGGACGCTCTCAGCAGCGACAATACCGCTCACAGATGGGCAAGGATGCATTACCCATCTAAAATCAGACCTGATTGACTTGGAACTCCTGGCTGCTTAACCTGCAGAGGACGACAAGGCGGAACCCGCAAGGGACCGTGACAGACTAAGGCGGTTAGACATCTATTTAAAGTAAATAGATGAAGCGATAGTCGAATCTGCAGCTATATAGATGAAACTGCAGAGGTGGCAGAAATGACCACCCGCTTAGCAGAAGAACCTTTTGAGTTTAGAATATGGATATCAGAAAGCAAAGATTCTCGAAGTTTATGGATAGTGTCCAAATCCTGTCTAAAGGATTTGAGACGGCTATATCCTCTTGGGAGCATTGTTTTTTTGAATTCCAGAATCTTTTCACAAACAGCTCTTTTGGTTTGAATAAATGGAAGTATATTTTTGATTATGTTGAAAGAATCGGTAGAATTTATGGTGAGCTGAATCTGGTTCCGATCATTAGGATTTTTAGAAGATTTGTCTCTAAAAGAGGCACTTCCTTGGAATCTTTCCATGATCCAAACTGGAACAATCGGACAAACTGCACCCATGGAAACTCTAATTTTATAAGAAGGAAAATCTCTATCCTTTTTCATGAATTTAGAAATTCCTATGGAGCATTCTGCATCGATATAACCAGCGAGATAAGAAAAATCTTCTTCAGAGCACGACTTTTTTTCACGAATAGACCTTATATACGTGATATGATCCAAAGTTGTGACCAGAATATTTTCTCTAGCTTTTTTAAATTCCTCCAACAAAGTCTCGCCAAAATCTATGAAGTCACAAGAGAGAAAATCTATAAAAATCTTGCATTCAGATTCTTTTTCCTTTACATAAGGAAAAATACTTTTTGCAACATCGAGAGCAGGTTTTCCTCTTATAGACCAAATATATTGATTAGCCCAATTAGCATTTTTTGGCATGTTCACTCTAATGTGTCCACCAAAAGTTTGTTGAAAGGATTTGATAATATCTTCCTTTGTAGAACAAATCGATATGGATCCCTCTCTAAAAGGATATCCTCGTGTATTAAATCTTTTTCTTATAGAAAAATGGCCATCTCCATCGATATAGCCAGCCAAATAGGAATAATTTATAGTCATGATGTATATTTTAGACCATCCGTCATTTCTAAGTCAACAAGTAATAGCAATGAAACTCCATCCGGAGATCAACTTTCAGTAACAGATTTCAAGGCCGCGATTTCTTGGTACGGTTCGTACGTCACGATTACCGATCAAGTGCAGTTCGTGGTACAAGACAGGGTTAACATAAAGGCCCTGTATAAATCGGATCTAATTGACTTGGAACTCCTGGCAGCGTAGGGAATATGGAAGGAGAAATAAATTTAGATTTAGAAGAGAAAGCAAAGCCTATTCTGGAAAAAATGAGGCTCTGTAAAGACTACAATATTTACAGAAAACTTGCTGATGAACTTCTGGGTTTAGTTGAATCTCCTACAACTGTAAAGGACAACAAGGGCGAACCCGAAAGGGACGCTGAACGACTTAACGATCTGATCTCGAAAGAGAATGCGAAAGTCTGACCTCACAGGTAACTGTGAGAGGGAAATCCGAAGAGTTTTCCCCGCCTAATAATTGGGTCAAAGCCTAATTAATTAGGTCATGAAAGTAACAGATAGCTTAAATGAAGCGACAAAAGTATTGTCACTGCAGCTCGGTCTTACTATTGATACGCTCATACGCGATATGATGGTATCGACTGCTAGCACAATTGTGTGCAGCCATGGTAACAACGGTAATACACCGACCGAAATCAACGACCAGGACATCCAGACGGCTGTCATTGCGTTGAGACAAGGTAACGCTCGTCTTATGACGAATCCGATGCCAGGTGAGAACAAATTTGGCACAGCTCCAGTGCGTAGTTCTTATTGGGGCTTTATGAGTGTAGATTTGCAGGATGATTTGGAAGCTGTGACAAGCTTTACTTCTGCTGCGAATTATCCGAACCCAATGAATGCACTTGAAGCTGAATGGGGCTCTACACGTAACGTACGATGGCTTTTGAACACCAATGGTTTTAACAACGGTGCTTCAACTCCAGTGTACTCCAGCTTTTTGTTAGGTCAAGAAGCATACGGTGTAGTGCGCCTTGGTGCAAAAGAAGCCGAGTTTATTGTGAAGCCACTAGGAGCTAGTGGAACTGCTGACCCGTTGAATCAGCGTGGAACGGTAGGATACAAGTATCCTTTTGCGACACGCATATTGAATGACAACTGGATAACACGTTTAATTTCAACACACTCATAAGGAGGTTATATGGCTATTTATAGAACCGGAACCTTCAGTGTGGTTTCGACAGCAGCAGCGCAGAACTTGAATTTGGGTTTTGTTCCTAGTCTTTTCGTGGCAGAGGACCTTACTTTGCTTTCGTCAAGTGGAAGTGGTGCTAGGGTAGAATGGGACATCAATATGGCTGGTCTCGCTACTCCAATCACCAAGCTTTTGCTTACTAGTGGTGGAACAATCACGCAGAGCACGCTGACTACGACAGGTATTAAGCCTTTCCAGTCAAAAGATGCGGATTTGTTTACTCCACAGCAAGCTCCTTATACCACGACAACTGGTAATAGGGCGTATATTGGAGAGTCTACACTACTTGTTATCACAGGTCTTAGCAATGCAGCTAATGCTAGCGTTACAGCTACGCATAGCTTTACAAGCTCTGACATTGGTGTTACGGTAGTTACATTCCATGGCGTTGTAGGTATGACACAGATTAACGGCCTTTCCGGCGTTATTCAGACTGTGACATCTACCACAAGCTTCACAGTTAACATCAATACCACAAACTTCGGTACGTACGTAGCTGGTACTGCTGGAGTAACTGGTGGTTTTGCTAACGTGATTACGGGAGCTCCGGTGAATACTCTGTATGGAAACACATTGCTTCCAACAGCAGAGGCTAACCTAGGCTTTATTGGCTTGACATTGGGAACTGGTGTAGTAGGTGCTAGCGGCGTTAGCAATAGCGACGTGTGGTCTTACCATGCTTGGCTCCAATCTCCGGCAACAGGACCGTAAATGTAAAGCCGCTTTACATGAAAAAACCCTCCGGTTAGGGAGGGTAAACCAAGGTTTTTTTGGAGACTTTGAACCCTTTGGATGATTCAAAACGTGATCAATTTACCGATTAGGAAATTTAGTTGCAATGACGAAAAATCTCGCTGGTACAAATGTTCCTCCTGGAAATGGTGGCGTTACTTATCCAAGCCCTAACGAATGGCCTATAACCTATGTGGCTATCACAGGGATTACGCAAGGTATCAATACAAAGATAACAGCACCTAACCACGGCTTTACTCAAGGTCAGGTACCCCAAGTACAGGTAGATTTCTCGCAAGTGAAGGGCATGCAGCAGATCAATGGAAAGTTCGGCTATATCATCCAGGTCATAGATACAAATAATTTCGTCATAGCTTTGGATACCACGACATTTAGCCCCTATACCTCGGGAGGGTTTGTAAATATCAACGCATCAACCGGATCTCCTACAGATCCATTTACAAATACCTTTGCTTAATGTATTTTAAACATGAAAAAGGAGTTTTACAATGGCAGAAAAAAAGCTAGGTCAGTATGGAAAAGAGATCGTAGAGAAGAACATCCTACTTGAAAATCCAGATATTCCAATAGAACACAAGGTCGTTGTGGCTAAGGAAATGCCTAAGATGGTTGATATCATATTCAATAACTATCGAGATACGGGTGTTGCTATTAGCTTCCACTATGCCTCTGCAACGCATCCTCTTGGAAGGTACACACTAGTTCCAGGACAGAAATACACGCTTCCTCAAGAGATTGTAGATCATCTACATGGCGATATCCCATATGACCTGAAAGCGTGTCATGAGCCTATACATGGTATAAGACGTGATCTAGAGGGCATAAATCAGAGCTATATCAAAGATTATAAGCAGCTTTTTCAGTGCAAAATCGTTCGTACATGAGGTTGTATGGTCGTTTGGAACCTTGCGGAAATAATAACATTAGTTAGGGATCTTACTGGAAGCCCCTCTCAAGGGCAGATACCTGACAGTACGATCATAGATTTCATAAACACATACTATACATTTGAGATGCCTTTTGAGCTGAAGGAGCAAATAAACCTTCAGCCTTTAAACTTCTTTGCCCTTCCTAATATCGATGTCTATAGTTTTCCTGGAGCATTCCTCACAGACCAGCCAATGGCATATGCGGATGGGTTCCCTCTCATATTTTATCAAGACAGGGATATCTTTTTTCAAGATTGGCCACAACAGTACGCATCTGATCAAGTAGGTGCTGGAAATGGCGTGACAACGACATTCTCAGGATCTACGCAGAATTTTCCTGTAATTCAAGGAACATATCTCGTTACGGATGGCTCACAGGTCGCGTTTGATCAAAGCGATGGTTTTCTTTATCAGACCGTAGCGAATGTGAATATTCAGGTGGGAACAATCAACTACGTCACAGGCGTGTTTTCAGTGACGTTTCTTGCGGCTCCTGCATCAGGTACTACCATCTATGATAAATACCAAGGCTATCAACCAGCAAGGCCACAGGGAGTTCTATTTTACAATAATGTATTTACTTTTCGCCCTATTCCTGATCAGACGTATCAAATCACGATGCAAGGATATATAAATCAAATCCAGCTCGTAAACACAACAGATTCGCCGCTACAGACGGAATGGGGAGAACTCATAGGATATGGTGCAGCAATACAGATCTTTTCCAGGAGAGGTGATCTAGGGCAGGTGAATGCCTATTACCCATTGCTTAAAAGATACGAAAACATCGCGCTTGGACGCTACGTACAGCAGCTCGAGAGCGCCCAATCAGTTCCGAGGTTTTAAATGACTTTCTATCCAAATGCTCCGGCTCCTACCGATAATGTATCTACTTCTCAGGGCCAGTTACAGTCAAACAATCAGTTTTTATCATCAACAGCAGGAAATTCTGTTATAACCACAGGAGATCCAACAGGGTATTATCATCTTCCAAATGGTCTTATAATTCAGTGGGGAGCAAAGACTAATCAATCTTCTACTACGACAAGGACAGTGACTTTCCCAGTCGCTTATTCTGCTGATCCATATTCAATAAATGTGACGCCTCAAAGAGATACTGCAAGCCCAGGATCAACATTCGGTTTCTATATAGATGATACGACAGTTTCTACTACAGGTTTTAATATAATAAACATTTCAGGGCATGCATATGCATTCTACTGGATGGCAATAGGCCCAGCATGACAATAAGCTCATATCAGCCATTTCTGATAGGTCAAGGCCAGCAAAAAACAGGCTTGTTCACTTATCTCGAGAGCTGGATAAAACCGGATGATGCATGGGATACGCTTGAAAATGCCTATGTCTATAAGGGCGTTTTATATCAACGTCCTGGCATGCAACTTTATCAATCAGCCGCAGGAAATGGCTCTTTGGTGTATATTGATAGCGTTCAAATAGGTACAGGCAATGGCTCGAAGAAAACATTCAATTTTACATTCACAAAGCTTCCTGTGGTCGCAAATGCATCCTTTCCTACCGTTACTGTATGGGCTATTATAGGCGGTGTTGTACAAAGCATTACAGATAACGGAACGCCTCCTACAGGAACATTTACAGGAACTCAGGATAACGGATCTACAATTGTATACGCTACAGGTGTTCTCACTGCTAAGTTTGTAACGGCTCCTGATAATTCAACGCCTGTATGGGCTACATGGGGATATGTTCCAAATCAAATTACCACAGGCTCTAAAGTCTATAACCCTATAATGGGTATAAAGCAATTCACGAGTCCTACAACAGGAAAATCCATAACCGTTGTCATGGATACTCGTAGGGCATCTTTTTACGACCAGAACTCAAAAAGTTTTGTCGCTCTTAATCAGTTCTCACAAGTCATATGGCAGCAATTTTCTACTGCAACAACTACCGGAGGAATACATACCCAGTTTACAAATATCACCCCACTCTCAGTAGTTATTACAGACGGTCCAGACACAACAACCGATGATGGAGCAGGGAATATAATAGCCTCTGGAAATATTTCAGGGGGAACTGTGGTGTACTCTACGGGTATTGTAACAGTCACATGGACTTCAGCTATAACAGTAGGAGCTCAAGTAACGATTACAGCAGATGTCACAGGGGATTATTTTACAGGTGACAACACGAACTTTTTCAATGCCACAAACTGGAGATTCAACGATGTCCAGGGGGATTTTCTGTATTTTACTAACAATGTTGATCCCGTTACTCTTTTCAACGGTACTCAACTCTCTCGGCCTCTTTTTAATACTACACTAGCTGAAGTCCAGGATTTTTCTTATAGCAACGCAATAACTATAAAGACGACATTAGACATAAAAGTTTATAAGAATCGATTGTTATTTATAAGGCCTACTCTCGTAGGAAGCACAATACCTGAAGCGCAAACCGTGCGATTTAGCCAGCAGCAGACATTTACGACTTCTCCAACAGTTATATTCAGCTCTTATAATTTTGCAGCGGATGTAGCAGGAAATGGAGGCTTTGTAAATTGTCCTACAGGCGATTGGCTCATGGCAAGCCAGCTTATACGCGACATCCTTGTTGTATTTGCTACAAACTCCACATGGAATTTACGATTTACCGGATCAGCATTTGACCCCTATAGGTTCGATCAGATCAATAGCACAAGGTCTACAAGCGCCCCTTATGGTACGGTGCCTTATGATACAAACGCCACTTCTATGGGAATTAAGGGACTTATTTCATGTGATTCCGTAGCTGTAGATCGATATGATATACCCATTATCGATCAATTTGAACAGATACACCAATCGGGATTTGCGAATTGTTTTGCTCAGAAATATGACACCTTTAACCAAACCTGGATGCTATATCCTAGCGAATCAAATAATCTGCTCACAAATGACTCTGCATTGATATTTAACTATCTTGAAAACACATGGGCAACAGCTATACCGAATATGGGATTCCTTGCGACTTCTCCATCTTCAATAAATACGCTTTCCTGTCTTGGTCTTGGATTAAATGTGGAAGATATTACATGGGCAGATTTTGCACCAGGTTCAGGATCTGAAGTAGAAGGCCTTACTTGGTCAGAATGCAATTTCCCTTGGTTTGGGTTCCTCACGCAAACGCTCTCTTCCGTGCTTCTAGGAGGCGATCAGAACGGTTTTGTTTATCAGCTTTATTCCGGAGTTACAGACACAGGATTACCGGTAAAGACATTCTGTAGTACGAAGCGATTTAATCCTTTTGCTGCAAATGCCCTCATGGCACGTTTTGGGTATCTTGACGTCTACTATGAAATCAATACGCAGATCACACTTTCCTTTAATTTCTATGTAAACAATAGCGAATCCCCTTCCAATTCACAGCAGGTGACTCTAGATGGTCCTTTAGGTCAAAACTGGGCCTGGAAGCGTGTCTATCTAAACCTTGTAGGGGAATTTGTACAAATCGAGATAACTAATGAGGTTCCTACAGATTCAGGGCAATTTAATACAGGTGGAAGTTTTAAGATTTTGGGCATGATCTTACATGCATCGCCGGCAGGAAGAATAACTCCGAGCACATTCCTATGATTCCCTACCAGCCGTTCTTGAATCTTCCTCCGCAAACTGTAGTACCGAATCCTGTAGATGATACGCAGAACTTTCTTGAATTCATGAACAGATTTTATGAAGAAATAGGATTTATCGTAAATGCAAGGCAAATACCCTTCTATACTATTAACATATCAGATGTCGCAGAGGATATACCTAATCTTCCTCAATTCGGTGCCTATTTGGTATGTGTATCCGGAATCGCTTCTACGCAGCCTACTGGAGTATGGTCTCTTTGTAAATCAACTTCCACATTAGTGGGCTTCGGAGCTGAAATAACAAATCAGGCGGGCTCTGGTATATGGGCAGGAATAAATTTAACAATCTCAGCTACCGCAAATACGTTTCAGATATATCATGGATTGACAGGCACAACTGCTGTCTTCAATATAAGCGTATTTGGAACACAGGTAGGAACGGAGTAATATATGGCTAAAAAAGCAGCATACACAGGCACTCAGAAAAAAGCGCATAAGCAAGAAGCCAAAGCACAAAATGTACAGGCAAAGATCTATCAAAAGCAAGCACCTCAGGAATACAAACAAAGAAAAAGCGCTTCTCATAGAGTTACTCAAGTAGGAAAAGGGCGTCATATTCCAGAGTATGAAGGAAAGACCAAGTACGAGCCATCAAAGTTTAAGGCAGAGACGAAATACGAGCCAACGAAATTCAAGCCTGAAACTAAGTATGAGCACAGAACATTAGGACAACTTCAGAAGGATTTTGAACGTGCAGGCCGTGGATTAGAACCTATGTTTGAAGCCAGAAAACAAGCAGCTCTTGCGGATTATGCCCAGAATTTGGCTCCGGAAGTCACAGGGCAATACGGACAAGGAACAGCGGGATCTAGTGCTCTTTTCCAAGCTCAGAATGCAGCAAAAGCAAACCTTCAAAGAAATCTATCTGCTGATTTTGAAACAATGAGAAACAACATAGCAGGAAGTCTTTTAGGAGCAAGAGAACAACAACGACAATTTAGCGCACAGTTCGGAGGAGCTCAGGAAAACTTCTACAATCAACTTAGAGCTCAACAAGAACAATATAAATCACAATTCGGAGCAGGTCAAGAACAGTTCGGAGCTAATTTACGTAATCAACAACAACAGTTCGCTTCACAGTTTGGAGCTGGACAGGAACAAAACATATACAACTCGCAACTTCAGGCTCTAAATGCAAGACTTAATGCAAATCAACTCCTTATGGGTCATCCTGTAAATACAAACTTTACTGCTCTACAAAGCCCATATCTTCAGGCAGGTGGAGGGGCAGCAGGTCCTACTATAGGTCAAAGATATGCAAGTAGTACGGCAGGCGCAGCAACAGGAGCGGGAACAGGATTTCTTGTAGGAGGCCCTCCAGGAGCTGTAATAGGCGGTATTACAGGTGGAATTGGCGGTCTTCAACTCGGACAATAAGGAGCTACTATGAGCAAAGGAACAGGACAAGCTATCGGGTATGGAGTAACCTCAGGATTACTCGCAGGGCTTGGTGTATTCAAAAAGAAACAAGAAGAAGAAAAGTTAAAGAGTATTCTCGATAATCCTGATGCTACAGATCTACAAAAGGCTTTGGCTATTGCTGAACAACATCCTCAACTTGCACCTCAATTTTTGAAAAATCAGCAGAAGCAAACTAATCTCCGTCAACTGCAAGAGAATCTCCAGAATCAACTAAATCCAGGTGGCGTGACAAATGCTCAAAATGCCACCAGAAACGCCGCCAATCAATTCATGGAAGGTGGAGGCGGTATAAATCCTATGCTCGCAGAATCGGCGAACCTACAGCCTGGAGGAGGCCAAAATCAGCCACAGCCTATGAATGTTCCACAACCGGTAGATCCGATACAGCAGCTTGAACAGCAAGAGCAAGCATATCGCAATGCAGCTGCTCAAGCGTCTCAACTTGGAGAGGAAGGAATTGCAAGAAATTACCTTTCTCAAGCCGATGCTTTACAAAGGAAGAACCTAGCTCAGCAGAAGTTGCAAAATCAACAACAACAGTTTCAACAGAAGAATTTGAACGATATTCACAAGCAAAGCGCTCCGGCTTATGAAAAAATGCAAAAAGAGTATGATACATCAAAAACACGATTAAGTTCATTTAATGTGATGAAACAAAAACTTCAATCTGGGAATTTAGATCCAACAAACTTCAAGAATCTCATTAGAAAAGCATTCGAAAATACTAGATGGAAAGATTTTTTTCTAAATCCAGATCAGGCAACATTTCAAGCAGCGGCTTTAGATACATATGAAGGAATGAAAGATATTTTCGGAACTAGATTATCTGATGCAGATTTAGATCAAGCTTCTGGAAAAGTACCATCTATAGATAAAACCCCTCAAGCAAATGAAGCAATAATAAATTTTCATGAATTTAAAGATAGAATGAAACTTGAAAAGTTAAAAATAGCGGATGAAATCATTGATGAAAATGGTGGTTTTCGTCCTATTGATTTTACATCGCAAGTTCGTAAAAGAATAGAGGAAAGATTTGGCGATGAAGCTAAATTACTTACAAGACTTGCGGCATATGATGGAGAAGTTGGGCCAAAATTTGATATAACTAATCCTGAACATAAATCTCGGAGAGATCAAATATTACAAGCTGTAAATGGTGATAGAGCAAAAGCCGCTCAACTCTTAAGTCAGGAATTCATACAATGACAAATTCTTTCTTTGCTGATCTTGATGTTTCACCTTCATATAGTCAACAACAGTCTCAGTCAAGTTCTTTTTTTTCAGATCTTAATGAAGCAGATGAAAGAACCAAGTTCCTTGAATTGCCTTTTGAAGAAAGGGCTAGAATATCAAAAGAATTAGGAGAAAAAGCAAGTCAGCAAGCAAGAACAGCGGTAGGAGCTGGCATGATACCTGGTGGGGGAAAATTGCTTGAAAAGGCAAGAGAAAAAGGTCTTCTTGAACCTTCATTAAATCCTACAGCAGAATCAGTAGCACAATTTGGTGGAGAAGCTCTCAAAATCGGTGCATTAGGCGCTGGAGTAACAGCCGCTACCAATCCAATTCTTTCGGGTATTCCAGGCGCTGGAATCGCACAATCAGCGCTTACAGGAGCAACTTATAAAGGTCTTGAAACAATTGCCGGAGAGCAGCGATTACCTGAGACGCCGGAAGTTGTTGGAGAAGCTGCATTATTTGGTGGGGGACATGCATTATTTCAGGCAGCTAGAAAAACTGCTCAATTTCTGAAAGGAAAAGAAATAAAACCTTCGAATCTAATAAAATCTTCTACTGATGAATTTTATAAAAAACAAGTGATAAAAGGTAAACTTGAAATTCCTAAAAATCGAGGGAAGACAATTGAAACAGCCATAGGAGAAAAATACGGTCTTAGACCATTTGCAGGAACTGAGATAAAAGAACCTCGTGGTATAACACCAACTATTTCTAAGGAACAGGCAAGAGGAATAAAGAAAGAAATAAAACAATCATCAGAAAATGTTGTAAAAGCTATAGTAAAAGAAAATATTCCAGCAGCAGTGGCAAGAGAACGAGGATTAGATTTAAATAAAGCTAGTAAAGATTATTATGATTTAGCTAATAATCGAGCACAAGTAGCAAAAAGAAGAGTGAATTTACTTCCTATTGTTGAATGGATGGATAAGGAAATCGACTCAATTCAAAAAAGTATTCCTTCGATTTCAGATCCAAAAAATAAAAGATTGTCTATCATAAAAGAAGAAAGAAAGAAGTTTCTTCAGCCAAATCCAGAGTATAACGAAAAACCAAGCAAAATTTTGGATGAATTTGGACGGCCTATGCGAAGTCCAGTAGTTCCTAAAGAAATGGTTAAAAAAATTGATGCTAGGAAAACATTAAAACAATATCAAGCTTATAATGAAAATGTTGATAGATTATATAAAAAAACAGAAATGACCGGATTAGAACAAGCAGAAGCTAAGGCTTATCATGATATCAATGATCAACTAGTAAATGCAATGAAAGCATCTGGAAATGAAGCTGTAGCTAGGCCTTTCGGATATGCTAATGAAATCTATAAACAAACAAAAAACCTTCAATTGGTGGAGAAAATTTTAGAAGATGGTTTTAGAAATCCAAATAGCCTTAAAAATATTTTGAAAAGTAGTAAAAGGGGATATTTACAAAAAAGTTTAGGAAAGGATGCAATGAATCAATTGGATGAAATAGCAAAATATCAAACTGCTGTTTCTGATAAAATGAAAGATTTTGTAAAAATTCAAGACCCTGAATATCTCAATATAAGAAAATTATGGAGAAATATAGCAGATATTCCAGCGAGGATTGCTGGAAAAGGATATACTGGTAAAGATATTAATAACTCATATATAAAATTTCAAAAGAAATTTCTTGCTAAAGACTATAAAGCAGCGGAAAAGGAGGCAGAAGAAATTTTAGAAAATCTTGGGCAAAAAACTTTGGAAGTGAAACCTAAAGAAATTTCTGGTTCTTGACTTCTTCAATTTTAAATAGAATCGAATGCCATAAAAACCAAGCTCCCCAACCAACTGCATAGAATATAGATCCTATGAGGAAAATAGTTGGAAGTGCTAATCCAATGAGAGCTGCATACATTAGTATAGTGAATACCATCACTTCTTCTCCATGATTTGATCTACCTTTTTCTCTATCCTATCTTGTCTTATTGATAGGTCTAGAATCTTCAATTTAAACTTATTGTATATTACGAAAATGATAATTCCTGTTATGTAAAAACCTGCACATATGACATGAGGCAATATATTACTTTCTTCCATTATTTCTTCTCATTTATTATTGTTTCCATCATATGAATATACTTTTCTTCCAGTTTGCAAAGCCTTCCATGAAAGTCTTTTACTTCTTTATGAAATTCTCCGATCTGTCGCTGGCTATGAAAATACATGCCAAGATTTACCGCTATGATAGTTAACACATGATACCATTCCATTACTCACTCTCCATGTATTCATCAAGGGGCTCGCTTCCGGAATCTACAGTATCTTCCTGCATTTCCATATCGCGTACATACGCTTCGTTTGCTCGCTTTATCACATCGAATAGGTCGGATTCATGGCACATAGCGCAGCAGATTAGGATGTTCATCGTGGCCTCTCTTTCTAGATAGTATAATATTTTACTGATTTAATTGCAAATAATTTACCAGAACATGATTTTTGTTGATTAAACATTAAATAGGGATTATGATGCAACTTCATTCACCTAAGAGGTACAAAAAATGGCTCTCACAACAATGTCAGTAAAACAAGGCTTCCCATACTATGGTGGAGGCCAAGTCCCAAATCCTTCCAATGTAATCGTAGCAACAATAAATCCTTCCAATGCGGCTACAGGAAATGCTATAGGAACGATCTGGATCAACAAATCGGCTGCTACATCATTTATAGCAACGCAGAATACAGGTATCAACGGTTCTGTGACATGGGAGCAATTTGGCCTTTCAACAGGAACAGTGGGATTCCTTGCCGGAGATTCTGGGGGCAATATAGGCCCTACAGGTGGTGGTGTTATCAATATCAATGGTACGGCAAACCAAACAACGGTGACAGGAAACGCCGGAGCAAATCAACTTGTGATTAGTCTTCCTTCTACAATGATTACTCCTGGAACACTTGAAATAACCGGAACATTGACAGTTGATGGGGCAGGTACTTCTGCTATAGGAACCTCGAATTCGGCGACTACGGTTAACATCGCCAGTGGTACCGGAGGTAACACTGTTTCTATAAACAATGGAGCTAATACATCTGCTAATACCACAAACATAATGAGTGGAAATTCCGCCGTAAACAACACGCTAAACATCATGAATGGAACGCTTTCCGGTGGAACTCAAGCCTTAAACATCATGAACGGTACAGGTACGGCAGCAGCTCGTCTTATTAATCTAGGTACTAATGGAGCCAATACCACAATAACTATAGGAAATAATGCAAGTTCAAGTGGAATTGCAATGTTAGTGGGTACAGGTAATTTTTCTTTGGATGGTTCCTCTACTGCAACATACGCAATAGCTGCTTCTGTTACAACAGGAACAATAGCAATTGGGGGAACAGCAGGCACAGGAAATATGACCTTTGGTTCAAGTTCCGGAACACAAACAGTCCTCATAGCTAATGGATCAGGTGCTGCAACATTGAATCTTGCCAATGGCACTACAAGTCATAATGCTACTGTGAACGTTATGACAAGTGCGATGTCTGCTGGTACCCAAGCTTTCAATCTGTTCACTGGAATAGCTACAGGAGGTACACAGACAACAAATATCAATACAGGTGCCTCTGCTTCTACTGTAAACATCGGTAATGCAACAGGTGCTTCAGCTACTACAATCACGGTAGGTACAGGCAATTTCCTAGTTAATGGTGCCGTTACATCAACATACACAATCGGTACTGCCACAGGAACAGGACAGATCAATTTGGGAATATCTACTGCCGCAGAAACAATTGCCATTGCTAACGCTGCCTCAAGCACAGGTGCCCAAAGTGTTAATATACTTTCAGGAGCAACTCCAGGAGCCGCACAAACCATCAATATGATGAATGGTGTGATCTCTGCGAATGCCGCCCAAGCATTAAACGTAATGACAGGTACATATACTACAGGTTCTCAGACAGTGAACCTAATTACTGGTACACCTTCAGGTGGTACACAAGCTGTAAACATCCTATCAGGAACCTCAACAGGCGGTACGCAAACTCTGATTGCCGGCAACATTGCGCAAGCTGCAAATGCTGTATCTCTGCTTTCTGGAAGCTCTGGAGGTCTTACATTTACTTCAGGAACGGCAAGCAATGTCCTTCTTCAAGCAGGTGGTACATATTGGGGTCAGCAAGGAAGTACAGCTCCTTCTGCTGGATACATTGGCCAGCAGCTTATTACAACTGTTACCTCAGGTGCCGCTATCACTATGACAACAAGCGCTACAGTCTATAACATCGCTACTGTGAACCTAACGGCAGGATGTTGGGATGTCACAGGATGCGTTATCATAAATGGAACTGTACAGACACTAAACCAGGCAAGTATTTCAACAGCAACTAATACGCTAGGAGCTCTTGGCGTTGCTTGTGGCTCTACGAGTGCAAGTGCTGGATCAAGCATCCCTGTAGGAGTACAAACACCAGTATTCCGCGTGAATCTTGCTTCTACAACATCATATTATCTGACAGCGGCTTCAACATTTGGTGGATCTGCTACAGGATATGGAACTATCAGAGCGGTGCGCGTAGCATGACGAAGTTGTTTATCGCAACACCTGCTTTTTCTGGTCAAGTGCATGCAAGCTATGCCATTTCTCTTGCAGAGATGGCATCTATTCTTGTCATGCACAACATATCATCTATGTATCGTATTCATTCATCGGGATCGCTTCTTTCCGCAGAAAGAAATATGCTCAATAAATTCTTTCTGGAATCAGATTGTACCCACATGCTCTGTATCGATGCAGATATAGCTTGGAAGGCAAATGATGTCATAAAAATGATTCTTTATGATGAAGAGTTCATTGCAGGAGCTTATCCGGCAAGATCGGAAGATCATTTTCATTTCGAGGCTTGTACAAACCCTGATGGAACCATCATCCAAAAGGGAAATCTTCTCAAAATGAATCTTATGCCGGCAGGCTTCATGCTATTGAAAAGATCAGCTCTTGAAAAAATGATAGCCTTTTATCCTGAGCTTGCATATAAACCGAAAAGCGTCCGTAGGGATAACTTCCAAGGCACAATGCTGTATAACACAGAGCTTATAGATGGAGAATTCTGGGGAGAGGATTATGTGTTCTGTAAACGAGCTATAAATGCCGGAATAGACATATGGTGCGACCCAACTTTTGAATTCAACCATGCAGGAAGAAAAGGCCGCTTGATAGACACTTTAAAAATTGAAAGGTGAAAAATGCAGAAAACCATCACGAAACTTGAGATTAAGAAAGGCGAAAGGTCATACATACTTCTTTTGGAAAATGATTCTCCTCTAGGAGAGACTCATGATGTTCTCATAGAACTGAGGCAGTATGTGGTTGAAATAGCTAATAAAATGTTGAAAGAACAATCCCAGAAAGAAGAGGTAATCTCAGATGCCGGACAGTAAAATTCGATGGAATATGGAGACGCTACGGGTATTTAGCAGCGCCTCTTTAACAGGGTCTTACCAGAACTTCGGAACTCCTACAGTAAATAAGGCTGTAGGATTTCATATCATAAACAATGGCTCTACAGACGTTACCATATCAAACGATGGTACAAATGATAAACTCTATGTGCCAGCAGGTTCTTTTGTACTGCTAGACATCGCAGCAAATTGCGAAAGTGATGACGAGTCCTTCCTTCCGGCTCAGACACAATGGGAAATAAAAGGCACAGCAGGAATAGGAAATATCTATCTAGAATCATATTTTCAATATTGAGGCATCATGTCACAGGCAGGACTAATAAACATAGGGACAAATCCTAATTCTTTTAAGCCAAATCAGGTCGTAAATCTAGTGGATGATTTTGTAAGCAATGGCAATACAACGGGCTTGTATAACTGGGGTAATGGAAGCCTATCATACATTAATGGAACTGCCACAAATCCAGGGCAGATGACTTTTCCAACGATATCAACAGGTCTATTCTTGTTGTCTACAGGAGGTACAGTCAATCCATTTTTATTTGGAGGAGGCTCCTTTGCACTAAATTTTGTCTTTAACCTTGTTGCCCTCTCTACAAACACAAATGCTTATACGTTCTATCTAGGATTTATGCAACAGGCAGATGCTTCCGTTCCTCAAGCCCCTGGTAATGGCGTATATTTTCAATACACACATACCGTAAATAGCGGAAATTGGCAGATAGTGACTAACCACGCAGGAACAAAGACAACACAAAACACCTCAACTCCAGCAGCTATAGGATTTCTGAATTTCGGTATTGATGTAAACGCAGCAGGAACAAGCGCCTCGTTTTACATAAACGGAACACAGATAGGAACAACCATAAGCACAAATATGCCAGTGGTAGCACTGCAACCAGCGATTATATCTCTTGTCTCAGCAGGAAACTTGCCAGCTCAAGCAGTTGATCTTTTCTACATGCAAAACATTTTAACAACGCCAAGATAATGTCAGGGCCTCTTCCTTCAGTTCCCATATACTTCGTTACGAATTCTGGAACAGGTTCGGCAACTCTAGGATATCTAAATGTAGTAGGTTCTGCGGGCACTACCGTTTCGGCTTCAGGAAACACCATCACAATCGGCGTTTCTGGTTCAGGCATGACATGGTCAAGGATAACAGCTTCTCAAACGCTAGTGGTGAATAATGGCTATTTTTGCGTATCTCCAGGAGGAGCGCTCGCACTTCTTCTACCTGCAACAAGCAACGTAGGCGATGAAATAGAAATAGCTCTCAAAGGCGCAACATCTTTCACTGTAACGCAAAGCGCAGGTCAATCAATAGAGATAGCAAACTCAATAACAACTGTAGGTGTCGGAGGTTCTCTTGCTTCTACTCAACAAGGTGATACCCTAAGACTTGTCTGCCTAGTCCAAAACTTAACTTGGCAAGTAATGTCGAGCATGGGAAATTTAACAGTGGTTTAAAAAAGGTCTTACAATATGCCTACAAACAATAGCATCAATATTTCAAGCAGTGGTTACACTGTCTACGATGGATCGGGAACTTTTACGGGAAGAACTTTCCAAGCAGGTACTGGTATATCTCTTACCAACGCTTCAGGAACAGGTGGAAATACCACAATAACAGCTACAGGTGGTGGTTTGACCTGGACAGACGTCACAGGAACTACACAAACCCTCTCAGTGAATAATGGCTATACCAGTAACGATGGGGCAAGCTTAGTCACCTTCACGCTTCCTGTAACCGCAGCATATGGAACGATTTTTGCTGTAGTAGGTAAAGCAGCAGGCTTATGGACAATAGCTCAAAACTCTGGTCAAACAATACATTTCGGAGTAGTAAATACCACAACAGGCGCTACCGGCACTTTATCTTCTACAAAACAGTATGATGTAGTATATCTACTGACGACAATA
>Ga0210394_10001404_pt1 | contig 38931 bp, 28 predicted proteins | sample IncBWC12MmetaG_FD_160121 | JGI IMG/M metagenome (GOLD analysis project Ga0210394, IMG submission 160121) | Forest soil microbial communities from Barre Woods Harvard Forest LTER site, Petersham, Massachusetts, United States - Inc-BW-C-12-M | ecosystem: Environmental > Terrestrial > Soil >... | reverse complement strand
CTTCAATTTCTCCCAACTCGATCCGAAAACCCCGTATCTTAACCTGTTCGTCCACCCGTCCCAGATATTCCAATACCCCGTCGCTGCGCCACCGCCCTAGATCTCCTGTCCGGTACAGCCGCTCCCCGCGTCGGTGACCAAGCGAATCTGCGACAAATACCGATGCTGTCCGCACCGGATCGTTCAAGTAGCCACGACCTACGCCTGCCCCTCCGACATAAAGCTCGCCGGGAACGCCGATCGGAACGGGGTTCAGCGACCCGTCTAACAAATACACGCGAGTGTTGACTATCGGTCGACCTATCGGCACCCGAATCGAACTTGAAAGCTCGAAGGAACACATTGTGTGATGCGTCACGTCGTCCGAGCATTCGGTCGGGCCATACGCATTTACAACGGGAACCGCCGGATAGACTGAGAACCAGTGTTGCAGAACGGAAGGCGGTACCACTTCGCCTGTCAATAGCATCCTCCTCAACGATGGCAGAGCCGGAAGATTCCACCGCGACATGTCAAGTTCCGCAAAAAGTGCTTGGAGAACGGAAGGTACAAGTTCCGCGATCGTAACCTTTTCATCGGACAAATACTTGAAGAACCGCCGTGAACTTGTACTAAGTTCGTTCGGCATGATGACGACGCACCCCCCGACCAGAAGGGGAGCCAAGAACTGCCAGACAGAAATATCGAATGCTTGCGACGCAGTTTGTGCAACCACGTCGGACGCACTGAGGTCCAATTCGCTCACTTTCGCAGCCAGATGATTGAGCATTCCCCCGTGTTCAACCATGGCGCCTTTGGGTGTTCCCGTTGACCCGGAGGTATAAATGACATACGCGAGATTGGTCAACCTGTTGCAAGCGGGCGGGTTTTCGCAAGGAGAAGGCGAGATACGGAACGAATCCATACACACCACGTTTCTCGCGTCGTAATTTGATGCCAAGATTTGATCGTGGTGAACGGAATCGCAGATAAGATAGGATGGTCCAGCCGCATGAAGAATCCGCTCCAGCCGCTGCTGAGGTTGGTCAGGGTCGAGTGGCAGGTATGTTCCTCCTGCTTTGAGGATCGCAAGCAGCGCCGTTAGAAGGGCAATGCTTCTATCTATTAGAACTGCGACCCTCACTTCTGACGCGGCACCCAAATCTCGGAGGTAGTGCGCAAGCTGGTTGGCAGAATTGTTTAGTTCGCGATAGGTCACTCGTCGGTCGCCGTCCACGGCAGCCAGGGATAGAGGCGCTTCGCGAACCCGATCCTCGAAAACGTGGTGTGCACATCGGTTAGCAGTAGACTTCCTGGTCCAGTAAGTCTTCGCCGCAGGTGCAGCTTCGACGCTAAACCGTTGGATCAATTCCTTTCGCTCGGCTTGGCCGAGAATGTCGATCGCACCAACCTTCGTTCGTATATCGCTAAGTACGCTTCCCAGCAACGAGCGTAAGTGGACGAGCAAGCGCTCAACTGACGAATGGTCGACACGGCTCCGGTCGAACTCGATCTTGAACGTCAGACTCTTGCCGCCCGACGCGAGGAGCGCGACGGGAAAACTCGGAAGCTCAAACAATTCAACTCTGCGACGCCTCCAATTCCCTCGGATGGAGCGCATTGCCGCGTCTAGACTGCGGCTTTCAAAAATTACCAGCGTCTCGAATAAGGGTTGCGACGGGTGGATGTGACTAGTTAGTTTGATCGACGTGAGCGGCGTGGTTTCAAACGGCCGCATGCGCAGCCACACGTGTCGGACCGATTTAAACACGGATAGAACCGTATCTTCGCTTCGGATATTCGCGCGCAGCGGCACCACGTTGCTCAGGACCCCGATAATTCGTTTTTCTCCAGCTTCCCCCTTGCGGCAAGCCCTGGTGGCACCGAATACGACGTCCTCTTCGCCGCTATATCGATGCAGCAAAATTGCCCAGATACCCATCACAATTGAGTTGAGCGTGAGGTTGTGTCTCTGTGCCAGCTTTTGCAGTTTCCGGCTCGCGGCACGGCTCAAAGCCAATTTCGCCGCTCCACGCTTGTTCGTGCTCTTGTGATTTTCGATCGCCTTGTCGATGACTAAGGGCGTCGGTGCGGCGAAGCTCTTGAGGTATTCACTCCAAAACCGCTTCGCTCGTGCGGCGCCGCGTCCCCGCGTGCCGTTGACATACTGGTGAAACGAACGGGGCTTCGGCCGCCGGCGCTGTCTGCCTCGCTTGAGATCTTCGTAGTTCTCGAACGCCTCACGCAACAGCACGGGGAAACAATTCCGGTCGAGCAGAACCTGATGGAAGGTCCACACAAGAGAAAAGGACCGTTCGGCCCACTGAAAAAGCGTAAGACGCGACAGCGGTGCTGTTTCTAATTCAAATCGGTGGCACCGATCAGCTTCCAGAAATGATTTCAATTCGTTGACTCGCTGCGGACGCGACAAGCGACGAGCCTCGCGGAGAACGAACGGCATATTTACGCCGAAAATAACTTGCTGGCGGGGTCGAGTGTGGCCGCGCCAAACAAACTGTGTGCGGAGGGCATCGTGTCGCTCCGCCACAGCGTCCCACGCCCGCTGCAGCCGACCTGCGTCGATCGACTCGGGCAGGTGTACCACGATCTGTTCAATGTCGATTCCCTCGTTAAGTTGCTTGAGATGGTGAAACAATATGCCTTCCTGCATGGATGACGGGTGGAAACTGTCAACAATCACTCGGGATATCATCGCAAAAAGGAAGAAAATGAGGACAACGTGCGTCCCATATCCGGGAGCCGCCGCCGAATCTCGGGCCCAAGCAGTTCTGTGAAGATACCCTGTGAGCGAACCGGCGAGAAGTGATTACCCCGTATCTTAGGTGATGAGAAGCGGCCACTGGTTCCAAGGCACCATGCATTCATATGACTGGACGGCACGGAGTGATCTCCATCCAATCCGATCGCGACGATTGGACAATTTAGGAGACTGCGGGTTCTGTAGTGATGGCTGTTGGCCAGCTTGAAGTCTGCCCTCGAAGCCGACATATAGAGTTCGACGAGTTCGTGGTCATCGAATAGCTGCGGAGGACCAACCTTGAAGTCCTTGATTTCGTCGATCAATTCGGCTTCGCTAAACTAATCGCTTCGCAGCCGCGTGGCGCTCGAGGGCCGGGTGCACAAGCCACTACAAGAAGGGAAGGGATTCCGTCAGCCTCGTTCTCCAGCCGCCGTGCGACTACGAACGCAATCAGCGCTCCCATGCTGTGGCCGAAGGAAACCAGGGGCTCTCCAGCGAGACCAGCAACTCCATCGATCACACTGTCCACCGCGTCTTGAGTGTCGGTAAACAACTGTTCCGCGGTTCGGTTCTCCCCGCCAGGTAGCTGTACGGGCGTTGCCCGGATGGATTTCGACAGCCACTCTATCCAACGGCGACAAGAAGAAGTGGTACTTCCGGCACCCGGATAACAGTCTAGCTTGCAGTTCAGGGCCATGCTTCTCTTGCCGGCTAACACTGGTGTAGTACCTCTTGCTCCCGCCTACGAAGCGGCACGCACCCCGAAATGCAAATTTGAGGGAAGGCGTACCTATCAAGCAGAATTTGCTTTGCTCGTCTGCGCTTCCTTGTTGTGGATTTTGTCCATCTTCAACCGGAGACTAAGCGGGCGCATATCGGTCCAAACAAGCTTTATGTGATCGAGACACTCCTGCTTCGTCCCGGATTTCTCAACACTTCGCCAACCCTTGGGTATCGCCCGACCCTCGGGCCAAAGCGAGTACTGCTCCTCGTGGTTGACGACGACTGTGAACCTAACGTTTTCATCATCAAATATCGACACTCTCCCCTCCTTGCCTAGATGTGCGGTCCGAAAACGCTTCAACCAGATTCCTGTAAGGCATCCATGCTGGACTCAGCGGTTGCGGCATTCGGCCGCTCCGAACTAAAACTCGCGTCTGTCGTGGGTAGCGCGAGTAATCGTGGAGTTGGCGGAGGCACCTCGCCTCGCGGGAAACACCCAATGAAGTCCGTCGACGGACGGCACGAGGCCGTCATCGAAGAGGGGATTCTCGTGGAGCGGCACGTTTGGGAGAGCGGCCCGGAGTTGCAAGTGAGCAGCCTCCGCTGTGAGCCTGGCCATGAAAACACTGTTTGCAGGTCCCATATCAAGGCTCGTGCCCACAAAGGCTGGTTTTGAGAAGAGCTGCCCGGCGAGATTCTCGTGTTCCCTTACGAATTCGTCAGAGTTCGAGTAGAGAGGTTCGCCAGACGCGGCGATACCTCCTACCAGCCGGATAAAGGCGTCGTTGCCACCTTCGGGTGTCTTCAGCACCTTTCGTGCAGCCCAGTAATAGCTGTCAAGGTCCTGATCCATGTCGTAGAAGGACACTAGGAAATCGTAAAAGTATCGATATTCTCGCCGATATCGCTTCTCGAACTCGGTGAACACTTCTTCTTCCCCGAGAGTGCTCCTTAGTGAAGTGTTGATGGATCTGGCTGCCAGCAGCGCCGAATATGTGGCTAAGTGTACGCCGGAGGAAAAGACTGGATCCACAAAACACGCCGCGTCTCCAACCAATACCAGACCCGGATGCCAGAATTTTGTGTGACAATAGGAATAGTCCTTCCGGACCCGCACCTCGCCATACGGCCCTTCCGTCACCCGATTCGATTCGGAGAGTAGCTCGCGAATCGGGTCACACGATGCGATGAACTCTGATAACGCCTTGGCGAGTCCCTTCTGTAATACCCCAGAATACTCCTGGCCAATCACCGCCCCCACACTCGTCAGCGTCGGAGACAGAGGGATGTACCAAAACCATCCCTTCTCGAAGGTCGCGCAAAAAATATTCCCCGCACACGGCGCTGGCAGCCGCTTGCCATTCCGAAAATATCCGAAGACCGCCACGTTCCTGAAAAACTGCGAATAGACCCTCCGCCCAGCGTGACGTGCAACTGCAGACGTGTGTCCTGATGCATCAACTACATATTTGCTCCGAACTGTGCGCCGTTGACCGTTATCGTCAACGAACTCCACTCCCGTTACACGCTCCTGCTCTACGATTAGCCCTGTGACCCAGTGCTTCTCACGAACCGCGACGCCCTTACGACGCGCATTGTTCAACAGGATCGAGTCGAACTTCATCCGTTCCACCTGATAGGCATACGCCGTAGGAGCCGGGAACTTCGACGACTGTCCGAACGCGAACGTCCAGGGAGACTTACTCTTGCCCCACCGAAACGTTCCTCCCAGCTTGTGCACAAATCCCGCTTCTTTTAGTTCCTGGCTTACACCGAGCATCGCGCACACACCGTGAACCGTTGAGGGCAACAAAGATTCGCCAATCTTGTAGACAGGAAAAGACTCTCTCTCAAGCAGCAACACTCGATGCCCCTGCATGGCGATGAACGTTGCCGCCGCAGATCCCGCCGGCCCTCCTCCTATCACAATCGCGTCGACTTCCTCCATATTCGTCACACCCTCCGGATGGCTGTTATCACGTAGCGCCCGCCCGCCGTAGCGCTACACGCCCCCTCTGTGTCAAACGGCCGCGACCCGCGCTTGGCTTGCAACAGCACGGGCGATTCGGGAGACTGCCATCTCGATTGTCGGTCTCGGCCAACGCGAAAAATTCAGCCTCATCGCGTCTCGATGCCTGGCGTCACGCGCAGCACAGAATGCCTCGCCCGGCACAAACGCCACACCTTCAGACAACGCTGCTTGTAGTAACGAGCTCGTGTCGCCGAATGACTCAGCTTCGACCCAGAAGAAGATTCCTGCGGACGGTCGCGTCCATTTTGCCCTTGCGGAGAAGTGCTCTAGAAGTGAAGCATGCATTGCGTCACGGCGGACCCGATACTCTGCACACAAATGCTCGATGTGGTCAAGAATGCGGCATGAAGAGAGGTACTGAGACACTAATCGCTGCGAGAACGTCGCGGTGTCAAGATCAAGTCCTTCTTTTAAGGACGAGAGTGCAGGCATGCATGCTGGAGGCACAAGCATCCACCCCACGCGCAATCCCGGGGCGATAATCTTGGAGAAAGAGCTCACGTAGAAAACCCACTCGGGTTCAAGCTGCCGTAACGGCTCTGCGTTTGTCCCATCATATTGAAGGAAGCCGTAAACATCATCTTCGACGATTGGTACCTGAAATTGCGCCGCCAAATCCACAAGTGCGGCTTTCGTTTTGGCAGACATAGTCAATCCGAGCGGATTGTGACCTGTCGATGTCGTGAAAAGAAAAGCTGGTCGGGGTCCTGCCAACATCGCGTCCCTGAGAGCATCCAGGTCGATGCCCGTTACTGAGTCAACAGGTATGGAAACTAGTTTCGGGTTATGAGGCACGATGGCCTGCAGAAACGGGGGGTAAACAAGCTCCTCGACTGCAACCGACGGGGTACGGTCGAGGAGCAGAAGCTTCGCCGCAAGATACAGGCCTTGTTGCGCTCCGGTAGTGAGAAAAACCTCGTCCGGCGAGCAATTTACACCCCGATGACGCATCAGATCGACGATCTGCTCTTTCAATTGCCATTGGGGCACACCGTATTGAAGTGCCTCGGGACCCGTAGTCAGGATGGCATCTAAGGCATCGCCGAGATCGCGTAGCGGAATTAGTTCCGGTGCGGGCATGCCCAACGCGAGAGACAACATTCCTGCTCCCGATGAGGCTACCGCTTGTTGAAGCACGGATAGCGAAGACATTGTGGTCGGCGTGGAGACCCTTTATCTATGCGATTGAGCTTCGCCCGTCGGAAATGTTCGTGTCATCGCGGCTCAAGGAGCGCCCGGCCGCTGTTCTTTCGCGTTTGGTCAGAACCTCTGAAACTAGGCGGACGAAATGTTCGAAGAGACCGGTGATTTGGCCCGCGGAGAACAGCTCGCCGTTATAGTCCAGACGGAAGAGGAGCTCGCCGTCACTAGGTATAATAGTTACGGCAAGCTCGGCAGATATTGGCATGTCTTGGATAAATGGCAGAACCGTTGTCTTTAGACCGACGAACCCGAGATCGTTAAACGAAACGGGTGCAGCGACCATGTTAAGCATCACCCTAGGCACTATTGAAGGCCGGACTCCTTCAACACACAATGAGTCCATGAGTGTCTGGTAAGGAACGTCAGGATGTGAATATGCGTCTTGACAGATTCGTCTGGTTTGGGAGAGCAATTGCTCAAAAGTGGGACTGCCAGACAAATCCAGCCGGAGAGGGAGATAGCTGACGAACGCGCCGATAATCCCCTCTAAATCGGAGCGTCTGCGCGCGGAGATGGGTACGCCAATAAGAACATCTGTCTGTCCGCTGACCGTGGAAAGTAGCAAGGCAAAAGCCGCCAACACCGTCATAAACAGAGTCGCGCCGTGATTGCGGCTTAGCGTTCTTAGCGCCGAAACCATTTCCTGGGATAGTGCGAAGGCGAGGGTATCAGCCCGTACAAACAAAACAGGTTTTCCCGCTGTTCCTCTGGCAAGTGTCAGCGGTTCGGTGAGGCCAATGAGTTGATTGCGCCAATATGTTACAGCCTGTGTCGATAGTGGGCTTTTGAGAAGTGCCGTCTGCCAGGCCACGTAGTCCGCATACTGAAGCGTAAGTTTCGGCAGGCAAGGCGCAACACCGGTAACATGAGCGGAGTACAAAGCTTCGAGTTCTTTCATGAACAGGCCCACGGACCAAAAGTCAGAAATGATGTGAGGCATGGAAGCGACGAGGACGTGATTCAGTTGGTGAACCTTTATCAACTCAGCGCGTAATAGCGGAGCCTTGGCTAAGTCGAATGCGCCATTCATAGTCGCTGAGATAAGGTGCTCCAATTCGCCGGCTCGCCGATCAGAAGGAACGTGCTGAAGATCCCGGACTTTCAGATCCAGGGAAACAAACGGAGTTATGACGCGGGCGGGCCCGCTGCATCCAACAGGAAATGCTGTACGCAGCATCTCCTGGCGCTCAATGATCGCTGCCAGACTCGTTGTAAGAGCCGAGACATCAAGCTCCCCTTCAAACCGTACAGCTATAGCGACGTTGAATGAAAGCGTCGAGGGAAGCCGTTGAGCAATAAGCCACAGCGCCTCTTCAATCAAAGAGAGGTGGGAGTTCGGTCCATCCACCTGTGCGTGTGCATCGGTGCTTGTTAGATTTCGCTTCGTGGGCATCGTTGCGTTCATCGTGCAAGTGTCGCTAGGAATTTCGCGGAAAGTCGTGAGCCCACTAAATCAACGGCAGTTTTGTTCGCACTTCGATGCGTATCCAACATGGCTCAGGAACCCGGGCTCACGCCAATATAACGCTCGGTTGTGGCTAGCTGTGATTCTCAAGCGGCAGTTGTTCTGATATCTCCCTGAAACGGCGGCATGAAACGAGCTGGTCAGGGCGCACGTGAACCGCGACGCCACGCTGCAAGAGGGAAATGCTCACGACAAAACGATGGCCCCTATCAGTCGCGACCAAAGTCCCCTCGAGGCCGCTCAACGGTCCAGTTACAACTCTGACTATTTCACCAATCTGCAGGAGGCGCCAAGGCATTGACAGCACGCCCGATTCCACTATGCGGCGTACTGACGCAATCTCGCGCTCATGAATTGGCAAAGGCTGCCTGCCCGCACCCACGAGACGTATAACGCCGGGAATCTCGACAATCCGTTTGTCATTAAGGCTTGCCCATCGGCAAAAGACGTATCCGGGGAAAAGCGGTTGCCTCAGAGATACAAACCGGTCGGACCACCGTCGCCGGCTCACGTATGTTGGTAGAAACGCTTCGTAATTTCGTTCTCGCAACCCGGCGAAAACGCGGTCCTCCATATTGTGTTTCACATAGACGGCAAGCCAGCTGCCCTCAAGGACGTTTATCATCGGGGTTCTCAAATAGAGTACTGCGCGCAGGAATGCGTTGAAGAAGGGCGCCACCGTTCACAGGTAGCTGACCTTGCACCTGGGGAGCAGATAATGATGCCCCAGAGCAGTGAGTCGATCATTCTACAAGACCGCACGCCACCCTCGTCTTAACTAATGCCTATTGACCTTCCGATTCTTCCACCAACACCCTCGGTGCCACTTGTTTGATGGGATTCTCGACGCACACTTGTTCGTCAATTGCTTCTGCCAAGCTTTTCAGATTTACGGATTCTCCGAAGAAGGCACTGAACGATGGATCAACACCGAAAGCTTCGCGAACTCGGTTAAGACAACGCATTACATCAATTGAGTCGCCACCCAGCTCGACAAAGTTATCGTAAATACCTACTCTGTCGACATCGAGAATCGCCGACCATATCTCCATCAGTTGCATTTCGGTTGGTGTGGGCAGCTGACAAGATTCCGAAGTATTGAGCTCGTGCTCACGTTTTCCCACAAGAAGCAGGAGTGCCTGCCGATCGACTTTCCCATTCGGAGTTAATGGAAATTCTGGGAGAACAAAGACCTGGGCGGGCCACATATGTTCCGATAGGTTTGCCTGCAAATAACGCCATATTTCACGGACGTCAGTTTCAGCACCCCCTTTTGTTTTGACAAAAGCCACCGTGCGTTTTCTCCTTTCGAAGGCGTCAGTGGCCAATACAACCGCTCGTTCAACGTCTGGGTGTGCCCGTATCACGTTTTCGATCTCGACCGGCGAAATCCACATTCCCGCCAGCTTTAGCATGTCATCGCGTCGGCCGCAGAAGTGATAGTAACCGTCCGAGTCGCGATAGAACTGGTCGCCGGTTACAACCCACTCGCCGATCTTTGTCTGCTCAGTGAGTTCCGGCTTTTTCCAATAAGCCGTGAACTGACTTTCTCCCTTCAGCCATAGTGTGCCGATTTCGCCCTCGGATACCGCGGCTCCATCATCACCGACCAGTCGGACCTCATAGTTAGGAACTTCAAATCCGCAAGTTCCTGCCCGGGCAGCGTCAGGGCGGTTGGACATGAATGCCTGGAACATCTCGGTCGAACCGATACTGTCAAGGATCTCCAGACGAAATCGATTTCGAAACTCGTCGAAAATCTCGGGAGGGAGCAATTCACCCGCGGAAACAGCTATTCTGACCGATGAGAAGTCGAAGAGAAAACCGTTTGCCGCCTCTTGGAGAATGGCACGGAAGAAAGTCGGCACAGCAAAGAAAAGCGTGGGCCGATATCGCGTCAACAATTCGGACACTGTATCTAAACGCGATCTGTCTGGGTTAAGCACAGTGCTGGCTCCCGCGGAAAGAGGGAAATACATCGCATTTCCCAGACCGTAAGCAAAGAAAAGCTTAGAGACAGAAAACGTCCGATCGCTGGGACCAATGCTGAGTACGCTGTCAGCAAAACTCCGAGTGGTTACAAACATACTCTTATGCGGATGTACCACAGCTTTCTGAAGTCCGGTGCTGCCGGAGGTGTACAGAAAACATGCGGAATCGTGTGCGGCCGTGGGAAACGATTCGAGTATAGGAGAAGCGTCTCCGACACAGGTTTCCCACGTGCTTCCTAGTCTCGTTTGAGAATCTCCTCCCACCAGTATCAGTCGAGGGCGGCGGTCTTCGCTCAACGTATTGAGAAACGTCGACACAATCGAGACATGAACAACCGCGATTCTGGCATCTGAGTCCGTCACGTAGTAAGAGAAGTCCGCACTTTTGGCTAAAGGATTAACTGGTACCGCTACAGCGCCTATTTTTGTCGTGCCGAAGAATGCCGCAACGAACTCCACGGAATCCGGCAATACGATCAAAACTCGCTCACCCGGTGCACAACCCATGATTTTTAGCGCGTTACCGAATCGATTCGTGAGCTCATGCAACTCGCGATAATGAATTGGCGTCGGCCCTCCCAAAATCGCGATTCGATCGGGGTATTCTTGGGCTGGTCGATCAATAAACCAAGAGGCAATATTAAGTTGTGCCGGAATGTTAAGTGCCATTCTGCTTCTCCGCGTCCTTCCTGAGTCCCGCTAAACAGTGCGATCTACAGATTCCGACTGTCATGCTGCCGATCGATTGTAGTTCATGAATTCGGGCGTTCGAAGAGTCCGAACGCGCGTCAAGCGCCCAGGTGCGAGATTGGTTGGACGAATCCTTCGCAGCAAATAGACATTTCACGGATCCGATTCGCTTCCAACGCGCGGTTTCTCTCAGTTGCCGCGAGCCAAGGCGCGCAGATCCACCGAGCCCGTAAAGGGCGTAAGTGGTTCTCCATTTGCAATCGACCGAAGTTCGCGCAACCAGATTTTTCTTAGCAGAACAACCCCGGCGTCGGACATGCCCAAATGCTCTGTGGTCCGATCAGTAATCGCTCCCTGTCCGACGATCGTGACTCCGTCTTGAATTCGAACGAGATCAGGTTTTCGCTTACCGAGTTCTGGGAGTTCCTTATGGGAGAAGCTCTTGCCACCAATGATAGCGATTATTTCATCAGACACAGAATGCGGTATCCGTTGTTCCTGGCGCATTGCTTCGGTTACGAGAGGTGGTCCCACGGTTACTAGAACATGATAATGAGTTAGATCATCGATAGGTACGTACCAGAACAGACTACTCATCCGAAAGCGAGAGCCCTTGTTACTTGATCGCGAGTATACGAGGTCATAGCTAACGTAACAGCTGTTGGGCATGACGAAATGGTTTTCCTCAGCAGATTCGGAGTTCTGAAAACGGACGCTCAACCCAAATGACGTCTCCCGAGCCGAAACGCGTGGCGGAACGATGCCGCGAACTGACATTCCAAGTTCGGGAGTGGATTTGTGGGCGAACCCAACGTGAACGTCGTCGACGATATTCTCAGCGCTTTGGAAATAGTTGCACGGTATCATCGCAATCGAAGACACCGCTTCTTGCGTCTCAAACTCCGGCCATTGAGGTAACGGCGGTGGGCTGCCTGCTCCAAAGTAAGCGAAAATGAGGCCGAGTCGTTCTGTTGTCGGATAGGCAGCGATCTTTATCTTCTCGCAAAAGGGTCTGGGTTCGGCTGGTTGTTCTGTACAGGTGCCGTTTGGATCGAATTTCCACCCGTGATAGAAGCACCGTATGCTGTCTCCCTCCACCCATCCGACTGATAGCTGAGTTCCTCGATGCGGACACTTTTGCGCGACTACATGCGGACTGCCTGTTTCATCGCGGTAAAGCGTGAAGTCTTCATTCAATATGCGGATCGAAATGGCCTTTGCTGGCGCTAAGTTGCGGGACTCATAGATGGGTTGCCAAAAACACCGGAGATAGCGTCCCGCGACGGTAAGTGGACCCGTAAATACGAATTCGGGTTTCTCGGGATGTGGAGCCATTCGTGATTCCTCGATGCAGTAACGGTGCAGCGATAGCCTGCTGCTCTTACACGCGACGCACTGCCGGTTCTTGGTTCGATTGGAGCGAGCTGTGTCGCGAGATCATTTCGAGGTTCTGGTTTCGGCTGATATGTAGGGAGTTACAGGACATGACAGTCAGGCTGCCGCCATTGCCAGCCCCGGCATCTTTGGCGTATGAGAGAGGGGGCGATATGCCAAACAAAACCGAGGCCGATAGCATGCACCGACGCGGGTCTTGTAGCACACCAATACTATTTGTCAAGTTACAATTGCGATTATATCTTCCGGATCTATTGAGAGTGCAGGCAACTCGTTCCAGACAGAGCGATCTCGTAGCCGCGACCGCGAAGAATCCGATTTCCTGAGCGCAATCGTACCCGACTCCTCTAAACGGGCCGCGTTGGAGTTTGAATCTTGCTTACTATTCTAAGAAATACACAGATTATTCACAGTACGTACCTTCTATGACAGGATATTAACTTGACATCAGGATCGCCGTCGAGGGAGTCTCGTGGAGACACTCGACCGATCCTGGTGGGGTTATGCAAGCGATCCATTCGTTGTAGTACAAGGAGTCGGTCTGGTCAGCAGCCCCAATACGATGGTCAAGCGAAGAGTTGCTTTTATAGAGTTGACGGTCTTCGCCGGGGTCTACCCGCTGGCATCTGGATACATGCGCGGCCTCGCCGCGCGTAATGCGGAGATTAAGGGATCATGCGCGTTTGAAATCAACTCGATCTGCATTAACGACCGCAGCCTTGAGGCTAGGCTGAATAAGATAGACGCGGACGTCTACGCGATTTCTTGCTATGTGTGGAACATGGGTTTCGTAAAGCGCTGGCTTCCCACGCTTTCTGCCCGAAAGCCCAACGCGCACATCATCCTCGGCGGCCCGCAAGTGATGAACCAAGCGAAGCGGTACCTCGACATTAGTAACGAACAAGTAGTGCTTTGCAATGGTGAAGCTGAGCACACGTTCTCAAACTACTTGGCCGAACTCTGCTCGTCCCGTCCCGATTTGAACAACGTCAAGGGCCTCTCCTTCGTCCGAGACAGGGAACTGATTACGACCCAGCCGCAGAACCGGATCGAAGATCTAGATCTGATCCCATCTCCCTACCTCGAGAATTACTTCGACGGCGCTCAATACGTTTGGGCGCCGATTGAGACTAACCGGGGATGCCCGTACCAATGCACCTACTGCTACTGGGGCGCGGCGACCAATTCGAAGGTATTCAAGTTCGACATGGGCCGAATCAAGGAGGAGATCGTTTGGCTCAGTAAAGGCAGAGCGTTCTACATCTTCATCAATGACGCGAACTTCGGTATGTTGAACCGGGATATCGAGATTGCTGAGCACTTAGCCGAGTGCAAGCGGAGGTTTGGTTTCCCCACCACTGTATGGTTTAGTGCTGCGAAGAACTCTCCCGATCGCGTCACGCAAATTACGCGCATCTTGAGCCAAGAGGGCTTGATTTCCACGCAACCGGTCTCGCTACAGACGATGGATGCCAACACTCTCAAGAGTGTGAAACGCGACAACATCAAGGAGAGCAGCTACTTGAGACTCCAAGAGGATCTGCGTCGCAACAAGCTCTCCTCGTTCGTGGAGATGATCTGGCCGCTTCCTGGTGAGACGCTGGAGTCGTTCAAGGCGGGCCTCGGGAAGCTCTGCAGTTTGGACGCCGACGCGATCGTGATTCACCACCTGCTGCTGATTAACAACGTGCCAATGAACGATCAGCGTGAACAGTACAAGTTGGAAGTGGCCAATGATAAGGACCCCAACAGCGAGGCGTTGGTCGTCGTTGCGACCAGAGACGTCAGCCAGAAGGAACATCAAGAGGGAGTACGATTCGGGTATCACCTCACGAGTCTTTTCAGCCTGCGCAGCCTGCGCTTCGTCGGGAGGCACTTCGACATGGAAGGGCGGCTGTCTTTCAAGGATCTGATCTCAGCGTTCTCGGAATTTTGTAAGCGGGTTCCCGACAACCCCTATAACGAATATATCGGGAGCGTGATTGCGGGAAACACGCAAAGCCAATTCAGTGCCAACGGCGGTATTTTTCACGTCATCCTTCACGAGTTTCGCAGGGATTTCGATTGGTTGCTGTTCGAGTTTCTGAAGCAGCTAGGAGTGCTCGGGAACGAGGTGATACGATTCCTGTTCGAACTGGATCTCCTCAATCGTCCGCACGTATACAGCAACACACCAATCACCAACGGCGACGGGCTGCTGAACCTCGTGCAGATTACTTCGAAGGCAACAGACGGGCTGTTCGTGTGTATCCCCAATGAACACGCAAAACTCGCGCTTGATATGCTCGGAATCAAGGGTGCAGCCGACCGTTGCTTGCGTGTGACCTACCGCGGCCATCAACGGCAATCGCAGATGCCGTTCATGGAGAACAAACCATACGAGGACAACCTGTCGTACTGCGAGTCGAAGCTTCGCAAGATGGCCAGCATTCTTCCGGTCTGGGAGGTTGTCCCTACCAAAAACTCGGTATTGATTGAACCGGTTGAACTTGAGCGGTCGTCGATATAACTTATCGATGGCATGCTCGCTGCCATTCTCTCGCTGTTCTCTTCTGTCCCGTCCGGCTTTCGAACTCGAGCCGCGACCAGCCACAATCCTTGCTGAGGGTGGGGTCCACGTCGCGCATTTGCGACTGGAGACTTCCGCAAACGATCAATTATGTTGCTTTGGGAGGATGAATCGCGGCCGTCACGCTTTCGCCCGGCTGGATTGGGCCATCCTCTGGGCCATGAACAGGAGAATCGCTTGATTCTTTTCATTCGTCCGGCCAAGGAGCCTTCGGAACTGCACCAGCATCTTGGCTTCCTTGCCTGAACTCCCCCACGCGATGTCGTCTCCCGTCTTGCGTTTGGGCAAGTTGGGCAGCTTCGGTGGTTCTTCCCCGTCGTAGAAGATCTGGTAGAGCGGGATTTCCAGGGCTCGCGCCAGTTTTTCAAGTGTCTCGATGGACGGAACGGTGTGCCCGTTCTCTACGCGCGAAACATAACAACGCAACAGCCCCGTTCGCTTTTCGATGTCGCCCTGGGAAAGCAGCTTTTGCTCCCGCAGGTCCCTCAATCTGTTTCCGATGATCATGGTTGATTCCTCTCGCGCTGAAGTATAACCGAAACAGTACTGTACGGGCAGATTATCCAAGAGCAGAACGAGAGAAAAGCCGCCACCCTCAGTCTTCCACGGTTCCGAATACTTCACCGCCCGTACCCAAAGATGGCTTGAGGATGGATTTCTCTTTAACGTCCTGCTAGGTCGAATTCTGCATTACCTCGACGTGGAATAAGTTTCGAGGAAACAATCCTTGAGAGCAACGACACGGACGATGTTGAAATACATTGTCTCCGGACCCGAAGAGCATGCATTTGCAAGGCTGCCCGCCTCTTGATACCTAGTAAGTAAATACGAACTTGGTGTGTTAGACTGGTCGCCTCGCGGGTCGGCCTTCCAAAACTTTCGTTTGCTAGGGGTCGCGTCTATGGCATTCAGTCAGATCCAGCACGTGTTCGTTCTCATGCTGGAGAATCGCTCATTCGATCACATGCTGGGATTCTCTGGGTTAACCGGAACGGATGCTGCGTCCGGAGCGCCCACGAAAATAGACGGCCTGGTTGGATCTGAATCGAATACGTTCAACGGCCAGCCGTTTCTTGTTTCGCAAGGCGCTCCCGACCGAATGCCCGCTGACCCGGGCCACGAGTTCGCAAGCGTGCTGCTGCAGTTGTGTGGCCCGGGAGCCTCGTATCCTCATGGCGGGCTATACTCTTCGATCAACAACGATGGGTATGTGGACTCCTATGTTGGAAGCGGCGGAGGAAGCAGCCCCGGTGTGGTCATGAATTGCTATTCTCCCAGCCAACTCCCCGTCTTGCACGCGCTCGCCGCAGAATTTGTAGTCTGCGACAACTGGCATGCCTCGATGCCCGGACCCACCTGGCCGAATCGCATGTTTGTCCACGCAGCATCTTCAAACGGGCTCGACCACAGTCCGACCATCGCGGAAATTGCCGAGTGGGAGGCACTTGCAGGCTTCTCTTTTCAGAACGGCACCATCTTCGATGCGCTGGAGAAAAAGGGCGTCACACGTCGGCTCTACGGAGGCGATGATTTCCCCATGGTTTCCGCGCTCAAAGGCATTCGTCTCGACGATATTCGCCATTACGCTCAGTTCGCCGGCGACCTTCAGAAAAGTTCCTATCCATTCAGTTACGTTTTCATCGAGCCGAGCTACGATGTGGCCAACGACTACAAGAATGGTTCCTCACAACACCCGCTGGCCGACGTGAACCGCGGTGAAGCTCTGATCAAGGCTACCTATGAGGCAATCCGGAACTCGGCGTTCTGGGAGAGCAGTCTGCTGATCATCACCTGGGATGAACACGGGGGCTTTTACGATCACGCGATTCCTCCTGATGCCGTCGTCCCCAACGATACAGACTTGTATTCCAGTCATAACCAAGACGGTTTCACGTTCGACAAATATGGTCCCCGCGTTCCCGCGCTGGTCATTTCACCGTCTATCGGCAGAAACCTAATCGATCATCGCCTGTATGACCATTCTTCAGTTCCCGCTACGCTTGAAGCGATTTTTGGACTCAGTCCTCTGACCAAGCGTGACGCCGCGGCGAATCGCCTGACATCGCTCCTTGCCCTCGCAAGCCCCAGAAAAGATGCACCGACAGGTCTTCCTTCGTTGGCGTCGGCCGAGGCAGCTCCTTTGGAAGCGGCGATGGCCGAGAGCGTTCTCAATCCTATTTCTGTATCCCGCCCGGATGACTCGGCCGACGATGGCAATTTACCGGGGATTGTTCAGGGGGCGCTCCGTCAAGATCTCGCCGTGTCGCTCCCGGCGGAGCGACCAGCCATAATCGCGCGAGTTCGATCGATCAAGAAGAGGAGCGAAGCCATACAATACCTAAACGAGGTTCGACTAAAGGTCGCACCGGTCCGTGCCGCGTCTCAAAATCGCTGAACACATGCAGAAGCCCATGAAGGGCTGGGTGAACTTTGCCGAAATCCTGAAAGAGACCGTGGCTACGCTGGGCCGACTCCAGTAAACGTTCAAGAATTATGTTGTGCGAAGATGGGCCAACATAATCAGAAATTCGCCGAAGTAGACCCTCCAAAGCCCCGGCGCCAGGGCCGGAGCTCGTGATCCTCTGCTTCGTTGACAGACGGTCAGCGTGAAGTCCGGGAGAGATCTCTACTTAGTCGTCTGAATCGAATCCGGTTGAAGGCCTTGGCTCGCCCACCTGATTCCACGGTGCTTGGAAGGTAATTCACACAGGGCCCGTCGATCTGCGTTCCTTCCGCAAAACGCTCCTGGAGGGCGCTCGCGTGTCATTGGACCAAACCGGACGCAAATTCCTCTTGCAGATCTGGCTGCCCGGTATGCCGGGAAGGCCGAGCGCCGCGCTGTTGCCTCTGTTACTTGCGACGAGTTCTAACTGGAACTAAGCCGCCAGCAATCACGAGTTCATATCGCTCTTTTCATCATGGACTTACACAGACGTTGGAAGCTAATTCTACTCAGCGTCTGTAACATCAATTAAGAACCGATGTAACGACGGTGTAAGCAGGCTACGCTGGGCTGGAGGGGGTGCTGGGGGCGTTTAGAATCACAGGCCAATCGCCTAGGATCCCCTAAAATATCTCTCTGCTGTAATTGTACTTAGTGTTGATGTGCTCTCATCGCCCGGTTGAGTCGAATTCGCCGAGGCGGGATCCAAGCAGGCGCGGGATTTTGCCATGGTTGAGAACTTAACATTCTCCGCCACAGGCATATCGCATTGACAGTACAGCGCTTAATTTCTTGCTACACAGAACGTGCTACATTTCCACGCTACAAGTGAGTTGATTTTTCCGAAATCATTATCGTGCGTGAAAAAGTATTAATAGGCGTCGGTTGTCACACCACAACTCTAAATACCGCTGACGTTATGACGGTTCTGACGGTTGGATTACAAACTCCTCTCACGTAAGAGCAATACATCAAAAGTTTCAGATTACAGCGTCAGTTTCGTCATTCTGTCACTTGCACGAAGCATTTTGTCCGGAAGCGAAGCGGCTATTGAGTTCTCACGTAGAAGGCCACCAAACCGATCCAGCTGATCCTGTAAAGTGCACCAATGGCTAATCTGAAAACGAAGACCCGGCTCGTCACCTTCTCCTGAAGAGCTTCGGGCGAAGTTGCCTACCTCTTAGCGAAGGCCATCTTCCGACGCCCTCCCAGAGTTTCTTCATCAGTTCCGACAGTCGCCTCCTGGCCTCCGCGCCCAAGTGGCCACGCTTCTGGATGCGGCCGGTTCGTACGTAGAGGATTTCGACAACATCCCTTTGAACAGCGCCATCGGCTACATCACGCTGCAGCACACGCTCGCCGGGCATAAGCAGGAGATTCAGAGCCGACCGGGATCGCAAATTGGCGGCGGCGAGGGAACAGACGCCGCCAGCGGGCCGCGTGACGGATGAAACGGATTACTTCCGGTTGGCGGACTATCCGCTCGGAACCTAGCCCTTCACTTCCCACTACCCCGTTTGCCGCCCCCGAGCGCGACAGGCCCGGGATGCCCACTGTAGGTCCAGATACACGTGGGTCGAGGCGCGACTGCAGCCTCATGTGGTCGAGGATCGCGCGACTCGGAAACCATAGTCGGCGTATTTGAACTCTGGCGGAATACTCGAGCGCGCCGCAGTGCGGGTGACCTTGACCTGGTGCCGCCAGGAGCCGCCTCGCGAGGCTCGACGGCTACCGTTGGTGGGCCCTCGCGGATTTCTTTCGGGAGAGCAGCCGTAGTAGCCCGCGTTGTACCAGTCGACGCACCACTCGTGCACGTTGTCGCCCAGATTGTAAAGCCCGTAAGAGTTTGGCGGATACATACCCACCGGCTCAGGTCCGCTGTTCCAACGCCCGGCGTAGTTGGGAACCTGCTCGGGAGGCGCATCTCCCCACGCGTACAGCAAGTGTTCGGCGCCGCCACGAGCGGCGCGTTCCCACTCGGCTTCGCTAGGCAAGCGATAGCGATTGCCAGTCGCGCGACTTAGCCACTCGCAATAGGTCACAGCTTCATGCCACGATACAGCGACCACAGGCATCTTCGAATGATTGAAACTTGGATCGTTCCAGCACAACGGCTGAGGAGAACGCATCGCGGCAAGGAAGCAGGCGTACTCCTTGTTCGTGACCTGGTGAGCGGCAAGCTCGAAGGCATCCACCCAGACGCGATGCACTGGCTTTTCATCATCGCGCCCGATTTCGCAGCCCATCCAGAACCAGCCCTCTGGGACATGCGCCATCACCGGTTCGATGGCTTCGATCCGGGCCGTTGGAGAGGCTGCCATGGCCTTTCAATTCACACCATCACCCGCATTACCGGCAATTCAGAATCGCTATTTTCTCAAGCTCGCCAGCCACGCATCCAGGACGGGCAGGCTGCTTGGCTCGATCGTGACGAAGGCGATTCCCATTCCCGAGTTCGGCCGCGAATACGTCACCCTCCCTTGGGCGACTAATTGCGTTTCACCACGCGACATTTTCAGTCTGACTTTCGTGCCCTCCGGGAACGGAGTCACTGTCTCTACAAAGCACCCGAACAGGCTCAGGTCCTTGGTATGTCCTGAAATTTGCTTCTCAGACTGGATGTCGGTCAGTTCAATTCTGGCCATGAACTGATGACGGGTCGCGCGATGATGCTCGGAGTGAATCGGAGAACGACCCCAGCGTGGTCGGATTCTATTCCAATCCGCACATGTCGTCCACTTTGACGATCGTGCATGGAACCCGGTGCATTCGGAACTCACCGCGAGACCGATCCTAGTTTCCGAATTGCCGACCATCCGGATGTTACCCCGTCGTAGCTCGAATCGAATTGCCGGGTACTGCCACTTCGAGAAGTAGCGCGTTAACGAGTCGAAGTGAAAAGGCGTCCTAGTATCACCCGCTTTCGCTTCCAGTTCGAGGCAAAGTACGCCCAGGGAAAAACTTTGGGTCCAATTCCTCAAGTCCGACGACATTGATGAGCTTATCGAGCGCGAGGTCGATCATGGGATATTCAATCCCGCGAGGATAGGCGTCCCCTCGGTCAGCTGAAATCACGGTTGTTAACATCGGCCAAAGCGTCGCGGCGTAACTGAGCGGCACCGCGTTCGGATCAATCAGGTTAGTGCCAGCACACACCAGACCGCAAAGAGCTCCACCTTCATCTATCACCAAGCCGCCGCTCATGCCTGGAGCGAAGCGAGTGCGGACTTCAAAGCAGGGGAATTTCAAAAGCGTGGATTCACGGCGCTCAGGGAAGATTTGTCCAACCTCTCCAATTGACGTTGTCCCGATGTCGTTGAGCTCTATGTGATGAGTACCGTCCGTTCCTTCGGTAACCGCGATTCTTGATTCGCGATACCCAAACGCTAACACTTTTTGTCCCGAGGGCGGAGGAGTCACCCGAAGACGCGGAACCTTCCATTCGACCTTAGCCTCGGATGCGGAAGTCTGGTAAAGACCCAGATGCAGGATCGCAATGTCACTGGGGCAGATCCATGCTCGGAACACATTCCAAATGTTGTAAACGGGCCCGGGCAAGACCTGGTATAGCCGAAGCGAGTATCCGTCTACCTCGATACCCTTGGCGACCCGCTTCGCGCCAAACTTGACTACGGCGTCCAAAACGTGCCTGGCGGTAACCGCTAGATGACCGGCTATCAAGGTCGCTGTGCCGATCACGTGCATTTCCCATCGTGGTAACTCGACGATTACCCGAAGCGCAATTTCCTGTATTGGATCCGTCGGTCGCGCGTCGTGAAAAGCTGGGATTGGTGGCAAATTGTGTCGCATTCAAGAATATTGCCACACTCTGAAGCGGTGCGCTCACGGTGCCCGTCCTGCACGTTGGTATTCTCCTGAGTGCAGACGGGCTCAGCTGCATAGGCGGCCCTCGGCGGCACACGTCGGCAAACATGAGATGTGGCCATTCCTGATATCGTGGCGATTGTTCCTGGGTGACGGCGCATCCGGAAGTTGAGACGGATGGACGTCGTGGAGCTACAATAATCTTGACGGAAGCGGGATCTGCGGGGAAACCCCCATGCCGAGGGATACCATGGTGGGTTGATCGAAACGATGAATGGCAGTGCCGGAACCGATTCCTTGCGCTGCTTCCAAATCCTCGTCGGATCGTTGGACATTGATTCCTTGAAATTCCCACCCCGACGGGCGTAATACTCACTAATGGGAGCGCCCTCTCTCCATTTCAGGCTGAACCGACACAGCCTCACCTAAAAAGGTAACTCGGCGTCGTCAGCAGAGGTTGAGGCGCCTCGATCCGAGATCAGTTCAATGCCAAACCAGGTCGCGCCCTGAGCAGTGTGCTTTTTTTCAAATCCTCTCTCCTCGAGCACCTTGCTGAATTCACGATGACTGAGTTGATATTCCTTATTGGCTTCGACCCAGGCGCCATACCGCTTGTATAGTGCGTCGCTCCCTACCCGGCCTTCTTTTCGAGCCGTGCAACAAACTTCCAGGAAATGACCGATGGCGTCTTCACGCCGGCGGTATTCGTCAGTCGCCGTCAGCACCTCATCGGGATCCTTTAGCCCCCCGTCGAGCCAGTCTCGTAGGCCAGCAATAGCCCAATTGAGGATGCCTTCGGCTTCTAACTTTAACTTTTCCGTCAGATTTCGATCTCGTTCGGATGGTGGAATCGTCACCGTAAACGGAATTAACCGAATTCTTCTCCAGATTCCTTCGTCGCTTCCGATGACCTTGGGTCGGTGGTTCGTTGCGAGAAATAGCTTGAACGAGGGTTGGAATTCAAAGAATTCACCGTATAGGAAGCGAGCACTTACCCGATCACCGCCCGTCAATTGCTTCACCAGAGATTCCGCCATTCGTTTACCGGCTTCGCTCTCAGTCGCAGTTACAAAGCGGGCTCCCTTCAAGCGGGCAATATCGTTTCTAATTCCCTGCCCTTTGGAGATGAGAAATGCTCCGAAGTCGGCAGTCGTGGCATAGTCGCCCATCACGCAACGAAGGACTTCAAGAAAGGTCGACTTGCCATTGGCGCCCGTCCCGTACAACAGGAACAGTGCGTGTTCGATGGTTTCACCAGTTAGTGAATACCCAACCGCGCGAGCCAGGTATTCAGCAAGCCCCTCTGAACCATTTGTTATCCGTTCAATAAACGAACCCCAAAGCGGAGCCGAGGCTGGGGGATTGTAAGTCACGGGAGAAATCTTGCTGATTAGCTCTTCTCTCCGATGTTTTCGCAGTTCGCCCTTACGCAAGTCAATCGTTCCGTTTAGAACATTGAAGAGCATCGGATTGGCATCGAAATCCGTGAGACGGATGGGAACGCCGGACTCAGATTGTGCAACGTTCACCATAGCCTTTATGCGGTTCTCGCTTTCCGAACGTCGCTCATGTTTCACGAGAGCGTTTCGCACTCCCTCAGATTCTATATGCGCCGCCTCGATCAACATCCCCCTGACCGTCTTCTTGGCCCTCCGATAGATTTCTCCCGAAGAATCTTTTTCCCACAACCTACCGTTCCAGATGAACCACTTCTTTATTTCAGCGCAGTAACGTACCTCCTCGCCGTGTTCCCTTACGAATCTCTCCGCATTGCCAAGATCTGTGAAAGGCAGACATTCAGGCTTGCTCGGTGCCTCATTTTCCTCCTCAGCGAGATAATCATTTGGTGCTTTCGCAAGCGATAGGGCACATCGCCACTCAACATCAAAATCGATGGGATGCTCCAGGTGTAGTTCCGAAACATCCTTGGTCGGAAGGGGAACGACAAAAAGCTTTTCCTTCGGAATATTCCGTGCCACTTTTCTAACCAATTCGTTGCCCGCGTTATCTCTGTGGGGAACCAATAGGATCCTTTTCGCATTCTTGATTGGTTGGTATTCAGCAAATTCTGGCTTCCATCCTTTGGCACCACTGATGCCAAGAACCGGCACGCCGTGGAAAGCCAGTGTCTGTGTATCGCTCTCTCCCTCGGTAATGGCCAGCTCATCCAGATCACAGTCGAGACGCCAGAGGCCATAGGGAATGGTACCTGTCCCGTTCTCCCAAAACATGTCGTGCGAGTCTTTCGAAAGCCTGATCTTGCGTCGAACCGCTCCGCTGCTTTCCACATAAGGGAATGCGACAGCGGGGCGCTTCTGGCACGTTGTATCTTCCAGTCTCCATTGCGTGCGAAGGTAATCGACTGGCAACTGTTTCATGGCGGCATATTCCGAGAGAGTTAAACCTTGTTCGAGGACCTTCTTATGAATTGCATCCCTTATACTTTCGAAGGGACAGCCTGCGTGACAGCGGAGAAGCACCTTGCCATCTTCACCCTTACCAATCGAGAGGCTGGGATTAGTATCGCTATGCGCTGGACAACGGGCCGAGAACTGCTCACCCGTCGACTTGCTTGCGTGTAAGAGTTCTATTGTTTGTTCAAAGCTAATCATTGGCGTTCACCATTCCTTTCGTTTAGATACATTGCTGCTCTGGTAGTTCGTTGATAATCAGATCACCAAGGCGAAGAGGGGCTATTAAGGAAGATCGCCCGCAGGTATTTTGGGCAGGGGCAGATTCCCGAGTCGGGGCACGGTGTCCACTGATGGACCGCTATAAACCGATGATATGCGGCTGATAGACCTGTCACGGTTGCGACGTGCGAACCATCCATTCCGTCGAGCAATCCTCCGTGCCTTCTGCCTATCCAGATAACTTCGGTGTGCGGGCGATTTGCGATGAGCAGATTGCCGGCAGGCATCCCCACAAAATCGTTGCCGAGGTGTTGCCGCAGTGAATGCTCTGCCACACTCTTCGCAGGGCTTCGTTACGCCAGAATGTGGGTCTATGGACACCCCGAGTGTTTCGTTGGCGAGCAAATCCGTGGCTTGGATTACGTCAGTCATAACACCCCTCGCTTCTTGGGAGCGGGAGCAGGTGTTCCATTCATTGCCCTCGCTGCTCTGCGAGCAACAATGGACGGCGGCGTATGTGGCTCGACGGCTGGAAGCACATCAATGAATGCGTCTAGGTCCTCCCGTGTGATAACGAAGCCTCGCCCAAGGCGACAGGCTCGAAGTCGACCATCTCGAATCGCTTCCTCGATGGCACTGCAGCGACAGGAACAGTATTCTGCGGCACCGTAGATGTTGAATGCTCGCCGAGGGGGAGCCGAAGTGTACTGCTGCGTGTCGGGTTGTGTTGCTTTGTCCATGGTTGCGATCGTATTGTTTACCTGTAATCATGGTCAATTGCTGGTATGATATTTACTGTACATGAGTAGATATCATATTTTATTGCATACGGTGATTACATGCTGGGTATTGGCAAGAAAAAGATTTGGCGAGGGTTGGTAGATTACGCCAATGCGGCAGATCCAGTATCCGACCTGGGAGTCTTAAGCAATTTTGCCCACACTCTTTCCGAGTGTATGCCGTGGATGGCACGGACCGCGTTCTGGGAGGATGTTCCTGCGATGGTCGCTTTGCGAACGAATCGGGAGATTTTGTTCGGACAGGTAGACGGGAAACACGTCTGGTTCTGCTGGAAGAGCGAAGAGCAGTTAGCAAATCAATTCCGGCAACAGGCCATCGAATACCAGCCACAGGTGCTGAAGCTTCTCACGTGGTTGTCTGATCGAAAGCAGAATGAGCAAGACAGGCCGCGCGCGTTTGCGTTCTTACGCGAACACATGAAGCACATCGAATTTGAGCGCGGGGACCCAGCCTTCGCGCCCGAAGAGGAACAGTTCCGATACTTCACACCTGGGGGCGATCTCAAAGACGATTTCCCGTATCAGACATTGTTGTACAAGGATGTGGCTGACGTGATCTGTGACTTTATCCAAAAGGAACACGAACCTGGAAAGGACGTGCCCATCCGAATCTGCAAGCGGGCAGGATGCGGGAAGCTAGTCACTCAGTTCAAGAAACGAGAATACTGCCGCACAGCTTTGTGCGACCGGGAACGGCAAAAACGGGACGATGGCCTTAAGCAAAAGAAGAACAGGGACAATGTATTCCTCTGCCGGTTAAGGAAAATGCCACCCGCAATGCGCCGAAAGAAGGTACGCGAGAATATCAATAGGTTGCGCCAAATTGAGAGGGATTGGCAAAACAAGAGTGAGTCACTGGTCAAGCATGCTTTGGAGCTGCTGGAAATGAATGAAAGATAAAGTCATATCGGCCATCGATTGCGTACATAGGCGCATTAGTCAAATTGCCGCCGGCCGAAGTCCTAAGCGCAAGGAAGAGTTTTAATCAGAATGTCCCCGCACGATCGAGTTTCTTCTGCTCCTCAGGGTCGTGCATTTCGGAGTCTAGATAGATTTGGGTTACCTCAAGCGACTTGTGCCCGAGCCAGGTCTTTATCTTCATCAGATCGAAACCGGAGCGCAGCCAGTTCGTCGCCGCGGTCTTGCGAAGACGATGTAGGTAGTGTTCTTCACAAACGGGACGCAACTTGCACGTTGCCTCAACGCTGTGACGGTTGTCGTATCGTCCCACGCGAAGGGTTACTTTGCAGCGTCCGCAGTTGAGACCAGCTCGCTTTGCGATCGACTTGAACTTCCGGAGAAAGTGCCCCTCAGGTTTTCGATCTTCATTCGTGAAGACCCAACGATCAGAAATCGCATGCTTCTTGTGGTCGGCCAGAAGCGATCCCAGCTCAGTGGTCAGTGGAACTTGGCGCTCCTCATGATTTTTCGGAACGAAGCCGAGATCCGACTTCCCCTCGCCGCTCACCGTAAAACGAAGCTCCTTGAGGTCGAGGTCCCTCCAAGTTGCGTATTCGACTTCCTGCTCACGACATCCGGTGCGGACAAAGAACAGATACCGTAGATACTCCTGGGGCGTCATCGCCGCAAAAAGTCTGGAAAGTTCTTCCGAGTTGTACGCCTTCGTACGAGTTCGCTCCACTTTCGGGAGCTTGATTAACTTCGAGGACTTTTCGACACCGTGCGCTTTTAGCAGCGAGAAAATGAAACCCATTCGAATCGTGATAGTTTTGTTGCTGTAGCCTTGCGCTTGCAGGAACTCGACGTACGAGTTCAGAGTCCTCGATGTCGCCAACTGGTCGATGAATCTGATGCTACGGGGTAAGTTCGCCAGCAATTGCTTGAACGCGTTCTCGTAAGCGGCAGTCGATCGGGGGCGACCGAAATGTCGGTCTTGCAAATAGCTTTCGACGGCAGTCTTGATCGAGATGCGATTGGTGCTGGCTTCGTTCGTCAGGTCGTCAACAGTTAGACCCAGCACTTGCGCTTTGCGAGCCACCGGAGCGGCCTTTGCAGCCTTCTCCGCGGCCTGCTGCGTGTCGTGCCTGACCCACTGATATTTTCCAGCGCTGTCGCGTACCCGAACAAAAAATGGGCCGTTCCTGGCCGCTTCAGGCCGGCGCCCCACAGAGAGCGGTCGATAGCGCCAGCCCGCGCCTTCGAGCTTTTGCCGAAAATAGACAGTTTGGATTGCCATTCTAGCTTCCTCGATGCAAGGCTATGCAAGGCTATGCAAGGCTCTACAAATGCCACAAAAAATGTAGCATTATGTAGCACACATGTGAATAGTACTGTTGTACTTGGCTTATTTAGGTATGGCGGAGAGGGGGGGATTCGAACCCCCGACACCCTTTTGAGGTGTAACTGCTTAGCAGGCAGCCCTGTTCGGCCACTCCAGCACCTCTCCGCGGCGAATACGAGTGGATTGAAACGCGGCCCGCCCGGGTAGTATAGCGGAAACTGCTGGCTCTGAGATACAACCCCGACGGCCCAATCCGGTATCATCCATTGCATGACTTCGCGGCCCGCCCAGCCGATCGCGGCGCCTAGAACAGGACCTGTCTCAGAGCGCGTCGCGCCGGCCGCTACCGCGCCGTTTCCCGCCGCGCTCGCGGCCGCCGTCGAACGCTGCTGGAGCAAAGCCGCAGCGCCCTCGGAATGGAATCTCACGCGCGAGCAATTTCAAGCCGCCCTCGAACGCAGCGCCGCCAAGCGCTTTCCAGATCGAGCGCCGGATGCAAAAAAGATCGAAGCACATCTCGACGCGCTGCACGCAAACGATCTCGCGCTTGCCTGCGCGTGCAGCCTCGGCAGTCCCGCGGCGTGGGACTTCTTCGTCGCGCAATTCCGTCCTGAGCTATACCGCGCCGCGCGCGCCATCGCAGGTTACAGCGCCGGGCAGGATGCCAACGCGCGCGAGCTGGCCGATTCGCTTTACGCCGATTTGTACGGCCTGCGCGAATCCGAAGGCTGCAGAAAATCGCTCTTCGACTATTTCCACGGGCGCAGCAAACTCAGTACGTGGCTTCGCGCCGTGCTGGCCCAGCGGCACGTGGACGAAATTCGCCGTTCGCGCCGGACGGAACCGCTCGAGGATGAAATCGGCCGGGAAAACGCCGAGATCGCGGCGACGCGCGCGCCGAGTCCAGAGAACGACCCGCAGCACGACCCAGAGCACGCGAATCATCTCGCCATTCTGCAGGCCGCGCTCGCCGCAGCTCTGGGCGGGCTCGATTCGCGCGATCGCCTGCGCCTCGCGTATTACTACGCGGACGATCGCACGCTCGCCGAAATCGGCCGCCTGCTCGGCGAACACGAGGCCACAGCATCGCGCAAGCTCGAACGCACGCGCCGCGACATTCGCGCGCGCGTCGAAGCATCTCTGCGCGATCGCCACAGGATGAGCGAAGTGCAGGTGCGCTCGTGCCTGGAATGCGCGAGCGGCGAGTGGCCTTTTGATTTGACCGTTCACTTGAGGTCCGCGCGCAAGATTTGACGTTTCCAGCGTTCTAAGAGATGGAGGAAGATAGTTTCATGCCATCGCGGGACCAAGACCGGGACCAGGACAAACCGGCGGCCGACCTGCTGCGGCGAAGCCTTGTCTCTCCGGCGGGCGCGCCCGCTTCAGGCGTTGACGCCTGCCCCGATCCGGAAATCCTCGCGGCATATTCGGAGCGCTCGCTCGACACGGACGAGACCGCGCGCTACGAGCTGCATTTCTCGCAGTGCGCGCGTTGCCGCGAGCAGCTTGCGGCGCTGGTTCGCGCCGGCGACAGCGCCACCACGACCAAAGAAAAGCGGCTGGGCCGTGCTTGGATTTGGGATTGGCCGTGGCTCGCATGGCCAGTGACCGCCGCGCTCGTGCTCGCGGGCGTTCTGGTTGCGCGACGCGCCGTGCAACGCCCAGCCGAACAGTCGCTCGTCGCGATGAATCAGCCAGCCGCGCCGCCTGCGGCATCCCGGACGACACCGGTGGCGCGAGAATCCGCGCCTGCACCAACCGCTCCCGCGTCCGAATCGCCTGCCGCCGCTAGCTTGCCCGCACGGATCTCGCCGAATTTGAATTCCGCCAAATCGGAGCTCGCGCCGCCCCAGAATTCGACAGCGCTCGCGAAGAAACAAGACTTTCAGGCCTCCGATAATCGGTCTTTCGACAGAAACGAATATGCGCGCTTGGAAGAATTGGCCAAGTCCACTGCGGGAGCGAAAGACGACACCTCGACTCGAACCGCAGATGCCGCCGCGCCTGCCGGCGCCTCGCAGTCTGCTTCTGGCACAGTAGTATCCCCGCCCCCGCCAGACATTTCAAACGGCGCAATCGGCGGCGCGGCGTCTCCCGCGCCGAAATCGGCGCGAAGCGAGCAGATGTCCGCCGCTGTGATCAAGGGACGCTCCCTGGCCCAGAGCGAGTCGGTGATGGTGGAAGCAGGAGGCGCGCCGTCGGCGCGGACGCTGGTTCGCACGCCCGATCCTCAGGTGCTGTGGCGATTTTCTGGCGGCCGATTCGTCGAACGGTCCAGCGACGCGGGCGCAACCTGGCGGGTGCAGTGGACGAACGCGAGTGCGCATCTGGTTGCTGGCGCGGCTCCAACCGCGGATAGCTGCTGGCTCGTGGGCCACGGCGGCATGATCCTGCTGACCACCGATGGAAGAAACTGGAAGACGGTTACTCCGCCAGCGGACGCGGATTTCGTAAGCGTCGTCGCGACGGATGCTTCCTCTGCGACGGTGGTCACCACGGACGACCACAGATTCACGACCAGCGACAGCGGCAAGCATTGGACTCCCACGCCGTAGCCGTTCGCTTTTCCCTCACGTTAGCTTGCAAGAAATCCGGCGGCCGCCGTTCTAAGCTTTGCAGGCACGTTCATGCGAAGGAGACACCCCATGCCGTCACGCAGCGCGCAGTTCGCAGGCACAGCCGCCTTGGCAGCAATACTCTTACTTGTTCCGCTAGCGGGAAAATTGAAGGAAGCTCGCGCAGCTGGAACCAGCGAAGAAAAACAGGCGAAGATCGAGCCAGGAACTACCGCCGAACCCGGAACCACGACGGAAAAAGATCAGAGCGATCTTTCCGTCACAGTCTACAACTCGAATCTCGCGCTGGTCCGCGACGTCCGCCAGATCCATCTGCAATCCGGCGTTTTCCCGCTCCGCTTTGAGGATGTGGCCGCTTCGATCATGCCCGCGACCGTGCATTTTCGCTCGCTCACCGATCCCGCAAAGCTCGGCGTCATCGAGCAGAACTACGAATACGACCTGCTCGATCCGCAAAAGTTGCTGCAGAAATACGTGGGCCGCGAGTTGACCGTGATGCACACCAACGTTTCGGGCGACACGACGAAATGGAATCTGGAAAAGGCGCTGCTCCTGGCGGATAACAACGGCGGAACCGTCTGGAAAATCGGCGATGAGATCGTCACAAACGCGCAGCCCTATAGCTTTCCGGATCTGCCCGGAAATCTCTACAGCCGGCCGACGCTGGTGTGGACGCTCGAGAATCGGGGAGCCGCGGCGCAGCGCGTCGAGGCTTCCTATCTCACGGGCAACATGAATTGGAGCGCGGACTACGTGCTCACGGTCGCTCGCGACGAAAAGACCGCGGACCTGGACGGCTGGGTAACGCTCGTAAACAACAGTGGCGCGGCTTACACAGACTCCATGCTGCAGCTTGTCGCCGGCGAAGTGCACCGCTCGGCACAGCCGGTCAGCGCTCGCGAGTACACCGCGTTGGCCAAGGTTGCCGATAGTGCGGGGGCCGCGCAATTCTCGCAGGAGGATTTTTCCGAATATCACCTCTACACGCTCGGGCGCCGCACCTCGATTCAGAACAACGAATCGAAACAGATCAGCCTGCTGACCGGGACGAATGTTCCCGTCGAGAAATATCTTTCGGTCGAAGGCCAGCCATACTACTACCGCAACCCGCAAGGAATCGGGAACGCCATCCCGCAGCCCGTTAAAGTTTTCTATCGCTTCCGGAACGACGAGAAGAGCGGCCTGGGAATTCCGCTGCCCGCGGGAACCGTGCGCGTGTATCAGGCCGATTCCAAGGGAGCCACGCAATTCGCCGGCGAGGACAACATCCGCCACACGCCGAGGGAGGAATCGCTGCGAATCTACGTTGGCAATGCCTTCGACGTAGTGTGCGAGCGCAAGCAAATGGACTACAAGAAGCTCGCCGGTAATTTGTACGAAATGGAATATCAAATCGCACTGCGAAATCACAAGGACGGTCCGGTAACGATCGAGGTGCGCGAACCGGTCGGAGGCGATTGGGAAGTCGTGGACTCGAATTACAAGTGGACGAAACTCGATGCAACGACGATTGGGTTTTCAATTCCGGTCGAAAAAGATGGAGCGGCCACGCTCGACTATCGCGTCCGCGTCAAGTGGTAGTGGCCTTCACAACGCGCGCGCCTATTTCCTCGTGGCGTTCGTGGGATGATCGATCAAAGCCAGTTCGTGGGCGAACAGTGGATTGGTGGGATATTCGGCCACCAATTCCGCGAGAATCTGGCGCGCGTGATCCATCTGATGCTCGCGCTCGCAGGCTAGCGCCAGCCAGGCTTTCGCGAACACCTGCAAATAGTGCCCGTGTTCGGAGGCGCGCTGTAATTGTTCGAGTCCGCGTTCGCGGTCGCCGTGAATCCCGCCGAACCAGAGAAACGCGCGCTTGTAACTCGGCAGGCTTCCAATGACGTAGTTTGCCGCGCCCAGCGCCATGTAAGCATCCTCCGCCGACGGATCAACGGCGAGCAGTTTTGCGGCTTCGGCATCCGCCTGTTTCGTCAGACCCAGGCCGGCCATCTGTTTCTTGACAATCAGCGCGTCGTAGTCGGCCTCCATGCCGTCGGTCATCGTAAGCACGAGCAAGCCCTGGCGGTCGCGAGGATCGATTTTCAGCCGCTCGGTGGCCATTTCGCGCGCCTGATGGTTGGCATTGAGGAATCCATCGTTGCGGTTTTCCGCCGGAGTCCCTTGCGCGCCGCCCAGAAACTTCTCGTCGTTCAGGAAAAAGTCGGACGTGAATATGCCTTTGGCGTTGAATTGCTCATAGAGATAGCTGGCAGCCTCGGCGGCCTTGCCCATCGGATCGGAAGGCTCGAGCTTTTCATAGGAGATGAATCGCTCGCGACCCCCTTTGAAATTCAGCTCGTAAAGATTACGGAAGCCGGTGTCGAGCATGCCCGCGGATGGAGAAGCCTCGATGAGCGGCAGAGCCGGCGCTTCGCTTCCTCCCCCGACGGCTTGCGGTTCGGCGGCGGACTGCGCCGAACAAGACGGCACCCAGGAAAAAGCCGCCATAGCAAAGCACGCCACGAATCCAATTCGCAGCATACGACCCGAAGGATCCATTGGGCAGGACATTATCGAAATCACTCCCCCGAGTTGAAATCGCATTCCCGGGCGCTTTCGCTCATTGGCCAGTTCGACGACCGCTCTATTCGAACCATATCAGAATCCACAGGTTGCATGAAGGTCCTTTGTCTTAGAGATTGCTCATCAGGAAATCAGTAATTCCCCTGAAGAGTTGGATGCGCGCCGGAAGGTCGCTCATCCCATGACCGCGACCGGGAAAGATCATCAACCTCGACGGATACTTTCCGGCAAGTATTAGCTCGTTGATTACCTCTGAAGTGTTCGTGAAATGGACGTTATCGTCGCCCGTGGCCTGCGCAATCATCAACTTTCCCAGGAGCTTGGCAGCCTGGTTCGCCGGAGAGCTATCGCGATAGCTGGCCGGATCGTCCTGAGGGCGGCCCATGTAGCGCTCGGTATAGGCTGTGTCATAAAGACGCCAATCGCTGACGGGCGCAACCGAAACTCCCGCCTTGAAAACGTCCGGCGCATTGAACATGGCTTCGAGCGTCATGGTGCCGCCATAGCTCCATCCCCAGATTCCGATGCGCGACGGGTCCACGTAGGAAAGCGATTTCAGATATTTCACGCCGGTGAGCTGGTCTTCGAGTTCGACTTTGCCGAGTTTATGGTAGACAGGCGTTTCAAACGCATGCCCGCGGAAGTAGGTGCCGCGATTATCCAGGCTGAAAATGATGTAGCCCTTCTCGGCCATCATCTCGAGCCACAGAAAATTGGCGCCGTCCCACTCGTTGCGTACGTTTTGCACCTGCGGCCCGCCATACACGTAGACCAGCACAGGATATTTCCGCGAGGCGTCAAAATCCGGCGGTCGGATGATGGAGGCGCACAACTTCGCGCCATCGCTCGCCGCAAGATCCAGGAATTCGACCGGCGAAAGATGATATTCGCCGAGTTCCGAAACCTTATTTTCGTAGATCACCGCCGTGCGCTTGCCGTCCATGCGATAGAGGTCCTGGCGCGGCGGCGTCATGGCGTTGGAGTATGTGTCCACATACGCGGCGGCATCGGGAGCAATGAGGACGCCGTGCGCGCCATCTTCGTGCGTGATGCGAACGATGGTTTTGTCCTGCAAAGAGAGCCGGTAGAGTTGCGTGCCGCGCAATTCGTCCTTGTTCGAGAAGAAATAAACGAAGCCCCGCGCTTCATCAACCGTCGGATGGCTTTCCGCCCCCGGCCCGAATCCGCCGTTGCCGGTGATTCCCCAATCGCCGCTCGTCAATTGGTCGAGCTGCTTGCCGGAGATGTCGTAGAGGTAGTAGTGGCGAAAGCCAGTGCGCTCGCTCGTCCAGAGGAAGCGCTTGCCGTCCGAGAAGAAGTAGAGGTCATCGCCGAGATTAATCCAGTATTTGTCGGAGTCGGTAAGGATCGTCTGGGAAGCGCCGGTTGCGGCGTCCGACAAGAGCAGGTCGAGCTGGTTCTGCGCGCGATTGAGGCGTTCGATGGCCACACGGCGGCTATCCGGCATCCACACGACGCGCGGAAGGTAAACATTCGTGTCCGCGCCGGTATCCATCCATTTTGTATCGCCGCCCTCAGCCGGCACCACGCCGACGCGCACAATCGGGTTCGCTTCGCCAGCCTGCGGAAAGCGCGTGTAAACCATCGCCCCGATCGCCGAGCTCATGTCCACGATGGGATACCGCGTCACCGGCCGCTCGTCCATTTCGTAGTAAGCAATCTTCGAGGAGTCGGGCGACCACCAGTAGGCCGTGGTCGAATCGAGTTCTTCGGGATAAAGCCAGTCGAGCTGTCCCTTGAGAATTCCCTCGCTGCCACCGGCGGTGAGTGGTCGCGCTTCGCCGCTCGCAACACTCGCTACCCAAAGATTGTAATCACGTACGAAGCTGACCCATTGGCCGTCGGGTGAAAATTTCGGGTCTGCTACGTCCTCGGCGGCATTGTCCGCGACAGCCGCAAGCGGCTTTGACGCCATCGTCTTCAAATCAAGATACATCAGATTACTGCTGCCGATAAAAAGGAGCGCGTCGCCGGACGGCGACCAAATATAGTTGTCCGCGGCCACGCGGCCCAGGCCCGTGGACTGGATCGCGCTGGTCTTTCGCGGCTGCATCACTTCCTCGAGGACGCTGGCTTTTACCAGTACTTTGCGATCACCCTTCGCCGCATCCATCGTCCACATTTCCACGCTCGATCCATCGCGCTGGAGATAGGAAATGCGCTGGCCGTCGGGACTCCACTTGATTCCCTGGATCAGGAATCCGCTCAGGCTCGAGCCGCCGTAAATGCGCTCGACCGAGAGCGATTTGGACAGGCGCGGCCTCGCGAGTGCGGGCGCTGCACCCGCGGCCGTGATCGCAAATGCAAAAACAACGAAGCGGAGCGAGCGAGCTATGGGCACAAGCCAACCCCGCAAACCGTGTCGATTAGAAAGCGCTGCAAAATCGGACGTCCCGCGCGCAAAGTGCCACACTCCATACTCTGATTTTCCGTTCGCTGTTCGAGGCTCATCGCGTCTCCAAAATTACCACGTTAGCATGATGCACAAGAGGCGGGGCATTTCAAGGAAGTTTGTTCTGCGAACTTTCGGGTCGAATATCGCAACCGAGGAGGGCGCACCCCGTGCAAGGGAAGCAACGCAGGGCCGGGCAGCGTCAAGCGTGATCCCTGAATCACACTATACTTCCGATGCCCCGTGGTCCTAAAAACGGCGCAGCCAATATGAAGCAAATCATCGAACGATTCATCCAGTATTTGCGCTACGAGCGTAACGTGTCGCCGGACACGATTCGCGAATACCTCCGCGACATGCAGCAGTTCGAAGCGTTCCTGACGCCGCCCGGCGAAAAAGCGCCTCCCCTTGCCGAAATAGATCACCGTATCGTGCGGGAATACGTCGCCTCGATGTACGACCGGAAACTCGAGCGAGCATCGGTGGCGCGGAGACTGGCCTCCCTGCGGACATTCTTCAAATTCTGCGTGCGCGAGAAACTGACGGGGCAGAACCCGGCGCGCCTGGTAGCGACGCCCAAGCTGCCGAAGCGCGTGCCTCGCGTGCTGACAGCGGAAGAGCTGAACGGATTTCTCGACAGCCTCGGGAGCAGCGCGGCAAAGGACAAGTCGAGGCGCGCGCGCAAACCGACTGCTCATTCCGAAGAAGAAGCGAAGCTGATTTTGAAGCGCGATCGGGCAATCTTGGAATTGTTGTACGCTTCCGGGCTGAGGGTGGGCGAACTGGTCGGGTTGGATGTGGGCGAGATTGACCGGCGCGGGCAGATGGTGCGCGTCCTCGGCAAGGGACGCAAGGAGCGTGTGGTGCCGTATGGCGCGAAAGCGCAGGCAGCACTCGAAGCATACTGGCCGGTGCGCGACCAAATCCTGGCGCATCCGCGGACGAAAGCTGCGCCGGAGGCGGTGTTCCTCAATCACCTGGGAGGAAGGCTGACCGACCGGTCGGTGCATCTGCTGGTGAGGAAATATTCGCGGCTGGCGAACGTCAACTGGGACATGCACCCGCATTCCCTGCGGCACGCGTTTGCCACGCACCTGCTGGCCGATGGCGCCGATTTGCGCGCGATTCAGGAACTCCTGGGCCATGTGTCGCTATCCACCACGCAGCGCTACACGCAGGCAAGCATACGGCAGTTGATGGAAGTGTACGACAAGGCTCACCCGCACGCTTGAAGGTGTTTCCGTTCGTTCCAGACTCTCCCTCCTATCAGCAGCTTCCGCCGGAACCAACGAACAGGGGTCCTTTTCTGGCCGTGCGTACAGCTTGTTTCACACGTCCGCCGACCGTAGCCTAACCGCCACGATTCCCAAGTAATAGCGGAGATTTCCCCAATGGCGCGCTCGATGTGGGCGAAATGGCTGCTGGTTTTGATCGTTGCGCCTGCGCTGCTTTTCATGGCTTCGTGCGCCGGAACCGTGACCGGCAGCGGCCCGGGAGGCGGAGGCGGCGTCGCCGCGGCCACAGTTCCTTTAGTGCCTGCGGGATTGACGGCGACAGCGGGAAATGCACAGGTAAGCCTCGTCTGGAATGCGAGCGCCGGCGCGACAAGTTACAACCTAAAACGCTCGACAGCCAGCGGCGGGCCATACACCACGATTTCTTCGCCAATGGCCACCCGCTTCACGGATACAACCGCAACGAACGCTACGACGTACTTCTACGTGGTGTCAGCGGTCGATTCGGCGGGTGAGAGCGCGAATTCCGCCCCAGTTAATGCGACGCCATTGGCGCCCGCCAAACCGCCTGCCACGCCGACGGGATTGGCGGCGACCTCAGGCAATGCAAGTGTCAGCCTCACCTGGAATGCCAGCACGGGCGCGACAAGCTACAACGTGAAACGGTCGACCACCAGCGGCGGCCCGTACGCAACGATCGCCTCACCGACCACCGCGAGTTTCGCCGACGCGACCGTAGTGAACGGTACAACTTACTTTTACGTGGTCTCCGCCATCGATGGGTCAGGTCAAAGCGGGAACTCGAACCAGGTGAGCGCGACGCCGGCCGGCGGAGTACCCGCGGCGATTCAAGTGAACGTGGATGCGCTCAGCGATCGCCACGCGATTAGCCCGTATGTCTACGGCGTGAATTTCCCGGCGAATACCGGATACATCACCGACAGCGGGGCGACAATGGTTCGCTGGGGCGGCAACGCGGCGACCAATTACAACTGGAAAAGCTTCGACACGAACGCGGCGAACGATTTCTATTACGTGAATCGCCCGATGGGAAGCGCACCGCTTTACGCCGATTCCACGCAATTCGTGAACAATATCGCAGCCGCCGGCGGATACCCCATCGTGACCATCGGCATGCTGCCATGGGCCGCGAAGGACACGACCAGCTACAGCTTCTCGGTCACCAAGTACGGAGCGCAATGCGCGACCGATCCGTTTCTGGCTGACGCAGGCAATGGCGTCAAGTCGGATTGCTCGACCAACGTCACCGGCAACAACCCCCAGGACGCGTACATCGCGATGCTTGATGGCCCTCCGGCGGGAGGCGATCCCGCGGGGAGCATTTATCGCAATCAATGGGTCACGGCGCTGGCGGCGCAGTTCGTCAACGGCCGGCCGCATTTCTACGACATGGACAACGAAATTGATATTTGGAGCAGCACGCATCGCGACGTGCACCCGAATCCTTCGGCCTACAATGAAATGCGCGACACGTTCATCGGCGAAGCGCGCGCGGTGAAAGGCTGGGATCCTCAGGCGGTTCGCTTCGGGCCGGTGAGTTGCTGCTGGTGGTTTTATTGGAACGGCGCGAACAACAGCGACAAGAACGCGCACGGCGGAGTGGACTTTCTGCCGTGGTGGCTGAACGAGGTTTTCTGGTCGGATGAGATCGCCGGCACGCGGTCAGTCGACGTGCTCGACATCCACGCGTACCCGGATGGGCCGGACAATCTCGGCAGCGATACGCTCGCGCAACAGCAGGCCGCTGCGCTGCGCATCTTCCGCGATTACTGGGACCCGACGTACGTGAGCGAATCGAGCGGGGTCAACCAGCAATTTGTGACGCAGATCCAGCCGCTCAGGACGATTCCGTTCCGGCTGCCGCGATTGCGCGCGATGCTCAACATGATCTATCCCGGCACGCCGCTGAGCATCACGGAGTGGAACGCGGCATTCGCGGGCGAAACGGATTTCTCGACGGCGCTGGCGGATGCGGACGCTTTTGGAATTCTGGGGCGCGAGCGGGTCACGTACGCTTCGCGCTGGGTCGCGGCGGATTCGACCGCTCCCGCTTACCAGACGCTGAAGCTCTACCGGAACTACGACGGGGACGGCGACACGTTCGGAAGCACGTCTATTTCCGCGACGGACAACGCCGATCCGGATCTTTTCAGCGTGTACGCGGCTCTCGCGCCAACCAGCACTTCCATGACGCTGCTGGTCGTCAACAAGGACCCATCGAACACCGCGCAAGCTGGATTCACGCTGAACAATTTCACGGCGACGGACTTCATGGCGTACACGCTGTCGCAGGCGTCGCCGACGACCATCGTGGCGTCGGCAAGCCAGGGATGGAGTGCGACCGAATCGTTTGCGCCTTATTCGGCGACGCTCCTGGTGATCAACGGAACGCTTGTGAAGACACCCACAGCGGAATGGGATTTGAATCCGGACACGATTCAAGCAGCTGCGAGCAGCACAATCACACTCGCACCCAAGATCGTCTCCGCGACGGGGAACGCGAGCGTGACGCTCGAGTCCGCGCAGTTCGATGCCGGTTCGACGAGCGGCGGCACGATGTCCATCACGACGGCGTTCGTGACCTCTACGGCGAACGGCGCGATCACGATTTCCACCGGAAGCACTCCCGGTTTTTATCACTTCACGGTCACGGGACAAGACAGCTCGGGCACGACGCAAACGGAGGGCGGCTGGGTGCTGGTCGGGAATCCCGGGGCGACGCTTGCAAAAACCGGAGACAACCAGTCAGGCGGCGCGAGCACGAGTCTCTCGCTCAGCGTGACGCTGAATGCGGGATCGTCTGGCGGGACCAATACGGGAGCCAGCGTGCTGTTCACGACCGATACCGGCAATTTTGCGGGAGCGAAGCAGCAAATCGTGACCACCAACGGCTCCGGCGTCGCGGGCGTGACGTTGACGCTGCCGGTAAGCGCTGGAACCGTGCATGTGACGGCCGAGGGACCGTATGGTCTGGGGCATCCGGTTGCGACATTCACCGAGACGGCGCAATAGCGCGTTGATCCCGAAGTCGTTGCAACATTCCTGAAATCCTAGGCGGTGAGCGAGCTGGCGGGGATGAAGCCGTCGGAGGGGCGCGGTGCTGCGGCGGGAGGCATGGTCGAGCGATCCACGCGATTGTAGAGTGTGTCACGCTCGACTGGCACGCGGCCAGCCGCGCGAATCAGGCGCTCAAGTTCGGCACGGGTGAGATGCTCGGGCGTGGTCGCGCCGGCATCGTGATAGATTTTTTCCTCGACCACCGTGCCATCGAGATCGTCGGCTCCGAAACCGAGAGCAATCTGCGCGATACGCGGCGTGAGCATGATCCAGTAGGCTTTGACGTGGTCGAAATTATCGAGCATGAGGCGCG
>Ga0210394_10001403_pt1 | contig 38989 bp, 22 predicted proteins | sample IncBWC12MmetaG_FD_160121 | JGI IMG/M metagenome (GOLD analysis project Ga0210394, IMG submission 160121) | Forest soil microbial communities from Barre Woods Harvard Forest LTER site, Petersham, Massachusetts, United States - Inc-BW-C-12-M | ecosystem: Environmental > Terrestrial > Soil >... | reverse complement strand
GCAAGCCCCACGCTGGCCCACCCCGTCATCACCACAATCGGAGGCGTGCCTTCGTTTGCCTGCAACTGCGCAAGCAGATCGAGCCCTTCGCGACCGGACGTAGTGTCGCGCGCGTAGTTCAGATCCATGAGGATGAGGTCGAATTCTTTCTTCGCGAGGGATTCGATCAGAGCGGAAGGCGATGTGACGGACTCGGTGGAGTAACCGTGGCCTTTCAGCAGAAGTCGCAGCGCCTCGAGCACATCCGGCTGGTCGTCGGCGATCAGAATTCGCGGCAGCCGCACATCGGTCCCGTTATTGAGTTCAAGCGCCATCGTGGCCATGGGTCGCGACTCTCGACCTCAAAAACTCGAGGTGAAATCGAACCGGAGTCTCCCAAATATGGGCAGGTCAGCTTCCAGCAGCAAAGTATTATAAGGCTATACCGTTCATAGAGTTATGGCCAATTCAAAGCCGCATTGGCGGGTATCCTGACCAGTTGCGGGAATGCCTGTCCCGTATTCGGACACCCGGGATTTGGCCGGCAGTGGCGCCTCTCCGCTAGCTAATTACTATTCATACCTCAATGCCACCATCGGGTCGACGCTCATGGCGCGCCGAGCAGGAACGTAACACGCGAGCAGGACCACCGCAAGGAGGGTCGCAACCACGATGGCGAAGGAAAGGGGATCCGTAGCCGTCACCCCAAACAACAGGCTCGAGAGAAAACGCGTGAACGCGAATGCCGCGATGAGTCCCAGCCCCACTCCAAATAGCGCAAGACGAACTCCCTCTCCGACGACCAGGCGCATCATCTCGCCGGGTTGCGCTCCCAGAGCTATACGAATGCCGATCTCGTGGGTTCGCTGCGCCACTGAGTACGAAATCACGCCATAGAGCCCGATAGCTGTGAGTAGCAGCGCGAGCCCTGCAAAGATTCCCAGCAGCAGGGTGTTGAAACGCGGAATTGCGATGGTGCCATCGAGGTAGTCTTCCACGGTCTTGATGTTATACGCCGGAAGATCCGGATCGATGGAGCGCACGGTTTCCGCCAGAGGTCGCGCAAGGATGGAAGGATCACCGGCCGTGCGGACGATCACGGTGAGGCGGCCGATGGGAATCTGTGCCTGGGGGACATAGGTGGTAGGCATCCATTCGGAAGTGAGATTCCTGAATTTCACGTCGGCGACAACGCCGATGATTTCCCTCGTGCGTGAGGGCTTCTCGTCCACAGAAATGCCCGGGTGGATGCGCTTCCCGATTGGATTTTCGCCGGGGAAAAACTGGCGAGCGAGCGATTCATTGACGATGACGACGGGCTTCGTCTCCAGTCCATCCTGCGCGGTGAAGTCGCGTCCTTGCAGCAAGGCAATTTTCATCGTCCTAAAGTAATCTGGTGTGACAGAGAAGATAGTAGCGTGCGCTTCGTCGCTTTCCGCCACCGGGCGGCCTTCAATTGTGACACTCGTTTGCATTTCAGCGCCCGTCATGGGCAAGGGAAAGACGCCGGCAACGGATTCCGCGCCCGGAAGTGCCGCGAGCTTCGGCATCAGTTGGCGCGCAAACTGATCCTGCTTCTCATTGGTGTATTTTTGGTCGGGCAAATCAACGTCTGCCGCCAGAACGTTATGCGGGTCAAAGCCCGGATTCACATTCTGCAGTCGCACCAGGCTGCGAATCAAAAGGCCTGAACTCACCAGCAGAACGACGGCAATCGCCATCTCGACAACCACGAGCGAGCTTCGCAGCTGATGGCGGCTGCCTCCGGCGGTCATACTGAGCGACCCTTCCTTCAGCGCATCCACTAAATTCGAGCGTGCGCTCTGAAGCGCGGGCGCCAAGCCGAAGACAAGGCCAGTGAGCAATGAAATTCCAGCCGTAAAGGCGAGCACCCAGCCGTCTGTATGAATTTCGGCGGAACGGGGAAGATCCTGCGGGCTTAAGCGCGCGAGGAGCGCGCTGCCCCACGCTGCAATCAGCACGCCGAAAGAGCCAGCGAACCCCGCAAGCATGATGCTCTCAGTCAGGAGCTGACGCACCAGGCGCTTACGGCCGGCGCCGAGAGCCGCGCGAATCGCAATTTCGCGTCCGCGAGTGGTGGCTCGAGCGAGAAGAAGATTCGCTACGTTGACGCAGGCGATGAGCAAGACGAGCCCTACAGCCGCCATCAGCATCAGCAGCGCTGGACGGATCGCGCTGGTAATTTTCTCGCGTTCGAATTCCAGCTGGACTCCAAAGTATTTATCGGAGTCCGGGAATTGCTTGGCAAGCCCGGCAGTGATGACATCCATCGCCGCCTGAGCCTGAGCGATCGAGACGCCGGGTTTCAGGCGGGCAATCACGCGGAACCAATGAGCACCCCGCTGTTTCGTGATCGGAGGAGTGTTATCGTCCGTCGACTGGTCAGCGGAAAATGTGGTCCATACGGAGACAGGCTTCCGTTGAAGCGGAAATTCGAAGCCAGCGGGCATCACCCCCACCACCGTGTAGGCTCTGTTGTTGAGCGTGATCGTGCGGCCGATGATTCCCGGATCGCCGCCAAACTGCTGCTTCCAGAATTGCTGCTCGAGAATTACAACATTGTGGCCGGCTTGATCTTCAACTGGCAGAAATGTTCTGCCGAGTTTGGGAGTGACGCCCAGCAGAGTAAAAAGATCGGCGGAAACAACCTCAGCTTCGAGGTGAGCGGGGCTTTGCACGCCTGTCAACGTGAGTTTGTTCTCATAATAGGCGGCCATTTTCTCGAAAACCTGATTCTGCGCGCGCCAATCTTCAAAATCGGGGTAATCCGCGTTGCCAGACTTCCAACCGGTCCGCGAGTTGGTGACGCCGATGCTCACGAGCCTGCCCGGATCATGGAAGGGAAGCGGGCGAAGCAGTTCGGCGTTCACCACCGAGAAAATCGCCGTATTCGCGCCGATTCCCAGGGCGAGAGTCAGCACCGCAATGGCGGTGAAACCGGCGTTCTTAGTGAGCATGCGCACACCATAGCGAATATCCTGCAGTAGAGATTGCATTCACGCCTCCGGCGCTACTTACTCGTAGCGCAGAGCCACCATTGGGTCCACGTTCATTGCGCGCCGCGCGGGGATGTAACACGCGAGCAGCGCCACCAAAGCCAATGCAGCCGACACTGTGATGTAGGTGAGCGGGTCTGTCGCGCTCACGATCAGGAATTGACCCATCACGCGAGAAGCTGCCAGCACAGCCACAAGTCCGAGCGTCAGGCCGATGCCCACAATGACGAGCCCCTGGCCGAAAATCATTTTCAGCACGTCCCGGCGCTGCGCCCCGAGCGCCATGCGCACTCCGATCTCGTGCGTTTTCTGGCTGGCCGCAAATGAGATCACGCCGTAAACGCCCACGAGCGCGAGGATCAATCCGAGGATTCCCAACGCAGCCGCGAGCACCGCGCCGATTTGAAAAATCAAAAGCCCGTTCAATGTATTGAGCGCTTCCGTCATGGTCTTCACGTCGAACACCGGTATGTCGGGCGCCATCGACTGGATCACTCGTTCAACTTCGGGAATCATGGATTCTGGCGCAGCTGCAGTGCGAACCTGCAGCGCTGCCAGCGTGTTGGCGGCGTAATGCTGCAAAATCGGCACATAGAAATATGGCTGGATCTCGCCGGTCATCCCTGCGTAACGGGAATCTTTGGCGACTCCGACCACGACGATGGAATGATTGGGATCAGCGCCGATTTTGAAATGTCTCCCGATCGGATCCTGATTCGGCCAGTATTTCTTGGCCATCGCCTGGTTCACGATGCCGACGAACTGCGTGCTCTGATCGTCGGCGTCGGTAAACAAACGCCCCTGCAGCATCGGAATATCCATCGTCTTGAAATAGTCGGTAGAAATCGCGTTGTAGAAAGAAACCGGCGTCGCCTGGCCCGCTGGCACCTCATAGCCCTCTACAACAATAGTGTCGCCGTTGTTGTAATAGCCCAGCGGAGTCGAATTGGCTGTGCTCGCCGAAACCACGCCGGGAAGCGCGCGTACCCTCGCGAGCAGATTCTTGTAAAACTCGCGGCCCTGCGCTTCGTTGTAACCAATCTCATTGGGATCCATCACGAAATTCACAACATGATTCGGATCGAAACCCAGGTTCGTTTTCTGCGCTTCGCCCAGGCTGCGCATGAAAAGCCCTGCGATAATCAGCAGCATCAGAGAACCGGCCACTTGCGCCACTACCAGTGCGTTGCGCACTCGGTGCCGCCCTCCCACCAGGCCGCGCCCGCCTTCATGCAGAATTTGCGCAAGATTTCCGCGCGACGCGCGAATTGCCGGCACGATTCCCACAATAATTCCAGTCAGCAGCGCCGCTGCGAATGCAAATCCAAACACGCGCCAGTCAAATCCAAAGTCTAAGCGCACCGGCAAATCGGTCCCCAGATTCATATGCGCCAGCGAGGAACTTCCCCAGTAACCAAGGGCTACTCCCGCCAAACCGCCGCACACCGCCAGCAAAACGCTTTCCGTGAGCAGTTGCCGGATTAACCGTGTGCGCCCGGCGCCCAGAGCCGCTCGAATTGCCATTTCGCGTTCGCGCACGGTGGCGCGCACCAGCAAAATATTTCCCACGTTGACGCACGCGAGCAGCAGCACAAGAGAAGAAAGTCCCAGAAACAGAGTTGAAATCACAATCAGGGTGTTCTTCGGATCAGGATTCGGACGCGAGCGCAGCTCGGGAAAAACCTGCAGACTTAAGTCCTTATCATCTTTGGGATTTTCCTGCGAGAGCCGTTGCGCCACCACGTTGAGTGAAGCTTGCGCCTGCTTGATGCTTACGCCGGGCCGCAGCCGCGCGAGCACGTAATAGTTGCGGAGTCCTCGATTTGTCGTGAAGTCGCTCGGATTGCCCGCGACCGCTGCTCCCAAACCCAGCGGCAAATACCCTTGAATTTCGCCCAGAGGAAATAATCCGTGGAACCCCTCGGGCGCCACTCCAACCACTGTCATGGAGTGGCCGTTAATCAAAACTTTTGTGCCGACGATGGCCGGATCGCCGCCGAAGCGAGTCATCCAGTACGAGTGCCCGAGAACAAGCACCGGAGCGGGATTCGTTTCCTCTTCGGATGGTAGAATAAATCGCCCGAGCGCGGGCTTGATTCCGAGCGTCGAGAAAAAATCACCCGCAACATAGCTGGTCACGATCCGGTTCGCTTTTCCGTTTACGCTGAGGCCATCGAGGCCGATCTGGTATGTGATCACCCCGGAGAACACGTTGCCAGTTTGTTCGCGGATGTCGCGATAGTCGGGCACGGAAAAAATGTTGATCAACTGGCCGCCTTTCAGTTGATAGGCAAGCGTGGTGATCTGCTGCGGGTCTTTCACCGGCAAAGGACGCAGCAGAAAAGCATCCACGAGGCTAAAAATTGCCGTGTTCGCGCCGATACCCAGCGCCAGCGTCAAGATCGCAACGGCTGTGAATCCCGGATTTTTTCGCAGCGTTCGTAAACCGTACTGAACGTCCTGCAGCAGTGATCCCATTTTCGGCTCCTTCCACTTCAAATCTTGAGACCTAATCCTCGACCGAACGCGCGCGACGAATACTTACTCGTATCGCAGCGCGACCATCGGATCGACGCTTGCCGCCTTGCGCGCTGGCAGCCATCCAGCAAGCATTGCTACGCTCGCAAGCGCAGCCGCTACAGCAACGAAAACGAGCGGATCGCTCGCCTTCACTCCGAACAACTGCGATTCCACAAGCCTGCCGACGCCATACGCCAACGGCAATCCGATCGCGAGCCCGATGCCGGACATCAGCACCACTTCGCGCAAAATCAGCCAGCCAACATTTTCCCGAGTCGCGCCGAGCGCCATCCGGATTCCGATTTCTCGAGTACGCCGCACCACCACGTAGGCCATCACGCCGTAGAGTCCCACCGCCGCCAGCAGCGCAGCCAGTGAGCCCAGGCACGCCGAGAAGAACATCAGCAATCGGTCGTCGAACTCCATGTCGTCGACCTGGGTCGCTAGAGTCCTCACATCGAACACCGGCAGATTCGAATCGAGGCCGGCAACCACGGCCCTCACGGGATTAGCGAGCGCGTCAGGATCTTGTCCCGTGTGCGCGAAGAACGTCACGCTTCCGAGAGCGGGATCCTGCGTGTATGGCAAATACACCATGGGACGAAGCTTCTCGTGCACGTCGGCCGTCTTGCTGTCTTTCACGAACCCCACGATCTCGATGTCCGGATGATTCTTATCCTGCTTGGGCCCGATTCCGATGTGCATGCCGACAGGATTGCGGCCGCCGAAAAATCGCCGCGCAATTCCTTCGCTGACGATTGCGACCTTGGGGCTCGTCGCCGTATCGCTGGCGGCGAATTCGCGGCCGGCAAGCAGCGGGATTCCCATCGTCGAGAAATAGTTTTCTCCAATCCAGTCTTCGTGGACGTGCGTGTCTTCCGATTCCTGCGGCACGTAACCCTCCGCCGCCATGTCGGAACCCGCGCTGTTACCCGCAAGAACCGCCATTCGAGAAACACTCACCGAACGGACGCCCGGCAGCACTGCCACCTGATCGCGAATCTTTTTCACGAGCGCAGCCGTTTGCGCCGGCGAATACAAATTCAGGTCCGGCGATACGGCAAACTGCAGCACGTGGTCGGTACGCAATCCCAGATCCTGGTTTTTCAGGTTCACCAGGCTCTTCGTGAAAAATCCGGCGCCAGCCAGGAGAATCACCGTCAGCGCCACCTGCGAGACGAGTAGCCATTTCCGTAACCGCACGTTGGCCGTGCCTCCGGAAACCTTCGCTCCTTGATCCTTCAGCGTGCTCTGCAAATCGGTGCGAGTGGCGCGCAGTGCAGGCGCCAACCCAAACAGCACCCCCGTAACGATCGTCAGCGCGATTGCAAAACCCAGCACACGATAATCAAGAGTCGCTTCGAGTCCGAAAATTCCCTCGCTCTTCGGAATCGAGCCAACGAACGCGCTGAGAGTCCAGGCCGCCAGCGCCAGCCCTGCCGCTCCTCCGGCGATCGAAAGCATCAGGCTCTCGGTGAGAAGCTGCTTCACCAGACGCCAACGGCTCGCGCCCATCGTGAGCCGCACCGCAATTTCGCGCTGCCTCGCTTCGCCGCGCGCCACCAGCAAGCTGGCTAGATTCACGCACGCAATCAACAGTACGAGCGCCACCATCGCCGTGAGGATCAGCAGCGGTTTTCCCGTTCCCTGCTGCACGATCTGCCTGCCATTCGACGCAGGGTCAACCAGCAACTTCTTATCGAGAAATTTCTGCCGGCCCTTTTCTGTTCCCTCTATTAAATGAACGTCTGATTCCAAAATTGCGTGGTAGGTGGGCGCGAGCGCCACCTGCGCCTTAGCCCGGTTGAATCCCGGCTTCAGCCGCCCGAGAACAGCGATCCAATAGTCTTTGCGATCGTCGAGTCCGTTCCAGCCCGGCGTCATCTGCGCTTTCATCGTGATCGGAATGAAAAGGTCGGGGAGCTGCCCAATTTGAATTCCGGTGAAACCCGCGCGCGCGACGCCGACCACTGTCAAAGAAGTGCCGTTCACCACAATCTGCCTATTGAGAATTCCCGGATCGCTTCCGAAGTGGCGCGCCCAGTACCCGTAACTCAAAACCGCCAGCGTATTCGCACCAGGAGCAGTTTCATCGCTCGCGCTGAAAACGCGCCCCAGAGCTGGTTGCACTCCGAGCATCCCGAAATAATTTCCCGACACAAGTTCGGCTTGCGCCAGTTCTGTCGAGCCTTGCCCGGAGACGCTCACCGAAGTTGGGAATCGCGCCAGCAAATTGGAGAAAGCCTGGTTGCGATCGCGCAGATCCTTGTACACCGGATAGGAAAACATGCCCGAATCGTCGGCACTGTCGCTCCACACGTGCCCTTGATTCGAACCGGTTGTCCGCAGCGAGACGAGCTGTTCCGGATTTCGCACCGGCAGGCGCCGCAATAAAATCTGATCAGTGAGCGAAAATATCGCTGTGTTCGCGCCGATGCCGAGCGCCAGCGTAAGTACGGCAATCGCGCTGAACGCTGGGTTCCGCGCCAGCATTCTCAGTCCGTAGCGAACGTCTTGTAAAAAAGAGCCCATAATTTCTCACTCGTAGCGCAGCGCCACCATCGGATCCACACGCATCGCGCGCCGCGCCGGGATGTAGCAGGCAAAAAGCGCCACTCCCGCCAAAATGAATGCAACACCCGTAAAAGTGAGCGGGTCGGTCGCGCTGATCGCATAAAGTTGGCTCGCCATCAGCCGCGTGAGAACCAGCGCCAGCGCAACGCCAATGGCGACGCCGACAACCGCCATCCTCATTCCTTCGCCCAGCATCAGGCGCAACACAGTGGAGCGCTGGGCGCCCAGAGCTATTCGAATGCCGATCTCGCGGGTGCGCTGCGCCACCACGTAGGAAAGGACGCCGTAGATGCCGATGCTCGACAACAGAAGCGCAATCACAGCGAAAACGCTGAGGAGAATCATTGAAAATCGTTGTCCAGCCAGCGATTCGCCTACAATTTCTTCCATCGGCTTGGCGTCATAGACCACGTTCTCAGCGTTCAGGTTCCGAACAGCATCGCGAACTGCCGGCACCATGGCTGCCGGCGATCCCTTGGTCCGTGCGACCACTTCCGCTGCCGGTGCCCCCGCCCAGAGCCGATCGGGAAGTTGCATGAGAGGCAGGTAGGCTTGAGCGCGGATGGGATGTTTCGCGTCTCCATCCAGACCGAGACCCCAGTGCTTCACATGCCCGACGATGCCGACAATCTGCGGATCCATTTCGACGATGCCGACGTGAATGCGTTTGCCAATGGGATCCTGATTCGGAAAATATTCACGCGCAAAACTTTCATCGATCACGATAACCTGCGGCGAATTTTCGTTGTCATCTGCATTAAAAAATCGCCCGCTGCGCAGAGAAATCCCCATCGTCTTCAGATATCCGGGCTGCGTGAGGTAAAAGAGCGACTGATGCAGTTCGCTCTTATGCGCCGGCCGCGGCAGGTCTTCCGGCCAAAAAGGAAGTTCGTCATCGCCGTACATCGGCAAAGCGCCGGTCGTGGGTGCAACCGCTTCTATCCCCGGTACGCCTTTCAATTGTTCTTCCAAGGAACGAATCGCAGCGCGGCTCGACGCCGGAGTTGATCCAAGAGAAGGCGACATCGCCACTCCAAAGGTCAACACGCCCTGTGGATTGAAACCCGGCTGCACGTTCCACAGGTCCACCAGGCTGCGAATCATCAGTCCCGCGCCAACCAGAAGGACTAGCGCCATGGCCATCTCGATCGCCACGAAAGTCCCTTGCGCCCGGTGCCGCGCAGCGCTCCCGCCGCGGCCGCTTTCGCGCAATGTGTCCTGCAAATCCGGCTGCGACGTTTTCAGCGCCGGTGCCAGTCCAAACAAAATTCCGGCCGCCACCGACGCCACCAGCGTAAAGATTAGAACCCGCCCATCGATGCCGATATCCTGCGATCGCGGAAGTGTTTCGGGGATCAATCGAATCGCTGCTTGCGTGCCCCATGCAGCCAGGCACAAACCGAGAGCGCCACCGGCCAGCGCCAGCAGAACACTTTCCGTGAGCAATTGCCGAATCACGCGCGATTGCGTCGCTCCTAGCGCAGCTCGAATGGCAAATTCTCGGGCCCGAGTGGTTGCGCGTGAGAGTTGCAGGTTGGCAACGTTTACGCAGGCAATCAGCAGAACAAAACCAACCGCGCCCAGGAGTATCAGCAGGAATGGCTTCACTTCCTGGACAATGGAGTCGCGCAGGAACGATATGCGGATGCCTGCACCTTTATCGGCGTCGGGATAGGCTGCCGCGAGATCGCTCGCGATTCGATCCATATCGGCGCGAGCCGCTGCTAGCGTCACGCCCGGCTTCAGACGTGCGATCGCTCGCATGCCTTCGTGCACGTCGCGTTGTTGAAAGAGCGGATCCGCGTACTGGCCGATGGGAATGTAGATGTCTTTGATCTCGTCGAAATTCACGCCGTCGAGCCGAAAATCCCGGGGAATGATGCCCACCACCGTGTAGCCATCGCCGTTAACGTTGAGTGTTTTTCCAAGTACGTCAGGCGAAGATCCGAACTTGCGCTGCCACAATCCCCCACCGATGAGCGCCACTTTCGCGGTGCCGAGGCGGTCTTCCTCTCCTGTGAACAATCGCCCGTGAACCGGATGGACGCCCAAGATCTCGAAGAATCCGTGGGAGACCATCCCGACGCGCACCCGCTCCGTTTCGCCGCTCCCGGTGAGGCTGTAATCATCCTGGCGGTAGGCCGCCAAGGCTGAGAACGACGTGTTCTGGCGCTGCCAATCCAAGAAATTAGGGTAAGAGATCGACGAACTCTCGAAGTTCGCCGTCTTTTCCGAAAGCGCTATCAACTTGTCTGGCTCGGGGTAAGGAAGAGGCCTGAGGAGGACACCGCTAACCACCGAAAAAATAGCCGTATTCGCGCCAATTCCAAGCGCGAGCGTGAGCACCGCGATGATCGTGAACCCCGGATTTTTCGCCAGCATCCGGATGGCGTATCGAACATCTTGCAGCAGATTTCCCATTTTTGAATTTCCCCGATTTAATCCGTTTTCATTCGTGGCGGAGCGCCACGATTGGATCTACTGCCATCGCCCTTCGTGCCGGGATGAAGCAGGCAATCAGCGCTACCGCGGAAAGCGTCACCATCACTACGGCAAAAGTGATTGGATCATTTGCTGTCACGCCGTATAGCAAGGTGCCCAGCAAATGCATTGTTGCGAGCGCTGCGATGAATCCAAGTCCCACTCCCAGCAGCGTGAGCCGCATTCCTTGCCCAACTACCAGCCCGAGTACGTTCCGTTGATCCGCGCCCAGCGCCATGCGAATGCCGATTTCATGCAAGCGTTGGCTTACCGAGTACGAAAGCACGCCATAGATTCCGATGGCCGCAAGCAAAAGTCCGAGCCCACCGAGTACTGCTGCGAGCGTTGCCGCTGTGCGGTAGGCGAAAAGCGAAACGGACAGCAAATTCGCCACCGAATCGCTTTCGAGAATTGCGACTCCCGGGTCGATAGCGCGAACTTGTTCGCGGACTAGTGGCAGGAACTTCAGTGGATCGCCGGTGGTTCGGATCAGGATGTTGGCATCGCCGGCGGTGTCCTGCCAGAACGGAAAATAGAGGAAAGGCTCGGGCGACTCGCTCAGGCTGTGGTATTTCACGTCTTTCACGACGCCGGCAATCGTCCATTGGTGATTCCACGTGCTTACATGCCGGCCGACTGGATTTTGTCCCGGCCAGAAACGTTGAGCCATTGTCTGATTGATGATGCAGACGAGCGGAGCGTCTTTGCGGTCTTGCGCGGTGAATTCACGGCCCGAAAGAATCGGGATGCGCATCAGCGAGAAGTAATTCGGGCCGACCACGTTGAGATCGATCAGATTTTGCTCGCCGAGTTTCGGCGTGTAGCCTTCGAGCTCGGGAATCGTGTAGCGGCGGCCCGTAAACCACATCGGAACAAATTGTTCGAGGCTCGCGCCTTCCACTCCCGGAACCGTTTTCAGCCGGTCGGTCAATTGCTCGAAGAAAGCGGCCGCCTTATCGTCGGAGTAGCCATTGCCGCGAAGATCGAAAGCGGTGAGAAGCACATGATCGGCGCTAAATCCCGGGCTCGACTTCGTCGCAGCCCGCAAGCTGCGCACCAGCAAACCCGCACCCGCGAGCAGCACGACAGCGAGAATCGTTTCTGTGACGATCAGGAGATTCCGCAACCGATGCTGGCCGGCGCTGCTGGACGAAGTGCGGCCACCGTTCTTGAGCGACACATTTCCACTCGGGCGCGTGATCTGAAGCGCCGGCACGAGGCCGAAAATCATCGCGGTGAGAATCGACAATGCCAGCGTGAAAGCGAGAACCCGGCCGTCCACTCCCAGCGGCAAACCGATCGGAAGGTGTGCGGGCAGCGTAAACACGGTGAGGAAATTTGTCGTCCAGAGGCTGAGCAGAACTCCGGCCGCGCCGCCCATTCCGGCAAGCAACAGGCTTTCGATGAGCAGCTGACGAATCAGCCGTGCGCGATCCGCACCCAGCGCCGAACGAATCGCTATTTCCTTCTCGCGGACCGTAGCGCGCGCGAGAAGCAGGTTCGCTACATTCGCACAGGCAATCAGCAGAACGAGAATCACCACCACCATGAGAAACGCTAGAACTGGCAGCAAAAATGACTGCAAACCGTAATGCGCCTCCCACACCGGGCAGACGTACGCGCCGACGTCTTTGTTCGTGTCGGGATACTGCTGCTCGAACTGCCTCGCCATCGTGCTGATTTCGGCGCGCGCCTGCTGGAGCTTTGCGCCCGGCTTCAGGCGGCCCATCATGTGAATAAAGGTCGGATTGCGAATCTCGAGGTCTTCACCCGGCAGCGCCTGGGGCTGCATCATCATCGGCACAAAATATTCGGCGGCGATGCCCACGATCGTGCCGTTGAATCCGCGCGGGGCCACGCCAATCACGGTGAACGGGTGTTGATTGATCTCAACGATCTTGCCGACTACTTTTGGATCGGCGCCAAATCTCCGGCGCCACAAGCCGTCGCTCAAGACGATGGACGGATCCGAGTTGGGACCGTGCGCGTCGTCCGCATGAAACGTCCGGCCGCGCGCCGCTTTCACGCCGAGCAGATCGAAATAGTTCTCAGTGACGATCAAGCCCCAATCGCGCTGCGGCTGCTGTTCCTTTTCGAGTTTCAGGTTCGTGCCGATCAGCTCGAAACCTACCATCCCGGAAAAAACATGGTTGTGATCGCGGTAGTCTTTGTAATCAGGATAGGAGCTTGTGTGGTAGGAACCATCGGGCATTACGGTTTCAACGTCGACCAGTTGCTCGGAATTTTGGACGAGCGAGAGCGGATGAAGAAGGACGGCTTCGAGCCAGCTGTAAACTGTCGCATTGCCGCCGATGCCGAGCGCGAGCGAGAGAACTGCTACAGCTGTGAAACCCGGATTTTTCGCGAGCATCCGGATTCCGTAACGAATGTCCTGCAGCAGTGTTTCCATTTCGCCCCTTGCAACTCCCGCTGCGCGACTTGAAATTAGAAAGTTTTCAAACACACCCCTGCACAAGCACCGAATGAATTCTTTGGGCTTTTGTGCTGGGGAAATTTACGGAACCGCGTTGCTAGACGCTCGCGGTCCGCGTGCCGATCGTTTCTTCCACGATGCGGCCGTCGAACAAGTGAATCGTGCGGTCGGCGATGCTCGCGTAGCGCGGATCGTGCGTTACCATGCAGATCGTCGCGCCTTCACGATGCAATTGCCGCAGCAAGTCCACCACGGCTTCGCTGTTCTTCGAGTCCAAGTTACCAGTCGGCTCGTCCGCCAGTAGAATCGACGGCTGGCCGACGAGAGCGCGGGCCACCGCGACGCGCTGTTGCTGACCGCCTGAGAGCTGCGATGGATAGTGCTTCATGCGGTGCGCCATTCCAACGCGCTCGAGCACTTCCTGCACGCGCTTCTTGCGCTCCGCCGACGCCATGCTGCGGTACGTGAGCGGCAGCTCGACGTTCTCGAAAACCGTCAAGTCCCCGATCAGGTTGAACGCCTGGAAAATGAAACCGATTTCGCGATTGCGGATGCGCGTGCGATCGGAGAGCGAAAGATTCGCTACCGGCTGCTTGTTGATCCAGTAGTTGCCGTCGGTCGGCGAATCGAGCAGCCCGAGGATCGAAAGCAAGGTGGACTTGCCGCAGCCCGATGGCCCGGCGATGGAGAGAAATTCGCCGTTCTTGATATCGAGGTGCACGCCACCGAGGGCATGGGTCTCCACCTCGTCGGTATAGAAAACTTTCGTCACGCCTTCGAGGCGAATCAGGGATTGTGCGTCGCTATTCATTCTGTGCTCCTTCGCTATCAAACTACGTACGACGGGACCGAAATGTTCCCGCTTACTTCAGTTGCACCCGATCAAAATTGTCCCAGGCGGACATGTCGGAGAGAATCACTGTGTCGCCCACCTGCAAACCCTTCTTGATTTCCACCGTATTCACCGAAGTGCGGCCCAATTCCACTTGCACGCGCGCGGCATCTGCGCCGTCGATTACCTTGAAAAGGCCCACGGTGCTATTCGCTTCGCCATGCACGGGGCGGCCGACATACAGCACGTCCGTCAAGCGCTCGATTTCAACTGTGCCTTCAACGCTCAGGTCGGGGCGCGCGCCGGTGGGCAAGTCGCCATCGAGCGCGACATCCACAGTTACAGTGCCGTTCACGACAGCAGGATCGATGCGCATCACGTGGCCGGCGATTATGCCATTGTGCGTATCGACGGAAGCCTTCTGCCCGATTTGAATGTCTTTGGCCTGTGTCTCTGCGATTTTCAGCGCGGCTTTCAGGTGCGTGGGTTGCGCGACGCGCGCGAGTACGGTTCCCTGCGTCACCTTCTGCCCCACTTCGACATCGAGTTCCTGCAGGACGCCGTCAATTCCCGGCCGGACTTTCAGCTGGTCAACCTGCGATTTTTTCAGGTCGTACATCGCGCGCTTTTCGTCGACGTTGGCCTGTTGAACAGCAATCTGCGCGGCAATCGAATCGGAGAATGTTTGCACCTGCTTCTCGGCAATTTCGTTTTGCTTCTCGAGTTCTTCCGCCTGCACTTCCGACGTCTTCACGATGACGTCTGCCACGAGGCCGAGCGAGAAAAGTTTTTCGTTGTTGGCCTTTTGCAGTGCGGCGGTGTGATAGGCGGAACGAATTGCTGCTGCCTGCGCGCGCTTATCCATGAGCTGATTCTGAAGCTGCGCCTTCATGTTGTTCAGCGACGCTTCCGCTCCGCGCAACTGGTATTCCGCGTCGAGCGCTGTCTGCTGTAATTCCTGGTTGCGCATGTCGAGAATTACCGTGTCGGCTTTGACGAGCGTGCCGGGCAACAGATAGCGGGTCTCGACGGTTCCGTCGGTGATGGCAGGGATCAGGCGGATTGTTACCGGGACTAACGTACCTAGACCTCGAACCTCGCGCAGCATCGGGCCGCGCTTCACCGTGTCGGTCCAAACCGTGGCGCGATCCACACTGGGCGCGGCCGGTTTCAACTTCGAGAGAGCGTAGGTGACGAGCGGTATCAGTACTACGGCGACGGCGATATATATCGTCCGGCGGATGCGTTTTTGTCGTTTGGCTTCGGGGCGTGCTATGTCCACGGGAAACAACCTCGCATATATATATCGCAACTCACATTCCGGTGCGAGTGGTGCTGTAAGTAACTTATATTGAGTTGATTAGGGACGATTCGAGAGCTTGGCAGAGGGCTATTTTGCCCGGAGTTGGGAATCGTTCGTCCCATGACCGAACAATCGGCCAGGCCCGGGAAAGCCCCTTTGGACATGGCTAGGAAGCAGCTTCGGCGCTCGCCCTGATTTCTTGCCAGCGCTTGGGGCGTCGCTTAGCGTCGAGAACTTTCTTGCGGAGACGGATCGATTTCGGAGTTACCTCGACGAATTCATCATCGGCGATGAACTCGATGGCTTTTTCGAGCGTCATTTCGCGCGGGGGAATCAGGCGAATGGCTTCGTCGGCAGATGACGAGCGCATATTAGTCTGCTTTTTTTCTTTGGTGACGTTGACGTTCATGTCGTCTTCGCGCGCGTTCTCGCCGAGGATCATGCCTTCGTAAACTTCGACGCCGGGGCCGACGAACATTTCGCCGCGCTCTTGAATTCCCCACAGCGCGTAGGCTACGGAGACGCCCGGACGGTCAGCAACGAGCGCGCCGGTGGGACGCATGGCCATGTCACCGACGTAGTCTGTCCAGCCTTCGAGGATGGAATGGATCAGCGCGGTGCCGCGCGTATCGGTGAGAAGCTGGCCGCGCAATCCGATCAAGCCGCGCGACGGGATGCTGAACTCCATGCGCACGCGGCCGGAATGGTGGTTGACCATCTTTTTCATTTCACCGCGGCGCGAGCCGAGAAGTTCCATCACGATACCGATGAAATTCTCAGGACAATCGATCACGAGCAGCTCGAGCGGCTCCACGCGCCGGCCGTTTTCTGTGCGCACCACAATTTCGGGCTTGCCGACCATCACCTCGTAACCTTCGCGGCGCATTGTTTCGATCAGGATCGCGAGCTGCAATTCGCCGCGGCCCAGAACGCGAAAAGCATCGGTGGCGCCCATGTCTTCTACTCGCAGCGAGACGTTGGTGAGCAATTCACGATCGAGGCGCGAGCGAAGGTCGCGCGAAGTGACGTATTGGCCCTCCCTACCTGCGAATGGCGAAGTGTTGATGGTGAAAACCATGGTGAGAGTGGGCTCGTCAATGGTGAGCGGTTCGAGCGGCGCTGGATTCGCGAGATCGGTGATCGTCTCGCCGATTTGGATGCCTTCGACGCCGGCGATGGCGACGATGTCACCGGCTTTCACTTCCTCCGCTTCGTCGCGATCGAGGCCGCGAAAAGTGAAAAGCTTGGTGATCTTTGTGGGCAGAATTTTCCCGTCAAGTTTCGCGATGCCCACTTCGGTGCCGCGAACCAGCGTTCCCTGGAAAACGCGCGCGATGGCGATACGACCGAGAAAATCGCTGTAGTCGAGATTGGTGACCTGGATTTGCAGCGTGGCCGCAGGATCTCCCGACGGCGCGGGAATCGAAGCGACGATTTCATCGAACAGCGGCTGGAGGTTTGTGGATGAATCCCCGAGCTTGCGGTGCGCGACTCCGGTCTTGGCGTTCGTGTAGATGATTGGAAAATCGAGCTGGTCTTCGGTAGCGTCGAGATCGATGAAGAGATCGTAGATTTCGTCGAGCACTTCGGCGGGGCGTGCATCGGGCCGGTCGATTTTATTTAGGACGATAATCGGAGGAAGTTTCGCGGCGAGCGCTTTCTGCAGCACGTAGCGGGTTTGCGGCAGCGGACCTTCGCTTGCGTCCACGAGAACCAACACGCCATCCACCATGCGCAGGGCGCGCTCAACTTCGCCGCCAAAATCGCTGTGACCGGGCGTATCGACGATGTTGATTTTTGTGTCGTGATAGGTGAGCGCGGTGTTCTTGGCTAGAATCGTGATTCCGCGTTCGCGCTCGAGATCGTTCGAGTCCATCACCCGCTCGACAAGTTCCTGGTTGGCCCGGAAGATGCCGCTCTGGCGGAGCATGGCGTCAACGAGGGTGGTCTTGCCGTGGTCGACGTGGGCGATGATGGCGATATTGCGGATGGGGGCGGTCATGACCCCACCCTCGGCCGTTGGCCTGAATTCCGCGTGAAAATTGAGTTAAAAAATCGCATTTTATTTGCGATTAGAACTATTCGCTGTCCTTTATTTTGTTCAACTTACGCCGATTTCTAATTCCAGATTTGCGATTAGAAATCGCGCCTCTTTGCGGGTTGCGCCCGGCCAAAGAAAAAGGGCTGCATGTGCGACCCTGCAGCCCCGGCATAAGTCCTGCCAATTTTTCAGGAGCAACAACCGCGAGGGCATTTTACCACATTTGAAGGCTTTCTGGGGAACGATTCGAGCCGACGCCGACACTTTTGCCTGCCCCAGTGCAAGGCAAAGTCAAAAGAGCCGGCGAGACGCCGGCGTTACGGAATGGCGGCTTTGCGGTTAATGGCATGCGAGATCTGCCTCGGAGGTGTCTTCCGCACGGTTTGAAGAATGGGCGGCGTTGTGCGAAGCAAGGCGACGGAACACGGCATCGCGATGTTCAAAGACTTCGGGGTGAAGGCATTGTGATATTCTCGCCCCGCTTTCGACGCTCGTAAGAACTCATTGAAAGGGAAAGGCGCGATGAAGCTTGGAGATGTGGGCAGGGCTTTCTTGGCTTTAATTGTTGCTGGCTTGGCGGTTTTTGGAATTTGCGCGGCGGGGCGAGGCGGCAAAGTTTCAGCGCAGGGGCAGGAAGCCGAGAAGGAAGCGTTTGGCGCCATCTTCGTGAAGACGGATGCGATGATTCCGATGCGCGACGGGGTGAAGCTGCATACGGAAATCTATGCACCGAAAAATGCGGCGGAAAAACTGCCGCTGTTCATTACGCGCACGCCGTACGGAACCGCAGATGATGACGCCGGTTATTCGCGCCTGCTGGGGCTTTATCGAGAGATGTTTGCGGATGGATATATTTTCGTGATGCAGGATATTCGCGGGCGTTACCTTTCAGAGGGGAAATTCGTGATGGGGCGAGCGCCGCGGGACCGCAAGGATCCCAAGTCGATTGATGAGGGAACGGACACCTACGACACGATCGAATGGGTGCTGAAAAACGTGCCGAACAATAACGGGCGCGCGGGCGAGGCGGGAATTTCCTATGGCGGATGGCTGACGGCGATGTCGCTGATCGAGCCGCATCCTGCGCTGAAGGCGGTGTCTGAACAAGCGACGCCGGCGGATATGTTCCTCGGCGATGACTTTCATCACAACGGAGCGTTTCGACTTAGCTATGGATTCGAATACGCGGCGATGATGGAGACGGGGAAGACGAATTTCCAATTTGACTTCGACAAATACGACACGTTTGAGTGGTATCTGGCGCTCGGTCCGCTATCGAATGCGAATAAATTATATTTTCATGGGACGCTGCCGACGTGGAACGACTTCGTGGCGCATCCTAATTATGACGAGTTCTGGCAGAAGCAAGCGTTTGCGCCGTATTTCAAGGACTTGGCGCTCACGGTGCCCAACTTGAACGTGGCGGGATGGTGGGACCAGGAGGATTTCTTCGGTCCGATGAAGGTGTATGAACTGCTGGAGAAGAACGATACGAAGCACAACAACTATCTGGCGGTGGGGCCGTGGAACCATGGCGGGTGGGCGCGCTCGGATGGGACGAAACTTGGCAACATTGATTTCGGGAGCAATACGAGCGCGTATTTCCGGAAGAACATTCAGGCGCCGTGGTTTGCCTATTGGCTGAAGGACAAGGGAACGCAGCCAGTGAAGGAAGCGATGACGTTTGAGACGGGGGCGAACGAGTGGAAGACTTGGGATGCGTGGCCACCGCATGAGGGCATGACGGTGCGGAGGCTTTATTTCCGGGGCGATGCGAAACTTTCATTTGACGCGCCTGCAGACAAGCAGGAGGCGTTCGATTCCTACATTTCCGATCCGGCGAATCCGGTGCCGTACCGGACGCGTCCTGTGGAGGAAACGTATTCGGAGGGAAGCCGGTGGTTTACGTGGCTCTTGGAGGATCAGCGGTTCGTCCAACAGCGGCCGGACACGCTTTCGTGGGAGACGGAACCGCTGACGGAAAACGTGACGGTGGCGGGAGATATCGTGGCGCATTTGTTTGCGTCAACGACTGGAACGGATAGCGACTGGATCGTGAAACTGATTGACGTGTATCCGGAGAAGTACGAACCGGAGCGCAAGATGGGCGGCTACGAGCTGATGATTGCGGATGAGGTGTTTCGCGGGCGATTTCGGGAGAGTTTTGAGAGGCCGGAAGCGATCGTGGCAGGGAAGGTGACGCCGTTTACGATTGATCTGCACACCAACGACCACGTATTTCAGAAAGGCCACCGGATTATGGTGCAGGTGCAGAGCACCTGGTTTCCGGTGATAGACCGGAATCCGCAGAAGTTCGTGCCGAATATATTTGAGGCGACGGCGGAGGATTATCAGAAGGCGACGCAGAAGATCTGGAGGACGGTGGAGTATCCGTCGAATGTGGAGATTCCGGTGGTGGTGAAGTGATGCGGATTGATACCGCGGAGCCAAGCATTCTAAGTTGGGATTCTTCGCTCCGCTCAGAATGACAAGTTTCGTTACAGGTCAAACAGAGGCAGGCTACGCCAACCATTTTGAGTTGGGATTCTTCGCTCCGCTACAGAATGCGGGACGCATAAAGCGCGCTTCGCTCAGAATGACTGGAAATGCGAGGGTCCGATGAACGTGAGTGTGAATATTAATATGGTGACGACGGCGTTTGAACTGCCGGGCTATCGAGTGGTGAAAAATCTGGGGCTGGTGCGCGGGGTGACGGTGAGGTCGAGGAGTATTTTCGGGACGATTGGAGCGTCGCTCGAGACGCTGGTGGGCGGGAACATTACTTTATTTGAAGATATGTGTGAGAAGACGCGGGAAGAAGCGCTGGAGTTGATGATGCAGCACGCCATCGAGCGGGGAGCAAACGCGGTGATTGGGGTAAGGTACGACGCTACCGAAGTGATGCAGGGCGTGACGGAGGTGTTGGCGTACGGGTCAGCGGTGCAGGTGCAGCCAGTATGAGTGCAGCCAGCATGAATGATGGCGCAGGTTCGGCGAGCGGAATAGAATGAAGGATTGGGGCGACTTGCAAATTTTAACCAGGAGGAGTGGATGAAGTTGCAGGAAATTGCGCGGGTGACCGGAAAGAGAGAGCGCGCAAGGCTCTGGGAGAGAATTCTATTGGCAGTGGCGGTAGTGGGCCTGTTCGCTTGCGCGGGTGCTCGGGCGACGGAGAAGCCAAAAACTGCAACTGTACAGTTCAAGAGTGGAGATCAGACTCTTAGCGGTTTTTTGGCTCTGCCAGACAAAGAAGGAAAGCATCCGGCAATGATCGTGATTCACGAGTCGTGGGGGCTGAATGACTGGGTGAAGGAGCAGGCGGAAAAACTAGCCGAGCAGGGCTACGTGTCGCTCGCGGTGGATTTGTACGGGGGCAAGATAGCGACCGATCCGGCGGAGGCCCACGAATTGATGCGTGCATTGCCGGAAGCCGGTGCAATTAAAGACCTTAGAGCAGCATTTGACTATCTTGCGACGCGGCCAGACGTGAAGCCAGACAACATCGGCGTAATTGGGTGGGGCACCGGCGGGGGGCTGGCGATGCAACTCGCACCGCACGAGCCACGGCTGAAGGCGTGCGTGGTGAATTACGGAGCTTTACCGACCGATCCTGGCGACTTGCAGAATATTGGAGCGGCGATCCTAGGAAATTTCGGAGCGCTGGATAGGGGTATCACTCCGGACGATGTAAAGGCGTTTCAGGTATCCATGACAAAACTTCAGAAATTCATCAGCCTGAAGATCTACGATAACGCAGGCCATGGATTTGAGAATCCAAACAACGCAGAAGCCTATCGGCCGGAAGCGGCTGCGGATGCGTGGAAACGTACTTTGACCTTTTTGAAGGCGGTTGTGAAATAGATGGATGATGCTTTTAGCGCCGTTTGGCGCCTTCGCGCACCCCGTCCTTCGGTACAAGATAACTTTGAGGGCAATTCAGGTTCGATTTAGCCGGCCCCGCCTTGCCTCATAGCCCCGACACGCGTACGCTTGAAGATGAATTTCAGGCGGACGATGAACGAGAAAATCAACAACGGACCAGCCAGGGTGGCACAATTGGGCCCTCCAATGCCGGCTAACGCGGGGCGGCACCGGATGGGCCACGGCCTGCGGCTTGCGATTTTTTCGGCGGTGCTCGTTCTGCCGCTGGCTTTTTTTATGGCTTTGAAGCCGACTTCTGCTCGCGTGGTCTGGGAACAGTTCGCCCGGATGATCGAGTTCAAGGGCACCGGCAGAATCGCAAGTTCTGCGAAAATTCCCGCAACGATGGACGTGAATTGGGCGGCTCTTTCGCCCCAAGCGCAAGCCGAATTGCTCCTCACAGAAACTCTGAACGACTATGAGGCTGCCGGCGGGATGCTCTCTTCGCGGATGGACAGCTGGCGTGGGCAATTAACGATGACTCCGCAGCTGACGAGCCTACTCGATTCCGGGCTGAACTCCCCAGATTTGCGTGTGCGGGCCGCGGCCATTGAGATGGAATTAGTCGCCTACAATCTTCCGAAAACGCGAGACAGTTCGGACCTTCTGATCGAGCGGATCGCGAACGATCCGGCGGGGCGTTCCTGGGCCCTATGGATGCTCGGCGCGATCGGAAATCGCGGTATTGAGCCGGAGCTGGCGCTTCGAACCCTGATTCAGTATTCGCATGACGCGGATGAGAAAACACGATTTTGGGCTGTAGAGGGAATGTCGCTGCTGGGCACGGATGCGACGATTCCGGCTCTGATTGAGATTTTTCGTAACGATCCTTCGCTTGAGGTGCGCGAGAGGGCAGGCTCTGCGCTGGCGCAGTCGGGCATGTTGACGAAGCAGCAGCGGCTCGCTGCTGTACCTGCTCTGATGAGCGTTGGCGAGGATCCTTCGCTCGATTCCAACACGCGAAACTGGACGTATCAGGCGCTACGCGAGATCACCGGCGCCCGCTATGGAACTAATCCAACCGATTGGCGCGAATGGTGGGCAGAGCACTCGGCCCACTAAGCCGTTTCCTTTCTTAAGATTAAGTCTCTTCTTTGGGGTATAGGACTAGTACCTCCTCGTTTGCATTTCGATACACAAGCGCCTGAACCTTGCTGACAAGTTTGCCAACATGAAACACCTTATTGGGTCACGAGCCGGAACTCAGAGGCGGCACAACGACAAATGGATTTTTTTTGCGAAGTGACGCGAGTTGCTTCGCGCGGAAGGGACATGAATGGGGATTTCTCCTGGCATGGCAAATGGAGGATTTGAAACTGGCGCAGCAATGAGGCCAGCAGCGTCTACCGAAAAAAAACGCGGCGAGCCTGAACTGCCGGGGAAGCTTTTTGTGGTTGAAGGAATTGATGGCTCGGGAAAATCGACGCAACTGAGCCTGCTGCACAAGTGGCTGCAATCGAGAGGCTACGGCGTCGTGTTCAGCGAATGGAACTCGTCTCCACTGGTGAAGGACACCACAAAGCTGGGCAAAAAGAAAAAGCTGCTCACACCTGCGACGTTTTCACTGATCCATTCGACGGATTTTGCTGACCGGACGGAGCGCAGCATTCTGCCGCTGCTGAAGGCGGGAGCGGTGGTGCTGTGCGACCGATACATGTACACGGCGTTCGCGCGGGACGTGGCGCGGGGGATGGATCGCGAATGGGTGCGCGATCTTTACGGATTCGCGGTGCAGCCGACGGTGGCGTTCTACTTTCGCGTTCCGCTGGAGACAGCCATTGGACGGCTGCTGGACGCGCGCGACGGATTCAAATTCTACGAAGCGGGCATGGACCTGGGGCTCAGCGATGATGCGGAAGAGAGCTTTCGCCTGTTTCAGGGGCGCATCATCGACGAGTACGAAAAGATGATTCCCGAATTCGGGCTGACGGTGATCGACGCAACTCTACCGATTGAGATTCAGCAGACGCGTGTGAGACAGATCGTGAAATCGCACATAGCTAATGTGGCGGAATTGAGGATGCAGCCATGAGAGAGACGTATGGAAAAATCCTGCCGGGGATGGATCTTTCTCACGTCAACGGAAAGCTGATCGTAATCGAAGGAACCGACGGGGCGGGGCGCACGACGCAGATTGAACTTTTAAAACCGTGGCTCGAAGAACTGGGGCATGCGGTGCTTGATACGGGAATGACGCGTTCGACGCTGGCAGGAGACGGAATCCGGCGCGCGAAAGAGGGAGTGAATTTGGGGAGGGTGACCCAGAACCTCTTTTACGCGACTGATTTTGTGGACCGATTCGAGAATGAGATCGTGCCGGCACTGCGAGCGGGATTTATCGTGCTCACCGACCGTTACGTCTATTCGCTGATGGCGCGCGCGATTGTACGTGGAGCGGACGCGCAATGGATTCGGAGCATTTATAGCGTGGCGCTAAAACCAGACGCTGTGTTTTATCTGCGATTGGGAGTGGAGCAACTTGTGCCGCGCGTGGTGTTTTCGCGAGGGTTCGACTACTGGGAATCGGGAATGGATCTTTATCCGGGGCAGGATATGTACGAGAGCTTCTGCAATTATCAGGCGGCGCTATTGGCGGAGTTTGACCGGCTGAGCGAAGAATTTAAATTTGAGACAGTGGATGCTTCAGCGGATGCTCGCAGCGTGTTTTCGCAACTGAAAGTGAAAATACTGGCGCTGCTGGAAAACGATTCGCGGAAGCAATTCCTTTCGATGCTGACGATGCGAGCGAATGGCGGAATCATGCCGAAGAGCGAGGAAGACGCCATTGCGGCGGCTGCGCGCAAGCATTCCGTAACGCGCGATCTGGAACTCGTTTCGCAACCATTCGCGGTGCACACGCCGAACGGGAACGGAAACGGCCACGGGGCGATTGAGCATCTGAAACCCTGAGCCGCGGAAGGTCGAAGACTTACCTCAAATAGCCCCAATTATGCAGGCGGTCGCTATCTTCCTCCCAGCGGTCGCCGATGTCAGTGCGGTAATACATGTTGGGAATCAATACGTTTTTGATGCGCGAGTACACCTGTGCCTGGGCTTGTTTCATGGTTTGGCCTGTGCCGATTACGATCAAGATCACGCCTGAAGTTCCCGCGATGAGCCACTGGCCGTTGATCTGCTTCACGTCTTCAATGTGAATTTCGTCTGCGGGCGGTTTTTTGAAGATGATGGCGGAATTTTTCGAGAAGGAGTCGAAGGTTTCGTCATCGTCGAAGGGGAACGGCGGAACGACAATGCGCACGCCGATCTGAAAGCCGCTGCGCACTTTGAGTTTAGGATCTGCGCCGTTCGCCAGATCCCAGAAAAATTGGCCGATGGGCGTAATCATGCCGGCCTGTTGAATGCTGATCGTCGGATATCCGAAGCGCGCGGTGAATTCGAGCGGATAAATTCCGTTGTTGTTGACGATGCAATTCAAGTCGATGTAGCCGACGTAGCCTTCTTCTGCGAGCTTGGGCTCCATCTTTAGGAGCGTCTGATTGAAAAGATGATTCGGGCCGCTCCAGAACATGGAGGTGCCCATTTCGCCGGTGGGTGGGCCAATATCGCCGGGAAATAGTTTCTTGTGCTCGAAATTGATATTGATCGGGCTGATGAAATTTTTGCCGTTGAAAAAAGCGCCCACGGCCACTTCCACGCCGATCATCCGGCGCTGGAGCTGGAAAACTTTAATTTCGTCGGAGAAAGCCCGCTTGTAGGCTTCGAGCATTCGAATTACGTCTTGTCCATCTTCTTCTTCGCCGACGAATAGCCGGCGCTTCACGTTCTGTGCTTCACCGCTGGGCTTGATGACGTAGCGCCCGGGATTTTGCGTCACGTGGTCGACCGCGTTGTCAAACGATTCGAATTCGGCGTAGGGAATGATGTTCACGCCGGCTTTCTTCAACTCTTCCTGGCCGAACGAGCGGTCGTCTTCGAGTTTGTCGCTATAGGCGGTGCCGCCGATCACGGGCTTGCCTTCTTTGCGCAGCGCCTGGGCTTTCTCGCCCTGGCCTAGCGTGTCGTCGAAGACGATGATGTCCGCCCATTCTTTATCTTTTTCCCAGTCTTTCGATTTGGCGACGAAGCCGTCGGCGATATCGCGCTCTTTCTTGTCGCCAATGAAGTAGCGAACTTCGTGGCCTTCTTTTGAAACCTGCCAGACGATGTCGCTGATCAGTCCGGTGAGCGAAACAAAAAGGAAATTTTTCTTATCCATCAAGCCTCATGTGACGCGAATTTGGACGGCAAGTTTACATGAGCGGGCGGCGAGTGGAATATTGATATTGGATTAAATTCGGCTGGCTTGGCGGCCGGGAGAGCAATGGTCTGAATGGCGCCGCCCTGGTGCCGACAGCGCGCATCCGTCGCTGTATGCTAAGATTACTAACGTTCATAGGCCCGTAGCTCAGTTGGCTAGAGCGCTACCTTGACACGGTAGAGGTCTGCGGTTCGAGCCCGCACGGGCCTACCATTCAATCTCACTGATTCTAATCAGCGACAGCCAGCGCCTCATCGCTGGATTGGTGTAACTGGTCATCATCCGTCACCGGGAGTACTATTGACGGATCAAGCTATACCGTCGATCCTGCAGGAAATCGTGCAACGAAGACGGATCAGCACGCGGGATTGACGTCCAATTACACGTACGATCCCCTTTATGAGCTTACCCAAGTGACGCAGAGCGCGAATACGACGGAGAGCTATACGTACGATCCGGTCGGAAACCGGCTGAGTTCGCTGGGCGTGTCGCCGTATGTCAACAATACATCGAACGAGTTGACCTCAACTCCGAACGCGAGCTACTCCTACGACTACAACGGGAATACCACGAGCAAGACTGTCTCGGGCGGCACGACGAACTATAGGTGGGATTACGAGAACCGGTTGACGAGCGTGGCTCTACCCGGCACAAGTGGATCGATTACATTCAAATACGACCCATTGGGGCGCCGGATACAAAAGGCATTCACGCAAAACTCGACCACCACGACCACCAACTACCTCTACGATGGAAGCAATGCAGTTGCGGACATCGACCAGAACGGGAATGTTCTGGCGAGATATGCTGAGACTCAGAATATCGACGAACCGCTCGCGGAGCTGAGGTCTGGAACGACCAGCTACTATGAGGCGGACGGGCTCGGATCAGTTACATCGCTAACCAGCGGAGCGGGAGCGATCGCCAACACCTACACGTATGACTCGTTCGGTAACCTTACGGCCTCGAATGGTTCGATCGCGAATCGGTTCCAGTACACGGCCCGTGAATTCGACTCCGAAAGTGGCCTATATTACTACCGCGCCAGATACTACGATCAATCGACGGGGCGATTCCTAACTGAGGACCCTGTTCAGTTTCAATCGGACAAAAACTTTTATCGATACGTCCGAAATCGCCCGACGCTTTTGCGTGATCCAACGGGCAGATGGGCCGGTGGTGGTGGTTTGAACGTGGCTGGCGTTATTGGGGCCCTGGGGGCAGCTGCGGCTGCGGAAGGCTCTTGCCTAGTGGTACATGACAACCAAGGGAATTGGGGACTGCTCTGCTGCCTTGGTCTCGGAGCAGGCGTCGCGGAAGGGGCAGACGTCGGCGTCACACTGACCGGGATTGCTTGCCCCACCTGTAAGACCATCTGTGATCTTCAAGGCGGATTTGTTGCAGCTCAGGCCTTCGGAGCAATCGGCGCAGGGTTATCAGGTGGAGGCACGATTTCGATCGGCATGAATCAAATCACGCTCAGCGGCAATGTCGGCCCTGCAGGAGGAATAGGCGGTGGCATTGCTGTCCTAGGTGGAAGTTGCACACTACGACTAGGCGGTAAAAAGTGCAATGGTTGTCCCGCGAAGAAGGAGTGAACGTGCGATGCAAAATCGAGCGAGAGCCGTTTTGCTTGGATTTGCGGCTGTTATTTCGACTACATTTTTTGCATTGATCGCCGTCTCACTGGGGATTCCAGAAGGGAATCACCCGTCGTATCTTCGTTCTGCATTAGGCGCGGCATTGGGAATCGGTTTGGTCTGGGGCTCCGTTTCCACTTGGGCGCGTATTTTCACTTATGAACGGGCAGGCCGCAGTGCCCCTATGAAATTGTTTCCTGGATCACGGCCTTCCGACCCTGTGGAAATCCGAGCGTGGGTATGGAAATGGAATTTCTTTGGGGCCGCGCTATTGGTCTTGTTATGCGGGCTGGCTATTTCAGTCTCGGTTTGGCTTCAAGAGCATTAGGAAACTCACTTAAACCCTAAGTAGGTGGCCGGTCCCTCATCAAAACTCGTCACCAAAACTAGGCAATTTGTAGGTGTTTTCAGACCGCGTAAAACCGGAAGAGCAAGGCAGGCAAAGGGATTTAACTCCAGTACCTCATAATTGACACGGTAGAGGTCTGCGGTTCGAGCCCGCACGGGCCTACCATTCAATATCACTGATTCTAATCAGCGACAGCCGGCACCCCCATCCGTATTCTTCCCACCACTGTAGCTCCCAAACCGGATCGCGTTTCCCACGGTTCTTCTAGTTTATGCGTTGGTTAGAGTCTGGAGGCCGGGTGGCGTGTAGGGATCCGAATTCGCGCGCCTTTCATCCAGCACCTCTCGAATCTTTCGCGCGAGGGCCTTGGGGCGATAGGGCTTCTGAATGAAAGCGACCCGCGGATCGAGAATGCCCTGTCGCGCGATCGCATCATCGGTGTAGCCAGACGTGAAGATTATTCTTACTCTGGGCCTGAGTGAGCCAATCTCAGTTGCTAGTTCCGGCCCGCTCATTTCCGGCATCACGACGTCCGTAAGAAGAAGATCAATCGGCCCATCGAAATCGTGAGCGCGTTGCAACGCTTCTCGGCCAGAGGAGGCGTCGAGAACGGTGTAACCCATACTTTCCAGATATTCCTTTGTCATTTCTCGAAGAGAATTGGAATCTTCAGCGAACAAGATCGTCTCTTTGCCCCGAAGATTGGTGCTCTCCGGCTCTTTTTGCGCAGTGGGCAAGATGGTTTTCTGGACAATGGGGAGATACACCTTGAACACGCTTCCTTTGCCCGACTCGCTGTAAACCCAGATGTAGCCACCGCTCTGTTTTACGATCCCGTATACGGTCGCCAGGCCCAGACCAGTGCCTTTTCCAAGTTCTTTGGTTGTGAAATAGGGGTCAAAGATCCGAGATTGGGTTTCGCGGTCCATTCCGCAACCCGTATCCGCAACAGAGAGCAAAACGTAGCTGCCAGGGACGACCTGCAAGTCATGCCGGTGAGGCTCATCCAACTCAACGTTGTGAGCTTCAATCGTCAAGCGGCCACCCTTGGGCATGGCATCGCGCGCGTTGACGGCAAGATTCATGACAACCTGTTCGATTTGCCCTGGATCGGCCATCACGTGGCCCAGCGACGGTTCCAGAGAGGTTGTGATTTCGATGTTCTCGCCGATTAGGCGGCGGAGCAGGACTTGAGTTTTGTCGACGACCGCCTTGAGATCGAGAACTTGGGGCTTAAGCATTTGCTGGCGGCTGAAAGCAAGTAATTGGCGAGTCAAGTCGGCGGCAGAAGACCCGGCCTGCTTCACCATTTCAATTTTCTTTGTGGCTGGATGGTCGGGAGGAAGCGCGTCGAGGACCACGTCCGAGCAGCCGATGATGACTGCGAGCAAGTTGTTGAAATCATGGGCCACGCCACCGGCCAGATTTCCAATTGCCTCCATGCGTTGCGAGAGGCGAAGTTGGTTTTCCATCTTCTTGCGGGCAGTAATGTCGACGATGATACTGGAAATCAACATTTCGTCTTTGGTTTCCAACGGCCCGAGGCTGATCTCCACGGGGAATTCCGTACCATCCTTGCGGCGTGCGAATAATTCCATTCCGAGTCCCATAGGCCGCGCATGCGGGTCCCTCGCATAGCTTGCGCGGTGCTCTCCATGTGATTGCCGGAGGCGATCAGGAAGCAAGGTTTCGACAGATTGTTCCAGTAGTTCCTCACGCTCGTAGCCAAACATTCGCAGCGCCTGGGCGTTCGCTTCTGCAATTCGCCCTCGCTTGTTGGAGATGACAATTCCCATCGGGGCAGCCTCAATCAGCATTCGAAGCCTGCTCTCGGCGCGCTTGCGATCTTCGACCTCTACTTCGAGTTCGAGGGTACGCCGCTGGAAACCGAGAAGTGACAAAGAGTTTTCGTAAGCCAACCCCGTCTGCGCGGCGAGCGCCATCAAAATCCGCTCATCTTCGTCGCTGAATTCGATGGCCGAGAGCTTTTGCGCCACATAAATCCAACCATACAAGCGATCGCCCACCAGCAATGGGACAATCAGAAAGCTGTGAACAAGAGGGTGATATGCGGGAAGGCTGAGTATGCCCGGCTCGCCATGCTGGTTAAAGGCGCGCTGGGGGGCTCGCTCCGATATCATGGATTGGAAAATTGGTCCGCTGAATACGGGTGTTCCGATCTTTTCTACGATCGCCACGTCCATGCCGACGACTGTGAAAGATTCGAGATCGAAAGAGTCCTCTTTTAAGATACCGACCGCCGCGTAGTTCGCGCCTACAATTTCTCTCGCTGCGTTTCCGACTTTACGTAAGAGATCCGGGACGCCGCAGGGCCGGGACAGATCGAGGCCGAACTCCAGCAAGGACGCAAGACGAACGCTGACCGCATCCAACTGCTTGCCCTTTTGGAAATAGGCGTCGATCAGTACGGGAATGGCCTCGCTTTTTTTCAGCGTGGATTGATGCGGCTCGGGCGCTACGCCTTGAATGTTTAAGGCCTGGTGAACCACTGCTAAAGCCTTTTCCGGCTCGCAAGGCTTGGTGATGAAGAAAGAAACACCGCACGAAGCGCCCAGAGAACGAGTTTCGTGGTCTAAGAAACTAGCGCTGTGAAAAATTACAGGAATATTCTCGAGGCCAGGAAAGTTGCGGATGGAGGAAACGAATTCGTAGCCGTTCATGGTGGGCATTAAGATGTCGGAAATAATAAGGGCCGGCTTTCGCAGCCGCGCCACTTCCAGGCCCTCTTTCCCGTCGGCCGCTTCGATCACCTGGTGTCCGAAGGGCGTCAGTAGAGACACGTAGAGTTCACGGGTGTGAATGTCGTCGTCGACGATGAGAATTTGTGCCAAGAGAACCTTTCTGCCCGCGAATCCGGGCTCCGTTCACATCCATAGCCCGCGAATACCGCCAGAGCTAGTCCTGGGCATCAAGATGTTGGTGATTACCAGCTCGGGACGTCGACCAGCGCTCTCTTAATCGCTTCGTGTCCGTCAGCGGCTTCCACCATCCGATGCCCGCGATAGGCCAAGAGCGTAGTGGGCACGCTGCGGTTTAGCGCGTTGTCGTCGACCACGAGAATTGTTGCCATACTCAAGCTCACCGCGCCTTTAGCAGGCAGGCTGCGAGCTCTGAAAGCAGCACGCTCGGTTCGATTGGGCGAGAAATGAATTTTCTCGCTCCTTGCAGCAAGGCGCGTTCCTGCTCCCGGGTTGACCAGACCGAGGATGACAAGAACACGAAAGGAATCTGGGCGAGGGCTGGGTCGGCCTGCACCATGCGCATGAACTCGTAGCCGTCCTGGCGGGGCATGTACACGTCGGAAAGAATCAAGTCGGGCTTTGTGCGCAGGGCCATGTCGAGGCCCTCTTTCGCGGAGAGAGCCGCAAAAACTTCGTAGCCCGAGGGTTCCAGTGTGCCGCGCACAAGATCGATGTTCACTTGCGTATTGTCTACGAACAGAACGACCGCCAACTTCCTCCCTGGAGAAGATGGCGCCACGGAGCTTTCTTCCTCGAGATGGGCGGCGAAACTCCTGACTGGCGCGTGCCCTTCCCGCAGGTATCCCCCAACCTGCGCTGAAAAGGATTCTGGATCAATGGGCTTGGCAATGTAGCCGCTGAAACCGGAGGCCAAAATCCTTTCGCGGTCGCCGACCATCGCCAACGCGGTGACTGCGACAAGCGGGATTTGACCGCACTCCGGATCGGCGCTCAGGATTCGGGCGACTTCGTAACCGTCCATTCGAGGCATGTGAATATCCACGAGGATGAGGTCGGGCTGCTCGCGCCGCACGCGCTCGATTCCCACCGCACCTTCGTGAGCTTCCAGGACCTGGTGGCCGAAGGCAGTGAGGAGATAGACCATGAGCTGGAGGTTCGTGGGATTGTCTTCGATTATGAGTATACGGGCCGTAGAACCTCCTCGGCGACGGGCAGGGAAATAGTGAAGCGGCTACCTTTTCCATATTCACTTTCGAATGAAACGCGTCCGCCAATCATGGAGGCCAATTTTTGGCTGACGTGCAGGCCCAGACCGGTGCCTTCGTACGGGCGTGTGGAGGAGCTATCCACCTGGGTGAAGGCCTGGAACAGCTTTGACTGGTCCTGTGGACGAATTCCGATTCCAGTGTCCGCCACCGTGATTTCTACGAGGGTCTTGCCGTGGTCGTGCCGCGAGTGCAATTCGATCCTCACGGAGCCCTTGTCAGTAAACTTAATGGCGTTATTGGCCAGATTGATCAGGATTTGAGTCAGGGAACGCCGATCAGTCCGAATCATAAGATCGTAGTCGGGAATGGAAATTTCGAAATTCAGCTTCTTGCTCTCCGCCAGGGTTCGCAAAGTCGCGCTGACGTCTTCGATGATGGACCGGCAATTCAAGGATTCCAGGTTCAACTCGACCTTGCCGGATTCAATTTTGGCCAGGTCCAAGAGATCGTTGATCAAGGAAAGCAGGTGGCGGCTGCTGGTCTGAATCGTGCGAAGCTGCTTTTCCTGATCGTTGGTGAGAGGGCCGGGCAATTTCATCAGTAGCGTCCCGGTGAAACCGATGATCGCGTTGAGCGGCGTGCGCAGCTCGTGGCTCATGCTGGCAAGGAAGCGGTCTTTGGCCAGGCTGGCGTTTTCGAGTTCGACATTCTTCTCTTGCAACGTTTGCTCGAAGCGCTTACGTTCTGTCACATCGCGCGCCGCAGCGAATACGCCCTGAAGCTTCCCGGCCTGATCGTTGAACGTGGTTGCGTTATAACTCACCACTGTTTCGTGCCCGGCTGTAGAACGGGCCGTTAATTCATAGTTGGTGACACGAGTCTCGCGCAGTACCAGGCGTATGCCTTCCTCCGCCCGCCGTGGGTCAGTGAAATAGTTCTTAAAGGGAGTACCGATCAATTCGTCGCGAGTTCCGCCGGTGAGCGCTTCCATCTGTTGATTCACGTCGGTAATGATGCCGAGCGGGTCGGTGGTCATTAGCGCGTCGATATTGGATTCGATGAGGGAGCGAGTGTAGAACTGAGAATCGCGAAGCTGCTTCTCCATGCCTTTTTGCACCGTGATGTCACGCGCGCCCGCCAAGATTCCCATCGGCGCTCCGGCGGCATCCGTGAATACGCCGGCATTGAAGCTGACCGGAATCCTTCGTCCGTAACGGGTAATCAAGGTCAATTCGTAGCTGATGACGCGTTTTTCGGCCAGGGTCTGCTGAACCCCGGCGCGGGCCAGTTCCGGTTCCGTAAAGTATTCAGAGAACCGCGAGCTGACCAGATGTTTGCGCGAGTACCCGGACAACCGTGTGGCTTCCTCGTTTACGTCGGTAATTGTTCCGTCCGGGGCTATGGCGAATAAAGCATCGGCCGAAGCTTCGATCAGCGACCGGTTGTAAGCCTGTTGTTCGGCGAGCTGCAAACCGAGACGTGCCTGCTCCGAGATGTCGCGCGCGGAGGCGAAAATGCCCTGGACCTGACCGTCTGGCGTGCGGAAAATCGAGGCATTGAATGAGACTGTTGCCTTCCGCCCCGTTTTCGATTTGAGCACCAACTCGTAGTTTGTGACGGTCGCTTCTGTCAAAGTTCGCTTCACGCCCAGATCAGCACGGTCGGGCTCAGTGAAATATTGCTTGAACACCGACCCAATCAGTTCCTCACGCGTGTAACCCGACATACGGCACATTTGCTCATTCACGTCGGTGATGAATCCGGTCGGATCCACCGTTACGAGGCCATCCACAGAGCTCTCGATCAAACCTCGCAAGTAGATCTGCTGCTCGCGCAGCTTTTCTTCCAATCGCACGCGGTCCGTGATGTCTCGCGCCGAAGCAAATATTCCACGGACATTGCCGAGCGGGTCGCGGAACACGGAAGCGTTGAAAGACACTTGCAGGTGACGCCGCGTGCGGGAAATGAGGGTCAGCGCGTATTCCGTCACCACGCCGGTTTCAAACGTCTGTTTGACGCCCTCGGTTGCCCGCTCTGGATCGGTGAAATAACCGGCAAATGGGCTGCCAATCAACTCCGCACGGCCATAGCCGGTCATCCGGCACATCTGCTCGTTCACGTCGGATACAATCCCGCTTGGATCGACTGTGACCAGCCCGTCCACAGAGCTTTCGATCAGGCCGCGGTTGTACGATTGTTGATCCCGAAGTTGTTGCTCGAGTTTCTTTTGTTCGGTGATGTCGCGCGCTGCTGCGAACACTCCTTGCAGTTTTCCCGACTGATCGTAGAAGGTCGTCGCGTTATAGCTGACGACTGTTTCCTTGCCCTTCTTAGAACGCGCCGTAAGCTCGTAGTTGGTGACCTTGCTTTTCTCCAGCACGAGCCGGATGCCGTCTTCTGCGAGGGCCGGATCGGTAAAATGGGTCTTAAATGGCGTGCCGATCAGTTCCTGCCGCGAGCACCCGGTCAACGCTTCCATCTGTTCGTTCACGTCGGTGATGATGCCGAGAGAATCGGTGGTCATCAGCGCGTCGATATTGGATTCGATTAGCGAGCGTGAATAGAATTGCGACGCTTGGAGTTGGCCTTCCAGCTGCTTTTGCGCGGTTATGTCGCGCGCCGAGGCGAAGATGCCCCGGACGTTGCCCTTGGGATCGCGAAAGACGGCGGCGTTGAACGAAACGGGAATCTGTTTTCCGGATCCGGCCTGGAGCGTCAGGACGTAGTTCGTCACGGATCCCTTGTTGAATGTCAGCCGGACTCCTTGGGAGGCGAGCTCTCGTTCGAGAAAATAGTCGGGGAAAAACGAACCGATAAGTTGGCTGCGTGATTTTTCAGCCATCTGGCTCATGGTTTCGTTCACGTCAGTGATCACCATCGATTCATTCACGGTCACCAGGCCGTCTACCGAAGCTTCGATCAGGCCGCGGTTGTAGGCGCGTTCCTCGGCCAATTGGGTCTGCAACCGAGCCTGATCCGTAATGTCGCGAGCAGATGCGAATATTCCCCGAACTTTTCCCGATTCATCCTTAAAGATCGCGGCATTGAAAGAAACGAGCAGTTCCTGGCTGTCTTTTCGTCGCAGGGTCAGCTCGTAGTTTGTGACCGCTTCTTTGTCAAGTGTTTGCCGCACACCGTCGGCGGCGCGCTTTGTGTCCGTGAAGTATTGGTGAAATGGAGTACCCAGCAGTTCCTTGCGGGAGTAACCGGACATCCGGCACATCGTTTCGTTTACATCCGTGATGCTGAGCACGGGGTCAACCGTGATGAGCCCGTCGAGCGAAGCCTCGATCAAGCCTCGGTTATAGCCGCGTTCCTCCGCAAGTTGGGATTGCAAACGTGCCTGTTCCGTGATGTCGCGGGCGGAAGCAAAAATCCCTTTGATGTCACCCGAGGGATCGCGAAAGACGGAGGCGTTGAACGAAACACGCAGCGGCGATTCGGCTCGTCGCGCCAGCGTCAGCACGTATTCCGTGACGACGCCCTTTTCAAACGTCTCTTTCACGCCCGCCGTTGCCCGCTCGGGGTCCTGGAAATAGTCTGCGAAAGGCGTCCCGATCAGTTCTTCGCGGGAGAATCCGGACATGCGGCACATTTGCTCGTTTACATCGGAAATGGTCCCGGACGGATCGACGGTGATCAACCCGTCCACCGAGGCCTCGATCAGACCGCGGTTGTAGGCCTCTGATTAGCGCAGCTGTTGTTCAAGTTTCTTTTGTTCGGTGATGTCGCGCGCGGCCGCAAATACGCCCTGAAGTTTTCCCGTTGCATCGCGAAAAGTAGAGGCGTTATAGGAAACGACCGTAACGCGACAATCCTTGGCCTTAGCCGTCAACTCGTAGTTGGTTACTCGCCCCTCGCGTAGCACGAGCCGGATGCCTTCCTCCGCGCGGCTGGGATCCGTAAAGAAGTTCTTGAACGGAGTGCCGATGAGCTCTTCGCGTGAATAGCCTGTTAATGCCACCATCTGCTGGTTGACGTCGCTGATGATCCCCAGGGGATCGGTGGTCATCAGGGCGTCGATATTGGATTCGATCAGCGACCGCGTGTAAAACTGCGTGGCCTTTACTTCTTCGGTGAGGCGAATTTCATCGGAAATGTCCTTAGAGATAAGCAGGAACCCGATTGCCTTTCGAGAAGAGTCCAATCGAGGGGTGATGACCACCCGCGCGGTAAATTGTTCGCCGTTCTTGCGTCGGCGGTGGATCGTGCCTTCCCATTTTCCGTCTCGCAGAGCCGCGTCCAGCAGCTCGCGAGGTTTGCCTGTTGCCACATCCTCCGGGGCATGCAAAATCGATGAATTCGCTTTTCCTACCACTTCTTCGGGTTCGTACCCGTAAAGCCTTCGCGCTCCCTCGTTCCAGAGCAGGATCTTTCCGTCCAAATCCTTGCCGATGATCGAGTATTCCGTCGACGACTCTAGAATATTCGCAATGAAGTCGACAGCTTCTTTGGCATTCCCCACAATCGCGTTGTCAAACAACTTGGTCTTGCGAATCTCCTGAGTGAAACGAATCTCGTGTGAGACATCTTTGGAGATCAACAGGAAGCCTACCGGCCTTCCTTCGCTATCGTGTCTGGGCGTTATCACTACGCGCGCGCTGATCCGCCTGCCATCCTTCCGCACGCGCCCAATCACTCCTTCCCATTTTCCGTCACGGAGGGCTGCCTTCATGATTTCGCGTGGCTTTTCGGCCGCGACATCTTCGGGTGTGTGCAGAACTTCCGAATTCAGTTTCCCAACCACCTCCTCGGCCTCGTACCCGTACATGCGGCGCGCGCCTTCGTTCCAGAGCAGGATCTTTCCGTCCAGGTCTTTGCCAATAACCGAATACTCTGTGGAAGACTCAAGTATATTGCTGACGAATTCGACGGCCTCCTGCGCGGAAGCAAGGATGGAACTCTCGAAGAGGTTAGATTTCAATGTCGGCTCCGTCTTGATTCAAATCGAAACTACAACGAATTGATAATCCTCCATCCGCGTGCGATCAGGATCGTGCGCTCCATAACGGAACGGCAGCCACTCGCCGAGCTTCCCTCGGAGCTCCTGCTTCTGTATCGACCAACGACCAGTTTCTATCAATAGAAATGGCGCGAAAGGCTTTTTGCCGAAGCCTTGTTTCTGCTCAAACCCTTTAACACCGGCTTTCTTCGAGATTGGAAGCAGCTTTAGGGGTCTGCCGAAAGCTCATCGAGTCCCGTTTCCCGGCTACTCTCCTGTTTCTCCGGAAAATACGTCACGCGAAAACCCAGGTAAAATAAGGTTTCCGGTTTGAGCGGTTCTCATAAGCGAATAAAGCCTGGCGCGGTCCCCGCCTCTCTGAAACTCGTCACCAATTCGTCACAAAAACTCGCGTATTTCTGGGCAATTCTTGTGCTGGTAAAACCGGAAAAGCAAAGCAGGCAAAGGGATTTAGCTTCTGTACCTCATAATTGACACGGTAGAGGTCTGCGATCTTCAGATCCCAATCCTTAACCCCGAGACAACCTCTTCTGCCCGCGTGGCATATACTCTTATAGTATTGGCGGCCGCGTAAACGGCCCCTTGGAGGCATTGGCAAAATCGACCGGCCTTTTCGCCAAACGAAGCTGGGCTAGCGAAAATCCAAGCCACCCCCACCTCCCAACACACGCGCCCGCGTCCTGCGGCCCGCGAATCCAAAAAAACCACAAAAGGACCACCCAAAATGATTGCCAGAGCCAGCGCGCCAGTCAGCCAGGCAAATCCGCACCATCGCGCTCGCAGCAGGACCGCCGCCTCTCGCGCTGTCTGTTCCACCGCGCAACCTTCCTCGGCCGCGAATCCCGCCCCGCGAGGAGTAAAGTTAATACACGGTTCCGCGATTAAAACTTCCGGCAAACGACCACGAATCAGCAAGTTGCAAAATTCTAATCGGCGGTAAAAGGGGGGTACATCACCGTGATACGATTTATGCTGGAATCTAAAGTTAGAATGGGCGCCAAGGCCAGGACCGAACATGGCAAAGCCAATCTTGCTGAGTGTCGATGACGACCCCGACGTTCTGCGCGCGATCGAGCGCGATTTGCGGACAAAATACGGCGCTGAATTCCGTGTGATCGGGAGCGATTCTCCTGAAGCGGCACTCACGCTTTTGAAACAGCTGAAGCTGCGTAATGACAGCGTGGCATTGCTTATCGCCGATCAACGAATGCCGCGCATGGAGGGCGTCGCGTTTCTGCAGGAAGCGATGCATGTGTTCCCTGAAGCGAAACGCGCCTTGCTCACCGCCTACGCCGATACAAACGCAGCGATTGACGCGATCAATCAGGCCAGCATCAACTACTTCTTCTTGAAGCCGTGGGATCCTCCCAGCGAGCACCTTTATCCCCAATTGGATGATCTGCTTGACGATTGGCAAGCGTCGTACCGGCCAAAATTTGAGGGCATACGAGTGCTGGGAACGCGGTGGTCGCCGAAGTCCTATGAATTGCGGGATTTCCTTGCGCGGAATCGCGTTCCATATCAGTGGATGGATGTCGAAATTTCCGCCAATGATCCGGAAACAAAGCGCCTGTTGGAAGTTTTGGGACCAGAAGCCTCCAGCCTTCCCATTGTGCTTTTCCCGGATGGCACGAAGCTTCTTGAGAGTGTCCCATCGCAAGTGGCTCAAAGAGTCGGTTTAAAAACCCGCGCGCAAACGAATTTTTATGATTTGGCCATCGTGGGTGGAGGGCCAGCGGGTTTGGCTGCGGCAGTCTATGGAGCGTCAGAAGGCCTGCACACGGTGATGATCGAACGCGAGGCTCCCGGCGGGCAAGCCGGGATGAGTTCACGCATCGAGAATTATCTGGGGTTCCCTACGGGGCTTAGTGGCGGAGACCTTGCTCGCCGCGCCGTGGTGCAGGCGAAGCGGTTTGGCGTAGAGATTCTATCGCCTCAAGAAGCCATTGGCATACGGACCGAAGGATCCTACCGAATAATCAAATTAGCGGATGGAAACGAGATTTCCTGCCACGCGCTAATGATCGCCACAGGCGTGCAGTGGCGGCGCCTCGAAGCGCCGGGCGTCGATCGTTTGCAGGGGGCAGGCATTTATTACGGCGGCGGCGCCACGGAAGCCTTGTCCTGCAAAGGCGAGATCGTTTATGTGATTGGCGGCGCGAATTCGGCGGGGCAGGCGGCGATGAATTTTGCGAAGTACGCCGAAAAAGTGGTTATCGTCGTGCGGGGAAACTCGCTATCGAGCACGATGTCGCAGTATCTGATCGACCAAATCAAAGAAGTGCCCAACATTCAGCTGTGGGCGAACGCAAGCGTCGCCGAGGCGCACGGAGTGACGCATCTCGAAGAGATCTCATTTCTATGCTCGGACACCAATAAAATTGAGCGGGTCCCGGCGACTGCGATGTTCATTTTCATAGGAGCGCTTCCGAGGACAGACTGGCTGGCAGGTGTCGTCGAGCGCGACGAACGCGGGTTCATCCTGACAGGGCCCGATCTGATACGAGATGGGCAGCGCCCAAAGGGCTGGAATCTCGACAGAGATCCCTTCCTGCTGGAGACGAATGTCCCGGGATTGTTTGCGGTAGGTGACGTGCGCCACGGTTCGGTGAAGCGCGTGGCTTCCGGAGTGGGTGAGGGTTCGGTCGCCGTTCAATTTATCCATCAATATTTGAGCAAGGTCTAAATGGTCGAAAAATCTGACCTGCGTCGCGTGCCGGCATTCGCTGATCTGCCCGACGATCAG
>Ga0210394_10001402_pt1 | contig 38998 bp, 50 predicted proteins | sample IncBWC12MmetaG_FD_160121 | JGI IMG/M metagenome (GOLD analysis project Ga0210394, IMG submission 160121) | Forest soil microbial communities from Barre Woods Harvard Forest LTER site, Petersham, Massachusetts, United States - Inc-BW-C-12-M | ecosystem: Environmental > Terrestrial > Soil >... | reverse complement strand
ACCAGGGGGGGGGGGTGGCTTAATTTGCCGTCGTCATTTTTCGAAAAACCGCATGGTGCAGACAATCTCAGCACCGACACGCGGATACGCCCGAAGGCCTCGCGCTGCAGAAAGCTAGTCCACATACCAAAGTTGCCACCGCAATTCTAGGGAACTCGCCACAGCAACACCCACAGCAATCAACGATTCGCGGGTACCGGCGGCTGAGCTGTTCCTAGTCCCAGAGCTTGTCTAGCGCGTCGGCGGCCTGCGCGAAGCTGTCGCGGGCGACGTCGCCGTATACGTCCATCGTGATCTTGATGGACTCGTGCCCGAGATGCCTAGACACGATCGCGATCGGTACGCCGGCGCCGATCATCCACGACGCGCAGGAATGCCGAAGGTCATGCGGCGTGGGCGCAGGGTCGAGTTTGGCTGCGGTGACGGCCGGAATCCAGACGTTGCGGCGGAAGTTCTGGTACCGCACGGCACCGCCAGCGCCACGTCTGCCGCGCCCGCTGTTCGTAAACAGCCACTCGCCCGTGTAGTCGAGCTGCTCGAGCACCTTGGTAGCGACGTTGATGGTGCGATCGGAGCGGACGGTTTTCGTTGACCCGATCGTGTAGCCCTTGGTCGAGTACTCCCAGGCGCGGCGGATGCGGACGGTGCCATTCTTGCGATCGACGTCGGTCGGCTTGAGCGCGGCCACCTCGCCCCAGCGGGCGCCGGATCGGCCCATGAACAACACCATGGGGCGCCAGTACTCGGACGTGGCCGCAAGCAGCGCATCGAACTCGGTGGTGGTGAGCATCCGCATGTCGTCGGTGTCGGATTCGTCGCCGGTACCTGTGTGACGCGGTAGCCGTGTGCCAGCCGCCGGGTTGGTTGCCAGGTGCTTCGGGATGGCCTTGCCCAGCGCCCCAGACAGAAACCCGTGCTTGTTTTTGATGGTCTTCGGCTTGTTCTTCTTGGCTTCCAACCACCGGACCCATTCGGCGATGTCAGCCTCGGTGAGCGCGGCGAGCGGCATCGGGCCGAGTGCCGGGAAGTCGTTGGCTCGGTATTCGCGGTACTTGTCGAGCGTGTACTGCTTGACGCCAGTGAGGCCGTCGATGTGGATACCCAGCCACTTATCCACGGTCATGCCATTGTTGGCGCCACGAATCCGCTCGGTGTCGACGTGGTGGGCATCGAGGGCGCGCTGTGGACCCACGGCGTCGACGAGCGCGGCGAAGTCGTAGGCCTCTTGCTCATCGCCCAAGGTAAGCGAGGATTGGCGGCCGCCGATGCGGTAGCGGACCTGCCATTTTCGGGTGCCGTCCGCGAGCAGCGGGCCGGGCCGGACTGATGCCATACACCGATTGTAAAACCTCGGTTTGTGGATTGGTGGTGTGGATTGGCGTTTTGCCTTAATCCGTACCGTTTGACCTGCGTAAACGGTGGAGCTAAGGGGATTCGAACCCCTTGCAAATCGCAGGTCACGGGGGTTTGACCTGCAAAAACAGCCCATTTGCGGTACGTGTAGATCCGCGTCACGACCTGGGAAAACTGGCGCCGACGTGGATGCGCATCCACACATCCACACGGGCATGTCGGTGGCCGGGCGTACCGTCCGGGGCACTACCTGAGCGTTAGCTGAATTGCGCGGCTGAGCGACCATTCCGGCGCTATGCTCCACTTCTCGGTTGGGTCACCGGGAGGGAGCTTTGCTATGCGCTGGTCGCTGTCTCTGATCGTCATGTCGGTAGTCGCCGCTAGCGTCACGCCATCGGCATCCGCCAGCCCCGGTACATGGACCTGCGCCGACGTGGGGGGTGCGTTCGTCGCTCACGGTATTGATGGGCGCGGTGACTGCATGTCAGCCGATCCGCGACCGCGGTGCCATCTATCTCCCAGTGAGCAGCCGGGCGACGGGAACTATCTTGCCGAACTCACCATGACGCCGCCATTTCCCAGTGGCGTGCTGAGTAACCAGGCTTTCGTCCCAATCATGATCAATGAAGCGGAGAACAAGGACTGCTGGAGGTTGCCGTCGTGAACCTCTATCGTTCGCGATGAAGGGGTTTTGCCATGGGAATGCGGTTCCGCAAGATCGTAAAACTGGCACCTGGGGTGAAGTTGAACCTCAATGCCAAGTCGGTATCGGTGACCGGTGGCCTGCGAGGGGCGCATGTCACCGTGAACAGCAAAGGTCAGCGCACCCTCTCGGCCGGACTCCCGGGCACCGGGCTCTCTTATCGCGACACCCGAAAGATCGGCGCGGGAAAGATCAGCACCCCGCCCACGACCGTCGCCCCGATCACCAGGACCAAGTCGATCCTTTGTCTGATCGCCGCACTCGTCATCACGTCACCGATCGCCATCATCGGCGGCGTGTTCGTCTGGGCGTTCTGGGACACGGCATCCGGCGGCACCGGCTACATGCTGGCACTGATCGTCACGGCCCTGGTACTGATGGCGTACCTGTTCGCCGCGGCACGGCTCATGTTGTTCTTGCTCGGCGTGAACCCGAGGAACCTCCCCGACTAGCTGAAGCTCTGCCGGTAGGCGCTCACCCAGTCGGTCGCGAACACCTGCTGCGCCGCATCGAGCTGCATCCGGCCAGTGCACACCAGCGAGTGCAGGCGATCCTCCAGCCGGTCTTTCTGGTGCGCTCCGAGCGGTCCGTCCCACTGCTCCGGCCACAGGTTCGCGACGGTCGACGCGCCGCCCAGCTCGATCGGGATCAGATGGTCGAGCTCGTATTGCCCGGCGGGTGGTTCGACACCGTAGGCGGCCATGCGTTCCCGCTTGATCTGGTCGGTGACGTTCTTCGCTGGCCGGACAGACTTGGACCAGCCCTTCACGCAGATGGTGTCTGCGAGGGTGCCCGGTGTGACGCGCGGGTCCCGGTCGCCGGGCGTGCAGCTGGAGTCGGGTAGCCCGTTGTGGGCCTGGCATGTGGCGGCCGAGGCGTTCGGGGTCGGCAACAATCCCGAGGCTATGAGAAGCGCTGCGGCAACGTAACTACGCACAGATCGACGGTACTCCCGGCAAACGAAAATCGCCCCCGACCGGTGAGGGTCGGGGGCGATTTATTCGGTTTGATGCAGGAGGTTATCGCAGAGGTCCGACAGCGCGGGCCAATCCGCCCATCACCGCGGCCAGCGGGTCGGCGAATCGTGGCAGCCGATTCAGCAGATGCAGCCCGACCAGCACCACGACCGCGTGCATCAGCACCGGATACTTGGCCAGATACCGGTCGAAAGCCTCCGACAGCATCTCGTCGCCCCGCCCAGCGGCCACGACATTGTGCCCGAGCACGAACTCGACGATCGTCAGCCAACCACGATCAGCGCGGCGCCCAGTCACCGCTGGTCCCCGGCGATGCGCTCCTGCCGCTCAACACGGAGCTCCTCGCGGATGCCGCCGATGTCGCGGCCTTGCTCGAGCTGCCGATCCACCAGCAGCTTCAGCAGGCCCTCCGTCCGGTCGCCCTGCGCCTTCAACGAATCGATGTCATCGCGCAAAGGCGGATCATCGCCGTGACCATTGACGACCTGCCCCTTGATCTTCCGGGTGTCGCGGTTGCCCCACAGCGTGGCAACCGCGCCGATGATCGCGGCCATCAGCGTCATGCTCATCGCTGCGATAGCGATCCACTCCTGGCCGCTCACTGCTTTGCCTCGTTGATCTTCTGGTTCACCGCCGGGATGGCTACGGCGGGGGCGCCCATGCCGAGCACAGCGCCCACCAGGTCGGCCCACAATGGAACCTGGTCCGAGCTGATCAAGTGGTAGCCGACCAGGACGCCGAGCGCCGCGAGGGCCACGAAATAGATGTACCGGCGCTGCTGCGGCGTCGGCTGGAGCAGGTTGATTTTCACGCCGCCACCTGCTCGGTGAGGCGCTCGCGCATGAAGTCGATGCCGGGGCCAAGGTCGTAAGTTCCGTGAGGAGCCATGTTCAGCAGGAATCGGACGCCCCCGGCGATGGCCTGGAACAGCGGCCACACCTCGCCACCGATGTTGCTGGCCAGCAACCAGATGCGCTCAGCCAGCGATCCGGCGCCCATCAGTTGCCCGTCGACGACGGCCAGACAGACGGCTGTGCGGTCCTTGCCCGCTTCGTCGTCGGAGTTCTCTGCGTACAGGTCGCCGGTGCGGTTCACTTCCCGCCAGCGGGCTGCCAGGACGCCACCGGGGCCGGTGCCCGTCATGTGCCGGTCGTAGATGCCTTGCGTCCCGGGCTTCGGCGGGTCCGGTACCCACTCTGCGTTGACGTCCTTCTCGCGCATCGGGTTGCCATGCGCCAGCGTCCCCCGCCACGTGGCGAACCGGTTGTGGTGCTTACCGTTCGGGTTCTGCACCTGATCCATGAAGAACTGGCAGAACACCAGCGCGCCCTGCGAGAAGCAGGACGCCAACCACGGCCGGGCCAGCGGGAATGCGGCGGTGTCGGAGAACAGTCGATCAAGCTCGTTGATGCCTGAGCTGTCATCGAACGGCAGGCTGACGTTGTCATATCCGACCGGCTGCCAACGGCAACGCCCCTCGGCCTCAAGCGCCTGCGCGGTGGCCGCGCACGGTCCGGCCCACATGTCCGAGAGGTGCCCTTCGACGGTGAAGAAGATCGGCAACTCAGCCGGGGGCCGGGTGAGGTAGCCCATCGCATACTTGGTGTCGAGGTTGATCACGCCCGGTGTGTAGGTGCCCGGCTTGAGCGTGCCGCTGGCGGCGTAGCGTGCCTGCATGTCCGAGACGACCGCAGCCAGCGCGGCGTCATAGACGGTGTTGTCGGAAAGCAGTGCAGCGTAAGAGAATTTCTTGCGCATGAATGCTTTGATCTTCTGAATCTCCGCGCCGGTATCGCCGATGCCGAGACCGATGTAGTGGCCGTTGATGTTCATGGATGGTCCCCTTTACTGGTTGGCGTACTTGTTGAACGACGCGGTGAAGTAGTCCCACGGGAACCGGGTCCATGGGGGTGCGGTTGGCCCGTCGGGACCGTCGACGTCGGTGTGGGTGCCCCATCCGATGACGTCGGTGACGTACCGGTGATCTGAAACCCCAGCGTTGCCCGCCGTGTAGGGCGGCGGAATCACCAGCAGGGGGATTCCGTACTTTCGGCAGTCCTGCACGGCCAGGTAGGCGGCGACGTCGATCGCGCGGCCGACGTTGGCCATCCACTCGTCGCGGGTCCACGCCGCGTGTGAGTCGGCGAAGCACAGGTTGATGCTGCGGTTGTTCGCATCGCCGACGGACCAGGAAGCGAGGTCGGTGTTGACGACGTCGACGACCGTCACGCCATCATCGTTCTGGCCCTTGCTGATCGTGTAGTGGTACGAAACCTGGCTGGCCGGGTTATCGAGGAAGTTGGCGAGTCCGTCAGCGTTGTCGTACCCGGCGCATTCCTCGGTGTGGAGCAGCCACAGCGTGGGCTTTACGCCGTTGCGGGACTGACTATTTGGTGACCATTTCGCGTATTCGTTGAAGTCGGGTCGGTTCACAGATCCTCCGAGGTGGGCGGGTGGTGGGCATGGCGGGGTGGCGAGTGCACGGTTCACGACGTCCCACGCCTCTTGCCACCGCTGGGCGTAACGGTCGGGGAATTCGCTCCCTTGGACTTGCTGGACGAAATGCCCTGCGACGGTGGGGTTGTTGGCTGCGGCTTGCCAGTTGTCGGTGAGCCGGTCCAGGAAGTTGTTGGCGGCCGAGGCGAGGGTCATCATGTCGGCGGTGGTCCCCCACCACGGTTCGCCGTGGGGGCCCGGCTGCTGCTGCAGATACCCCGATGACCGGCTGTCGTTCGATATCGAATCATGGGGATAGTTCGTCGAATCCGGCCACGCGGTCGGGTTGGCCGGACACCACCAGCCGTAGACGCCCTGGCCGTTAACGGCACCCACCTCGGTGGCAATGCCCATGCAGCACAGGACCGTAGCCAGCGTGTCTAGACCCCGGGCGATCGACACCTTGTGAACCGCGGCGGCGATCTGCTCGCGGCTCATCATCGGAGCGATGTTGAATGATGTGAAGCTCATTGGATGAGTCCCCTGACGTACTTGGATGCTTCGAAGTCGGCGTAGGAGGCGCAGTGCACGCCGCCGTGGCCGCGATGGTGAAACTCGCATAGCCACATGAGATTTGCGGCTGACTCAACCCATGCGCCCACCTCGTCGGGGTTGGAGATGCCGGGGTAGTCCTTTTCGAGCCACTTGAGCTTGACGCCGTTCTGCAAGCTGAATTCGACGTGCGCATGGTGCAATTCGAGCTGGCCGTGACACTCGCTGAAGTCGTCGCGGTGTTCGCCGATCGCGCACTTCGCAGTCGCGTGGGTGCGGCGACGGTAGGCCTCGAAGTCGACGTAATGTGGGTCGCCGGCGCGCGGCGGGTGCGCCGGATAGTGCAGCAGGTAGTGGTGCGTGGTGTTGGCGTCATGCGCTGGGGTGTCGGTCATTTCGAGTCACCTGGATGTAGGAGGTCACGGACTTCCTGAGCGACGGCGTGGACCTGGCGTAGCAGCTCTGTGTGGGCCTCGGTGTTTTCGAGCGTGTGATGTGCGACCTCGCTGGCGACCTGATCAGACCGCTTGGCGGCAATGAGCAAGATCGCGCCCTGTAGGCCGGCGACCATCGACAGCGCGAGGTTCAGCAGGATGTACGGGTACGGATCGAAGCCGTGCTGTCCATCCGCCGAACCACCCAGGTACAGAGCACTGTTCGCAACCGCCCACAGCGCCATGAATCCGAGGAAGCTGAATACGAACGGCCAGGAGCCCATACCGTTGCGCAGCAGGTCCGCGGCGCGTTCACCGAGCGACAGGTCAGTGCCGGTGCGCACCGCTGGGTGATGGTGCCATAGCGATTCCACGATGCTCCTAGTCGTCGAAAATCTGGATGATGCGTTTGACGACGGTGGCGTTGCCCAGTCGTCCGAGGATCGCGGCGGGGATGCCGACGATGGTTTCGGCCGCGCTGGTTGCGTTAGCGGCCAATGCTTTTGATAGTTGCTTGGTCAGCGTTGCGACGCTGACACTGGTTGCTGCGGCTGTGCGGCTGACAGAGAGCACGCGGGTGATTGCGCCCCCGCTGGCTGCGGCAGAGGTCAGCGTCTTGCCGAGCTGGCGGACCGTAGCCGCGGAGTTCGTTGAGGCGGCGGTGAGCGTGCGGGACGCTGCTTTTGCGAGTGCAGCGGTGCTGGTGGTGGCCACTGCGACAACTCGCGTGAGACCCAAGGCACGAGACACAGACGCGGCACCAGCGACCGCCGCGGCGAGGGACTTTCCAACCTGCTTGCTCAATACCGAGGTACCGGTAACGGTGCTGGATAACGCCTTCGACACTTGGCGATTCAGTGCCACGACACCGGACGAAGTACCTGTGACAGTTCGGTCAATCTGGCGTGTGATGGATGCAGCATCCACTTCCGCCACGTTGAGGGTCCGGCCGATCTGGCGGACCAAGGACGCCGCAGAAGATGTCGCAGGGGCGAGTGTCCGCGACAATGACGCGACCCGAATCAGCGCCGCAGCGTTGGCGATGGCAGCGGAGAAAGGCTTTCCCACTTGGCGATTCAATGTCGCGGCATCAGAAGTGCTGCCCGTGAATGTTCGGGCCACCCGGCGGACGATGGTCGCGACGCTGCCCGCGGCAACGGTGACGGTCACAACTTTCTCGATCTGCTTGGCAACGCTGGCCAGATCGGCTGTCGCCTGGGCGGCGCCCCCGATTGTCTTGCCGAGCTGCCGGATGATCGCGACACTCTGCGTGGATGCCGCAGCCAATGCCTTACCGACAGAACGGGTAACCCTGGCGGTGTCCGCCGACGCGGCGGCCAGGGGCTTGCCGACAGTTCTGGCGAGGGCCGCCACGTCGGTCGACACCGGGCTAGCAGTCTTGCTCACCATGCGCGCCAACGCCACGGTGTCGGTGGTGGTCAGCGCAAACGGTTTACCCACCCGGCGGACCAAGCTTGCTGAACCTGTCGAGCTGGCGCTCGCCGACACCGGATAGGTGGTGTTCGACAGCCAGAAGACGATGATCTTGCCGGCCGCGCCCGAACCTACTGCGGTACCCGAATTGCCGCCGCCACCACCACCGGGGGCTGACCCGCTGGAGTTGTTGCCGCCGCCAGCACCGCCCGTGCCGCCAGAGCCGTCCGTAATGCCGCCGCTACCGCCGGAACCCGACGTGCTCGCCGAACCATTGCCACCCGAACCAGCACCGCCTCCACCACCGCCACCAGTAGCGCCAGCGCCACCGGTGTAGGTCACTGACCCGGTACCGGCTGTCGCGCCGGCACCCCCGGGGCCGTTTGTGCCGAAGCCGCCAGTCGCGCCGCCGCCACCACCGTTGGCAACGCAGAGCGTGGTGTTGACGGTCGCCGAGCTGCCGCTCGCATTCGCCCCACTCGCAGCCCCCGGGACCACGAGTGTGTAGTTGCCCGAAGGGTTGACAACGGTGGTCATCGAAAACCCGCCACCGCCGCCACCACCACCGCTGGACCCGACGCCGGTATTGCCGCCAGCACCGCCTCCACCCCAGCAGTAGAACCACACCTGCGAGCACGGGGTCGGCGTCGACCACGTGAAAGTGCCCGCCGTCGAGTAGGTGGTGCTGTTGTTACCGGGCATCTAGGAGAATTGCCACTTAATGGTGAACTGGATGCTGTCGCCAGTCAGCAGCGGCAGACCGGCGAAATCCGAATGGATGCAAAGGTTTCCGGACGTTGACGCATCCAGCAGACCCACGTTGGTGATGGTCTGGCCGCTCGCGGACGTCAGGGTGCCGACGATCTGGGCGGTGTCGTTGGTCACGGTGGTGGTCACCCGCGATTGGGTGCCCGACACCCGCGCCTCGGCGGCCTCGGTGAAGATGGTCGTATCGGCGACGGCCGCGGTACCGGCACCAGTCCCCCAGCCGATGAAGTTGGCGGTGGCAGCGTTGTTGCCGTTGCTGATCTTGTTGGCCGCGTAGGCTTTTCCGACGTTCGTGACGACTGTAGCGATTTTAACCACGTCCTTTCGATCGAGTGTTTTGGCAGGTCCGGCAATAGCGTCGGTTTGGACGCTTTGGCGGGACGTATGTGTTCTCGGGCGTGAACTCATGACCATGAACGCAATGCGTTTTGGAGGCATTGATCGTGGCGGGGGCCTCGGCGCAACGCATGGTGTTATCGCGCGGAGTTACTACTTCGAGGTGATCCGGGCGCACGCATCGCTTATTCCGGCAGAGATGATCGAGTTGCATTCCGTCCGGAATCGGGCCTCGCAAGAGTTCCCAAACCGCACGATGGGCGCATTGGCCGTGGATACGTCCGGCTTCCCGATATGCGAAGTGGCCGTAGCCATCGACCTCTGTGTGACTGCCGGTCCACCACCAGCAACCATTGGTCTTTTGGACCTTTGACATGATGCGCAATTTCAACGGGGTTACTGGCCGCGCCACGATCAGCATTCCTTTCGGTGGTGGATGAAGTGGTGCAGCTTGTATCGCCAGAGCCGCCAGTTGCCGCGTGCCGTGAGGTCCCCGAGGTTCCAATCGCGGCCGCAATGGTGGACAACAACATTGGCCGAGACGCGCGGCGCTGAACGTGCGAGGTGGTCCATCAGATGGCCTTCCAGTGGGCGGTGACCGCGACCGGCTGGGCGTTGGCCAGGGTCACGGTCAGCGGTTCGTTGACGTTGCCGGTGAACAGTTCCCAGTGCGCCATCGCGTAGGCGATGTACAGCACCTGGCCGCTGGTCAGGAATTGCACGGTCACCAAGTTCGCGGTCGCGTTGTCGGTGTCGGGGATCATGGAGACCCATTGCAGGCGAACGGATTTACCGGCAGGTGGTGTGATCAGTGTGTTGTTGCCGGCGGCCGACAAGACAGCCGCTGTGGAGGTCAGGCCGCCGGCGAACCGGTTGCCGAGCGTGGCCTCCGCGGCGGTGTCGGTGACCGGCCACGGTGTCGTTCCGGGTGCACCCTGGCCGAGCTGGACGTTGATCGGGCTGCTCACGGGATGATCCAGGGCTGGTAGGTGTTCGGCCCGGTCTGCTGGAGCCACAGGATCGGCTCGGTGGTGTGTGCGGGCTGGCTACCGCCGAACACGAATTGCTGCACGGGGATAGGGCCGCCGGGTGCGCCGATCGCCACCTGTACCGGGGTGGCGGCGACCGAGACCGCCACCGCGCCCGGTGAGGCGTTGACTGTGATCGGCGCCGGATCGGTCACGTTCACCGTCTGCGCCGCTGGTGTCGGTGCGCTGGTCACCACAGTGGGTGTCAGCACCACGTTGATCGGGGTGGTCACAGCAGCACGTCCGCCATGCCGGTGGCGGTGCCCTCCATGAGCGTGCGGGCATTGATGCGCAGCGCCCACGTCGACCCGTATGGGATCAGGGGCGATGACGTCATGGACAGGGTGAGCTTGCCGTTGACCGCGTCCGTGACGGTCACGGTGAGCGGGTAGCTGCCGGCCGACGTGGAAATCTTCGACACGATGGTCGCGCCGGTCAGGTTGTACGGTGCCGTGCCGTTGGTGATGACGAGATTCACTGACCAGGAATCGTTTTGGACGATACCGATCAGGTTCACGGTCGCGGGGGTGAGCGGAATGTCAGTCATCGCTGTCCTTTATGGGGCTGTTCCGGCTTGGTAGGCGACGAGCCAGACTGAGCCGTCCGCGCCGGCGCCGCCGGGGCCGTAGGGGAAGCCGCCAGCGCCGCCGCCGCCCGGTGCAATACCGTTGCCACCTTGGGTGTTCTGGGCGCCGCCGCCTGTGTAGGTGATGCCGTTTAGCGCCTGGTTTCCGGGTCCGGGTCCGGCGTTTGCGCTTCCGGTGTTTCCGGTGCCGCCGTTTGCGGTGATCGTGGTGACGCCCGTACCGGTGATGGTCGAGTTGCCGCCTGAGCCGCCGCTACCACTGCCGCCTGCGCCCACGGTCACCGTCAATGATGTTGTGGTGGCCGGAATATCGACGCCGTACACCAACGTCTGGGGCATCCAACTGCCGGCTAGTCCGCCGTAGCCTGCGAGCCACGCCGCCGATGACAGGCCGCCCGCACCGGCGCCGAGGGCGGCGATGTCGATCTTGTCGCCCCATTTGAGCCAGGTGGGGATGGTGTAGGTGTGGCTGCCCGCAGTGTTGTATTGGGTGGTCAGTGGGCCGGCGAACAGGAAGCCGCCGAGGCCGAACCACGGCACATTCCCCGAGTAGGTGAAGGCCGGGGTGGTAGGGGCCGGTTCCAGGGTCGGGATCAGGTCCACGGCCACCGAAGCCCACCACGCGCCACCATCGGATGCAGTCACCGTGATACTGGATGACGATGTTCCCGGGGTGTCACCGAGGGCCGTGACGAGATAGTTGCCACCGCTGTTGACTGACTGCGAAGCGCGTTGCGTACCACTGTAACTCGTCATAGAGAATGCGCTGCCCGCGCCCGCTACGAAGGCGCAGACGACCATGTTTTGCAGTGCGGATGGCACAGAACCCGACGACAAGGACCCTGAGGTGCCGCCGTTGGTGACGGCAGTCTGCAGTCCCCCGACCCCGGTGTAGGAAGCCGACTGTCCCGCAAAGTTTTGAACCGTGTTGCTTCCAGCGTTGAGGCTGACGGCGACGGTCTTGGGTCCGCCCGCTACGTTCTGCAGTCCGAACAACTGAACCGACGTATTGCCTGCGGTCGGGTTGACGCTGATGCCGAGGCTGGTCATCGCGACGCCGCCGTAGGTTGCCGTGGTCGTTGGCGTGCTGGAGTTCTGCTGAGTTGCGACGGAGACGATCACCGTGGCCCCCGCTGCCGCGGTGTGGGACCAGGAACCGGATGCTGTGGAGGCGTTGGGGGAAGCGGTATAGCCTGCGCCGGTAGCGTCGTAGGTGACTGCTATGGGGGCGCGGGTGGCGCCCATCTGTCGCGGGTACACCGAGGCGTTCGCGGGTAGCCAATGGTTGGGCATCCCGGCGATCTGGTAGGTGCCGCTGCCGGTGACGACCACCTCGACGGCGTAGACGTCGCTCACGCTGGTGGTGGTCGGCGCAGTCAGGTTGTAGTAATTCCAGGCCAGCGTGTTCGACACTGACGACACGATGTTCGTGGAACCCTGCACGAGGGTTAGCGCCCCGGTGGACGTGTTCAGCTTGTACAGGTTGATGAAGAAACCCGTTATGCCGCTGGTGTTTTGGCCGAGCCATATGATCGAGCTCTTTTTGCCGTTGTCCGGGGTCGGTATGAATCCGATGACCGACGCGCCAGCCGAGACCGATACCACCGTCGGCGTAGTGCCCTGAATGTTCGCGATCGGGAACACCGCGTCAGCGGAGGCATCCACTGCCAGGTACCCGGGTTTGGCGATGGCCTGCTGCGACAATGCCTGCGCGGACCCCAACACCAAGGGTGTATCCGGGATGACCCCTGTGGGTAGCTGATTGGTCACCGGGTTCACCAGCGGCACCACGCCGGCCCAGGACGCCAACAGCCCGAACGCGGATGCGCCCAGCGGGAAGATTCCGGTGAGCGCCTGATACACCGTCTGCACGGTGATCTGGATCAGCTCGTTGCGCAGTGCGTTGACCTGCTGCTGGGACAGTCCGTGCAGTCCGGCGTCCGGGTTGCCGGAGTGAACGGCCGTGTCCGGGGTGGTGGACGCCGGCCAGTACGGTGTGCCGCTGGCTTGCGTCACGGGACCGGGTTCACCTTGAGCCAGAAGTAGCCGCCGCCCGTGGCGTAGCCGGACGTGGTGGAGGCTTGCTGTTCGGCGCGCAGGTAGATCGTGACCGCGGTTCCCGCTGGCACCGCACCGTAGTAGGAGCCCATCGCACCCGCGGTGGACCCACCGGGCAGCACAGCCCCGAAGGCTGGTTCGACAACGCCGGTGTAACCGAGCGCTCCGAGCGTGCCCAGATGGATACCGCACTGATCGCCCGAGGTCGCGTTGTTCACGCGTGCCACTAGGTTGACCTGAGATGTGTTGTCCGACGCGGAAACTGGGATGACCGCGCCACACAACGGCCACCACGCATACGGCAGCGCAGGAACCGCGATACCGCTGCCCAACTGCCGCCCCTGCCCGGCCGTCGCGGTGGTGGAGCTGACCAGCACCGAATACATGCCGCCGACGCGCGGATCCACGAATTGCACCTTGGATGTGCTGGCATCGAAGGCCAGGACGTTCTTCGCGGCGGGCGGCGTGCCCGGCATCGTGACGCCCTCAAGGTCGGACGCCGACAGAACCGCCATGGTGCCCACCGGGCCCTGTTGCCCTATCCAGTACTGCAGGTTGACGTTCTGCACGCCCGGCGCGGTGGTTGTGACAGCCGGGTTCGGAGACTGCAGCGGCGTGCCATAGGGAACCGGCGTCGATGACCAGTTGATGACCGGCGCCGGACCCGCAGGCCCCTGTTGCGTAGCGGGGAAGCTCGCCTGGCCGCCGTTCGGGCCGAAAACGACGACACCCATCCCGGATGCGAGGTTGGTGCCCGCCGGAAAGTGCACGTTGCCGTTGAAATCGGTTGAGCCGTCACTGTTCGTGGTCCAGGTGTTGCCGATACCCGAGCCGGTGTAGGCGCCCATCACCCGGTAATAGAACGTGTACGTGGTCGACGCCGTGGGGACGTTCGCCACCGACACCACGAACGTGGAAACACTGGTGCCGGAAACATAATGCTGCAACCCGGCAGACCCAGCAGTGCCCGCTTCGAGGAACGCCGTGGGCGCCACCGCATAGTTGTTGCCGAACGTCACCGTCGCCAAAATGCCCGCGGCAGTCGATGTTCCGGTGTTGATCGTGATGGCACCGAAATAGTCGGAGCTGCCCGTCGCCACCGACGCGGTAGCACCGGTGCCGGCGCCCGCTCCTGCAGCGATCGTCGTCACGTCAGTTCGCCATCGAGACGATGTTCAGCCATTGCTCAACCCCTACAATCTTGCGTTGTATCTTGGCGATTGGTGCTTCTTCGTGTTTGCCGTCACCGATCTGGACGCTGATCTTGTTGCGGACGGTGACGGAGTCTTCGATGTCGACGTTCTCCACGTAGTCGACGAAAATCTTTCCGCGGCGGATCACCAGGGCCAGCGCGCCGGGGAACAGGTCGCGGCCGTATTCGTACGGGTATCCGTCGATGAACGTAACGATCGCCGAGACGTAGCCGCGGGTATCCCACCCGGCTCGTATCTCGGTCAGGAACGCGTCGAGCGTGAAAGCTGATGCGCCAGACGGGAAGAACTTTTCGGGCAGCCCGTACGGGCCGAGGTCTAGCCTGCGATCGAAGTATTCGACGAGGCTGAATGCCAGGAACAGGTCGTCGAGCGCGCCGTCGAGCACACTGTTCGGAATCGCAACGCCCGCAACGATTCCGATGGCGTCGATCAGGTATTCGAACGTGGCGTTAAAAAAATCGTCCAGCCACTTCGGGCTCTTGCCCCCGACGACGATTTGCCATGCGAGGGGATGATGGTGCGCCACATCGTGTTCGATGACGCCGCCATACGGGTTGTCGGCGTTGAACATCACCCACGGCTTGACGAAGTTCACGCCAATCAGTGGGGCGATGTTCACACCCGCCGGGGCGAACTCGTTCTGCGGGTTGAGCAGCGGCGCAACAACATCACCGACCGTCGAGTCGATCAGGTCAGTCAGGTCCAGCTCCAGGCCGTCCAGGAACGTCCCCGAGAAACCGGTGCGGTTGCTGCGGTCCTTGATGTCCACGACGATCGTGGCCACCTGCAGCGGGATGATCATGCCCTCGGGCTGCGGCTCACCGGGCAGCCACACATTAACTTCGAGCACTAAACCGTTGTCCTGCAACTGCTGTTGCAGCAACTTCCACACGGTGTCCATGCGGCCGTCGATCTCGATCCACGGCGACGTGTCGAACAGCGGGTCAGTGAACACCACCGCGATCGGCGTGGTGACCGCCTGCATCAGATCGTTGAACGACAGCGAGTTCTGGATCAGCAGCGTGCCGAACCATGCCCGCACATCAGGGTTGAGCGAGCCGGCGTTGTTGACCAGCTCCCACAGGCCTGTCTGAATCCGCAGCGCCTGTTCGGCGATGAGGGTCTTCATGACCGTGATGGCCGGGCCGATCCCCCACCACTCGCGGAACGGCACCTGCGCCAGGATCGGAGCCCACGGATCAGGCCACGCGAGGATCCGGTCAAGCCACACTTTGTCGTGCACCAGCTCGCACTCGACGGTGTTGACACCGTCCTTGAGGCGGTCGTGCGCGACGTCGACCCGACCCGACCAGCGGACCGCGCCCTTGTCCCAGACGAACGGGATCGTCGTTGTGTCGCACTGCAACACGTAGTCGACGAGCGGATCGGTGCCTTTGAGCGTCAGCATCCCGGTCGGCAGCGCCAGCCGGGGAATCGACAGATTCAGGTCGATGTGGTCGTTGATCTCGTCGATCTCGTTGTATGTGCGGTCGAACAGGCGCCGTCGGGCATCCTGCGGCGGGTTCTGCTCGACGTAGGCGAGGGCGTTAGCTGCGGCCATGGCGACGGATGGGTCTGCCGACTGCAGTGCTGCCGAAAACCATGCGGAATTACCGGGGGGCAGCGGTACGCGCCCACCGGTTTGCGGTGCTGTCACGGGGGGTCAGTTGCCCTCTGGCCAGGTCCGCAGCGGGGTCACGGAGCCAATGACTTTCGTCGCGGCGTTGCCGCCGCTGATCTGCACCGTGTAGTACTGCGGCTGCGCCCACGACGGCCGCGCCACGCCCGACATGCCGTTCGTCCAGCGGCCTTGCAGCAGCGCATACAGCGGGCCCTGCGGCGGGAGAATCCCGAACAGCGACTCGAACCACGCCAGCAGCGGCGGCGTGTTGTTGTTGAACGCCAACGAGATCAACTGCTGCATGAAATTCTGCGACGTCTGGCTGCCGGTCAGCACCTGGTTGGGCGTGAGGTCCACGACGCCGCGCAGCCGGTCCTCGGTGGTGAGCAACACGATCTGCCCGGCCTTGAGCGGTCCGAAGGTGATCATGTTCGTGCTACCGGGCGCGCCAGACGGGCCGTTCGAGAACGAGAATGTTGCGCCGTCGGAAGTGCCTGCGTAGCAGAGGAATCGAGGGTATGCGACCTGCGTGCCGATGTTGCTGAGCATCATGAACGTCGATGCGTTCGCCACGCCAGGCTGGAAAGTGTTGATCGAGTCGATCGACTTCCAGAAGGCGTCGTCCACCCGCATCGCATGGGTGAATTTGCGGTACAGCAGCCGGCGCGGCGACTTCTTCGGTTGATCGGCCCACACCGAATGCAGACGCGGATTGCAGAACCAGTAGCCGCCGTCCAGCGTCCAATGCTCCAGCGTCCCACGCTGCGTCGGGTCCCACGAGCCGACCCATTCGGACGACAGCGCCGAAAGCCCCTGCGGCGTACGGGCGTGCGCCTCCAAGACGCAGTCGATCTCCATGGCGTCGTAGACGGTTCCTGTCCACGTCACACCGGCCTGGCGCGCGCCCTTGAGGTCGAGGTGCTTGAAGTTCGGCGACATCCCTTTGAGGCCACCGGGCATCACCATGCCGTCAGTGACCCCGGGCCACGACCGGGCCGCGCCCGCGAGGTAGAACTGGGACTGGCCGGCGGTGATGCCGGTTGCGGTCGCTGTGCCGCCGGGGCTTGTGTACCAGATGTTTTCGTCGATGCCCTGGGTCAGCAGCTTCGCGCCGTACGGCATGATCTGGCCGGGCGGGTACAGCCCCACTACCGGCCACCCATGCCGGGGTAGGCGCCCACCTGGCGGTTGATTTCGCGGGCCGCGGCGTGCGGGTCACCGTTGTTGCCCATGTTGATGTTGCCGATGAGCGGCGCGTTGCCGGACGGCCCGGGCGGCTGTCCGGTGCCGAGGTGCTCGCTGCGGCCACCATCCTCGTGGTTGGATTCCTTTTTCAGCGGCGGCGCGGCTTTACCGGCGCTGTTCGGGGAGCTCGGGTGCGCACCAGCAAGACCGGCGCCGAAGCGGCCGATCCAGCTCTTGGACGGATCGGACAGCACCGAGTCGTTGAGGGCCAGGGTCTCGAACAGGCCCTGCACGGCGATGCCGCCGAGCTGCGCGCCGTACTTGACGGCCCGGTTCGCTTCCTGCGTACCGACCTGGACGGCTTGGCCGGCGCCGGGTGCCAGACCGTTGACGGCCATCGCGCCGGCGGCTTCCGCCATGCCGAGGCTGCCGCCACCGACGTCCAGGCCGCCGCTGGCGTTCTGCGCGGTCGACGGCTGCCGGGAACCGTTCTCGGCGTCGTCGACCTCGCCACCGGTGGCGTAGCGGTGCGCCTTCATGAACTTCTGGACGGCATCGGGGCCACCGAGCTTGTCCACCTGGCTGCTGTTGAGCACGTATTCGCCGGGCGAGAGCCACGCCGGAATCGTGTCGGTTCCTGATGGGCCGCCGTTAGCCCGGTGAATAGCGCTGGGATACAGCTGGTCGAGGAATGCATTGTCGCCGGCGCGCTGTCCTGGTGTTGTGGCAGCCGATACGGCATCGCTGGCGGCTTTTTCACGTGCCGCGCGGGCACTGTCGCGGTCCTGCTGCGCCGCGTTGCTTTGCCCCCCCAATGCGTCCATGTAGCCCTGGAAAGCGGTCTTCGATGCATACGCCGAGCCGCCCGCTGGACCAATGCCGGGAAGCGCGCCTGTGCCGCCAGCACCGCTGAGACTATTGAGCGGCAGTTCCCCGGGGAAGCCGGCGAAGATGCGGTTTGGCCCCATCTGCGCGGCGCTGGGGGTAGAAGGTGCTCCGGGCGCTGGGGGCAGCACCGATGGTTCGTTGGCGTATTTGTTGGCGTCAGTGGTGAATCCAGGCGACCACCACGAACCGCCAGCGCCGCCCGTAGCGGCCTTCCCTGATCCGGGAGCCCACCACTGCGAGCCGGCAGAACCACCGCCGCCCGAGCCAACGCCCCCACCGGAGCCGCCGCCATACGATCCGCTGCCACCGGCGCCAGCGCTATAGTCACCGGCCAGTGACGACGTCGGTACACCCATGGCATCAGCGACATCACCGAAACTGCCAGAGCCTCCGCCGATATCACCGAACGCGCCCGACCGCAGCGCATCGCCGTACGCCGCGCCCTCGACCGGACCGATCGCCGCATCAGCTGCAGCCGTGATCGCCCACTCGACGAGCCCCGACAAGCCCTTGTCGAGGCCGAAGTTCGCAGGCAGCGGAGCGCCGAACTGCGGCTGCCACGAGCCGCCAGAACCGGAACGACCGCGCCCGCCAGACCGGCCGCGGTGGAACGTACCCTGCTGAGCCTCCGCAAGCTTCCTGTCCAGCAGCTTCAAATCATCCTTGGCGTGGTCGATCTCGTGCTGAATGCGGTCCCGCTCAGACTGTTTCGCGTTCGACTTCAGCTCGGCGAGCTTCTCCTCCAGGTCGTGAATGTTGTCGTTTTTGCGCTTGATCTCGTTCTCGACCTTGGCGACCTTGTCGGGGTCCGGCGAGTAATAGCCGTCCGCGCCGCCTGTGCCCATCGACCCAGGCAGGTGATAGTGGTGCTCGAACTGCGGGTCGAGTGCACCCACCTGGCCGCCGAATTGCACACCGTGGCCACCCGATTCGACATTGTGGCCGCCGATGGTCCCCGCCATGTGCGAGTTCATCCCGCCGCCACCGTTGTGCACGCCGATGTTGAACGGGGAGTTTGGGTCATAGCCGGGCAGGAAACCGAGCTTCGTGAAATCCGATTCGGTGGAGAAGAACCGCTGGCCAGTTGGCGCGGGCTTGCCCGTGACGATGCCGTACAGCTGACTCATGAAGCCGCTGCAGTCCCACAAGGTGCCGTATTGGTATTGGCGCCCACTGTTTTTGGCCGCGTACTGCATGGCCGTGGTGAGTCCGTCTGGGCTGACAACGTAGTCACCGGGACCGTCCGGAAGATCAGCGTCCGACGGGCCGCCGAGTTCACGGTGTAGCGCGTTACGCCACGCGTAGACACCGGAGTGGCCGCCTGCGGCATCGACATCGGAAGCGGTCAGGACATGCTCGCCGGGGGCCAGCCACGACGCCACCGAATCCTTACCCTTCGGGCCCGGGCCGTCGACTGGGCCACCGGCCACATGGCCCTCGGGCTTCGTTGCCCAATTCCAAAGATCACGCATGGCATCGCGCTTGTACCACGGTGCGTCCGGTCCAGCGTCCGGCTTCAATGTCGGGTCGAAAGGCAGTGCGCTAGAAACGATTGAGCGCAAAGGCGAGCCCGCAGGTGTCTGATGCGCAGCCATATCCACACCAGCCACAGCCGCAGCAGGGCCGAGCAGACCCGCCATGCCACCGCCCGCACCTGCAGCACCGCCAGCTATGGCACCATCAGCACGCCCAGCGGCTTCAGCAACAGCGTTCTCCTCGCCAACTTCGGCGGTAGCTGCCGCCGCCACCCCACGCTCACCCTCCGCGGCGGCCGTAGCCCTTTGCGGACCGAGAGCCGCGTTCGTTTTCTCCGCAGCGCCACTCACACGGCCCTGATCGGCGATCTGCTTCTCCGAGGCGGCGGCGGAATCGGCGATCGTCTGGTCTTTCAGCAGGCCGGTCTGCGTGCCAATCCACTTGAGCGCCTTGACCGCATCCTGCGCGGTCTGGCTCGTGACAGCCTTGTACGCCAGCCAGATGCCGGCCAGGCCCTCCATAGCATCGACAGCATCGCGCGCCAGCCCGGGATTCTGCGCCAGCAAGTCACCGACCGTCTTGGCCACGTTGGCGACGTCGGTCATCACCGGGATAAAGCTGGTCCCCAACTCGATGGCCGCCGCACCGAACGCCGCCCTGGCATCGCGCATCTTCTGATTGAGCGTGTCCTGAGTTTCGTTGAACCCCTTGACGTTGTTACCGGCGTCGGTCGTCGACTGGGACACCTTCTTGATGGCGTCTAAGGTCTTCTGGATGTCCTCCGGCGAACCGACAAGCTGTGACGCCACATTCAGAGTCTCGGCGCCGCCTGTCGCCTCTTTCCACGCCTGCTGCACCGTTTCCAATTCAGGCTGCAGCCGCCTAAGGTTTTGCGATAGGCCGTCGACGTGGTTACGCAACGTCACCCACTGAGCGAGCTTCGGATCAGCCAAGGCCTGTTCATGCAGCTTTCTCATATTCGGAGCCACACCCGAATTCAGTTCGTCGGCAAAAGCTTTCGATGCCGGTGTCAGACCCTCATACGCCGTCTTGAGAGCTTGGGACGCGTCCGCATTCTTGTAGAACGTGTCAATGGCCACCTGCCCCGATGGACCGACCTGGCCACGGATCGCCTCGGACACCTCTTTGAGTACCCCGACGATGCCGACTTGCGGGTCGGCCATGTCTTTCTGCAACTGCTCGGCACTCAGATGCAGCTTGCCGAGTGAATCACGCATCTGCTGAGACGGATTCATGAAATTGCGCATCGTCTGAGCAAGGTTCTGCGTCGCCTGATCCGGTGAGGTGCCCGACTGGGTCAAACGGGCTATTGACCCGTACACCTGATCGATACTCACGCCGGCGAGCCTGGCGACCGGCTCCACGTTATGCAGCGACCCGGCGAAGTCATTGAGGTTGGTTTTCGACTCGCCGACGGCGGTAACGAGTTTCGACATGACATTCGCCGCCTGATCGGCAGGCAGGTTGAAGTCCGTCAGTGACGTGGTCACTGCGTTAATCACTTCCGGTAGCGGTGCCTGCTCGACGGTTGCGCCCTGCGCGGAAGCCTTGAGTACGTCCAGTTTCTCCGCGGCCGTCGCAGCACCGTTGGCGCCCTGTAGCTGAGCCTTCTGGATCGTGTAGAACGCGTTGGTCAACTCACCGGCCGAATAACCCACGGTGCCAGTCATTTTCAGAATGCCGTCCTGAACGGCCTTGATCTGATCAATGGGCAAGTCCGCCGATGCCGACAGCTTGGTCATGCCCTGCTGGAAATCGCCAGCCAACTTGCCGGTTTCAGCGAACGCGATCCCGAGGGCGGCTATCGAGGTGACACCCGCAGCGTTGAAAATCCGCGCCGCATTCGACGCCGACGCCGCCGCCTTGTCGTGCGAGCCCGCGAACTTCGTCGTCGCGGCGTCCGCCGCGAGTATCGCGTCAGCACTTTCACGATGCGCTTGGGCTGCGAGAGCCTGCTTGTCGGCATAGGCGCCAGCGGCTTTCGCAGCCTGCGACGACTCGTCGCCATACTTGGCGGTTTGCTCTGCAAGACGCCGCTTCGACGCGATGACTTCGTTATCGGCCCGGATCGCCAGCCGTGCAGCCTCCTGCTCGGCACGCACGGTCTTGGCCATCTCGGCGCGCATCGCCTCCTGCTGCTCAGCGAACCGAGACCCGTTGAACGAGTTCAACAGTGACGAACCAAGCTTGTCGTACTCGCTGCTGATCTCCCGGCCGGTACGAGAGAACAGGGCCTTGACAGCATTGGCCGCCGCCTCGGCGCTACGAACATCAAGGCGCGTCGATACAGGAATCTCAACCGGCATCAGTCACCCCTTTCCTGTCCGCGGTACAGCTCGTCTTCGTTGCGGTTGTATGCGGCGTCGTACGTTTCTTGCTCGGCAGCCATATAGGCCAGGTCCAGCGGCGAATACAGGCCGGTCAGATCGGGCTCACCGGCGTCGCGGCCGTCGTACCGGGCTGCGGCGATTTCGCGGACCAAGCGGGCCATCCGGTATTCCTCCGGCGTCCAGTCCCGCACCCCGTGGGAATAGCCGGCGCGGAACCGCTTGTACTCGGATTCGTCCGGCAGCTTGTTGACCAGCACCAGGAATTCACGTGACGACATGCGACCCTGGTGCCAGTCCGCGACGCTCACACCGTGATAGTGGGCACGCAGACTGGCCTCTATTTGCGTCGGGAATCGACGCCAAATCGACAGTGCATCAAGAACTTTTGGAGTCTGCTGCCCGCTTATCTGCCAGGCGCTTGTTCATCTCTCCCCAGAACAGGGATACATCCGACGGGCGTCCGCCGCCGGCCACGAACAGAGTGAAGTCGTCGTCGCCGAACAACGCGCGCGCGAGCCGTGCATCGTAGTTCTCGACCCTCACGCCGTCTTTGCGGTGGGGTTCCTTGATCGCGCCGCGCCGCAACACCTTTCCGTCCTCATCGAGGATGTCGGGATGCCGGTCCAGCTCTTCGAGCTCCATCAGCAGCGTGTCGTAGGCTTCCTGCTGCTCGTAGGTCAGCAGTGCTGGATTGGAGATGGTGAACTCCTTGTCGTCGACCTTGACGACTTTGCACTGGACGAATCCGAGATAGTCGGCGGCTTGGGCGCGGGCTTCCTCGATGGACAGCGCCTGAAATTCTTCCTGAGACACAACAGTTTCCAATCAGGGCTGCGGTGGGCTGCGGACCGGCCGACTACCCGGCAGCCCATGCGGGCAGCCGGCCGGGGACTAGGAGGGGTTAGGTGAGGGCGGTGATGACGTTCGACCACGCCGAGCTGGCCGTTGCGTTGTTCACCCCGCCGGTAGCGACCACCTGGAAGGCGTAGGTCGCGCCCACGGACAGCGGCCCCGTCACGGTGTCGGTCACCGACGCGGCCGCCGGCTGAGCACCGGTCGGCGACTGTGTCACCGCGGCAACAGTCGGCTGAATCGCGCCGGTATCGGTGAACGTCACCGTGGTGCCGGAACCGATCGCCTGGACCAAGACGATTTCAGCGCCCGCCACGGTCCCGCGGTAGATGCGGTAACCGGTAGCACCGGCAACCTGCGGCCATGCCAGCGCCACCGAACCGGTGGTACCGGAGGTCACCACGGACACCTCGGCGGACGGCGTGGTCTCACCAGCAACCGTGATGGCCGACACCTTGTAGAACTCGTTCAGGCCGGACGGGAACGAACCACCCGACGCGACGAACGTTGCCGTCGCGACCGGCGATGCGACGGTCGCGGTGTTGGTGACGGGCGGCGTCGCCGAGCTGGTGGCACCACCGTTGTCGTTGAACGACGTCCCGGTCAAACCCGAAGCAACCAGCAGGTTTTCAGACCCGGTGGTGGAACCGCGGTACAAGTCCCAGGTCACGCCACCGGCTGGCAGCGTGAATGACACGATGTTGTAGTTCGTGCCGGTCAATGTCGCGTTGCCGGTGGCGATGGTGCCTTCCGCCGACGTCACGGTGCCGTTCACCGAGTGCACCACGGCCTTGTAGAAGTAGTTCGTGGTCCCCGCAGTACCCGAGGTGGTGACCGTCGGAGCGGACGGAACCGGCAGAGTCGCGGTGTTTGAGGTGGCCGGAACGGCCGCCGGGGTCACCTGGTTCACCGAGAACGTGAACGTCTCGATCGATGCCTGCGGGTCGGTCGGGGCAGCGAACGCCACAGTGGCCTGCTTGCCGGCCAGCGCAGTCGCAGTCGGGACGGCCATCGACCAGATCGGGTTACCTGCCTGGCCGCGCCAGCTCGAACCATCCTGCGAGTAGATGTAGGTCGTTCCGGTGTTCGGGTCCAGCAGCCCCTCGGCCTCGTAGTCGCCAAGGACGGTGTCCTTGCGGTTCATCATGAAACCGCCCTTTTTCTTCGGGCCGGTACGGGGCAACGTGAGCGCGAACCGGTTGCCCTGCCCGTCGAAGCACAGCGCGATGACCACGCGCTCCACCAGAGGCGAGTCGGACGGCGCCGCGATCGACAACTGCGCCTGACCCATCTGGATCATCTGAGACGGGTTGGAGTTCAACGGCAGCTCCATCGCCAACGCCAGCGTGATCGCGTTCACCTCACGCGGGGTGAAGCTCAGCGAGATGCCGTCCTTGCTCGGGTCGATCCGGATCGGGTAGAGAGTCTGCGCCGAGTCCGTTTCATCGCTGGCGAAATCCTGCGCGCCCTTGATGCCGTCACCCTTGAGGTGGCCGACGTTGTAGAAGCCGAGGTTCGCGCCCGGAGCCGAGGCCAGCAGGTCCGAACGCAGGGTGCCGTCGGCGGCGAACGGGGAGAACACGCCGTTGGCATTCAGGCCGACGCTCGGCGATGCGAGGTTGAAGAGCGAGCCGTCAGCGTTGCGGGTATCGCGAACCAGGATGTTCGCCACCCGGGCCTTGATGACTGCGGCCGGGTTGAGTGCCGTCTGCTGCAGCAGCGCGTATGTGCTGCCGGTGCTGGGCAAGGTCGATGCCATAGCCGTTTCCTTTCAATGGATTTCGCCCAGTCGGGGCATTAAAAAACCCCGACACCAGGCGGTGACGGGGGCGTATGTGGGGGTTGGGTTAGAAGGTGAAGCGCAATTCGATTTGGTAGCGGGCGATATAGCACTTCACCCGCGGGTCGCGGTACTCATGCCAGTTGGGCCACATCTTGCAGTCCACGATCGCGGTCGTCGTGGAGCCGTCCGGCAACGTCACGACATCCCAATCGTTCATCGACATCAGTGCGTGATCGGCGTTATCGGCGGCGATCCGCGCCTTGTCGCGGGTCGCGTCGAACGAATTGACCTGCACCAGTGCGCACAGCGTGACGCGGTCCGACGTGGCGCCGGGAATGACGGTCACCATGTACGAGGGCAGAGGGTCACCGTCGCCGCGCTCCGGCACCACCGGCAGGCCAAGCGGCTTTAGCACCGCAATGACATACGCCTCAGGGGATTTCGGGCGCCCCCACTCCAGCGTCATCCGCGATTCTTCCGGCCCCGCGAGCCGCGCCGCGGCTTCGCCGCCTTGAACGCCGCCGACCGCGCCTGCCGCGCCGCATCAACACGGCCCTGCTGGCGTGCAATGTGATCAGCGTGCGCGCCGACCCCGCGCAGCTCCGCCAGGCGCTCCAGCTCACCAACAAGATGATGCTGAGCCTCGTCGACCCCGCGCTGGTCGCCACTGGTGACAATCGGACCGTCCTCGGCGCCCAACTCCTGCATCGTCTGCGTCGCAGGCGCGTAGATCGGCATATGCCTGGCACCCAGCTCGATCCACACCGCCTTGAAATCATCGCTGCGGACACGGAGCTCGAGGTTGCCCTCCTTGTTCACGAACGGCTCCCCCGGCGCGATCGAATTCCGGTAGTCCTCGGGCTCACCATGCTCCGGCGCGGCGCGGCGCGGATCCTTGTCACCGAACACAGGGGCATGGCCCTGCCACACCTCCGTGACCTGTTTCCCCTTGTCGCGCAGGCCCTTCTTCGCGCCGGCATCCTTGGCGACCAGCGCCAGAAACTCCTTGTCGCTGATGCCCATCAGCTCCGCCAGTGGATTAGCCACCGTCGTACTCGCAGATCACCCAGATGTGATCAGGTTTGCCGTCCATGTCGTACTCGATCAGGGGCAGCCCATGGACCTTGTAGTCGCGTTGGGCGGCTGACTCGTCGGCCCCGTTCTCGTCCAAAGATGGCCGTTGTGGAGTGAGGAAATTCGCGTTCGTGATCTTCGCGGTGTCCGGGTCGACAGGCATGAACACCCACGCCCGTTCACGGCTCGTGATCGTGTTGGTCTGCTCTTCGGAGACATGCTCGGGCTCGAACACGCACCCGTACTTCCACAACACCGTGCGCACCGGGTCGAGCGGCTGATTCAGGCCGTCCGTCAACGGATTACCGCTGCCGTCGACCTGCGGAACGTAGGTGACGATGCCGACCGTTTCGCCGCCCGGGTACACCGTCATGGGCGGTCAGTCATCGTTGGCGCCCCAGAAGATGTTTCCGGTGCTCTCGGTCTGATCGGACCAGCACGTTGGCCAGCCCTGATCCCAGTCCGATGCCTCGAAATCGCCTGGCGCGCACGATGACATAGGCAGAGACTTGAGCGGGATGCCAAGCAACATTTTATCGTCGTCGGTGAAGAACCGTGTCACATCGGCCGCGAGCGACCCGGACTCCATACGGTGCCCAACCGCCTTGTGGAAGCTCGACAACGGCGAATACTTCGCGTACCGCAGAAAATTGGAGATGACACCGAAAATCACCGCCTGCGCCGTCGGGTCATTCGACGCAATACCACTGACCCGCTGATACACCCAGTTCGACGCCACCTGCAGCAGCAGACTCAACTGTGCCTGCTGCTGCGGGGTGAGCGTCGGACCGTCCCACATCGACAGAAACTGCTGCGATGTGAGGAACGGGGTTGGCGGTGAGGTCACGACCTAGCCGTACAGCTCGATCAGGTCAGCCTTGGTCAGCTTCTCGATGTCTTCACCAGAGGCGCCCTTGGACTTCGCCCACTCCTGCCAGGCAGGCAGAGAGCCGGCCTTAGGCGGGGGCTGTCCCGGATCGCCGGAGCCGCCCTCGACCTCGGCCGTGACTGACCCGCCGAGGTCCCGGACATGCCCCTCGCCGAGCAGACGCTCACGCTGCTCGGCGTCCAGGTGCGGAATGACCGAGCCCGCATAGTGGTAGTCGATGCGGAATCCGTCGCCGACCTCGTCACGCACCTTGACCAGCACCAGTGCGGAAATCGCCACGTAGGACATCAGGCGTCCACCCCCGTGATCTTCCACGCCGCCGCCGACTCCTGGATGATCGGAACCACGGTGCGGCGGGCACGGACGCGCCAGCCGTCAACCTTGCCGAGGCGCTCGGTCATCACCTGCAGGTTGTCCACGCCATCGCTGACGTAACCCTCGCTGGGGATCAGCTCGTCGACGAATGAACCGAACAGTGTGGAGTCCAGCAGTGTGGCCACACCGGTGACCGGCAGGTTCGGCGACGCGATGAAGGTGAATCCACCGATACGCCGCATCAGCGTGCTCGAAAGGCCCTGAGCGACAGGTGCTGTCTCCACACCCGGGTACTCACGCGGCAGCAGCAGCTGCAGCGCCGGGTCCGACACCACGTTCGCGAAGGTCGTCAGGCCACACAGCACGACGTCGGGCATGTAGCCCTGCTTGAGGTTGATGATGTTGGCGTGTGCCCGCATCAGGTCGCGCAGGATGACCGGAGCGGCACCGCTACCGGCCCATGAGTTGACCGCCGGAGTGTTCTGCGTGACCGCGGTCGAGATGGCGGACAATGCCACAGAGTCGATCTGCTGGATGTGCGAGTTCATCAGCTTGCGGAATCCGCGGGCCACGACAGGGTACTTCTGGCGCGAAATCGACTCGTCGGCGATCTCAGTGTCGTTGCCCCACTTGACCGTGTTGGCGGTCAGTGCCGGTCCGGTACTCACGGAGGTGAGCGGGTATTCAGACAGCGGCGCGACGGGCTGCGGCGGCCGATCGGCGTAGATCGACTCGTTCTGCTCGTAGAGCACCGAACCCGACTCGGTGTTGAGTTCACCGGTCAGAATCTTGTCGGAGATGAACAGCTGCTCGGAAATCGTGCGCAGCGCGCGCAGCACCAGCAGCGGCTCCTTGAGGAACCGTGAGATTGTGAGGAAATCACCCGAGAGCGTTGGCGCAGCGGGAGGGAATTCGATCGGCACGATGGCCTACCTTTCGTTTCGCTGCGAGCGCAGCACTGGAGTGGACAGGGCTGCGCGGATCATCGGATCAATACCGGGACAAGCGAGTTGGCCGCCGCACTCGTTGCGACACCGACGACGTCCTGACCATCGGACGCGTCGGACCCGACTGTTGCCACAGCCCCCGCCGCAGCCGGGATCACGTTGGCGCCGGCCGCGATGGCACCGGAAGCGGCCAGAATGTGGCGGCCCTTGGTGTACACCGTGACTGTCGCGCCACTGGCGGCGTCGAACGCCGCCACACCGATCCACGCACCGGAGGCGGAAGCGGTCGGCGCCACGGTCTCGTTGCCGCTGATCGCGACCAGGTTTCCAGCGGAGATCGCTGCGCTCGCAGTGAAAGTGAGCTTCTCGCCGGGGAGATTGCTTGGTGAATACACGCCCATGGTCAGTTGTCCTTTCCGATTTCACGGCCAGTGATCTTGGCGAAGGCGCGAGCCATGTCGTTGTCGACGGACTCGGTTTCGCTGCTCCTGCCGTGGCCGATTTCGCTGACGGGGATCAGGCCCTTGGGTACAGCGGCCAGGCTGGCGCGGATGCCGGCGCGGTCCTTGTCCATCAGGTCCAGCCAGCTGGCCTTGTTGGCCGGCGCGATCTTGCCGTCGGAGACGGCCTCGTCGACCAGGCGCGCGTCCTCGGTCTTGAGCGCGTTCGCGCGCTCGACCCGCAGTTCATTTATCGCCGCAACGGCCTCGTCGTACTGGACCTTGTCGACCATCGTCATGCCCAACTTCGCTGCGGCACTGGTGATCTGGTCGGTTGTCGGCTCGGCTACCGGGGCCGGGTTGGCTGGCTTCTCGGCGATTTTCGCCTCGAAAGCTGCCAGGATTGCGTCGTCGTCGGCGTCGGCCGCCAGGCCGAGCTTTTCCACGAGGCTCTCGTTGAGGGTCGCCATTACTGGCTCCTTTCTGTTGACCTCGGCCTCGTTCGGCAGAGGGGTCTGTGCGCGTGGCAGGATTTGCGGCGCGGGTGCGGCCTCGCGGCCGGCGAACTTGAATTTCGATAGGTCGAATGACGCGCGGGCGAACAATCCAGTCGTCTTGTCTTTCGCCGCATCGGTTATCGCGTCATCGGCCAGGCCAGCGGCCACGGCTTCTTCTGCGCTGTACCAGGTCTCGGCGTCCATCAGCGCTTGCCAGTCCTCGACGGTGCCACCAGCCCTGCCGGCGTAGATCGAAGCGATATTCGTGGACATGCGCCGCAAATCGTCGACGACCTTCTGCAACTCATCGGCATTACCGACGGCGACATTCCAGGCGTTGTGAATCATCATCTGGCTGTTCTGATTCATCACCACTTTGTTGCCGCCCATCGCAATCACGCTGGCGATGGAGGCCGCAATACTGTCCACGACAGTCGTTATCGTCGCCGGATGGCCGCGCAGGGCGTTGAGGATCGCGATGCCCTCGAACACGGAGCCGCCGGGCGAGTTGATCCGGACAGTGATCTCGTCGGCGTCGATCGCCGCCAGGTCCCGAACGAAGTCGACCGCTGATACGCCCCACATCGGCGAAATCTCGTCGTAGATCAGGATTTCCACAGGCCCGGATTCATCGGCGGCCAGTGCCTTGATGGTGTACCAGGGCGGATGTTCTTTGTTCACCACAGCGTCATTGCTCCGTTCGGCTCGATGGTGATGCGGCCCCGACGTCGCAGATGGGACCTGGCATGCGTCATCCGCGCGTTCGTCACATTGGTCTCGGGTACCGGTGGCGCGGCCGTCTCCGGTGCGGCCGTTTCAGCTGGTCCCTCATCGGGCTCGTCTTCGTCGTCAATCTCGTCCGGGTCGACTGCGGGCAGTCCCAGGGTCTGGCGCTCGAAAGCTTCCAGCCGAGAATCGGGCGTGAGAAGCCCTGCGGTGACAAGCATCTGGAGTGCTGCAGCCGTCGCGTCCTGGCGGGAACCGATCTCATCGACAGTGATGCGCGGCGCGGGCTCATCCAGGCCGAAGTTGATGTCAACCAGGTCCTCGACGATGTGGGCCTGCGCGGTATCGCGGATCATCTCGGCGATCGTCTGCACCGACTGGGTGAAAGCATCGGCCTGAACACTGGCCAGGGCATACGATCCGCCCTTGTCCAGGTTCAGGAAGTGCGCCAGCGCGGCCAACGCCATCTGCTTGTCGTGATACTCGATGGCTTGGCGAATGAAACCGCTTGGGAGGGTGCCCTGTACGCCCTTGATTTCAAGTTCGGCACCGAACGGCAACGCCACACCAGCGTTGTTTCCGCCCCGGAACGACTGTGCGATCGCCAGATACGGTGCCAGATCGTTGGCGCCGATAGCGTTGTCGGACACGTTTTCTGGTGCCGTGGCCACCGGCACACCGACACCGTTGCGTCGGGCTGCCGTCGCCTCGATGCGAATCAGCTCATCCTTGAGCAGCCAATGCTTGTACGCCGGCCGTAGCATCGAATTTCCGGTCCAGACACCGGGATCGCGGTCCCGGGTGTAGCAGACCAGCCGACTGACCGGGATCAGGTTGCCCATTCGGCCGGCGTAGATCACGCCACCACCAGCCCCGCCCATGCTTCCCTCGGGATACTGCTGAATGCCGACGAGGCCGCCGTCGCGAGCCACATCCCAGTACGCGATCGTCGCGCTGGGACGCGGCGCAAGCTTGCGCAGGTACGCCCGGCCATCGTCACCGATCCGGTACACCTGCTCGAACACGCTGTGCCCGAAGCGCAGCATCAGCAACGCCTGCTGGAGGTGCTCAGCCCACGAGAAGCGATCCCGGGTGCGGTCGGCGTACTCCACATCCTCCGCGCCCCGGATCGGCAGCCCGAGATTGCGTGCAACGAACTCGGTGACCGCATCCGAAGCGCCAGCCTTATCGACGCGCCACGCCGTCCGCCGAATCGGCAACCCGACCGCGGCCTCAATCGACGCTATCCGGCCATCTTCCCGAGCCATCCGCGTGTAGGTACGAACACTGCTGGGCCACAACAGATCCGGTACCTGCTCGAACGTGTCCCATTCGGTCCAACCCGACAACATCCCCGAATACGGGTTGACGAAGCCGATTTCGGTCAATGGAGCGGCAATTTTGCGCGTTGTAGGCGCCATTTAGCAGCCCTCCTTTTTGACTAAAACGCGGCGGTCATGGGGTCAAATTCAGCCGAAACATGCTGATCCGGCGCTGATTTCGTATCCATCAGCGGCGCCGGCGGTGGTGCAGCGTTGATTCCGAACGTCAACAGAGCCCAGTGGGCCCACGTCACCGCATTCAGATGGACAATCGAGCCGCCCGTCGCCTTGTCCCAGACGAATCGCTTACCGGACAGCTCCCGTTTGATCGCCGAAAACGCCGAATCATTGAGGAAACGCTGATCCGAATGCGACAACTGCGCCGCGATCGCCGCCTCCAGTAGCCCCTCGCACGCGATCGCCCGGTCCGTCAAGTTCATCAACACCGGCTCGATACCGCGCTCATTCAGCAGCGGCACCAGCACCGTCGCCGGAGAATCGCCGGCGAGCGCAATCGCATCCGGATTGACCTCGCCGATGATCGTCATCAACCGCGCAATGACCTCGGTCGGCTGCGTCTTGCCGCGCCAACCGATCTCCGCATGGATGCGGCCATCAGTCGAACGCTGCGCACCGCTGATCGACCACTCCCGCGTCATCGGATCCCGGTCAATACCGATCGTCGCAGCCGTCGACCGGACCAACGCCGGCGCGCCGGCCAGCGGCAGCCACCGATCGCGGCCCAGCGGGCGCTCCCCGTCGCCATCCACCGGCCAATCTCCCCAACCGAGGCACTCCACCTCGAACGCCTTCGGCGACAGCTCAGTCAGCAACTTGCGGACCTTCGCCTCGGACTGAATCACGCCATACGACGGATTCGCCGCCCGCCACGTCGCCGGGTCCTCACGGAACGCCCGACGCTCAGCCTCACTGATACCCTCTGGCGGCAACGGCGCCATGTACTCGGCGTAATAGAGACCCTGAGCGCTGCGGTCGAGCTCGATCGCCTCCAACGCCCGCCGGCGGATACCCGCCAACGACCGGCCGTTCGGGTGAATCTCCTGATTCACCGCGCTCGACAGATACACCGTCTGCGGATCCGCCGCCGCCAGCTGCGTCGGCGAAATCGCCGCCATCTCCGCGTCCGTCAGGTTGTACGCCTCGTCATAGACGACCAGGTCCACACCATCCGGGCCACGAAAGTCACCCGAACGCGTGATAAACAACGCAGTCGACTCAGTGCCATCGTCATGACGCACCGAGAACGACGCCGCGCCCTGCGAACACGTCCACCCGAACACCCGCCGCTTCAACGACGGCCTCGAATTGATCAACTGCTTGACCCGCAGATAGATCGCCTTCGCGGTCATCCACCGCTGAGCCGTGTACACGATCGTCTCGTGCCGCTGGAACGCCCCATACACGATGCGCAGCTCGGCCGCACTCAGCGTCTTACCGTTCTGCCGCGGGCACACAATCACCGCCGTCGGATGCATCAGCGTGCCATCCGGCTTCAGCGTCAAGATGCCGCGGAGAGTGTTCTCCTGCCAGGGCATCTGCGGGCGCTGGATACGCGCCGCCAGCGCGACGGCACCATCAGCCGCCGACTGATCGCCGTCATCACACAGCAGATACTCCGGCGTCTGGCGGCCGACCAACTGCGGCCAATCAGGGAACTCGACCTCGAGTTCAGAGTCCAGCGAGATCGTCATCCGGAGGTCCCGCCGGCGGCTGAGCCGAACGCTGCCGCTGAATGTCATTCAGCAGCTGGCGCAACACCGTCGCCTGCTGCCGCGCCTCAGCCAGCGCATTATCGATCCGGACCTCGATATCGCCATCACGACCCACAACCAGACGCGCCCACAAAGTTTGCTGACCCGACGCAATCGCGTGCAAAACCTCCAGCCGATCCGTGATCCGGCCAGCCTCAGTGATCAACACCGTCATCATCACCGAGTCGTCAACCTGCGTCAGACCATCAACAAGCCTCTGACCAGGCGATTTATGTTCATCAACGGGCGACAAGAGGCTCACCTCGTTCGTTTTGGCGCCGTACGTAAAAAAGAGCGCGACGTGGGCCGTCGCGACGGAGGGGGGTGGGCCGAATTTTTTTGACGGGGGGGTCAACGCCGGGTGTGGGCTGTGTTTGCTAGGAGGGCCAGCGGAGCAGCCGGTTGCCGAGGTCTAGGTCGTTGCGTTCGGGGTTGGTGCCGGTGAGTGCGGGGCGTTGGTCGTCGCGTGTGCCGTCTCCGCGGCTGGTGTTGCACCAGGAGTGCATGAGTCTGTCGGGGAGTTTCCCGCCGGCGGCGAGGGGTTGGGAGTGGTCGGCGTGGAGGCCTTGTGCGAGGTACATGGGTTGGTTGCACCACCAGCAGGGGGTGCCTTCGGTGTGTCTGTCTTTGAGGTGTTGGGCTGCGACTTTGTGCCGGTTGCCGTAGCCGCGCTGGGCGGTGGTGCGGTAGCGGGGGTCTCCTGGCCGTAGGCGTTGTGGCATTAGTCGCCTGGTGCGGGGAGTGGGCGGTGTTTGGTGCGTACGCGGATGGTGAGGCCTGATGTGTCGCGTTCGATGTGGACGTCGAGGCCGAGTCGTTCGTCGCGGAAGAAGTGTGCGGCGATGCGTTCGACGAATGCGAGGGAGCGTTCTGTGGTCATGCGGCGTGTGCCGAGGTGGCGTGGGCCCATGGCGGTGAGGTGTGGTGGGAGGTTAGGTCTGGTCATGGGGGCATTCGGGGTTGATGGTTCTGAGGAGTGTGGCGAGTGCGTGTTGTGTGATGCCGGATTCGAGCTGGTCGTTGACGGGTAGGGGGGTTAGTTCGTGTCCGCAGCTGAGGCAGCGGAGCATTGTCGACTTTGGGCCGGGGGTGTCGGCTGGTTTGGGGTCGTTGGGGTGGTGGAAGCTGTAGCCGGCTGTTTCGGCGACGTTGACGAGTGCTTCGCCGATGTGGGTGGCGCGGGTGTTGACGCGTTGGCGTACGTCGTCGGGTTTGCCGAATCGGCTGTATTCGAGGAATCGGATGTCGAAGCCGTCGGGGTGTGGGAGGCGTTCGAGGTGGTCGGCGTAGAGCTTTGCAACGTCAGGCCTCGGCATTGCCAGGGTCCTTGATGACCGTCCACGGTTCGATGAAGTCGAGGCCGATCTTGGGCGCGATGCGGACTGTGTCTGAGTCGGTGTTTTCGATCACTGATGAGAGCACTGAGTCCGCGCCGTGTGCGTCGGTGTAGTGGGCGATCATCGGGCCGTAGTCGACGTTCTTGACTGTGACGTCGAGTTCCGCGAGATGGCTGATGTCTTTCAGGGTGAGCGGCAGCGTAATGCCGTCTTCCTCCACTTCGGCGAACGCACACAGCAGCGGGTAATCGCTGAGTTCGGGGCAGGTGACGTGCACGAATGTCTTCTTCATGGCCGGTTGGATGGCTTCCGCGAGCCCTTGGCGAGTGAGGTGACGAGGTTGTCGTACGGGCTGATCAGGGCGGTGTTTCGTCCGTCGGTGATCATCCAGAGGTCGTGTGGCATGGGCCATTGCTCGGTTGTTTCGACGAAGAGGCTGCGGATGGCCTTGTCGCCCAGGCCGCTCATCATGGCTTCGGTTTGAGCGCGTTGGGTGAGTTTGTAGCCGCTGACTTCGGTGAGCGTCACGGGGTTACTCCTTGGGGCTGTGGGAGTTTGTCGCATATCTCGTCGAATCGGCGTTCGGCTTCGTCGTCGATGAGTTCCTGGTCGCGGGTTGCTCGTGAACCAATGTGGTGATTTGTACTTCGATGTCCGGCATGTCGACCTCCTGACATGACGAAAGCCCCGACCGTTTGGGGCGGTGGGGGCTTTCTGGATGTAGGCATGATTCTCCTACATGTCTGACAGGGTATCGCGTTTTGCCTGTTTGGCAAGTACATGTGCCGTTATGGCATGTCGTGGAGTGCCATGCCTGGGGGTAGTTCGAAGCCCAGGAGTCGGCACAAGTGCAGATACAGGTACGGGGGCCATGTGGCGTGGCAGACGGTGCAGGTGCAGCCGTGTTCGGCGATGACTTGGAGTGCTGGGACGCGGATGTGTTTGTCGTGCTCGTCGGGGTCGCGTCGGTAGGCGTGGGTGGCGTTGCATGCGGGGCAGGGTGCGGAGATGTGTTTGACGTGGGGTGGGTTGAAGAGTTTTTCGATGCGGTCGCACCAGTCGGTGATTGCGGCGGTGCGTTTTTCGAGCAGGCTGGTGTCTTGGGGTCTGTATTTGGCATTGGTGAGCCAGTTGAGTTTGGCGGGTGTGTTTGTGCCGCTGCACCATTGGGATACGCCGGTGTCGATGTCGTTTTTGAGGTCGAGGGCGTCGGTCCAGATGGGTGGGCGTGATTTGCTTGTGCCGCTGCCGGCTGCGGGGTTTGCTCCTCCGACTGCGCATTGGAGTTGCCAGTAGAGGCTGTCTGCGCGGATCAGGCTGGAGTGGTGGAGTGTTGGGGTTTGGTCGCATAGGTCGGCGACTGCGGCACGGAATGCTGCTAGTGCGGGTTTGAGTTGGCCGTCTTCGTCGACATGCTCCGTCATTCGTCGTCGTCCCCTTCGATTGGCAGTTTCCATCCGTCTATGGCCGTGCAGTCGTGGCACCAGGTGCAGTCGTCTTGGCTGTCGACGAAAAGTGTTGCGACTGTGGCGGCGACGGCTGTCATGTCGAGTCCGGCGCCGGATGAGTCGACCATGCCCATTTCGCGGTCAACATACGGACCCATGGCTAGGTCTTCTTGCTGTCGTTCGAGTTCGACCCAGATGGTGTTTTCGATGTTGGCGATGAGTTCGTCTCGCGCGCTGGGCGGTTCGGGCGGAGGTGGTGGTTGCTTGGCGGGGTCGGTCCACATGCAACCGCATTCCATGCAGCGTCCGGTGTGTCGATCCCACGGGTGTGTGCAGTGCGAGCAGTCGGTCGTCATTCGTCAACTCCTGTGATTCCGATTTGGACTCCGATGGCTGCTGCGTAGCGGAGGATGGTGTCCAACTGTGGGTGGTAGTCCTGGTTTTCGAGTTTGGAGATGTAGCTGGTGTGCATTCCTGCGCGTCTGCCTACGGTGGATTGTTTGATGCGCCTGGCTCGTCGGATGGCGGCGAGTTGGTCGATTAGGTCGCGGTCAGTCATCGTGTTCTCCAGCTCGTTCGGTGGTATTTGCGCCGGGGACGCCAGGACACAAGGGATTCAGCGGTCCATGACTCAGCCTTTGCTATGTCGGCTTGCACTTCGCCGTATAGGTTTTCGAGCCATTCCCACGTTGCGTCTGAGCCTTTTTCAACCAACAGCCTGGTCGGTTCATCGGACATCGTGTAACCGGCGTCGATGTAACACGCGTCCCAGTTCTCGCAGGTTCCATCGGCGCGTGGCGGTCCACCGTCTTGACCTTCGTAACGTGGTCGTGCGGTGTGGATTTCAACGAACCGGCCACTAGGGGAATCCGCATGGCGATTGATGCGCTGATACTCAGGAATAGTCGGCAAATCCCAGCCAGTCCCAATGGCGAGCGTCACTTCCGCGTCGGGTCCTCGCACGGTCATGTGCAACTCAGCGTTGTGTCGTCCATGTGAGCCGCCCGTCCCCGGTTTGCAGGTTTCTGATCCGAAGACGCAGGGTTGTACGCCGATGCAGTCGTACGCTGGGCGCACATTGACGATGCGTTCAAGTGCGCTCATCGTGCACCGTCCGCAGTGTCGGCGGCATTCGCACTGTCCCTGTTCGCTTCGAGCCGCAGCAGATACGCGATTAACTTCACGGCGTCGCGTGGGTCGCTTAGGTAGCTCACGATGGTGTCGCCATGTTGCTCTAGTAGGTACGCGATGTGGTGGCGTTCGTTGTTTCGGATTTGCGCCTCGCGCAGTTCGTCGCTCATTCGCCTGCCTCGGCCTTCGATGCGTTCCTGATTTGCCCGTCGAGCGTGACGACAATTCCCTGCTCACTCAGGAATGGGATCGCTCTGTGGATCGGCCCGACTGGAAGGTTGTACGACTCTACGAAGCCATCCGATCCGTCGATCGCGCCAATGTTGGCGGCTGCCACGATGCGGGCTAGCAGATAGTTCGCTTGACCCGACAACTTTCGGTGCGTATTTCGTTCGGCGACCAGTTCGGCATGGACATCGATTCCGCCGCCCACCGTCTCCAGCAGGTGTCGTGCAGCATCCCGGTAACACGCCTTGTCCGACTCGTGGATTTCGGGCCACAGGTGCGTCGACTCGCGCTCACCAAGCCACTGGGCGATGGACTCGATGAGGGTGGGCGAGTCGACTCGGGGCGTGTCGGCTGCGTTCGGCAACTTCGGAGCAGCACCTTGACGACCACGATGGATGCGCTCGACCCATGTTGGTGTGCCGATCTGGCTGACGAGCTCGACGCCGGCGGCACGAAGTTCGTCAAGGACGTGCTGGGCGTCGTGAACCGCTGTGCACATGCACTCCCACCAGCCGTCGTGTTGACCCCACGGATTTCGAACGTGTCGCGTGAGGATGTCGATCGGCGTCTGGTCGTCGTCCTGGGGTGTGGGTTGTGGGTGGCTCATAGCGTCTCCTGGGTGTCATCTATCGCGGGTGGTGGTTCTGGTGGCTCAGCGGCGAACTGGGGCGGTCGGCTTGCGTGCTTCACGGTCGTCGTGCGCCTTGCGGTACTCGTCAAGGTCTGCACAGCACTGCGGATGTGTGGAATCGCAGACGGGCAAGCCGCCGATGTCGAGCTTCGCGCCGGGTGGCCTGTAGCCGCGTCGGTCGTCGTCGCCGTATCGGTCAGGCATAGTCGATCGACTTCCCGAAACGACTTGTGAGCGCGGCCATATTGCGCTGCGCAAGCTGGGCGTCACGGCGGTCTTCGCGGGCTTCACGTTCGGCGGCCGACTCCCGCTGCGTCCGATCGGCACGGATCGCACGGGCCGCATCAGCCAGGTCTTTCGGTAGCGGCCGGAACCCATTCCCGTTGTCGGCGTACATCTTCGCGACACCGGCCAGCACATCCGGTAGCTCGAGCTTCCAGTGGTCGATCTGCTCAGCCCACGCCGCGACGGTCGCCCGGTTCGGCTGGGGAAACCACGGGTCGTAGGCGGCACACTTCGCGAGCGCTTGTGCGGCGGTCTCGATGGCGTTGGTCATTCGTTGATCGCTTTCAGGTGTGGGGGTTGGGGTTGTCCGAGGGCTGCCCAGCCGGCGACTTTCGATTCGCCTGCGTTCAGGCCGGCGTCGGGTCTCGCGCGTGACCGTTTGACGACATCGCCGAGGACGGTCGGCAGGAACTCGGGTTTTGTGCAGTCGGGTCGCTGGTCCCATTCGGTGAGCGCTTCCCGGATCAGTGCATCGGGTTGGCCTTCGTGGGCGAGCTTTTCGACCTGGACGGCGAGCCGGTCGACAGTTGTTCGCGGATAGCTGTTGCCGAGGACTTGGCGGACGACGGCCTGCGCTCCGGATGACGGGTGCCGCTTAGTGGGCTTGGCTGGGTTGTCGATGTGCGCGGGTTCGACGACGACGTCTTCGTCAGTGATGTAGTTAGCGTTAGTGATAGGGATAGCGTTAGTAGGGCCACCCTTGGAGCCACCCTTGGAGCTGGGGTTAGAAATCGTTAAGTCCACCCTTGGAGGCACCGTTGGCTCAACGATTTCGCAAGGGTTAGAGCCACCCTTAGAGGCACCGTTAGAGCTGGGGTTAGAGACACCCTTAAACGGCTCCAAATCGGCCGGGTCGATGGGCTTCTGACTGAGCATCGACTGCACCGCCGGCCTTTGCCAGGACGTCGATTCTGGCTCTAGTTCGCGTAGCTTCAACACCTCGTGGACGATCACTCCACGCAGGGTTCGGGACGCGAGTGAGCCTCGAGCGTTGGCCACCGAGACGGCCATGTTCGGTGTACGCCAGAGCCCGTCGTGCTTGATCCAGGACCGCATTAGGCATTCTTCGGTGTCGACGTCGATGATCAGAAACAGCTCTGCCGACAGGATTTCGGCGGCGTCGTGGATGCGTTCCATGTTCCAGTCGACGGCGCGTTGGGCGAGCTTCCGCGGGTTCCATTCGTGCGACCCGCACAAGGTTCTGGCCTCGCTGGTGTAGAGCGTGAAGTAGAGCATTTGGGCATCGACGGGGAGGTCTAGCCATTCGTCGTCACCCCAGATATCGAGATGAATCCTCGCGTGATCTCTAGCCATCTATCCCCGCCTCTTGCCTTCGGCCCAATTCCAGAGCGCCGTTACGAGTTCCGGCGTTGGAGCTACGCCGTGCTTCTTGAGCAGTTCGCCGATATCTGCTACCTTGAGGTCGATTTCCAGGCTCTCGATTGCGTCGTCCTCAGCCGCCATCAGTTACTCCCCTCCGCGATCCCGTGCCAGTCCTCGACGGTCTCGACCCGCTGGTTGGCCCGTAGCCGCTCAACCTCGGCGACCAGTTCGGGCACCAATGCTCGGGCGGCGGCGATGAACCCCAAATCCTCGATGCTGAGCGCCACCCTGCAGCCCATAGATTGGACGATCTCGGCGTCGCACTCGAAGCAAGTGGTTTCCACGTACGGATGTAGCACCGAATCCGATTCATGCGAGATGACTGCCCAACCCTCGTTGTTGACGACCCATGGCTCGGGTGTTGTTTCTTCGAGCGCTTGGCGGGCGCGGTCACACACATCACGCTCAGGTGTCGTCATGCGGCCACCTCGCACACCTGGATCAGTTGTGCGCCGATGTACTCGGTGTACGCCGGCGGGATGGCCTGGGAAAGCTCTGCGTTGGTCATCCAGTCGATGCCCATGGCTTTCTTCCGTAG
>Ga0210394_10001400_pt1 | contig 39034 bp, 44 predicted proteins | sample IncBWC12MmetaG_FD_160121 | JGI IMG/M metagenome (GOLD analysis project Ga0210394, IMG submission 160121) | Forest soil microbial communities from Barre Woods Harvard Forest LTER site, Petersham, Massachusetts, United States - Inc-BW-C-12-M | ecosystem: Environmental > Terrestrial > Soil >... | reverse complement strand
TGGCAAAACGGCGTGCGGCCCAACCATCGCACTTCGCTCGTCGTCGATCCTCCGGACGGCAGAATTCCGCCGTTCACTCCCGCGGGTGAGGCCCGGCGCAAGGCCGCTCAGGGCGCATACTTCATCGCCGAAGAAGGGCATTGGCAGGGCACGGTGCACGCCGATGTGGCCCAGGATTTGGGCGTGGGCGTCACTTGCGTTGCGCTGCATGGCGGACCGCCGATCATCCCCGGAGGCTACAACAGCGGCTTGATGATCGTGCAGAGTGCCGAGTCCATCGTGATCCAAACCGAATACGGCAGCGAAGTGCGCGTCGTTTCCATGGATGGGCATCATCCCGCCGCAAATATCCGCCAGTGGCATGGCGATGGGCGGGGCCATTGGGAAGGCGACACGCTGGTCGTGGAGACTACAAACTTCCGGCCCGAGAATGTCTACCGCAACGCCAATGCGGACACCCTGAAGATCACCGAATACTTCACGCGCGTAGACGCGGAAACCATCGAGTACAAATTCACCGTTGACGATCCGTCTACGTGGACCAAACCCTGGACGGCGGTCGTTCCCTTGAGCACGGTTCAGGGGCCGCTGTGGGAGTATGCCTGCAGCGAGAGCAACAACGACGCTATTCAGATCATGGTCGGCGCTCGCAACGCGGAAAAGGCCGCGTCCGAAAAGCCCAAGACTCCCGCGGGCATCCCCATCTCGCAAGCGAAGTAAGCCAAACCGCAGCTCGCGAATAGGGTGCCGCACCCTTCGTTTTTAAGGGTGCGGTTTTTGGTCCTATTTTCGTGTCTCCGCGGTGTCTATGGTGATCATTCCGTCTTCACCCTTCTGGTAGTAGGACCAACCTGCTCCACGGCCAAACCTTTGGATGCTCGACCAACTGTCGCTTCACCGGATTTCCCGCGCCTTAATCCGCCTCAGCGCCCCGACGATTCGAGTTGCCACTAGGGTCGCACCCTTCATGCCAGACCTGGTTACAATCTCCGAGCAATCCAAACGATCACAAAGATAACCAATATCGTGCCCAGTATTCCGTATCCAAACATTGTTGCCTCCTAATCTTTTCTAAGCTCGTAGCGTGAGCTCTTTCCGACGTTCTCCGGAAATGGTTGTTACTCTTTACCCAAGTCTGGTGGAAATTCTCCATGCACCTCAGCCGTCTTATCGATTCCTCTTTGGACTTTTGCGGCTGTCTTTTGGCCTTCGGGTAGACAATCAGGACCGTTCGCTAATTGTCCCGGCTTCTCTTGTACTTTTCCTTTAACGTCGGGAAAGGTGCTCTTTATTTCATCTCTTGCACTTGGCTTCATCGATTGTCCCCTTAGCGCCCCTATTTTCTTCGGCACCTGACATGGTAGGGAAATCGAAAACGCATATCTGTCATCATCGGCACATATGCGCTTGCGCCAATGGCAAGCGCTGCCGACGCGATTTGTTCCATCAATCTCGCAACGCGGAGAAGGCCGCGTCCGATAAGCCCAAGACTCTCGCGGGCATCCCGATCTCCTAAGCGAAGTAGCTAAGCGGATCGAAGCGCCTTTGGTGGCACAGCCACTTTTGGCTGTGCGCTCTGGGCGCCCGAATCTGCACTGACGCGCGCGGAGCTAACCTTGTCATCCTGAGGGGCGCAGTCTGGCCCGAAAGATCTCTGCTGCGCTTTTGACCAGCGGTTTTGCCAACCGATCCAGTTTCCAATGCGTGACGATTCGTGATCGGGTCGCCACTACCAGGAGAATGATTTGTGAAATCAACCAGGATTGATTCCTTTATCCTGCATCAGTTTCCCATATCTCTCGTCATACAATTCTTTGATTTCGGGAACAGGGAGAAGCGCGTTCCAGATTTGGTGTAAGCGCTGGTTGATGCGAGCAACCCCCTCCAGATCGAAGCGAAAGTATGCCTGCACCTCTGTGAGCGTGCAAAGGAGGATGGCCGCAGCGCGGGGCACGTGCTGGCCGATCATTATCTCCCCTCGGTCCTCAACCATCGGCCGATGTTCGTGCGGCAAGTCCTTCGGTGCCAGAAAGACACCAATAGTCGTCAAGCCTTGGAACATGGCGTGGGAAAGGGCAGAATATTCCTGCCAAAAGCCCAAGGTGAGTTTTTTAAGGAATTCCTGATGTGGTGTGACAGGCGTGTCCTCTTTAACCTTGAGGTATCTGCTTAAAGTGGGCCACCAACTCTTTGTCGCCCGTACTTGTGCTTCGGTGAAACCATTCAATCGCATGTCGAAACCTATCATCTTGCGTTGCTCTGCGATCCATTCATCCCACTTATGATCACCCCCGTACCGCTTTTCGTCCGCATCAAGCGTCTCCAATACGTTCTTATACCCACTGACACGGAATTGCTCGCCCTTGGAGGCGGGATTCCCGAGGATGGCAGTTATGTTATACAGGCAGTCGATCATGGTACGGATGAGCGGGAGACTCGCCGCGCTATATGCGATCACCCAATCCGGATCTTTTTTCCTGCGCTCTTCAGCGTTCAGAAAGAAAAGTAGATTGCAAGTCTGATGACACTGACGAATGAGATAGTAGATATCCGGAATGACAAACTGGGGCGTTGGCAGAAGTCGTGGTCCTTCACGCTGAACTTTGAAGACGAGTGTGATTGCCAAATCATTGAGCGGCTGCTGAAACGTCCTTGCATCAAGATGTCGCTCGGCTGTTTTGCGTTCCTCGCACATGTATGAACAGGCTACCGCATAATACCAATGTCTGGAACACGACAGGCCGTTGCAAATTCCGTTGCAAATTGCGCGGCGAAACGAGCTCGAACGAGGCCGAATTGGAAGGAAAAAGGAAATAGTCTCGCCGTATAAATAGATGGTGAGAGCCGGACTCCCGAATTCCTAAACCGCAAGTCCCCGGTTCAACTCCCAGACCCGGCGTTTGACCCTCTTGGTAAAATAGATGTAACGCTCGCGAAGGATTCGGCATGCGCGAGTGTTGCGAACTCGTGCTTCGCCTCTCGAATTTTTCGACCCTCCAAACCTTCCGGGCCAGACAGAATCGTTTCTTTCGAACAAACTGCATGCCTCTCGCGCGAAAACGATCTCAACATCCGCGCGAGCTTACGCAAAGTCCCGCAGGGACGACACACATTAGCCCACCGTGGCAACGGTGGGAAAACGTCCACCAATTGCAAGAAGCCCCGGAGAGGGGCGACACAAGTATTTCACGCGTCGACGCACCGCAATCAGCTAAGCGTCTTGAATTCAGCACATACGAAAATCGCGCCTGCAACTCTCGTGGAATCTGCACTTCCATTTTTATTGGACTTAAAAGTGTTTGGAATCAGCACTTACAAAAAAATTTTCGAGGGGCACCCGGTGATGAATCAAAACCGGCGATCCAGGAACGGATCACTTGTAGCTCGGGTCGCGCTGGCCTTCATTTCGGCCCAGCGAGACATGAGGCTTTTATCCTGCGAGGGCGCACACGTCGCTGCATGTTCAACTCCTTTAGAATACGCACTTACACAAATGGCCCCAGGGGGGCCACCGCCGCGAACGTCATGGACATCAGGAGCTTCGCGGCGAAACGAAGTCGGAGGGGGGGTATCGCCGCGAAGGTCGGGAGGAGATGCCGGGCTGAAGCCCGGCGCTACATTAAAAGCGACGGTATGGTATAACGGCGCCACTATTCCCAGAAAAACAGAGGTGAGCATGAAGAATCGCAAAGATGGCGGCAGGGAATCCGGAATCGGGCGGCGGGAGTTCGTAAAGATTGCGACGGGAGCGGTCGCCGGGGCGGCGACGATCGGGGCGCTGAGCGGCGTCGACGCGGCGGCGCAGGCGAATTCTGCGCCGGCGTCAGGGCAAGCGGCGGCGAGTTCGGCGCACGGAACTCCGTGGTGGGCGGCGCGGCCGGCGAACGGCAAAGTGGGCAAGCCGGAAGCCATCGACATGCACTCGCACTGGTCTCCGGAACCGTACGACAAAGCGCTGGCCGATCTCGGGCAGCCGCTCGCGAATCCTTATCCGCTCGACTTCGATCTCGACAAGCGCCGCAAGTGGATGGACGAGCATGGCGACCTGATGCATTGCCTGACGCTCTCCGGCGCGATGCCGTGGCAGCGCGTGACTCCGCAGCAGGGCGCGCATCTCGCGCAAGTGATCAACGACACGGGCATTCAGGTGCACCAGAAATATCCGGACCGCTTTGTGATTGGAGTCGAGCTGCCGATCAGCGATCCCGAGCTGGCGTTGAAGGAGCTGAACCGCGTGGCCGGACAGCCCGGCGTGCGGGCTGTGCATCTGCCGGATTCCATCGACAGGCTCGATTACATTTTCGATCCGCACTTCGCGCCGGTGCTGGCGCGCATCGAGGAACTGAATCTGCCGATCATCTTTCACCAGATGGATGGCGTGCCGAATACGTACGGCGGCAACAGGACGGTTGGGCCGCCTGCGCTGGCCGCGGGAATCGACGCGCCCATCGAGCATACTTTTCTCGCGACGAAATTCATCTATACCGGCACGCTCGATAAGTATCCGAACCTGCAGGTGGTGCTGCCGCATGCGGGCGGCGCGTTTCCTTATCTGGCGGGGCGCGAGGAGCATTTCCTGTTTCACATGACCGACCACAGCACCAAGATCGAGCGGCCGTTCCGCGAATATTTGCGGCGGTTCCACTACGACTATCTGATCTATTGGCCGGAGGCGTTCCGGTTCCTCATAACCATGGTGGGAGCGGACCGCATCGTGGTGGGCACGGATAATTTCGCGGCGAAAGACGTGGAGTATCCGACGGCGGTGCTGGACCAATTCAAGATGGCGCCGGCCGACCGCACGCGGATTCTGAACGGAAATGCGAAGCGGCTGTTGAAGCTGGAGCGGAGCAGCAAGTCGTAAGGATCTACACAGAGGGCACAGAGACACGGAGGTCACAGAGGCGGCAGGCGACGATGTGGCCTTCCCTAAACACAAACCCCGAGTGGATGGAATGGCTTTTCAATCATCCTCCGTTTCTCGTTGCTTTCGGCGCCGCAACGTGGGCCTTGACCTTTTATGTGCTTGCAGTGATCGACGGATGGCTGATTCTCTCCAAGCGTTTCCGTTTGAAGGGGTCGTTCTACGGCGAGGTCTGGCCATTCCGGAGCGGACGGATGCGATTTTATGTCCACTTCGGAAACTGTTTGTTCGTGGGCGCCGATGAGTCGGGACTGTATCTTGCAGTGTTCCCCCTGTTTCGGCTTTGGCATCCGCCGCTGCTGATACCGTGGTCCGAGATGTCGATTATTTCGGGGGAGCGCGGGCTGATTTTCAAGACTCGCGAGTTGCGGCTCGGACGCGAAGAATCGATTCCGCTGCGTATTAGCAGTTCACTGGTGCGATCTTTGCGAGAGTCGGCAGGCGAAGCGTGGGCGCTCGAATCTGTCGATGTATAAGCAGCGAGGACCCACACGACTTTTTTGGGCCGCGCGCCAGCGCGCTCAAAAGCACAACGTGTGGACACCCGCAAATGCGTTGTGTCGCGGGAATGAGGGGCGTAGGATGGCGCTAACTTCCCGCGTAGGAGCAACGACATGAAAACGCCAAACAGGGGCCTCCGAGCTATCTCTCTGAAACGAGCAATCGCTCTGAATATCGTCGTGGTCGTTGGCAGCGTAATGCTGCTGTGCGCTCGCGTGAGCGCCCAGGAGTCCGGCGGCGCGCATGGGGGTGACGGCACGGCGGCGTCGGCGAGTGCGCCCGGGGTCGTGATGCAGCGAAGCGTGTCGTTGAGCTTGGCGAAGGCAATTGCGGAAGCCACTCTCGCGGCCTGCCGCGAGAAGGGCTTCCACACGGCGGCCGCCGTGGTGGATCGCGCAGGACAGGTGCTCGTCATCCTGCGGGACGAGCAGGGCACATCGCAGCTTGCCGAGATGGCGCGGCGCAAAGCGTATACGGCGCGCATGTTCCGCACCACCACGCTCGAGTTTCAGAAGCGCACCGCGGATAATCCGCAGTATGCCGGGCAGCGGAACCTGCCCGACATTCTGGCGCTCAGCGGCGGAGTTCCGATCAAGGTCGGAGACGAAACGATTGGCGCCGTGGGCAGCGCCGGATCGACCCTGGAGCAGGACGATGCCTGCGCGAAGGCAGGCATCGCCAAAGTTGCGGACCTGCTGAAATAAGCGGGCCGCGCCTCATGAGCGCGCGAAGCGCTGTGAGAACGCGGCCCGGTGGCACGCCGCCCGGTTGCACGGAGCGTGTCCGGCGCTACTTTTTCTCGGCGCGATTGTCGGTCTTGTCGTTGTGCTTGTCCTGGTAGATCTTCTTGCTGGCCTCATTCTGCTGGCGCGCAACTTGTTTGTGTTCCGCCGGCGTCAGCTTGCCGCCATTGGCGCGCCGATCGGCGGCGACTTCGCGGTTGATGTTGGATTCGCGATGTTCCACGTTGGCGGTCTCGCGCGGAGTGAGCTGCCCGGAACGAACTCCCTGGGCGATGCGCCCCTGCTGGTTATAGGCGCGGCCATTGACGGAATCCATTGCGGCTGTGCCGGGCCTGCCATGATTCATGGAAGCGAGCTGATTGCGGTCCTGGCCGGCGGTGCGTTCATGCGCCATTTGGTTTGAAGTTGGCTGGAAGTGCTGCTCGCGCATCGCGGTTCGTTCCTCCGGAGTCGCGCGCGCCATGATGCCGCCCTGGCCGTTGAAGCTGGTGCGGTTCACCACGGTCGTGTTGTTGATCACGGTGCGGTTGACGTAGACGTTGCGCACGACGGTTTCGTTCACGCGCACGACCGCGGTGTTGTAGGCAAATGCGCCGCCTCGCCATTCGCCGCCGACGAAGCCGACGCCACCGTAACCGAAGCCGTAGTTAATGCCGCCGTAGAATCCGACGTGCGGGCCCCAGTAGCCCGCGTGCCAGACGTAAAGGCCGCTGGCGAAACCCCAGTAGCCGGGTGTCCAGAGCACGCCGACCCGTGGCGGAGCGATCCACACGCCGGGAACCCAGAAGTAGCCCGCCGGGCCATACGCCCAGTAGCCCGGCGTCCAGAGATAGCCGTCGTGGGGGCAGGGCGGCTGTTCGTAAACCGGCAGCACCGGGGGCCCAATGCGGATGGATACGCCGACCGCGACCTGCGCAAAGGACGTCAGAGGCGCGAGGAACATCGCCATCAACAGCAAAAGCAAGATATTGCGAAGCTTAAAGAAGTTTCCCATGAATCGATCATCCTCCCCGGACGATGCGTTTGTCCGCGAACGTGGCTGGGACAAGGCGAATTGATGTAGCACCGGTATCGAATGGGATCGGGAGCCTGCGCGAACCAATCAGGCGACCTGATTCCTACTGGTTAAACCCGGCAGGCGGAAAGATGTTTTGAGGATTGTAGGCGCCTGTGGCGGATTGTGCCGTGGGTGCCAATGGGTTGCCGGCCCCTAAGTAGGTCTTGCCGGACGCGGGCAAAATGCGCACAATGCAGCAGTTTCGCAAAAGCCTTCCGGAGGAGCCGATGAAAATCGCGCGCGTAAGCATTGCCACGATGACTTTGTTTGTGCTGACCGCCGCTGCCATTTTGCTGCAGGCGGGCACGGCGCAAGCGGCCATCAAAACCAAGTGGATCGACTACAAGCAGGGGGACAACGCGCTATCGGGTGTCCTTATTTATGACGACGCCGTGCAAGGGCGGCAGCCGGGGATATTGATGATCCACGACCGCTCGGGATTCTCGGAGGGCACGCTCGCGGATGCGCAGATGATCGCGAAGCTCGGGTACGTTGTGTTCGCCGAGGACATGTTCGGCAAGGGCATCGTGCCGAAAGACGTTCCCGAGATGACCAAGCTGATCGGGATCTATGACAAAGACCGGCCGCTGATGCGCGAGCGCGCGCTGGCGGGATTCGATGTGCTGAAGTCGCAGCCGATGGTCGATCCAGCGAAGATTGCCGCTGTCGGCTACTGTTTCGGCGGCACGACCGGGATCGAACTCGTGGAAACCGGCGCGCCGATTGTCGGCTACATTTCAGTGCACGGTGCGTTCAACAACTTCACGGCGGAGCGCGCGAAAAATATCAAGGGACGCGTGCTGATTCTGCACGGCACCGAAGATCCGGTGGCGCCGTTGGAGCAGGTGAATGCGCTGGTCTCGCAATTGCGAGATGCCAAAGTCAATTTTGAGCTGAACCTCTATAGCGGATCGGCGCATGGGTTTACGCATCCGCAGAATCCTTCGGAAAAGCGCGCCGACGACGAATATAAGGTGGCGATGGCGCGCTTCTTCAAAGAAGTGCTGGCAAACTAAACGCAGACTCCGGTCTATATCGACGGAAGCAGCGGAAAAGAGTTTGACGCGCTGGGACAGAACATGAGTGTGGCGGAGAATTCTTCGGTCGCCAGCGTGGCGGCGCGAGCGGCGCTGACTGACAAATCGCAGTGGCTAGCGATGCTGTGCGGCTGCGTCGTGGGCTTCGCGTATTCCGCCAATTACACCAACCACGCTCCTCTGGCGCCGGCGCTGATGCATGAATTCGGGTTCAACCAGGCGCTGGCGGGATTTCTCACCACGGGCATTTTCGCGACTCACGCGGCGGGGCAGATTCCCGGCGGGCATCTGGTCGACCGGCTCGGCGCAAAGCGCGTGCTTTTGTGCGCGCTTATCTGGGTGATGCTCTGCAACCTGGGGCTGGCGGTCGCCGGCGCGTACTGGCAGTTGCTTCTGCTAAAGATCGTTACCGGCATGGGGACGGGCATTTGCTTTGTCGGTGGCGCGCGCTACGTGCATGCGGCCGCGTCGCGGGCGCGCATGAACCTGGCGCAGGGGCTTTTTGGCGGCTCCGTACAGCTCGGCGCGGGTTTCGTGATTCTGGCGGTGCCCAGGCTGAATCTTCTGGCCGGATGGCGGTCGACCTTTTTGGTGTGCGCGGGAATGGCGCTGGCGGCAGCGATCATCTGGACGGCTGCGGCCCCGAACGTGAGGTCGGGCGCGGCTCCGCCGGGCCGGTTTGGCGAACTGCTGTGGGCGCCCCAGCTGTGGCTGCTGGGGCTGGTGCAGATGGCGAGCTTCGGGCTATCCATAATCGTTGGCTCGTGGGTGGTGGTCCTGCTGATCAAGGTGCTAAGAGTGCCGGCGACTCAGGCCGGGCTGATCGGCTCGCTCGTGCTGTTGATGGGGATTATTTCGCGGCCGCTTGGAGGCATACTGCGGCGGCATCTTGGCATTCGGACTCTATTTATCAGCAGCATGCTGATGATCGCGCTGGGCTGCTTCGCGTTCGTGACTGCTTCGATTTCTTTTGCCGTGGCCGTTACCGCGGTAGTGCTGATCGGCTTCGGCGTCGGGCTGCCTTACGCGGCCATGTTTTCTCGCGCAGGGGCGCTCTTTCCGGGGCGCGCTGGAGCGGCCATGGGCCTGGTGAACATGCTGGGGATTCTGATGATTCTGGAGGGCGCGCCGCTGGTGGGGCATTTGGCGGATTTGTCCGGCAACTTCCGGGTAAGCTTCGTGGTGCTCGGCGCGTTTGCGCTGCTGGTGTGCGCGGCGGTGATCCCATTCATCCACAGCGCGGAGCCCAGTATTCCACAGGCAAGCGCGTAGCGATTTCGGGTTTCTTCCGACTTACGTGGCGGCAAACCAAGTACTTATAATCCGCAGCGATCTCTGTGGCGTCTGTGAATTCAATTCCTTGATCGAGGCAATCTGAATTTTGCGTTTGCGTTTCGCAGTGCAACTCCGTAGGCTGTGCGCGTTGAATTAGACGGCCATTTCTAAAAGTCGTGCGGGCGTCCTTTCCATGCCGAAAGAGAAACGCCACACATCTTGAAATGCGCCGTTTGTGATGTTCGTTCTTAGTCTTCTGCGACACCTCGAAGTGTCCAACCGGTAGTACGCGCTCCGCGAAGAGCCAGGGCAGTTAGCTGGACCCAGTTTCCGTCCAGGGAAAGCATTGTGCCTGGTTTTTCGGGAACCGCGCCTGGCAACTTCCCACCAATTCGCACTCACGTATTGATTTGAATGGCTGCCGCCATCTGGTCAGTGCTGGAACTGAAGCTTCATGACTCGAGGAGTCATGAATTTGCTGCAGGTGTTGCTGGCCGGCTTTTTACGCTGGGCTGGATTGCCGCCCGCGGATTTGAAACTCGTGAGAGACGCGCTGTGTTGTGTTCCCGACGTTACGGAATTGGCGCGGTTCGCCCGTAGAAAGGCAGAGGAGGGGGAATGAAGCCGCTCTGGGAAGCCGTCGACTTCGTTCGTGGGCTGCGCAGAGAAATGCGCTTTGGCGAACTCTCGCGCGCTCCCTTGAAGCTTCTCCGCCTGGAGCTACGAGGAGATTTTCTGGCTTGTGATTGGATGGCGCGGCCCGCGGATATTTGGGATGCGGACCTGCGACAGTCGGTCAGGGATCGCAATGAATCCCTGCAAGCTTTGGCGGATGCCATTGCCGTACGCGACCTGGCATTTGACGCGCTGCCCAATTTGCAGGTGGCGGTGCTGCGTGCTTTTCGTCCTTCGGCAGCCCGTGAGCCGCCCGAACTAATCATCGCCGGCTCAAGTCACCGAGACGACCCGGGGGTATACCAACGGGCCTCCTTGATGATGCGAGCCAAGCTGAGTGGATTCCATTTCTGTCTGGAGGGGCAACGATTGGAGTCGATACCGGCTGAAGAATTTGAAATGAGTTTTGACCGGGCAGCCGCCCCGAGTTGCGGCTAAGGATGCGGGATTCATGACAATTCGAAAGGAGAAAGAAAAACAAATGCCTGTGATCGCGCGACGTCAAAAAAGGCTGTCCATTGCAGAGAAGTTTGCACGATTACGTCTGAGGCTTCGACAACCGGAGTGGCGAAGATATGGAGGGACGATGTTGGCGGGCAAGGTGCTGGGAGTCGGTATCGTCCTGGCGCTCATGGCCGTTGTCACCGGACTCTTCTTCACTCATGTATATGCGCAAACAGCGGCTGCGGCACCAGAGGTGAAAGCGTCGGACGTAGTGAATCCTGTAAACACCGCGTGGACGCTTATCGCCGCATTCCTGGTTTTCGGGATGCAGGTCGGCTTCACCATGCTGGAAGCGGGTTTCTGCCGTTCGCGGGAAACCGTCAACGTTCTGGTTGAATGCGTGGTGGATACGTGCCTTTGCGGCATTCTTTTCTATGCCATCGGCTTCGCCTTCATGTTCAGCCATGGTAACGGGCTGATTGGTTACCACTGGTTCTTCCTGCAAAACGCGCCCGCCACTTACGAAACTACCGGCGTGGCGTTTCTGGCAGTCTGGATATTCCAATTCGCTTTCGCTGACACCTGCTCGACGATCACGTCGGGCTCCATGATCGGCCGAACCGGATTCGTCGGCGATCTTCTGTACAGCATTTGCGTCACCGGCTTCATCTATCCGATCATCGGACACTGGGCATGGGGCCCGGATGGCTGGCTTGCGAACATGGGCAGCGCCGGGAACTTTTTCCCATCACTGGGAATGGGCTTCCATGACTTCGCCGGCTCCACTGTCGTTCATACAATCGGAGGCTTCATTGCCATCGCCGGCGCCATCGTTCTGGGTCCACGGCTCGGCCGCACATTCAAACGCGATGGCGGCGCTCCCATGCTGCCTCACGACTTGACGATTGCTGTAAGCGGCGGACTGATCCTCTGGTTCGGCTGGTACGGCTTCAATCCGGGCAGCACCCTTTCGGCCATGGACTTTGTCGGCATCGGCCGCGTAGCCACAAACACCACGCTTGCCGCTTGCGCGGCGGGTCTTTCTTCCATCATTTACGGCTACTTCATGACCAAGAAATGGGACGCCGGCTTCACAACCAACGGGTTCCTCGCCGGGCTCGTGGCCATCACCTGCCCCTGCTATTGGGTTACTCCGACCGGCGCGGTATTGCTCGGCGGTGTGGCCGGAGTGCTGGTCATTCTGGGAGTCGACCTGCTGGAATGGCTACGGATTGACGATCCAATCGGCGCGTGGCCGGTGCACGGGCTCTGTGGCATTTGGGGAACGTTGTCGCTCGGCTTATTTGCCAGCGGTCAGTTTGGTTCGACCGGGCCGATCAGTCCCGACAATAGCGCCCCACTGAAAGGGCTGTTCTATGGCGGCGGCACACAGGTGCTGCTTGCGCAAGTCATAGGCAGCGCTTGCATCACCGCGGCAACCTTTGCCGTGGCCATGGTGGTCATGCTCGCCGTCAACTCGACCGGACTCCTGAGGCTGCCGAGGGAGGCCGAGCTGTACGGCATGGATCTCCACGAGCACGGGATCTCGGCGTACCCGGAGTACGAGATCTCTCCTTTCGCCGCGCCTAGCGGCTTATCCATTCAAGCCGAGGCCGCTGCAAAAGCCAATAGTTTTACACCGAGCAAAACGATGGCTCGGATCAGTCTAGACAAGCTCACAACCTGAGGGCTCCACGTCGAGCCTGGGATTTCGCTGGGCTTCCCGAAGTCAGGGGAAGCCCGGCGGAAACCCAACATCGAGCATCGATTTTCCAATGATGCCGAGAGCGGGCGTGGAGTCCAGATGAGGATCAAAGGCAAGCGCGCTGCGAGTCGCCGCCGGAACGGAATCAGTCGAAGGCGCGGCGAACGCAAGAAGAAACCTTCCAACCGGTCTCCCTGGCTAACGATGGTCTTTGAGGAAGGGGAGGCAAACCAGAATGAAGAGGCAAGCGAAGAGGACGAAGAGGCAGCAGGCGGTGCGTCACAGCCTTTACGCATAAGGAGAGAATAAAAGCAGATGATGACTAAAGTCGAAGCGGTGATTCAGCCCTCCAAGTTTGATTACGTCAAGCAAGCTTTGATTGATATTGGCATAGATGGGATGACGGCTTCTGAAGTGCGTGGACACGGCCGGCAAAAGGGTCATACGGAGACGTATCACGGACATGAATACAGCGTCGATCTGCTGCCCAAGATCAAGCTCGAAATCGTAATCGAGGACAAGATGGTAGATCGAGTTGTGGAGACCATCACAAGGGCCGCAGCTACGGGGAAAATCGGCGACGGGAAAATATTCCTTTTCAAGGTCGAGGAAGTGATTCGGATACGCAACCAGGAACGTGGGGTGGCGGCGCTCTAATTCGTTATTCGCCCGGCCATGGCCGAGATGCGCTTAGTTTTGGCATTCGTAGGGCGTTCGGCCTTGCCCTGTCAAAGACAAAAAATCGATGCCGCTCAGCGCAAGTTTGAATTTGTCTGAGGAGCGAGGGCTGTTTAGAGTGAACAGGAGGGTTGGGCCTTGCCGGAGAGCCGGGAAGGGAATGGTCAGTTTTCGTGTTCAGGGATAACCAAGGAGTTTCCGAACCCGTGGGAACGAGTATCGAAGCACAGTACTACCCGTTGAACAGCGGCACGTCAGAACCTGCCCGCCGAGCTGCTCGAGCGAGCCTCGATGGCGCTCTGCGCCGTTACGGGCTGGCGCTGGGCTTTGTGTGCGCAGCACTTTTGCTGACGTTGCCGCTCCAACAGCTTTTTCCGCATCCGTTTCTCTTTCTGTTTTTCGCCGCGGTAGTGGCCAGCGCGTGGTTTGGAGGCATGCTTCCCGGACTTTTTGCGGTGCTGATTTCAACCGTGGTAGTGGACTATTTTTTCGTTCCGCCGCTACATTCGTTGGCCATCAAAGCGACAGAGGTGAGCTACTTTGGAGCGTTCGTGATCTCGTCGCTGGTCGCCAGTTGGGTGAGCGCCTCCAAAAAGAAGAGCGAAGAGGCGCTCAAAGAGGCGCGGAGCGAGCTTCAGGTTCTGGTGGCTGAACGCACCGCCGCGCTGCAGCAATCCACCAGCGAACTGCAAGAAAACGAGCAGCACATTCAGCTGCTGACGAGAGTTATCCCCCAGCAGGCGTCGAATCTGTTATCGGAGCACGCCGGAGAAAGTGCGGCCGCCGCGCCGCTCCAGCAAGTGCTTGCCGAACTCGTGGATTTCACGACGTCCGTGCTGAAGTGCGACTCCTGCTTCGTCTACGTGCTGGAGAACGATGAGCTCGTTTTGCGTGCGTCGAAGAATCCTCATCCCGAAGCGGTCGATCGGCTCAAGCTAAAGATGGGACAGGGAATCACCGGCTGGGTGGCGGAACACGGGCGGCCAGTGGCGGTGAGCCAGAATGCGTCGCAGGATCCGCGCTTTCAATTGTTCAACGATTTGCCCGAAGATCGGTTCGAGGCTTTTCTGTCGGTTCCGCTGCTTAGCCGCGGACGGCTGGTGGGCGTAATCAACTTGCAGCATCGGGATCCGCACCGCTACGGCGACCGGCAGATTCGCTTAATCTCCGCGGTCGGCCTGCTGGTTGGCGCGGAAATCGAACTGGCACGCCTGGAAAGCGAAAACGTGGAGCTTTCGGCAAGGTTGGAGACGCGCAAAATCGTCGAGCGCGCCAAGGGAATTATGCAGCGCGATCTGAAGATCAGCGAAAACGAAGCCTACCTGACGCTGCAGCGCGAGAGCCGGCAGCGGCGGAAGTCCATGCGCGAAGTGGCTGAAGCGATTCTCCTCAACGACGAAATCCGCAATCGTCCGGCGTAGTGCCGCAGCCCGGACCCGGGATTGGCTCCGCGAAGCGCGCAGCGGCTCGGACTTCGCCGGCGGCTTAAGCGAACTTCTTCACCACCGAGCGGGCGGAGAGCGAGAGCATGAGCCGCGCCGTGCCGCTGAAGATCATGCTGATTCCCACCAGTGTTCCAATCGCCCACTCGGTGCTGGCGGGCCAGGTTCTCCAAATCATAAATCCGAGGATGAGCGTGACGATGCCATCCAGCGCGAGCCATCCCCGGGCCTGCCGAGCGCGGACCTGGAAGGCTAAAATCAGCTCCAGCACGCCTTCGACAAACAGGTAGATCGCCAAAGCCAGAGTGAGCGTCGCCAAACCAGCGACCGGGTGTGCGAGCAGGTAGATGCCAATGCCGATATACAACGCGCCAAGCAGCGCCTGCCAGATGATGCCGCCGATTGCGCGCAGATGCCAACCGAACACCAAATGCGCCACGCCGGCGAAGACGAGAAGCCAGGCGACGACGATGTTTACCGCGACTCCGGCGGCTATGGGCAGGCCGATCGCTAAAACTCCAGCGAGAATCATGAGAAGGCTTACCGCAATCGACCAACCGGTGAAGTGTCTTGCTTCCGCTGCTATCGTGGAAGTGGCCATGGGTTCCTCCACGGAAGAGATTTTGGGTATGCGACGAGACTACGCTAGTGGGCGAGGAGTGTCAATCAAGCAGGGACCGCATTTGGTTGGACGCCATTTCTTGAAGCTGGGAGACGGACCGCTAATGCATCGTGCCAGGGATGCGAAGCGTGATTGTGCGACGGGCGCACAGCAGGACATGCAATGCTCATTGAGCATCCTCATTGAGCATACGGAGGATAGCGAATAGAATGAGGCGGTCGAGGAGATCCTGATGACCAGCTCACCGGTTTTGCAGCAGAACGCAAAAAACAACCCGCAGAATCGCGGCGCAGGGCCGCGCGGCGTATCGGTTCTGATAGGCGTGTTGTGGATGGTAGGGGCCGCGGGGGTGTGGATTCTCTTGCTCGTCCTGTTGCATAACGTCATGGCTCGATTGCTTTAGGTAGAAGCGATTGCGTATAACTCGTCCAATCCTGATGGATGTTCATTCGCGTGGTCTAAATGCTAGCCTGGTTTTGTGCGTCGCCGCGTCGCTGCTTGCTATTGCGTGCGGCCAGTCCACCACACAATCCTCCACAACACAATCCTCTGCAAGCCAATCCTCCACAACCCAGGGGGCTCAGGCGATGCAGATTGAGACTTTGCAATCGCCGGCCGGCGCGAACAGCTCCGAGCCAGAGATTACGGCGCAGGGCGATCGCGTGATCTTAAGCTGGCTCGAAGTGAGCGGCGAACGTGCCACGTTGAAATTTGCCGAGCGGACGGCTGCGGGCTGGTCGAATGCGCAGACCGTTGCTTCGGGGACGCACTTTTTTGTGAATTCGTTCGATGTTCCTTCGGTGCGCGCGCTGGCGGATGGCACTTTGGCGGCCCACTGGGAGGAAAAGCTCGGCGCCGACGAGGATTCGGACGCGTCGAAGGTGATGCTTTCGTGGTCCAAGGATCAGGGCAAGACGTGGTCGCGTCCGGTGAGCCCGCATCACGACGGCACCAACACGGAGCACGGATTCGCGTCGCTGTTTCAGGCGCCGGGAGCCGGGCTCGGCCTGGTGTGGATCGATGGGCGCGCGACCAATCCTGAAACCGAATCCGGGGACATGAGCTTGCGCGCGTCGGTCTACGATGCGGCGGGAAAGCAACTGCGCGAAACGGTGGTGGCGCCGCGCGTGTGCGAATGCTGTTCGACTTCGGTGGGGGAAACATCCGAGGGCGTGATTGCGGCGTTTCGAAATCGGAGCGCCACGGAAGTGCGCGACATTTACGTGACGCGGTTTGCCGAGGGCCGCTGGAGCGCGCCGGCTATCGTTCATGCGGACGATTGGATGATCAATGCGTGCCCGATCAACGGTCCGTCGGTAAGCGCGCGCGGGCGCGAGGTGGCGGTCGCGTGGTTCATGGCGAAAGGCGATCAGGGACGCGCGTTTGTGGCGTTTTCGCATGACGCCGGCGGGACGTTTGGAGCGCCGGTGCGCGTCGATGACGCGAGCTCGTTTGGGCGGCTGGGCGTGCAAATGCTCGAGAACGGGAACGCCGCGGTGATCTGGATCGAGAAGGGGAGCCAAGGCTCGCAGTTTCGCGTGCGGATCATTAATTCCGCAGGGACTCGTTCGGCACCTGTGACTATTGCCAACACGGAAGGCAGCCGTTATCCGCGCATGATGGGTTTACGCGACGAGCTTCTGTTTTCGTGGGTGGATACCGATAAAGGATCATCGCAGTTGCGCACGGCGCGGACCCGCATTGCCCCGCAGAGCATTGCGCAGGCTGCTCCTGCTGGCGCCGGCGCGCACTGATGCTGCGCCGCTGAAGCGGCCAGAGGGCGGGCAGGGAAGTACATCGTCGGGCTAATCGCCAGGGCATAGCGTCAGGTCTTGTTCCGGAATCCGAGATCAAAATTCCGCTGGATCGAAAAGGAGCGAACATGCGCACACTTTTGTCGGCTCTGATCAGCACGGTCGTGCTCTTTGGTGTGTGGGGAATCGCACATGGTAGAGGCGCGCAGGCGGGAGGGGCTGCTGCGCAGGCGGCGACAGCACCCAAAGACAAGGCAGCTTACTTCGCGACTGCGGACATTCACGGGATATGGAAGGACCTGGAGGCAAAGCAGGTCATCAACAAGCGCGTGCTGGAAGGCGGCGCCTATAGCATTAACATCCGAATCGTGAAGGAGGGCGATGCTCCGCTGTTGCATGCGAGTTCGGCGGACGTCTGGGTGATGATGGAGGGAACCGCAACCGCCATAACCGGCGGGGAGTTGGTGGACGGCAAAAAGCGGCCGAACGTTGACGACGAAGCAGGGAGCGCGATTCGCGGCGGAGTGGAGCAAGCACTAAAGCCGGGGGACGTTCTTTATGTTCCGCCGGGTGTGCCGCACGGGTTCAAGGACGTGAAGGGATTCAGAGCTTATCTTATTAGATTTGATACGAAGTAGCGGGTTAGGTTTGACACGAAGTAGCGGGTTCGCTTCGATACGTAGCAAACGGCGCGGCAAGACGCGACGAACGCCAGTCTATGCGTGGTCGCTCAGGTAATCCATTGCGCGACGGCGGCTAAACGGCTGGGAAGGAAGGGCTTCGCTGTAGAGATAAGCAGGCGGGCAACGCGCCACGAGTACGTCGGCAGATCGAGACGCACGCCAACGGCGGGAGCGTAGGATACATAGCGTGACAGAGGCCCCCGGGTGCCAGCCCAGATCACCAGCTCTTCCAGACTTTGCGCGATGAGAGACTCAATAAGATAGGCCCGCAGCACGATAGAAAGCGAATCGTTACCGAAATTGGAGTCGTTATTACATTGAAAGCACAACACAGCTCCGCCGGGCCTGTACCATCCTCCTATAACGCTTAGCCATTCTCCGTCGCGATGCTTCAAGCCGATAGCAAGCGGCCGACCTGCAGCAGCCACCATCTTTAGACCGTTTTCGATTTCCAGGTGACGCCATGACGTAACAAATTTGGATTTAGGGGCCAGCTCGGCCGCCGCAGAGCGTAATTCGTCCACCGAAAGGCTATCGACGAAGCGGTGACCGGCCGCTTCGAAGCGGCGGCGATAGTAGCGGAAGTTGTGCCGCGTGGTGCTACCCAGACGGTTGAGAAACCGATCGTAGCTGTCGGCCAAGGGTAAATGTGCGTGATATTTCCAAAGTGGGGAAACGTCGTGTTCAATAAGGGAATACTGGACGTCGAGAGATCTGGAAATGACCAACTGCCCGATGGAGTTAAGGTCGCCGCTATCTCGCAGGAGCCTCAACCGAAGACCACGGATCCCGGGAGATGAAAGTAAAGTCTCGAGCGCAACGCGGAGTGCATCCTGCCGATGGCGTTCCGCAGCGAGCAGCATACCGTCCAGCGATCCGTCGGCATATACAACCCCCGTACGAATGCCAGAGATAGCCCGTTCTTTTGCATACAGGATTCCTGCCACGTCGCGCCCCCTGTAAACAACCACCACTCTTGGCGCCCATCCTTGGGAGACGGAGGCGAGGAAAAACTCCGGGTCCAACATTGGTTCGTAATGCCGGGCCAACTGGCTCGCAACTTCTTTCAATTCACGGATTTTGGCGGCGGATGATAATAGAACTCCCGAATATTCACCCGCGACGGAGTTTATGGTTTGTTCCGGAGGAGCCTCAGCTTGAGGCGTGAACATGTCCGCCGAAAACGCTCCCGGCGTCGCTGTTATCGGTTCGGGTCCGACGATTGCCGCGCGGGCAGTTCCCACTGAAATTCGAGTCACTGGATTGTAGATGTTTCACCCGGCCTGACGGGTTTGAGCTATACGGCAGGAGGTATCATGTCCCAAGCAAAACCCTTAGCGAATACGGTGTACCAAGTAGGAGGCAATCATGTTGTCTGTAAGCCCCACCGGGTATCTGAGGTAAAACCAGAATGCGTATTTCGAAGACGCCAGCACTTGGGAACGAACCTCTTTGCTGCGGAACAGCAGTAAGCTTGGAAAAGAGACATCGTGGGTTTGACGCGCTGTCGTTGGGACAGCAGTCAACATTTTACCGGACATTTTACCGGACCACGGCAAACCCAAATAACCTTTCCGCATTTCGCCGCAGTAATGATCCGCTTCGCCCGTCGCTTGCTCGGTAAATGCACCCTGCAGCGTTTATGTATCGTAAGGCGACCTAAAATATCGGGGGACGACCAAAATAGGTCGGGACACGAGCATTTGTGTCACGGTTTGTGACACCTCGCGTAGTTTCAAGTTGGTGCAGTTTGCCGTCCTCGACCGAGTCTCTCATCGCGCACGGTCCATGCGTGGTACTAATCGATTGAAAGGACGATAGTTCGGCGGATTGTGACCAATAGCGCACTCTTTCGCCTCTCCGATGGATGCCGAGATGCACACATAAGGCTGAGGTAAAGACCCCATGCGTAGACAAAAAGGTTTCTCGTTAATTGAGCTTTTGATCGTAGTGGCGATCATTCTGATTATCGCCGCCATCGCTATCCCGAACCTGTTGCGGGCGAAGATCGCCGCCAACCAGTCTTCTGCAGTGGGTTCGCTGCGTACGTTGAACACCGCGTGCATCGCGTTCTCGACCAGTTACGGCATATACCCAACGGCGCTCACCAATTTGGGGCCGATCGGGTCTGGCGGCACGGCGAGTTCCAGCTCAGCAGACTTGATTGACTCTGTGCTCGCGGGTGGTACCAAGAGCGGCTACGTGTTTACGTTCACGGCCGGTGCGAGCAACCAGTCTTATTCGGTAACGGCTACGCCCATCACCGCGGCCACCACTGGACAGAACATGTACTACACCGATCAGTCCGGTGTGATCCGTGTGGATACTTCGGGTACGGGTGCGGGCGCAAGCAGCACTCCCATTGGGTAACTTCCTCCGAGACACCTGATGGCAAAAAGGGAGGACTTTGTCCTCCCTTTTTGGCTTTTTTGGCGAAGTTCCGCTGCTCGCATTTGTCAGGGGCGGCTGGCGTTGTCACGACTTTTCTTGCGGGCTCTCCATTCTTCAGCGGTAATCTCCCATATCTCCGTGGGGAACCGCCCCGAAACGTAGTCGTGTTCTTCTATGGCGACCATGCGCATGCCCGTTTTCTCCGAGATGCGACGTGAGGCGATGTTGGGAATAGCTTTGGGAGCGCGCAGTACCGGAAATTTGAGCACGTCGAACCAGTAGTCGGTGACTGCTTCGCAAGCTTCCGTCATCAAGCCGCGACCCTGCCAGGGCAGGCCGAGCCAGAAACCGCGATTATTGTTGCTGTCTTTGCTTCTCAGGGTGATGCATCCGATCATGGAACCGGGAGAACTTTTCAGCCGCAAGGTCCAGTGCCATTCCTCGCCGCGGGCCATCGCGGGAAGAGCAAATTCGCGGCACCAGGTGTAGGCGCCGTCTGGCGGATAGGGCCAGGGAACGATCTTTTGCAAAAAACGGACGATCTCCCAGTGGGGGAAGAGCGCCTGAGCCTGGGGCGCGTCGCTCAATTCCAAAGGACGCAGCACAAGGCGGCTGGTTTGGAATATAGGTATCAAGTCCCATCCACAATTACGGTTAGCAAATTATAAATTACTGGCGGACTCAGCAGGTTCGCTTTGCTCCGGGCCTCGGCGATCTCCTCTATTCATCTCACGTGAAGTGCTTGACTGTCCGCCACGCAAAAATATTTGGCGCCACTAAGCGGCTCGGGTTATAAGTGTGCCGGTTTAGCCTCGGCTAGTCGAAGCGAAGTTCCCAGGTTGAAGGGATGTTCAGCATGAAACCTTTTGCAATCCTTCTCGCGATCATTCTCGCAGTGTTGGCCGGCATCACCGCGATACCGACAATGGGTCAGAAGGGCGAGGTTGGGAAAATCGTCCGGACGGACCCGGCGATCGATAAGCTGATCTCGCCAGATACCAAGATCGAAAAAGTTCATGGCGGATTTGGCTTTACGGAAGGCCCGGTATGGGTGAAAAGCGGATCGTATTTGCTATTCAGCGACCTGCCGAACAACGCGATCATGAAGTGGACCCCGGATGGCAGCGTTTCCGTTTTTCGAAAAGGCATTTTCCCGGGGAACTATCCCGAAGGAGTGCAGATCGGGAGTAACGGGCTGACGCTGGATAAGCAGGGGCGCTTGATTGCCGCCGAACACGGCAATCGGCGCGTGAGCCGCATCGAGAAAGACGGCACCATCACCGTACTCGCCGAGCGCTACGAGGGCAAGCGATTGAACAGCCCGAATGATCTGGTCTCCAAAAGCAATGGCGACGTTTACTTTACCGATCCGCCGGGGCTTTATCGAACTTATCCGCAGGTGCCCGACGCGCCCAAGAGGGAGTTGGATTTTGCCGGCGTCTTTCGGGTGACTGCGCCGGGAAAAGTGGAACTGGCCGTGAAAGACGTTCCTTACCCCAACGGACTTGCGTTTTCGCCCGATGAAAAGAAGCTCTATGTTGCCAGTTCGCGGCCGGAAAAATTCTGGATGGTTTATGACGTCGAAGCGAATAGCAGCTTGACCCATGGGAGAAAGTTCTTCGATGCGACGAATATTCCGGGCGAGGGCGTTCCGGACGGAATGAAGGTCGACCGGGCTGGGAATATCTATGCGACCGGGCCCGCAGGGATTATGATCTTTACGCCGGACGCGAAGGTTCTGGGCACAATCGAGTTGCCGGAGATACCCGCGAACTTGAACTGGGGCGACGCGGACGGCAAAACTCTGTATATAACGGCGCGAACGAGCCTATATCGCCTGCGCACGAATATTGCAGGAGTGCGGCCTTAATTTTGTTTTCAAGATTTTTCAAGGTAACCCATGTCTACATCCGAAGCGACGACGAAAAGCATCAAAGTGCACGTGAAATCTCAGTACGACCCGAGCCGCTCCAATCCAAATCAGAACCAATGGTTCTTTCTGTACACGGTGCGCATCACCAATGAAGGATCGGAGACGGTGCAGCTCATGAGCCGCCATTGGGTGATCACGGACGCGATGGGGAAAGTGCAGGAGGTGCGCGGTCCGGGCGTTGTCGGGAATCAGCCGGTACTCGCTCCGGGCGAGAGTTTTGAGTACACCTCAGGCTGCCCGCTGACGGTGCCCTTCGGCTCGATGCAGGGAACCTACCAGATGGTCAACGATCGCGAGGAGAAATTTGATATCGAGATCGCGCCCTTTGTCCTGATGGAACCACAGACTGCCGTAAATTAGCGTCGCAAGGGCGCGGTGGCGACAGGCTTCTATTTTTTGCGGTGAGGGACGGGAAGGTGGCCGCCAAACTCGCCTACGTGAAGGGGTGAACGAGGATTGAGGCGATTCGGCGCTTACTTCGAGACGGTGGCGGTAAGAATTCCCTCGCGCGTGGATAGATAAAGAGTGGAGTCGTCATCGAACTTCAGACGAAAAGATTCGCCGGTGCCGTCGAGCGCCTTTTCGACGAGCTTACTGAGTTCCCCGGGACGAACCACGCGTTCGACATAGATCTGCGACGAAGCCTTGGCTGCGTCGGCAATGGCCTCTGCTTCGGTCTCTTCCTCAACGGAGCTCATGATCGCTTCTTTGTAGCCTTCGGCTTTTGACTTAGGCATCGCTGTGGCCTCGTGATTACCGTCATTCTCCGCTACGGCTGCGTCTTCGCTGAACACCTTTCATATGTATGGAGACTTTAATGCTTCAGAAGGCTGCCAACAATCCCGCTGAAGGAATCCTGCCACGCGTGCACGATCATTCCCGGGCGGACAGTGCCGCGCCAGTATGCCAGAATTCCAAACATCAGCCCGTAGATTCCGATCAGGATAGTCATCCGCCAGCCTTGATATGCGTGAGCCGCGCCGAACGCCGCGGCGGCAAGGACGATGCCGACAGGGGCACTCCTGGTAAATGCGATGAATTGGCGCTGCAGGTAACCGCGGAAGGTTGTCTCCTCGCAAATACCAGCACTGACGGAAAGGGCTACCCACAGCGCGAATTCGAGCGCGCCATGCGGGAGCATGAACTGCACGGTGCTGGACGAAGCGTCGATGTGCAAGAGCCGCGCGAAGAGCACCAGGATTCCACCCGACAGTACCCAGAACGCGGCGGCGATTCCAATATCGCGCAGTAGCTGGCGGCTGGAGCTCCAACGATTGCCCACAACGAGCGAGATCGGTTCACGCCTGCGCCGGACTCCCGCAAGCACATAAGCGAACAAGAGCCATTCAGACACAAGTGTGAGCAGATACATGGGAACGCGGTGGGGATTCGCGGTCACCCTCACTCGACCCGCGGCGAACCACGATAGGAAAGCCCACCCCGCCAATATCAAAAGCAGGGAAATCGTGTGGATCGGACCGGCCACGTAGCGCGCTGAGGTGGATGGGGTGGCGACGGAAGTCTCCATGAGGATGGTCGTGGTTATCCTGAGGGCTCTACGCCAACGCTGGGCGCTTTTTGCCGAAGCCGGTGGCCTGTTCGAAGGCATGGGCCATTTGCAGGACGGTGAAGTCTGCTTTATCTCGGCCGACGATCTGCACTCCGACGGGAAGACCTTCAGGCGTGAAGCCGCCGGGGACTGAGGCCGCCGGATTGCCGGTGGCGGAGATATACCAACAGGATTTCATCCAGTCGATGTAGTTGGTGAACTTTACGCCGGCAATTTCGGTGGGATAGGGTGTGTTCACGTCGAATGGCGGCAACTGCGTAGTGGGAAGAACGAAATATTCATATTTTTCGAGGAATGCCTGAAAGCGCCGCCACATCCGGCCATGCGCGGTTTCGGCGCGCGCGAGATCGGTGCCCGTCAGGCGCAAGCCCTCCTCGATTTCGCCCTTCAGCGTGTCTTTGAAGGCGTCGGGATGATCCTTGAGTTGCGCGCCATAGGCGTTCGCGGAATTCCAGGCGCGGAGCACACGAAATGAGGTCTCCGCATCGGCGAAGTCGGGCTCCGCTTGCTCAACGATGCAGCCCAGCGACTCGAATGTCTTGCGATGGCTATCCACAACGGTGCGCACGCGAGCGTCAAAGGGGACGCCTCCCAGGTCTTTGAACCAGGCTATGCGCACGCCTTTGAAACTGCGGTCGAGAGGACGCGCGAAATGTTCGCCGGGTTCGGCGATGGAGAGCGGGGCGCGCGAGTCGGGGCCCGCGATTGTGCTCAGCACGAAGGCCAGGTCGGCTACGGAGCGGCCCAGGCATCCGGAGGTGCTGAGCGTTAACCAAGCGAACGCTGCTTTCGGGTTCGGCACGCGGCCGATTGATGGACGAAAGCCGACGACATTGCAGAATGCGGCGGGATTGCGCAACGAGCCGGTATCGGAACCACTGACGACAGGCGCGAAACCGCAGGCCAGGCTGACGGCGGCGCCTCCCGAAGATCCGCCGCACGTTTTGGTCAGGTCGTAGGGATTGTGAGTCGCGCCGAAAACTTTGTTGAACGTCTGCGATCCGGCGCCGAATTCCGGCGTATTGGTTTTGCCAATGATGATCGCGCCGGCGCGCCGCATTCGATCGACGACGATATTGTCCTCGGTGGGAACGTAGTCTTTGAAGAGCAGAGACCCGAATGTGGTGCGGATTCCGCGCGTTTCCAGTAGGTCCTTGTGCGCGACGGGCAAGCCATGCAGCGGTCCCAAAGTTTCTTTGTGCGCCTGCATCTCGTCGGCTTTAGCCGCAGCTTCGGCGGCCATTTCCGGAACCAGGGTGACGATAGCATTCACTTTCGGATTTACGAGCTCGATCCGCTTCATATGCGCGGCGAGTGCTTCGCGAGCCGAGAGCTTCCCGGCGCGGATCAGGCGAGCCATTTCCAGCGCGCTCATATAACAAATCGAGTCAGCGGAAGCCTGGGCATTCACACTGCCGTCGAGGAGAAGAGCGCCGGCCATTGCGAGCAGGACTTCGCGGCGGGTGGGATCGTTTTCAGCCATGGGTGTTTTTTCGAATCAAATCACGTCAATGATCAGATCAGGTCAACGATCACATCGCGTAAACGAAGGAGTAGCCCCGTTCCTGCGCGCGATTCACGGCGACGATTCCAGCCGGAACGATACGCGCGTTCGGGACGAGGTTCGCCGCGAGTTCCTTGAGAATGCCGTCAGCATCGCGTCCGGTATCACGCGCGATCATGCCGGCAATTCGACGGCTGGACATCTGGCAGACAGCGAAGTGCACGCCCTTTTTGGTGAGCTCATCAAGGCGGTCTTTGTACAAGTTGGCGGAGGGCAGCTCTTTCGTCTTGGGATCGACGAAGCCGGACTGCTCGGAAAACTGCTTGGCGTACTTTGCCCACATGGCGTCGGACTAACCAAACACTGTGGACTTGTGGCGCACAACCATCACGACGGCCAAGTCGTGGTCTTCCAGTCCGTAGGTCTCGTGATTCGCGGTGAAATAATTCGCCGCGAATTGGAAACCTATAGACAGACCATCGGGTGTGGTCGTGTCAAAAACGAAACGATGCTGGCCGGGAATCTGATCGAACCAGTCATCCTGGCTGTGGCGGGCGGGTTTCCATGGCGCGTCCGCGGACACCTCCGCCATTGCGGTGGAAGCAGCGGCAGACGCACCCAGGACGCCGGCTCCGAGGCCCAGGCGCGCAAGAAACGACCTGCGAGCGATTAACGATTGCAGCAAACCTCGACTCATGCTGACCTCCTCTTTCTTGCTCAGGAGCAGCATCCTAGCAGAAATCGATCCTGATTTGCTTTCTGCGCACTTTGTGTTGAAGCGCTTTTCGGTAAATCTGAGATCGGCCAAAAAAAAACGGCTGGCGAAGGCGCCAGCCGTTGGTGCGAAGGGTGAGTCCGGAAGCGCGATCAGCGATGTCCGCCGCCGCGCGAACCGCCGCCGTGGAAGCTACCACCACGGGATCCGCCTCCGCCGCCACTGTGGAACTGACTCCCGCCGTGGAAGCCGCCGCCACCGTGGACCTGATTCTCGCCACGGAATCCACCGCCATGGAAATCACCATTGCCGCGGAATCCGTTGCCGCCGCGGAATCCTCCGCTATGGAAGTCACGCCCACCATGAAGATCGCGGTCGCCGTGGAAATCGCGGAACCCGTCACGATCGCGGAATCCGCGGTCATAGTCGCGGCCGAAATAACGATAGCCGGGCCCGTAGCCGCGGTAGAAACCGTGGAACCACGGACCCACTCCGATAAAAACGCCGCCATCGAAGTATTCGGGACCGTAATAGCCGTAAGGCGCGCAAGCGTATGGGTAATATCCGTAGTAGCCGTAAGCGCAGTTGGGAGGCGGACCGAAGTAAGCTGGAGGAGGAACATAGCCCGGACCAACTCCAATGCCTACGCCAAATCTCACTTGGGCATTGGCGGCAGTGCCCGCGAGAATTACGAAAAGCCCGAGTAAACCGAAATATTTAAGATATCTCATCGCCAGACCTCCTACATACACACCCAATTAGAGGCAATAGGCGTGCCAAAGGCAGGCGAGGGAGTCGAGGTCTAGGTACGTGAAGAATCAATTATCTACAAGCGTTGGCTGGCAGACCTGCCGGCCAGACGAGGCTCGGCATAGCCGAAATCCACCGCCCGTGCTGCTTTTCAACCGATATATGCGGGTGAATGACTTATGCAGTCGGCGTCGAGCGATCGGCCATAGGCGTGACTGCTGAGGGAGAAGCCGTGCTAGAATGCGCGCCAACGGGCTCCAGAAGTATTCCGGAGGCAAAACATGAAGAAGCACACTGGCATCGCGTGGAACACTAGATTTGCGTTCATCGGCGGAATCCTTTGCATTGGGCTGGTCGCCGGCGGGCTGAGCTTATTTTTAGGAGCGTCGCCGGCGCAGGCGCAAAAGCCGCAAGGCATGTCGCCGGGGCAAGTGGGCGGCGAGGATGAGACCGGTCCTTACGAGGTGGCGATGGGCTGGCCGCAGCCGCTGGGCCATGCCGGATACACATGGGGATCGCAGGGCGGCGTTTTTGCCGAGAGTCCCAATCGCATTTACATCGCGAACCGCGGCGAGCTTCCTATTCCCGAAAAAGCGCCGGAAGGCTACACGGGAGGCTATGGCGCCTTCGGACAGCCGGCCACGAATGGCCATCCGCGGATGCAGCACTGCATTCTGGTGGTCGATGGCAACGGCAAACTGCTGGAGGACTGGACGCAGTGGGACCATCTTTTTGAAGGCGGCCGCGGCCCGCACCACGTGAAGATCAATCCCTATGACCCGGAAAAGCACGTCTGGGTAGTGGATGACATGGTGCAGCAGGTGTTCGAATTCACGCATGACGGCAAGCAGCTGGTGATGACGCTGGGCGAGCGGCTGGTGAAGGGCGAGGACGACAAGCACTTCGGACGGCCGACGGACATCGCGTGGCTACCGGACGGCACGTTTTTTGTCAGCGACGGCTATATCAACACGCGCGTGGTGAAGTTCGACAAGAACGGCAAATTCCTGATGACCTGGGGCACGAAAGGGAAGGGCCCGGGGCAATTCGACCTGCCGCATTCGATCGACATCGACGCGCAGCGGCACGTTTACGTGGCGGATCGATCCAACAGCCGCATCCAGATCTTCGACGAAAACGGGAAATATCTGAGCGAGTGGGACAATATTCGGCAGCCGTACCACATTATGGTCACCACCGGCGGAGGAAACGACAATACGCAATATCTCTGGGTGGCCGACGGCGTTTCCAACAAGTTCCTTAAATACGATTTGAAGGGGCACCTGCTGTATTCGTGGGGGACGTACGGATCGTTCCCGGGCGCGTTCTGGGGCGTGCACCAATTTTCAATTGATCCGGCGGGGAATTTGTATGCGGCGGAGACGTTTGGCGGGCGGACACAGAAGTTTGTGCCGAAGGCGGGAGCCGACCAGGCCATGTTGATTGGGCAGCCGGTGAAGATTACGCAGATTTCGTCGCGGTAAGGGCGAGGCGAAAGTCTGCCGCGCTGAAGGCCGCGGCGCTACGTTCAAACCTGCTCACAACAGAGACGCGGAGGCTCAGGGGTTGGCTTGCGCGTCGGAGGGGCTGGCGGGGGCGGAGGAGGAGTCGGCGGGAGCGGCCTGAGAGTTCTGCAACCGCTGCTGGAGTTGATCGCGGCGTTCGCGGACCCGCTCGGCGGAGGGGCCGTTCGGCGCCAGCTTGAGATAAGCGTTCAGGTCATCGAGCAAGGCCGGAGCATTGCGCAAGGCGATATGAATGTCGGCCAGCAGCAAACGAAGCGTGGGATTTTCCGGCTGGAGTTTAGCCGCAGCCTGCGCGTATTGTTCGGCCTCATCGGCGCGCTCGAGACCAAGAAGCGCCTGAGCCAATTCCGATTGCGCGTGCCAGGAATTAGGATCGTCCGACACTGCTTTACGCGCCAGTGGTTCCGCATCCTCATAGCGGTGCGCGCCCGAATAAAGCGCCGCCAAAATGAAGAGCGGATCGGCGTACTTGCCTTGACTCATCTCGATTGATTTACGCAAAGCCTTTTCGGATTCGGCGGAGTTCTTCATATTCATGTAGGCCAAACCCATCTGCGCATAGGCTTCGTAAAAATCAGGATAGGCCGCGAGGGCACGCTGGAATTGCTTGATGCTTCCGGGATAATCCCCTTTCTGATACAGAAGGCTCACGCCCTTGGTCATGGCGTCGCGAGCCTTCTCCGGTATGGAAAGCTGTCGCACCGAAACCGTGGGACCGCCCGAACCGGCGCCGCTGATTAATTTCCTCAGCAAGACATTCATACCGAAGACGGGACCTTGCACCTCGACCGATTCGCGTGCGTCCTGGTAGGCGGAGTGTTCAAAAGTCAGCTGATAATTGCCATTGCGAACGTTGGTGAATTCGAAGCTTCCATTGGTGCTGGTGAACTCAGAACCCAGCATCCCCCCGGAAAGAGCTTGCAAATCCACGCGCACGCCGGCTATTCGCGAATGCGTTTCCGCGTCCGAGACCGTGCCACTAATGGTGAAGGAATGTCCGCGAGACGGACTTAGGCCCTCGTCATCGTCGGGAAACGGTACGGTCCCCGGACGGCGCTGGGCCGCCAGAGGCGGGCAGAACAGAAAGCCTGCGAGCAAGAGCAGAGGCGCGAGTATGAAAAGCGGACCTGAAACTCGGCGCATAGTTAATGGCGAGTCTACTCTCGGCCGAAGCGCGGAGCAATCGGAGAGTGCGCAAGCATACAAGCATAAGTATCCGCAGGTATAAGTTACTCTAGTTCTCAGTCATCGCTTGTACCCACATCTACGACGCGGACCCGATTGTGAAAGTGGGATAGAGGAACCACCTTAAGGTCTCACACTCGAGGTTTCGACCCATGGATACATGCGATGTAGTAATTCTGGGAGCCGGCCCTTATGGGCTTTCGGTGGCGGCTCATCTTCGTCAGTCGAAGCTTTTGGATTTAAGGGTGCTGGGCGGGCCGATGTCTTTCTGGGAAAGGCACATGCCTGCAGGCATGCTTTTGCGATCCCCACGTGTAGCTACCCACCTTTCCGATCCGCAGCGCCGGCTCACTCTAGACGAGTTCGAAAAGGCAAATGGAAAGCGATTTGCCGTCAAAGTGCCTTCCACGGTGATCGAGGATTATATCGGCCGAGAGATGGCCAAGAGAGTTCCGCTGCAGGATTTCATAAGATATGGCCACTGGTTTCTGCGACAGGCAGATTTGTCTGTTGATTCTCGCGTTGTCTCATACATAGAGCTAGCCTGGGGAGGATTTCGGCTGGTCTTTGAAGACGGCAAGTCTCTGGAAGCAACGAGAGTTGTTGTTGCTGCAGGCATCGCGTCTTTTGCTCATATACCAAAGCCATTCGCGGATCTGCCTCGCACCTTGGTATCACACACTTCGTGCCACAGCGACCTCGGCAAGTTTCGCAATAAAGAAATCCTGGTGATCGGCGGCGGACAAAGCGCTCTTGAATCAGCCGTCCTGCTCGATGAGGCCGGGGCTCATGTTGAGGTTCTGGTGCGCGAACCCGTGATGCACTGGTTAGGTATGAAACATCGTTGGATGCACGGGGAAATGGCCGCCTGGATGTTCTATGGGCCCGCTGACGTGGGGCCGCCAGGTATCAGCCTGCTGGCGCAGAGACCGAATCTATATCGGCGGTTGCCGCGTGCCGTTCAAGATCAGTGGGGAGTCCGCGCGATTTGTCCCGCAGTCTCGTGCTGGGTAAAGGCGCGCACGGGGAATCTACGCATCGATACGGGATGCTTTGTCGTGTGGGCTCGTTCAGAAGGGGAGCGAGTGCGCGTGCAATTGAACGATGGATCCGAGCGTGTGTTCGATCATGTGCTCCTTGGAACCGGATACCGAGTCGAGATCGAACGTTATCCGTTTCTGTCGCCGCAAGTTCTGAAAAGGATCGAGCGCGTTAAGGGATTCCCGGTACTCGACCAAGGGTTTGAGACCTCCTTGCCGGGGATGCATTTTGTAGGGGCTCCTGCGGCACGGAGCTTCGGGCCGCTTATGCGCTTTGTCTCAGGGGCCGAATTTGCCGCTCCAGCGGTGGCGCATCGAATTCTGCGTGCGGAGGTGCGACATAGGAAGGGACGTAATTCAAAGGTGAGTTGGAATACCCGCTATAAAGAGCAATACGCGGATCCGCTGCTGTCACACCGTGGTAACAAATCAGCCGAGGAGCCAGGAACAGCGCAAGGATAGACGAGCGCTGCTCAATGGGAGGTGCGAGGTGTTGCTGGGAATCACGCCGCTGTGATATTTTGCTAAATCACACAGAAGCAGGCGCTTCGGAGCCCGAGACTGCAGAGGCACACACAACTTGCCGGCTGAACTGCTGAAAGTTTCAGCGGGAACCCCAGAGAGCACCGCCATTCTTTATGCCGCCGATTTCATCAAGCGCGGCCAGGTGATCGCTGTACCCACAGACACGTTCTATGGCCTGGCGGCCGATCCTTTTAATTTGTCGGCCGTTGAAGAGATCTACCGCGTGAAGGGGCGGCCGGAAAACCGCGCGCTGCCGATCCTGGTGGATTCGATCGAGCAGGCAGCCATTTTGACTCGCGATCTGCCACTCAATTTTCTGAAGCTGGCGAAAAAGTTCTGGCCGGGCGCGCTGACCATTGTGGTCCAGGGGTCGAACCGGCTGCCGATGAAGGTGACGGCGAATAAAGGCCGGGTGGCCCTGCGCTGGCCGAATTCGCGGGTGGCATGCGCGATCATCGGGCAACTCGGGTCGCCGATCACGGGCACCAGCGCCAACATCTCCGGATTTCCCTCCTGCTCGAATGCGCAAGAACTCGTGAAACAACTTGGGGAGCGCTTGCCCCTGATCCTGGACAGCGGAGAAACAGGGGCGATAGTTTCTTCGACGATCGTGGATCTGGAAGACGACGATTGGAAAATTGTCCGCGAAGGGCAAGTACCCGAAGAAGAGATCGCGAAGGCGCTCGCGGACTTCAATTCTTAGGGCGCGCGAGGCACTAGCCCATGGCGGTCGCGGGTTTCGGTTCAAGAGGGGAACGCAATCGGCTGGCGCAGCACTATGCGGCGCTTTCGGATGGCGAATTGCTGCAACTCGCCGGCGAGACTGAATCGCTCACCGAAGAGGCTCGCACCGCGCTTGCCTTGGAGATGGGCCGGCGCAACATTCCCTCCGAAAAAAAAGGTGAAGCGGACGATTCAGCTTCTGGCGGTCGCGCTGAGTTACGCGACCTGTTGACGATTCGCCAATTCCGGGATTTACCGGAGGCGCTGCTGGCGAAAAGCGTGCTCGAGTCGGCAGGAATCGAGTGCTTCCTGGGCGACTATAACCTGATCCGCATGGACTGGCTGTGGTCGAACCTGCTGGGCGGCATCAAGCTGCGCGTGCGGCAGGAAGATGCGCTGGTGGCGTCGCGATTACTCGAAGGCGTGAATCCAGCAAGCGAAAATTCCGAAAAGTAGAAGAGACCGAAAGAATCACCCTTAAGCAAAACCCTACGCCGAGTTCAGGTTACCTGTTAACCGTCCCGAGTTCTCCAGCGTTATAGCAGTGCAAGAACCAAAAGAGGGAATTGGAACGAAGGCCAACTGGAGGAACTATGGTGGGCGCGATGATTTTGGCGAAAGCGATGCCGCTGTGGCAGGCAGTAACGCCGGACCTGCAGGAAGCCGTTCAAGAAGAAGTGCAGCAGGAACTCAGGCGGGGGCGATTTCGCTTCGGTGGAGGCAGCGGAACGGGAGTAGAAGTGTTGGTTCCCATCGCCTTTTTCGCCATGATCGTGCTCATTATTTTTGTAATCGCTCGGCGCAGGCAGGCCGAGCTTCGGGCGCGGGCGGAATTTCAGAAGCAGATTCTGGACAAATTCGGCTCCGGAAAAGAATTCGCCGAGTTTCTTGGGACGGAGGGAAGCCAGCGTTTTCTGGAAAGCTTGTCGGCGCATTCTTTCGGATCGCGCGAACGAATTCTGCGCGGCATGCGCGGCGGCATAACGCTGGCCGTGCTGGGGGTGGGCTTTCTGCTGCTGACTCCGATGAGACACGGATTCGTTGTGCCCGGCGTCCTCTTTCTGGCGCTGGGAGCAGGGCTGTTGATATCGGCCGCAGCGTCGTATCATTTTTCGAAGAAGTGGAACGGCGGCGGCCCGGTAGCGCCCGGCGCTCCGCTATCGCATAGCTAGGGCCGGTGTAAGGAAGCGTGATGCGGCTGAGCGCAAGCCTGGATTTTGCAGCGGCCGGAGAGGGTTCGGCCGCGCAGGATTTGACTGCGGCGGAATCGGCGACGGTGCCGGCTCGGCGCATGGACGAGGCTGCGTTTCAGGCTTTCTATGCAAAGACCGCGCCGGGGCTGCGGGGTTATCTCCGGCGCGCTTCGGGAAACGAAGCGCTCGCGGACGATATTCTGCAGGAATGCTACCTGCGTTTTCTTCGCGCCGATCTTTTTCAGTTCAGAGACGTTCGGTTCAGAGATGGCCAGTTTCGAGACGCGCAGTCCAATGACGCTGCCCGATCAGATGCGCCGCTGAAGGCGTATCTGTACAAAATCGCATCGTCGCTGCTGGTCGACCACTGGCGCCGTGTGAAGCGGGAACGGCGCTGGAGTCTGTGGAATTTCCTGGGCGGCGAGCCGGCGACAAATCCGAAGAGCGAAAGCGATGCCATGCGTTTTTTCCGCCGGCTCAAGCCGCAGGAGCAATTGCTCCTGTGGCTTGCTTATGTTGAGGGCTTCGAGCACCGCGAGATCGCCGCGGCGCTGCGGCTTAAAGAGAAAAGCGTGCGCGTGGTGCTCTTTCGCGCGCGCAAGAAATTGGCGCGCACGCTGGAGGAAGCTGGACTCGGACGGAAGGAGGCAGGATGAGCCACAGGAGCTGTTCCGAAGAGAGCGCGGTCGCGCGCGCTATTCGCAGCGGCGAATGGAACGAAGACCTCGAGGCGCACGTGCGCGGGTGCGGGACCTGCCGCAGCGTGCGGCAGGCCGCGCAGTGGATGCAGGCGCTGGCGCCCGAGTCGCAATTGGGGGCGCGCGAGCACACCAATTTGCCGGATCCGCAGATTCTTTGGCTGCGCGCTCAGATTTCCCAGAGGCAGCAGGCGGCCGAACGCGCGCACCAGATTTTGCAGTGGCTGGAAGTTGTGTGCGCGATGGTCATTTGCGCCGGCCTGGGCATTTGGCTGGTGCGGGACTGGAGCGAAGCAGGCGGCGCTATAGGGGATGGGATGAACTGGGTGCTGTTCGAGTCGTGGCCGGCGCTGTGGAACGGTATTTATACATACGGGCTTTATGCATACGGGCCGGTGAACGCTCCGATTCTGTTTTCGTCCGCGCTGGCGGCGATTGCGCTGGTGGCGGTTGCAATCGCTTATCCGCTGCTGGCGCGCGAATAGGCGTTCTTCATTCTCGATCGCCACTGGCGGTACGAATCTCAGACCGCTTGGTGGCGCCACCAATATGACAAATTGTTTTGCACAGCCAGGCGGATAGGGGACAGGTGTAAGATCGAGACGGCATTTTAGGTAAAAGAGTTTTAAGTCAAAGCGCAGATTCCAAGTATCCTCCCGACTTTCCAGCAAGATTAAGGAGACATTCGATGGCGACAATCACCGTGAAAGACGGCACGCAGATTTATTTCAAGGATTGGGGTAAGGGACAGCCGATCGTTTTCAGTCATGGCTGGCCGCTAAGCGCCGACGATTGGGACGGGCAGATGTTGTTCTTCGGCCAACGTGGATATCGAGTGATCGCACACGACCGCCGCGGGCACGGCCGCTCCAGCCAAACCTGGGATGGGAATGAGATGGACACCTATGCGGATGATCTGGCCACGCTATTCGAAGCGCTCGATCTGAAGGACGCGATCATGGTCGGGCACTCGACCGGCGGCGGCGAAGTTGCGCGTTACCTGGGCCGCCACGGCTCCAAGCGAGTTGCCAAGGCGGCGCTCATCAGTGCGGTGCCGCCGCTGATGCTGAAGACGGAAAAGAATCCGACTGGTCAGCCGCTCGCGGCGTTCGACGAACTCCGTGCGGCACTCGCGGCTAACCGGCCGCAGTTCTACCGGGACATTACTCTCCCGTTCTATGGCTACAACCGCCCGGGTGCAAAAATCTCCGAAGGCATCCGCGAGCACTGGTGGTTGCAGGGCATGCTGGGAGGCGTCAAGGCCCATTACGACTGCATCAAGGCGTTCTCGGAGACCGACTTCACCGAAGACCTGAAGAAGATCGACATTCCCGTGCTGGTGATGCATGGCGACGACGACCAGATTGTGCCGATCGTCGCGGCAGGTCCGTTGTCCGCCAAAATACTGAAGAAAGCTACGCTCAAGGTATATCCGGGGTTTCCGCATGGGATGCCCACGACCAATGCGGACCGGATCAATGCCGACCTGCTCGCGTTTTTGCAACAGACTCACACGGCGTCGGCGTAGGCGCGAGGCTAACGTATAGGAGTGCGGCGTGGCGCTCCGTCGCATCGAGAACTGCTGGCGCGAGAGCAAGAGAGATTCTTCGACTTCGTGGCCGCGCCTTTTTGCGTGGCGCTTCACCACCCCCATGCGCTCAGATGCGACGCGCATCGGGGACCCCGGTTTCGCGCCCGGGCGCGCGGCCACTTCGCTCAGAATGACACCAGACTTTTGTTGCAGCGGGCTCGAGCGCGCCCGACGCTGACCTCGGAATGACGACATTCGGCGATGCGACGGCTTCCTGTTACGTCTTCGGTGCGGGTGACGGAGGCGCGAAGGGGCCGCAGCGGCGTTGCATTCCGGCGCGGAATTTCTCTCGCTCCTCGGGCGTCATTTGCGCCCATCGCTCCATCATGCGTCCGCGCCAGTGTCCTCCGCCCCAGCGGCCGCGGAATCCGCCCAGGAGCAGCCTGCTGAGCACCAGCAGGCCGAGCGCTTGCCCGAAGCTGATCAGGTGCAGCCCGAAAAGCGGCGGCATCAGCCAATTCCACAGGTGCATGGCCACGAAGCTCAGCGCCAGCACCGCCACAATCGCAAACAAAATAAATCTCGCTGCTCGTAAAAATCGATGTCGTCTCATTTTCGACCTCACCCTCCCAGAAATTCGTCGTGAATGGCTTGCAGCCGGCGGCGCAGGTGGAGCACGGCATGGTGCTTGCGCAGCACCATGGCGTTTACGCTGACGCCCGCTTTGGCTGCTAGTTCCTTGAAACTGCGCCCCTCGAATTCGTGCCCGACGAAGGCGGCGCGCTGCTCCGGCGGCAATTCGTCGATTGCTGCTTCGATTTCGTCCAGCAGCACGCTGCGCGCGTAGGCCGCTTCCGGGCCGGCGTCAGGCGACGGCAGGAGTTCTTCGAACTGCAGCGGCAAGGCGTCTTGTGAACGGGCCGAAGAGCCGCCGACGGCTTCGGGCAGAGGTTCGGGCTTCTTCTTGCGGAAGAAGTCCGTAATGCGGTTGCGCGCGACGCGAAAAAGCCATGCGCCGGCCTCTTCTACCGGCTCGAAGAGCCGATAGGCAGCGACGAGTTCGTAGAAGACATCCTGCAGGATGTCTTCGGCTTCGCCCCGGTCCGGCACGCGGCGGCGAATGAAATTCGCGAGGCGAGCGCGATAGCGCGCGGAGGCTTCGAGGATGCGGCGATCGTCCTCGCGGGCGTCGCGGCGCTCCGCTGCGGCGGCGACCGCGCGGCGGACCCTCTCGCGGGCAATCGGGGCCCGCGTTGAGGAGCCAAGTGCGGCAAACGCCATGGAACCTGCTTTCACTACAGATATAGACGAATGAGAGATGCAAATATTTCTGTCATCCAGTTAGATAGTTCGATCACACCCGGAGTAACGCCCTCACCAGTGGTAAAGTGGAAACGCGGCTTGCCGGCCATCTCGAAACTGTGGCAACCAACCCGTATGATTTCGTCGACTTTGGTGGCAGCTCGCGAAGGTGAGGCACGTGAGGTATGACTAGGTCTGTGAGAAGTGTCGCCATGGTTTTGTGTGCCGTCATGGTTTGGATTGGGCAGGGCGGTGCAGCGGCGGCGCAGAGAGGTGTGCCAGTCGCGCCCTCCGATACGGCGCAACGGGCCGCGGCCGCGAAGGACACGACGGCTGGAGGTGACGTTTTGCAGCGGCGGGTGGCGCATCTGCGGCGCGGGATCAACATAAGCGACTGGTTCGCGCAGGCAGGGGATCCGAGCGGATACACGAAAGAGCATTTCGAAACGGCGATCACGGCGCACGATCTGGATTTGATTCAGAGGATGGGCTTCGATCACGTGCGTTTGAGTGTGGACCCGCGTCCCATGTTCCACGCACGACAGGCGGATCAGATTACGCCGCAGGACCTCGCGTATCTGGACGCGGCGGTGAAGATGATTCTTGATCGCGGACTGGCCGTGGACATCACCATCTTCGCGGACGCGGAGTTCAAGGCGAAGCTCGCGAGCGATGACGAATTCGTCGAGCAGTTCGCGGACTTTTGGCGGGCGCTGGCGCGGCACTACGCGAATCTCGACGCGGAGCGGGTTTTCTTCGAAATTCTCAACGAGCCTGAGGGCCGCGACCGCTACCGCTGGTATGGCGTAGAGGCGAAGTTAGCAGTGGCGATTCGCGAAGGGGCGCCGCAGCACACCATCATCGCCACCGGAGCGCACTGGTCGGATGACGACGACCTGGTTTTCCTCGAGCCACTGCGCGATGCCAACGTGATCTATGCCTTTCATTTTTATGAGTCGCACGTCTTCACGCATCAAGGGGCGACGTGGTCTTCGAATTATTGGCATAACCTGAAGGGTGTGCCATATCCATCGACGCCGGAAAACGTGCAGGCTGCCGCTGCGGAAGTGCCGGACGCGGTGCACCGGCTGGCGGTGGTGCGTTATGGACTGGACCGCTGGAATGCGGGGCGGGTCGACGCGGAGATCGGGCAAGTGGCGGCGTGGGCCGAGCATTGGGGCGTGCCGGTGATCTGCAACGAGTTTGGCGTTTACCGCAAAAATGCCGAGGCCAAAGATCGCTTCGCGTGGCTCACGGATGTGCGCACGTCACTCGAGAAGCACGGCATCGGCTGGGCCATGTGGGAGTACCACGGCGGGTTCGGCGTGGTGACGACGCAGGGTGGGCAGGCGGTGCCGGACGAAGCGACATTGCGTGCGCTGGGGCTGCCGAAGCGGAGTTATCAGAGTTCGGACAACGAACGCAGCGGGCCGAATTAGGGATCAGCCTTCGCCGCCGATATCGTCCCCTTCACGATGGCGTTCCTCAGTAACCTTTCCTGAGCCCGGCGTCGGAACAGTATCGGAGCGGCCGGAAAAGGAGCGAGGGACAGCGGAAGGGAAACTGTCGTGAGCCTGCCGGCCCTCTTCCAGCTCAGAAAGTATCTGCCTGAATAAGGGCATAATCACTGCAACAACTTTGGCTTCTCCGTGGGCGCCATTTAGCCTGGATTTAAGCTCGGCATTTTGCTCAAGAGCGAGTTTGGTGAGAATCGCTGCTGCTGTCTCCATTGCCATCGGTTACCTCTATACGTGAGTGAATGAGTGCGCAACAGCATCATACAGATTCAGCCGGGAGTTAATCCATCGTTAGGGGGCTGAGGTCGGCTTCGGGCCGGCTTATGGCGGAGCCTTAGCTAGGGACGATTTCCCTGACGCGCACTATCCTTCGTCGTTAGAGCGCCTCCATTTTTGGAGGATTTGAGAATTCCCTGGTCGCCCAGGGCCAGGCGAAGCGCTTCAACGTGCGGCGCGCATTCGCGAGCTTGCTTCACGTGCGCGACAGCCTCATCCCAGTCCCATCCAAAACAGGTGTGCAGATAGCCGATAGCCACCGTCGGCGCTCGGCCGATGCCCGCAGTGCAATGGAGATAGACGGTGTGGCCTTCGGCGAGTAATTCGCTCAAGGCTTGAATCGCGGAATAAAGCTTGGCGCGAAGTTCGATTTGTTCTTCGACCATCGGAACGCGGCGAAGAAGGATAGGGCAAGTTTCGTAGTGGGCTTCAAGCGGAGGGAAATCCAAATTGACGGCGCGCATATCGTCGTCGGTGTGGATGTTGAGCACGGCGGTGATGCCTGCTTCGCGGCGGAGGCGTTCGATATCGTCAGTTGTACGGGGATGAGAGCCGATAAACAGGCGCGGAAGGACCTGCGCGTAGGTTAATTTTTCGCCGGGGAATCGACACATTTCGCTGACGGCTTCAGGTTAGCACGGATTGTGGCGGGCTGCTGCTGAGCGTCCGACTGGCACGTGTCCAAAGGAAACGAAATCCGATGATTTTGAAGGTTTGATATTCCTGAAGAGGGCATTAGAATTTAAGTGCCTTCTTGATGAGATTGGGGCTGAGGATGTCTTACAACTTCAAAATTGACGTGGAGCGCGAGACGGATGGACGTTGGATCGCGGAAATCCGGGCCCTTCCTGGCGTCATGGTCTACGGAAAAACCAGGGCGGATGCTGTGCGTTCCGTTTACGCCTTAGCCCTACGCGTGCTCGCTGATCGAATTGAGCGCACCAGGAAAGCGCCTGCCAAGGACCTCGAACTTTCTTTTGCCCGCTCCCGTTAATCCGCCTTGAGTCGCTGGCCAAGCACAAAAGCACGGAAAGTTTATCAGGCCCTGCTTCGGCTTGGCTGGGCTCCGAAACCAGGCGGGCGAAAAGGGTCGTCTCATATCCAACTTGTGCATC
>Ga0210394_10001399_pt1 | contig 39043 bp, 36 predicted proteins | sample IncBWC12MmetaG_FD_160121 | JGI IMG/M metagenome (GOLD analysis project Ga0210394, IMG submission 160121) | Forest soil microbial communities from Barre Woods Harvard Forest LTER site, Petersham, Massachusetts, United States - Inc-BW-C-12-M | ecosystem: Environmental > Terrestrial > Soil >... | reverse complement strand
ATGGAGGCGCATTTACCGAAGAGGACGTCACGCGTTATCTGGCTGGAGTCTTCGGCGATCTACGTTGCAGCTTTTGCGGCAAGAGACCCGAAGAGACGCTGACAGCGACTTTCGAGGGAGATGGAAACGCTTGGATTCGCGCTACGTGCATCGCGGAATTTCACGAGGAACTTAATCCGCGGCCGAAACTGCGGGATTAGTGCAGGAACCGTGCCTGAGGGCACTCAGTTTAGGGCGTCTTCTTAAGTGTCCCAGGCTTTTCGCTCGGCAAAATCCACGTCGCGATGCTCTCCACCACTTCTGCTGACACATGATCCGGCCGCGCATAGTCCGATGGCTTCGATGCGCCGGTGCCGTGCATGAAAAGATGATCCAGATCCGGATACGTTCGCAGCGTCACGTTCTTATTACTAGACAAAACAACCGACCAAGCCTGGAAATTCGAAGGAGTAACCTGATAATCCCGTCCGCCTTGCGCGATGAAAATCGGGATTTTCAGTTTGGCCGCGGTTTTCAACGGATCGTACGCGCGCAGGTCCAGCCAGTACGCGCCATACATCGTCGCTCCCAGGAAGTCGATCTTGTCGTCCGGCTTCAACTCGGGGTTTTCGATTTGTTTTGCGCCGTCCTCGGCTGCGTCAATCTTTTTTTGCTCCGCAGCCGTCGGCGTGCCGTTCATCGCCGCCAGATAGTGAATTTGTTCCAGCACCACTTTCTCCAGCGGACGCGCATTCGCCGCGAGCATCACGATTCCCGCAATCTGCGAGTCGCCGGTCGCGATCCGCGGCGCCAAAAATGCTCCGAGGCTGTGCCCCAGCAGAAAAATTTGCTTCGGATTAACCTCCGGCTGCGTGGCCACCAACGCCACGGCCGCCCGCGCGTCGCTGATCGTTTCCTCCTCCACCGTCAGCCGCACCGGATCGTCACTGCTCTGCACGCCATATTTTTGCGTGCGCTTGGTGTAACGGAACACCACGATTCCACGGCTGGCAAGTCCCCACGCCAAATCCTTGAAGGGCTTGTTCGGCCCGATCGTTTCGTCTTGATCCTGCGGGCCGGAACCCTGCACCAGCACGACGGCCGGAAATGGACCGTCGCCGGAGGGCACCGTGAGAGTGCCGGGCAACTCGAATTTTCCGTCCGTCAAGGTTAGCGGCTGCTCGCTGAACAAATTTTGCTTGGCGTACGCCGGTGCATTCCACGGTGGCGGCGGCGCCTGGTGCGGACGGAAACTCAAGCCTCCGAGTTTTCCGTCGGCGTTGAAGACCACCGTCGCGTCCAGGGCGGAGTTCTCAAATTTGCACTCCAACTTCACCACTCGCAATCCCTGCACCTGCGACGTTTCCGCGCTGGTAATTTCCTGAAACGCGCCCGCCTGCTTGTTCAGGTCTCGCCAGCCGTCCGCGAGTTTACCGGGCGGCAGCGCCTCCGCCATGCGCGCATCGTAGAGCGCTTCCACTTTTTCAAATTGCCCGGCCACCAATTCCTGAATGATTTGCTTTGCGGCGACGGCTGAGGGCGAATCTTTTGCGGCTTCCTGCGCAGCCACGAAGGACAAAGCTCCGCCTGGCAGCATCAGCAAGAACACGAGCAGTGCGAACAAGCTAATTTTCACGCAGCATTCCTTTCGCATAAGCGCGCCAATCCATTATAAGCCGGGCTGGATTCGCAAATCTCTCGCCGAGCGCGCCGAATCGCCGCGGCGCCTACTGCACCGGCGAACGCGGAGAAGCCGGCAAAGGTGAGGCATGATGCGCCACCAGAAGCCACTGTTCATCGCGGCGCAGAAAAACATTCGTCGTTTGCACCATGGCATCGTCGAAACCATCCGCAAACGCGGTGGTCACGTGCTGCGTGCAGGAAACCCAGCCGACCTCGCCTTCCACCCGCACCCACACGCCGCTCAAGGCGATGCGCACGCGTTTGGCATGCGCGAAAAGCCGCGCCCAGCGTTCGCGCACTTCGTCCCACCCCAATAGCAAATCCCAGCCCGGATGCACGCAGGTCACGCCGTCGTCGTGCGACCACACTGCTTCCATTTCCGCCAGGTCCAGCGATTCGAACGCCGCATAAAATTTTGTGTTCGCAGAACGCAGAGCGTCTTCGGGACTTTGCTTTTGTGGAACGGTCTGGGTGGGCATAATAAGGAATCCGAAAAACGAAATTACAAAAAGTTTACGCCAGGACTGGCCCTGTTTGCCTAAGCTTCTTTTCGCGCCAGCTGCAAACCGCCGGCCGCCGCTACGATAAGCCCCATTTTCAGGATTTCGCCCGGAAGGAACGGCAGCGCGCCTTGGCCGAGCGCCGTGCTCCAGCCCATTCCCAGGAAGATCGCGAGCCACGCGCAGCCGCATGCAAAAATAATCGCTTCACCCGAAATCAGCGCGCCGATGAGCGGCAGGGCCGCAAGTCGCGAACCGCCTTCGCGCGAGTCCACAATCTTCGCGCTGCGTTCCACCAGCCAGCCGGTCACAAACGCAGCAGGGGGATACGAAAACAAATACCCAGCCGTAGGTCCTGCAAATCGCGCGAGGCCAGGCAGACCCAGCGGCTGAAACACAGGCAAGCCAGCCGCGCCCTCGAGCAAATACAATAGCAAAGTAATCGCGCCGCGTCGCGCGCCCAGCAGCACCGCCACTAGCAGCACGCCGAAAGTTTGTCCAGTGATTGGCACCGGCGTCCAAGGCAGGGGAATCACGATATGCGCGCACAACACCAGCAAAATATTTGCCGCGGCGATGCGCAGCGCATCGGCCGCGATCCCTTCACCGGAATAAATTCGGTCGGCTAGCACTTTCGACTGTGACATCCGCATTCCTTTTCGCATTTCAGCGCACGACTGGACCGCGACCGCGCCAGATGTTACCGAAACTGGCAGGCATTATACCTGAGGCCGCGCGATGTCACGTTCACTTTTCGTCCGCGGCCTTTTCGCCAGGGATCGGTGGATCGTCAACGGTAGCAACCTTGCCGCGCTTATCGTCGCCGTGAACTTTTCCAGCGGTGTCCATGAAGAACGATCGCTTGCCCGGCCGCCCGTAAGCCTCGGGAGTAGCCGCCAGCTCAAAATCGTTGTCATTTCCGTTCGCGTCCGGAGAAATGCGGTAACGGAAAATATAGCCGCCCTGTTTTCCCGCCGCCATATCAGCCGGCACCAGCGAGGCCTGATCCGGCGAGATTTGATCTTTCGGCGCCGGACCCAACTGCGCCAGCGATTCCGGCAATTTTCCAAACGCGCGCCGGTAACGCTGTATCGCCTCGGCCAGCGAACGCAGATCGGCAATCGCCGCTTCCTCGCGCGCCGCCAGATCCGCTGCCGCCCACTGCTTCGCCAGCTGCGGCACGTCGAACAAAACTAATCCCAGCGACAGCAAGCGCCACCCGCCGCCGTCCCGCACCATGCCAAATTCCGCCTGTTCGCTGCTCACCACCGACACGGGAATGAACGCCAAATTTTCCTGCACACGCGTCGTACCGAACCGGTATTCCACCGTGGTATTGGCAGCCCGGCAGCGCAGAACGATATGCTTTTCGTTGTCAGAGGAAAGCAGTGGCTTGCCCGGCTCATCCGAAAGCGAAAGCCGCTTCATCAATTCGCTGCGCTGCGTTGCAGGCAGCGCGCGAAACGCCGCAGCGTTCGCGGCGGTCAGATGACTCGCAAATGCAACTTCGTTTGCGCGGCAGGCCGCCACCAACGTGTCGGCCAAGGCCGCAGCCGGGTCCGCCGCGTCGCCCGATTCCTGCGCCTGCGCCGGCGGCGTTCTGGTCATCACGGCGAAGAGCACCAACGCTGCAGCTGTCGTGCCAAGATCAGCGAACCGCGCGCGCAAGCTTCGATTCATCATGAGCACTAAGACTTCGCCTGCGCCAGTATGGTTGCAAGGTCGTGCGTGAATTGCGAGCGCGCCATCACCTGTGTACAACCCGCCGTCCGCGCCTGCTGCGCCAAATCCGTCTGCACGTGCGAAAGAAATGCAATTAGCGGCAGACCCGGCGTCGTCGCGCGCACTTTTTCAATCGCCTGCAGCGGCGCGCCGCGCGCGTTCAGGTCCACAATCACCAGCTTCGGCGTTTCCTTCGCAATCTCGGCGAGCAAGGCGTCGCTCGTGCTGCTAGTGCGCACTAGGATTCCCAGCTGCTTTGCCGTCTCCAGAATCTTCGCCTGAAAAAATAAGTCATCCACCAGAGCCAGAACCTGCGCCATGCCGTTGCACCTCGTATACCGCCGTGCCTTGTAAAGCACACGGCTCTCGGCGAAACCCTGTTCCTCGGTGTACCACGCGCCAGCGCGCCGCACAAGCATAGCGTCCCAGGTAGCGTCGCAAGCGCATGGCACAAATGCACATCCCAGCTGCACGCGCCGCCTGGCCCATTTTGTGGAGTGCGGCGGCTTGCTGGTCCTGAGGCCCCGATGGCATCGGGGTCGAAGGGCCGCCGCTTTCTCCTCTCCGAAGTTTGCTTCGGCGCGTCCTTCACGGCGCTACCGGTCCCCGTGCCGCATTTTCCGTGAAGTCTTGAAGCGCCTGCCACCGGATTCGAACGCGACGCGCACCACCACCCCTTCGACAACCTCCGCGCATTCCTGTATAAAAGAATTTCGTCGCCGCTTTTCGGGAGGTATTTATGGCCGCCACTCCAAGCCCAGACGCGCTGCCGGGCCTAGCCGTTCTGGAGCAAACTCCAATTATCATCGAAAAAATCGTGTGGGCCGCGAGCGACGAGCAGCTGCACTGGAAGCCCGCCCCCGATCGCTGGTCCATCAGCGAAGTGCTGGCGCATCTGGCGGACGTGGAAGTCGTGGGTTTCCGCGAGCGCATTCAGTTGATGCTGGAAAAAAATAATCCACCGCTCGATGCCTACGATCAGAACGGCGCCTACGCCGCCGGCCGTTACTCCAGCTCCAAAGCCCGCGAGAACCTGAAAAAATTCTGCCACGAACGCGACCGCAGCCTTTCCGCGTTGCGTTACGTGCCGCCCGGCGTGCTCGCGCGCCCAGGACAGCACGCGCGGATCGGCCCGATCACGATCGGTCAATTAATGAACGAGTGGGCGTTCCACGACCTAGGCCACATCCGCCAGATCGCCGAACTCTACCGCTCGCGCGCATTTTTCCCACAGATCGGCCCATTCCAGCAGTTTTACACAATCACGCCTTAGCGCCAGGCTCGCAACGCCTCGCGCCAATGGACGCCATGCAAACCGTCGCGCAACGCATGCTCTCCACCTTCGACCAGCTTGAGCGTCCTTCGCTCGATCTGCACACTCTGTTCGAATTCGTCGGCGGCAACATTCCCGGCGAACGCGAAGCGGTGCTGGACGCAGTGACGGATCTCGTCAGGCAAGGCCTGCTCAGCCCCGACGGCGGCGGCGATTTCTACCGCCGTACCGAAGAGGGCCGCTTGGCCCTCGCCTCCCCGCGCGACGTCACCATGTACATGCGCGAGGGCTGCCACCTCTGCGAAGAGGCCAAGGCCGCGATGGCCCCGGTCCTCGCCGCGCTCGGTGCGCGCCTGCAAGAAGTGGACATCGATGACGACCCCGTCCTGTGCGCCCGTTACAGCAACGACGTCCCGGTAATTTTCGTCGGCGCACAATTCTTCACGCAACATCACGTGGACCTCGCGCGCCTCCGCCGCCACCTCGAAAACGCAAAAATTTAGTCGATTGGAGGACGCAGGCGAACCTGGCAGGTCATAGTTTGCAGAAAATTATCGGCAGTGTCATCCCGATCCCGCGAAAGCCGGTGAGGGATCTGTTTTCTTCTTACGTACAGTGGAATTGAAACCAGGTTTAGTGTTCGGTCTCTTCGTGCGCCCCGACGCTCTCATCCGGCACGTCGCCGGGTCGCCCCTTCACCCGGTCATACACGCTGAACGCGCAGGTCGAACCCAGCGCTTCGTTGTAATAGGTGGGCACACCGAGCGCCGTGCGTAATTCCTCGTTGAAGCGACGCAAGTCGCCGAGCTGGTGCACCTGCACCGGAAACTTCTTGCCTTCATGCCCAATCAAAAATTTCTGGTAACCCGCATCCCACAGCGCCGTGAATTGCCCCTGCATCATGATGCAGGGAATCTCGGTCATCTGGAACAGGCCTTCCGGCGTCTTGCGCAGCTCCGCCCCGCAATTATATTTTTCAATGCGTACCACTCCGCCGGAATTGCGCACCAGGAATCCCTTCGGGGAAATCGATTCCACGGTCGGCTGATCGAATAGTTTGTTCACATACCACATGGCCACTCCAGAATAGGGACTCGCCAGCCTGCCTGTAAAGGCAAAAATCGCTCCTGCCAGACGCTCGTCGCAAGAAATTTGCCGCCGCCGTCAGCCTGTGGGAATATGGCTCGCCCGGTTTCAAACGGAACGGCACCGGCATTCTGTTAGACTGATTGGAGATACCTGAATATCAGGCGTTTCGCACAGCATCTAAGATCCAGGCTCGTCTGTTCGCAGCGCAATTCGCTCACCCGAGCCGGTAGAAGATAGGCAGGAACCACGCACCGTGAACGCAGCCAACAAACCGTCCGTCGCCCCGCAGGACCCGGCCAATGCCGCAAACCTGGGCGTCCATCTGCTCGATCGCATCGGTAACACTCCCATCCTGCGCCTGGGACGCATCGTCAGCGGTTATCCCAGCGTAGAATTTTATGCCAAAGCAGAATGGTTCAACCCCGGCGGCTCAGTGAAAGACCGCGCGGCCTACTCGATGATCCGCGCCGGCGAACGCTCCGGTGACTTACGTCCCGGCAAAATGATCCTCGATGCCACCAGCGGAAACACCGGCATCGCCTACGCCATGATTGGCGCTGCGCTCGGCTATCGCGTAAAACTTTGCCTTCCCACCAGCGCCTCGCCCGAGCGCAAACACATTCTGGCAGCCTACGGCGTGGACATCGTCTATACGCCCGGCGACGAAGGCACCGACGGTGCAATCCGCCGCGTGCGCGAAATTTACGAATCGGATCGGGACAAATATTTTTATCCGGACCAATACAGCAATCCCGCGAATCCCGCGGCGCACTACGCCACCACCGCCCCGGAAATCTGGCAGCAAACGCGTGGCACCATCACCCATTTCGTCGCGGGGCTAGGCACCACCGGCACATTCGTAGGCACCACTCGCCGCCTGAAAGAATTGAATCCCGCAATCCGCTGCGTCAGTTTTCAGCCGGACTCCGGCTTCCACGGCCTGGAGGGCTTAAAACACCTCGCCACCGCAATCGTACCGCGCATTTACGACGCGAAGCTCGCAGATGAAGACCTCGCCGTGCGCACCGAAGATGCCCACCAGCTGGTGCGGCGCCTCGCTCGCGAGGAGGGCATTCTCGGCGGCGTCAGTTCCGGCGCCGCGCTGTGGGCCTGCATGGACGTAGCCCGCCGATTGCCCGCCGGCGAGCGCGCCGTGATCGTCACCGTATTCCCCGATTCCGGCGAAAAATATCTAACCGAACAATTTTGGAGCGACGCATGAGCGGCCCGCTGCTGAAAATCCGCGAAGAACTTACCGGCCAGATTCGCGCCCACGGCGTCGAGACCTACCCGTACGAATGTTGCGGCGCGATTCTCGGCCGCGACGGCGATGGCTCGCGCGAAGTGCTCGCGCTCCTGCCGCTCGCCAATCGCCGCGATGATTCGCCGCGCAATCGCTTCGAAGTGACGCCTGCAGACGTGCAACTCGCCGAGAAAACCGCGCGCGAAAAAAATATCGAGCTGATTGGATGGTACCATTCGCATCCGGACGCTCCCGCTCGCCCCAGCGAATTCGATCGCGAACATGCCTGGCCCTGGTACAGCTACGTCATCGTCAGCGTGCAATCCGGCCAGCCGCGCGAAGTGAATTCCTGGCGCCTGCGCGACGACCGCTCCGCCTACGACTCCGAGGCCGTTGAATCTTCCTCCCACTCTGCGAGCATCTAAGTTAAAGTGTTCCGCCAATCCCGATCCGCCGCGTCTCGGATGGATAACAGCAGCACAGGCCGACCAGGAGGAATGCGTATGGCAGTAAAAGTGATCATCCCCACGCCGCTGCGCGCGTATGCGGGTAAACACGATAGCGTCGAATTGCAGGCCAACACTGTGGCCGAAGCCCTGAATGGATTGACGCTGCGCTTCGCTGACCTGAAGAAGCACCTGTATTCCGACGACGGCCGCTTGCGCAGCTTCGTGAACGTCTATGTGAACGACGAAGATATTCGTTACCTGCAAAAGGATCAGACGCCGCTGCGCGATGGCGATATCGTCAGCATCGTGCCCTCGATAGCGGGCGGCGCGCAGAATTAAACGGGAGAGTTTTGCAATGGCTACCAAATCAGAAATTTCCGCGAATTCGGCGCCTGCCGCCGCGCCGGTCTCGCTTTCCAAAGAAGAAGTCCTGCGCTACAGCCGCCACCTGATCATGCCGGAAGTCGGCATGGAAGGTCAGCTCAAGCTCAAACAGGCCAAAGTTCTGTGCATCGGCACGGGTGGCCTCGGCGCGCCGCTCGGCCTTTATCTTGCCGCAGCTGGAGTCGGTCGCATCGGCTTGGTTGATTTTGATACCGTGGATTCCAGCAACCTGCAGCGCCAGATTTTGTTCGGCACCAAAGACCTAGGTCGTCCCAAAATCGCCGCTGCCGCTGATCGTCTGCGTGATTTGAATCCAGATATTAGGATTGACACTTTCGAAACGCATCTCTCCAGCGAAAACGCCCTGGACATCCTGAAAGACTACGACATCATCGTGGATGGCACCGACAATTTTCCCACGCGCTATCTGGTCAACGATGCGTCCGTGCTGCTAGGCAAGCCCAACGTCTACGGATCTATTTTTCGCTTCGAAGGGCAAGTAACCGTTTTCGGTTATCCCGATGGTCCATGCTACCGCTGCTTGTATCCGGAGCCGCCTCCTCCGGGCTTGGTGCCCTCGTGCGCCGAAGGCGGCGTGCTCGGCGTGTTGCCCGGAATTGTCGGCTCGATTCAAGCAGCCGAGACGCTGAAGCTCGTCATCGGTGCCGGCGAACCGCTGGTCGGCCGTCTGTTGCTCTTCGATGCACTGGCCATGCGTTTCCGCGAACTCAAGCTTCGCAAAAATCCGGATTGCCCGCTTTGCGGCACGCATCCCACGGTCACCAAGCTGATTGACTACGTCGAATTCTGCGGCATTCGCGGCGAAGAAGCTCCCGCGCCGCAAACTTCCGTCCCCGAGATCACTCCGCGCGATTTGAAAGCGCGCCTCGATCGCGGCGACGATCTCTATATCCTCGACGTGCGCGAGCCGCACGAATATCAGATCTGCAATCTCGGTGGCCACTTGATCCCGCTCGGCGATCTCTCGAAACGCGTCAACGAACTCGATAGCTCGCGCGAAATCGTGGCCCATTGCCGGAGCGGAAAACGCTCCGCGGAGGCAGTCGAGTTCCTGCAGCGCGCGGGCTTTCGCAAAATTCTAAACCTAAAGGGTGGTATCCTTGCGTGGTCCGACGATGTGGACCCCTCGGTGCCGAAATACTGATCGGCTCTGAACACCTTGCGCCCTCGGCGCGCGCCCCGCGGCGAAAATCTAGCCAGTCTCGATCGGAGGATCGAATGCCAGACGTAAAAGTTACCGTTGTGAATAACGGCCCGTTGTTGATTGACGGTGAAGTCGAAGTAGTAGACCAGGAAGGCCATGCCTACGGTTTGGGCGGCCGCACCAAGATCGGCCTCTGTCGCTGCGGCTTCTCGGAACGCAAACCGTTTTGCGATGGCTCGCACAAACGCTCCACCTTCCAAAGCGTCGTCCAAGCCCACGAGCTGCCCCCTCCACCGGCCAAGTCCTGAGGCATTCGGTTCTGGGTAGTCCCCGTAACAGAGTGTAACGTTTCTACCCCACGCCGAGAGAACAAGGGCGTCGGGCGCACCCGCGTCCGGCGCTCCTACTCCGCTATGTAGCACATAACAATAGTATTAATAGGTACTAGGACTAATAGAACGAACGGCATCACGCTTGCTCGGTAGTTTGCGGGTAAGTGTGGTTTCCTTGGGGGGGAACTTTGGCTCGTTCGGGCAGTTTTTGGGGTCTTCTTCATCGCTTTCGCCTCGTCCTGCTGTGGACGATCGCCGGATGCGCGTTTGTCGTTTCCCTCTGGGTTCTGCGTAATTCCGGATACCAAGCGGATCCGCTCCTAGACACCTACCTGCAGATGGCGGGTAGCCTGATCGGTTTCACCTTCGCAGCCAACGCCTTGGTTCGATTTCGCGGCACTCATGATCGAATTTCACTCATCTTGGCGTTTGGCTTTGTGCTGGCGGGCCTGATCGAAGCGGGCACCAGCATGACGTTTTATCGCGGCATGTTGGTAACTCCCACGCCCGGAGATTCAATTTCCTATGGCTGGCTCGCCGGCCGCACTCTGCTCGGAGTTCTGCTGCTGGCCGCTCTGGCAGTCGAACGCCGCATCCCGATCGCTCGCGAACCCGCCAAGGAAATGGCCGCTGCCACTCTCATGGTCGGCGGCGTCGCATATCTGACCAGCGTCTTCTATTTCATGCTGCCTCACGCGCCGAAGATTCATCCCGGCGCCATCATCCCGCGGCCTGCGGACTTGCTGCCCGCCGCGATCTATCTCGCTGCGACGATCGGCTATGCTCGCCGCCTGAACCGCGCCGGCGCGTACCTGGACCGCGCGTTGTTTCTCGCGGCAGCGTTGAACGTTCTCTGCCATGTCACTATGAGCGAGTCGCAGCATCATCTCGACGCTCCCTACACGCTCGCTCATTTCATGATGGTCATGAGCTACGTCATCGTCCTCGGCGGAACTCTGCTCGACAACGCACAACTTTTCGACCAGGTCAGCCAGTTGGCCGCTTCGGATCCGCTCACTGGCCTCGCGAATCACCGTCGCCTGGTGGAAGTGCTCGAAACCGAAATTCAGCGCTCGCGCCGCACCGGCCGCAGCTTCGCCGTTTTGCTTTTTGATCTGGACGGCTTGAAGCAAATCAACGACAGGTTTGGCCACCTCACCGGCAGCCGCGCCATCAAGCGCCTCGGCACCGCCCTTGCCGACGGCAGCCGCGCGATTGACACTCCGGCACGCTACGGCGGCGACGAATTTGCCCTCATTCTCCCGGAATCGAGCGAAGCAGACGCCGCGCAAGCAGCCACGCGAATCTGCGAACAATTGAAAAACGACGGCCAACCGCCTCCGATCACCGTCAGCGTGGGCGTCGCCGTCTATCCAGACGATGGCACCACCATTGAAAAACTCCTGGGAGCCGCTGATCGCGCTCTTTATCGCATGAAGGGGAAGGGCCAGAAAAAATTTCGCCTGGGGCATGTAGCGGCCTGCTTATAGAAAGGGGAGGCATTGAAGATACGATTTGGGATGGGGGTCCCAAAAAATTCCGTTGGACCGCGTCGCGAGACGCGCATTCCGATGGAGGTAGGTGTGCACATCACCGGTCATCCCGCCTTGCCCGGGACGGAATCCACGTTTACCGAGAACGTCAGCCCGCACGGCGCTCGCGTCTTCAGCATGCGCCGCTGGAACACAAATGATCGGCTGACGATCTCGACTCTAACCGGTGCTTTTCGCGCCATCGCGCGCGTCGCCTATTGCCAGAGCACTCCGCAATCAGGTTTTGCGGTAGGTCTGGAATTCGTCGAGCCAACCGGTAATTGGGTCGTCGCCGAATCCCACGCCAACTAGCCGCCGGCGCGGCCCAATGTCATCTCACAACCATCAAGCGGGGAAGAGCAAGGCTTCCGAGATGGTGCAGGAAGCACTGCTTTCCGTCACGCCGAGGCTTCGCGGTTCGCCGAAACGGAGAACAACCTGTCACCCCGAACGGAGTCGCGCGCTTTTTCTTTCCCGGCGCAGTGCGGCGGGCGCGGGACGCAGAGCGGGATCTGTTTTTTGCGGAACAGCCGAGCAGCAATCGTATGAATGTCCGACTCGGAAGGGCGGGGCTTCCGCCCCGCCGTTAGGGCCGGCAAAAAAAGCGGGTTTTAGCCCCTGAAGCCACGCTTCTGGATCTCCCCGTACGGAAGCTACTGCACGAATCCGAAATTCGTCTCTGGCGCCGGTCCGGATCCCTCTGGCAAAGTCCCAAACTGCGCTTCGAATCGCGCCACATTTTCCTTCAGCGCCTGCAACAGCCGCTTGGCGTGCGCCGGGCTCAAAATCACGCTGGAAATCAGCTTGCCCTGCGGAACGCTGGGAAACAGGTATATGAAGTTAAGCGTGAACTCTTCGCCGTTGTGATGGATTACCGCCAGATTGGAATACTGCCCCAGTAATTCCTTTTCGTCCGCCTTGATCTGCACCTGTTGTTTCTGCTGTTGGTTTGACGGCTCGCTCATTGGCGCGCTCCTCCAGGAGTTTCCCGCTCACTATAGCAGAGCAGGGAATCGCCCTGGATTAGTTTTTACTTACGCATCTCGCCACAGGGATTGACCTGGCCGATGGTTAAGCGTAGTTTATACCCAGAGTTTAGCTAGGTTAACCCATGGACGCTCGCGATAAAAATCCGCGTCTGCTCGCCGATCAGACGGCCCACCCGACCACGGAATCCGCCGTCGCGTCCGCCGCAGCGCCGGAGCTAATCGGTCTTGTCACTCACGAAGACGTGGATCGCGCTCGTGACCGCTGGGAAGTCGCGAGCGCGCGATGGAAAGGGCGATCCAAGAAGTTTGGCGGCTTCCGCCTGCTATGGCTTCTGGTCGGTCCGGGAGTTCTCGTCTTCCTCGGCGAAAACGACGCCCCCAGCATGCTGTCTTATTCGGCGGATGGCTCGCGCTACGGCGTGGGGTTCTTCCTGCCGTTCGTCGTGCTCACTTTTATTATGGGATTCATCGTTCAGGAAATGACGGTGCGGCTCGGCGCCGTCACTCATCGCGGCCACGCCGAACTCATCTTCGATCGCTTCGGAAAATTCTGGGGCTTTTTCGCTATGGGCGATTTGATCTTCGGAAATTTCCTCACCCTGGTCACGGAGTTCATCGGAGTGCGCGCGGGCTTGGGTTTCTTCGGCGTTCGCCCGGCAGTTGCCGTGGGTGGCGCGCTCGTCATCGTCGTCGCCGCCATCACCACCGGCCGCTATTGGACCTGGGAACGAATCACGCTGAGCCTGGCGATCTTCAACGGCCTTTTTATTCCCGCGGCGATCCTGGCGCGGCCCGATTGGCACGCCGTCGGTCACGCCATGCTCACCTGGACGCCGTTGCCCGGTGGTAGCCGCTATGAAATTCTCTTGCTGATTCTGGCGACCATCGGCGCCACCGTCACGCCTTGGATGCTTTTCTTTCAGCAAAGCGCGGTCGTCGATAAAGGAATGCAACCGCGCGATATCAACGCCGGACGCTTCGATACTCTCCTCGGCGCTCTGCTCGCCTCCGTATTCGCCATCGCCGCGATTCTGGCCACGGTTCCGCTGTTCCACCACGGCATCAACGCCGCGGATTTTCAAGCCGCGCAATTCGCGGAAGCGCTCGAGCCACTAATCGGCCACACCGGCGCCGCCCTTTTTGCTCTCGGAATTTTCGAAGCCGGGATCGTCGCCGCCATCGCCATCTCCACGTCGTCCGCATACGCCTTCGGCGAAGTCATGCAAACCGGCCACAGCTTGAATCGGCCGCTGCGCGAGGCGTGGCCTTTTTATCTGACACTGTTCGGCTCGGCCTGCGCCGCGGCGGCTCTCGTGCTGATCCCTCACTTTCCGCTCGAATTCGTGGTGCTGACCGTCAACGTAATCGCCGTCCTGGCCATGCCTCCGGCGTTGGCTTTTCTGCTGCTGCTGGTGAATGATCCGGAAGTAATGGGTGAGCAGGTGAATGGTTTTTGGGCCAACGTTGCAGGCGTAACTGTAACTGTGCTGCTGATCTGCGCCGGACTAGGTTTCGGCCTCGCCACCGTATTCCCCAAATGGTTGGGCGGATAAAATGCTTTTCGCCGCGCAATGATTGGCAGCAAAGTGGCATCGTTTTCGGGAGGAATGAAATTGGATTCACACTACGCGGATGTTCCTGAAAATCGAAGCGCCCTCGCGCCCGTTGACGTTAAGCCCGAACAGCTCAGCTTGCAGGATCCTCGCGCCGTGCTTTCCTTGCTCGAAGCGGACCAGGTCGTCGCCGCCAAGCGCCGCACTCATTTCGGCCGGAAAAATCTTTCGTTCGGAACCAAGGCCCTGCTTTGGGCTCTGCGCATTTACGTCGTGGCCATGATGGTCATTGTTCTGATCTCCGTGTACCAGGCCATCCACGCCGCGCACTAGTCCAGCCGCCCGCGCGGTCCGCCAGTTGAAATTCCCGCACCGGAATGCGAAGATTTTCCCGGAGCGGAAAAGTTCCACAGGCGAACCCGCAAATCATGGCGTCCGACAAACTCGCTGACCGCAAGCCCAAGTCCGGATTCAAACCAAACCTGCTGGGAATCTTCGTGGTATTTGTGATCGTCGCGGTTGCAGGGAGCGTGATCGTTTATTCGTTCAGCGACTGGACCGCGCCGGAAAAGGCCAGACAAATGCGAAATCCCTTTCCTCCCACTCCGAAAACCATCGGCTTGGGCATGAGCACCTACACGGACCGCTGCCAGAACTGCCACGGCGAAGACGGCAACGGAAAAGGAGAGCGCGCCGAGAAACTTTCGGTCGCGCCATCGAATTTTACCGACGCGCACGCCATGAGCCAGATGACCGACGGCGAGATTTTCTGGAAAATTTCCGAAGGGCATCGCCCCATGCCGGGATTTAAAGGTAAACTGAGTGAAGAGGAACGCTGGCAGCTCGTGGATTACATCCGCACATTTTCGCAGCCGCTCGTTGACTCGCCGGCGGAATCGGCAGCCCCTGCGCCCAAATAAAAGCGCGCCGCCTGCCGCGACCACGCGCGCCCCAACTAAAAGCCTTCTGGTTCTGTTGAGATCCTCCGCAACCGCTCGGTTTTTGTAGCGCCGGCTCTTTTTCCGCTCAAGGCCGCCGCAGCAGCGCCGTTGTGCCCTGAGACCCTGCCTGCGGCGGTGTCGAACGGGAGGCGCGACATAACTTAACCTGGGCCGGGAGAGACTGTGTCGCGACCCGATAATCCTTGTAGGTCGTCGCTTTAGCCACGATAGCAACGCAGAAAAATCCGTGCGGCTTCAGCCGCTGAAGTACGGATTTTTCGCTTGCGACAAAGACCCGGAAGGTCTGGGAAACTAAATCAAGACGATCCCGAGCACCGTAGGTGCGATACAGCTTTAGCTTCGCTTGCGGCAAACTCTTACCAGCAATTTCGTTTCTGCCGAAGGCCTAAGATGCCAACCAAGCCAGAGCGGTTCTAATTCACTTTCGCGAGCGCGTCGGCAACTTCCTTCAAATCCGGAAGCGCGGGGATATCGTAGTTCTTGAACCAGGCGACTTTTCCGGAGCGATCCACAATCGCGATGGCGCGTCCCGTGATGCCCTTGTCCGCCAGGTACACGCCGAACTTCTCGCCCACCGCGCCCCGCGGCTGAAAATCCGCGAGCAACGGATAATGGATCCCCATTTTCTCCGCAAACGCCTTGTGCGACCACGCGCTGTCCACGCTGATGCCCAGCACCTGCGCGTCCAGCTGTTCGAATCGCTTCATGTCGTTGACGAAGCAGGCGTGCTCGTTCGTGCACACCGGGCTCCAGTCCAGCGGGTAGAAAACAATCACCACGTTTTTCTTTCCCTTAAAATCGGAAAGCTTCACTTCCTTCTGGCTCTGATCCTTCAACACAAAATCCGGAGCGGCCGCCCCTACCGAGATTGCCATGCCTGATCCTCCCTGTTCGCTTAACGAACACTATTGAACATTGCGATTGTAGCGCCACCGCCATCCATAATAGCCGATGCCTCCCGCGCGGACAAACGCCCATGCGCGACACACGGACATTTCCGCCCGCCAATCTGCTACTATACGGCGTCGTAAGCAGGGATTGGAATCGGACACTTGGCGAGCCTCTCGTATGACGAAGCGTATCCGGCGGTCGAATTGTTGCCGCGCAGCCACAATTGGTGGGCGTGGCTGAAGGGAACGCCGCCGGAATGCATTCACCTCGGTGACGAATGCGATTGGATCGCGACGCTGCTGCCGGACACGCTGTATCTTCGCGGAAAGCGCAGCACCAAGCGTCGGCCGCCGCGCCCGGAAATCACGCTGTGCCGCGAATGCCTGACTGCTGCGGTGGAGGCGGAACTGGAATCGTTCCCCGGACGCGTGGTGGCCTTCGAGCCGGACGCGGAAATATTCACGCAGTATTTTTTCGTGGCGCGGGAGGATTTCGAACCAGTAGGGTTGCGGCCGGAAGTTTCCGAGGCCATCGCGAAGCGCCTGACGCAACCAGGCGGCGCCTGCGCGGAATGCGGTTTCGCAGCCACGTGGCTATGGTTTTCCCACAAGCAAATCGCGAGTCTCGATGAGGTCGAGCAGGTCGCCGCCGCGCCAGGTATCACGCTCTGCGCAAGGCACGGCGCGCGCAATTTGCTCGCCGCCTTCGAGCGCATCGCCGAAGCGAACGTGTTCTACATGAATTTGCCGTACGGCGCAGCCGGCGCGTACGTCTGGATCTGACCATGAACATGCGCAGCATGATTGAGAAATATCTGGCGGTAGCGGGCGCTTACGGAAAATCCGTGCCGATCCAATCGCTCGGTCTTTCGCACAAAGAGACCGAGCAGATTTTCGACGTCCTCGACGAGGATTACCACATCAGCCGCTTCTTCCACTTCAGCAAAGCCGCCGGCCAATCCTTCCAAATCAGCGGCTTCGCGCAAACCCACATCTCCATCGACGCCGAAATCCAGGAGATTTTGTAACTGCAAGATGTTACTCGGTAGGTGCGCATCCCCTGCCGGCATTGAAAGTCTTTTCGTTCGCTTCGATCGCCTCAGCAACGGTGATCGTGTAAACGCCGCCGCATGCCCGTCGCCACGCGTCATATCCATCCTGAAACTCCGGAACAGCCCCGCCTTCTTTTGCCAACTTCACTACACTTCGCTCGATGGCATCGCGCGCAAACGGCATGTGTGCAATGCTGTTTGGCTCAGGTCCTCCGGTGCAATTACGCAGGCGAATATCGTCGACCCGGACGTGAATGATCACGCCTGGTTTCGGTAGCGATTCGATTCGTAAGATCGTCAGCGTCGCCTGCTCTTCGTTAGGCCTCGTCTTGTATCTCCAAACTTGTCCGACATGAAACTTCGAATCCGTTACCTCCTGCGGCTCCGGGCAACGGCGCTGGTCCCCGCCTGGATAGCCGGCCGTCCTGGACGAGCTCAGAAACGACCCTCCGAGTAGCAAGAAGTTGAGGAACCCCATCGTCATTGCTGCAGCTACCTGCGCGCCTGTCATCGCAGCGCCGGATGGAAATCAAATTCCGGGTCAATGTCCACAGGAATGTCACCCGTCTGAGCCAACAACGCGCTCAATTCTGCCGGCATCGCACCATATTTCTTGAACCACGCATCCGTGCGCGCGCGATCCCCTGTAGCTTCCTGCTCCAGCAATTCCTTGGCTAGCGACGCGATAGCCGCCGGCATTTTTTCGAAATCAATCACATACAAGCCCGAGGCGGTGTCGCGAGAAATCGCCCCCTGTTCGGTGTAATAGTTGAACTGCATGATTTCCCCCGCGCCATGCGCCTCCGCAACGCCGAACCGCACGGTGCGAAAAATCCCCGCGACGTAAGAGGCGTACGTGATGTCGCGCCGTTCCTTCGGCAGCACGCCGTGGTCAATCAGCCAGCCGTAACAAAATTCTCCCACCACATCGGCCTTCGATTCTTCGAGCGCGGAATACGAAGACCCGATCGCTTCATTAATTTGCACTTTGCCCTGCGCCGTGTGCGCAAAAGCCGGCCCCAGCCCGTGCGAAATTTCGTGCATGATCGTGTCCGCCAGATAACCTTCACCGCTCGCCATGGCGGCCTGGTCCGCACGCATGGTGCGCTGCGCCAGCGGCAAAATAATGTAGTTCACTCGCGCGTCCATGAAATTCTTCCAGAAAATTTTCTTCGAGCCTTTTTCTTCGTGGATGCGCGGATCGTTCGGGAGATTGTCCGCCACGGCCTGATATCCGTGCAACAAATCTCCCGCGCGATAGGGCGAGTCCACCACCTCCATCGGCGATTGCTTGCCGCGCTTGGTTGGCAGATCGGCGGCGGGCAACGGTAGCGCCTCCTGCAATTCCGGCACATATTTCTGATACAGCGCCAGCTTCTGGCTCTCCGCGTCATTGCGAATCATCACCGAAGCGCCGTATGTGGTTTTCACGCCGAGCAGCGAGTCGTCATAGACCTCATAAGGCGCAAACACCACATCGAATTTCGGATTTGCCAGATCAAGCCACGCAATGTCGCTCGCGTAGTAATCATCCGTGAGCAGCGCGTCAGCCCGCAGCCGCAGAAATTTCGCAAACGCCGGATCGTCGCTGAGCTTTGCCGCTGCGCGCAGGTCTTTCGCCATCGGTTCGAGAAATTCCTTGAATTCCTGGTGGTACGGCACAGGCCGAAAGAACGGCTTATATCGGGCTAGAGCGCTTTCAGGCTCCGGGGGGCCCTCCATTATCGGAGTAAGGTTTTTGATCATCGTGAAAGGGCTGTAGTACTGCTCCTTCATCTTGGGATTCTCAGCGACAAGCTTCTCGAAGGTCGCCCGGGTCATGCCCGGTGGGTAAAATCCGCGGCCGGGGGACAGGGGTTGCGTGCCAACGAACGGCTTATCATCATCAATCAGATCGAAACGGCTGCCGTTGATTTTGAGGTAGCGCCGCAGCAATTCGTCCTGCGGATTCGTGCTCTTCGCCAGCGACAAGTAAAGTTTCAAGCCCTCCGGATCATTCTGCCGCCAGTAAATGCAATCCAGCAGCCCAGAGGCGTCCACCAGCTTCACGACCATTTCCTTTTCGCGCGCGCTAAGCCCCGCAGAATTGAACGGCATGTGCACGCGCTTGAATTTCGCCACGCGCTCGGCCAAGTCCGGCACAACGTAGGGCTTCGAGGAAGAACCTGGTGCCGCGATCGCCGAGGAAGCCGAAGACTGCGCCGCCGCACCCGATTGCGGTCTCGCCCCCGCAGCAGAAAATGTCCCGGCGATTGCCAGAAATCCGATGGCACAAAACACAGCGGCAGAATTTTTAGTCATAGGCCCACAATTCTACAGTGCGCAGTCAGGACGTGGAAGACCCAGGATGTCTCCGAGTTCATAGTCTGCGCAAAAAAAGCGCAGTGGGGTCATCCCGAACCCGCAAGAGCGGGTGAGGGACCTGCTTTTCGAGTGAGCAACGAGAAACACGCAGACGCCTAGGCCAGAATTCGCCTTGGGAGCATTTATTTCCGCGCCGCGCGTCACTCGCAACACAGCACCGCAATTACCGCGCGTTCCCTAGTTGCTTCAACTTCTGCTCCGCACTTCCCCTGATGTCATCTCGCCGTTGCGCGCTGTCCGTTGTGTCCGAGGCCAGCAGTTCCAACGCCTTCTGCGCATTCTGCCGCGCCAGATCCTTTTGTCCATCGGCGAGGTAAGCGTCAGACAGGCTGTCATAAACATTCGGCGAGTTGGGATAGACCACCACATTCATTTGAAAAAGCGCGATCGCGCCCTCGATGTCGCCCGCAGCCAGACTTCCGTATCCGATCCGGTTCATTATTGCTTCCGAAAACAACACGGCTTTGGGGTCCGCGCGGCGCGCGTCGGCGAACATCTGTTCGGCCTTGCGCAATCCATCGGGCTCGTCCGCAAAGCTCAGAAAACGCGATTCGGCGGACCACGGCGCGAGCGCGTGGGCAGCCGGCGGAGCGGGGGAATTCCGCAGCGTCGCGTTAAACCATTCCACAATCATCCCCGGTAATTCTTTGTGCACGGTAAACATCTCGACGCCGTGCCCGCCCACCGAATAGTGCACGAACTTGTTGGCGGGATCCGGCGAAAGATCGTAGACCCAGTGCATAATCTCCACCACACCCGGATCTGGATCGTCATCGGCCACCGCCAAAAACAGCGGCAAGTTCGGCGAGTTGTGGAGAAACTGCCGCCCCGCGCGATCGGTGCTTTCCGACAGCAGTACCAGCGACTTCACTTCCGGATGCCGTCGCGCCAGCTGCACCGCCTGATTCACGCCACAACTCGCTCCGCCGGCGCCCATCACGTCACGATCCACTCCCGGCTGCACTTGCAGATACCGGAACGCAACGTCCACGTCCGTCGGCCATTGCTGATTCACAATTTGGTTGGCTTCCTGCACCGACGACGCTTGATCCGGGCTTTTGCCGCCGCTCTCCCCGTAGCCACGGAAATCCACGGTCAATACGTTAAGCCCCACGGCCGCGAGCCGTTCGGCAAGATCGTCCCAGACTTTGCGCTGGCGGTTGCATTGATGCAGCAACAGAATGCCGGGGCCCGTTTGTGCCGCGCCGAAATACGTTGCCTTCAGAGTTACGCCATCCGGCGTGGTTAATTCCACGACGCGTGGCGCCGGTGCTCGTTGTGCCGCGCACGTTACAGCAAGCATCCACGCGCCCATCAGCACAGGTATCAGAATCCGGAAGCAAGCGTGGCGGTAGATCATGGCTACCTCCCAAGAACTCGGTATTTTAGACACCCGGCGAGATGGAATTGCAAGCGAAGATGCTCCGCGGCGGCAAAATGCCGGTCGCGCCGGATCAGTTCCCGTGAGCAGGAATGGTTTGCCGTAGCGGCTTTTCGCTCTTGGCGGCGTCTTTCTCAGCTTGCCCGGGAACCAGTTGGTATCCGTGTTTTCCCGGCCCGGGAAACACCTGCGAGAGCGCCATCAGATTTGTGTACTTGTTGAAGGCGATTTCAGCGGAGTGAATCGTCGGGTCCGGCGGGATGGACTGCGCTTCCACCTTGACGGACGCGCCGCCGCGCGGGTTGCTGAATTCCAGCGTCAGTTTGCCGGACCCCGGAACTTCGCGAATAACGAAGTTGCCCTCCGGAAAAGTAGTATTCGCGACCACGAACGGGCGCGACATCCTGAAAACGATTTGCGTAGTGATTTGAGCGCTGGCAGCGAATGCGCCGAGGATCAGCGCTAGCCCGATGAAGAGCGCGGGTTTTCCGGCGAGTGGCCTCATGAGTGAGATCTCCTTGCAAGCGGACCGCGCACGCGAGGATATTTCTCATTCGAGCCGATGTCCACAGCAAAAGTCGGCACTCGGGTGCCGCGCCGCGACGATGGCGCCGCCGAGCGGGCTGCGGTGCTATGCTGAACGTGTGGCAACGCAGGACGATGCGCAACAAGAGCGGGCGCGCGCAGGATTGTGCGCCGATTGCGTGCACGCCCGGCGAATCGAATCCGATCGTGGCGCAAAATTTCATTTGTGCGAGCTCTCAGCAACCGACCCTGCGTATCGAAAATACCCGGCGCTGCCTGTGATCCGCTGCGCTGGTTACCAGGCAAAAACCTAGCGCACGAGGCGGCGGCAACGAGAGAGGAACTCATGGCCATTCAAACCGTGCTGCAACTCGGCGACCCGAAATTACGAGAAATAGCCGCGCCCGTTGCGAATCCTCGGGCGCCCGAGATTACAGCGCTCGTCAAAGACCTCGCCGACACACTCGCGCACTGGCGCGCCACCACTGGCTATGGCCGAGGTATCGCGGCGCCGCAAATCGGCGTCGCTCAGCGCGTAATATTCCTGCAATTACCCGGCGCGCGGCCGTGGCCGCTTATAAATCCAGAAATAATCGAACGCAGCGCGGACAAGATCGTCGTATGGGACGCCTGCCTGAGTTTTCTTTCCATTTTCATGCAGGTGGAGCGGCACCGCGAAGTGAAGGTACGCTTTCAGGATCTGCAGGGGCAATCGCAGGAGATTCAAGCCAGCGCGGAACGCGATCTAGCCGAGCTGCTACAACACGAAATCGATCACCTCGACGGAATCCTGGCCGTAGATCGCATCGCAGACATGCGCACGCTGTGCACGCGCGAAGAGTTCGAGAAACGATATCGAGCCACGAGCCCGTACGCAACACGCCCGGCAGTGTAGCGCGCCCGGGCCGTTGCCTTGGCAACAGCGGTCTTCAACCGGCAGAGACAGCAGCCGCAATATCAGCAATACGCGGTAGGGGGCTGCTTGCTGCCACCCAGCTTGCCGCAACGTCAAACCTGCCGCGCGTCCATCAAATCAGCGAACAACGCGGCGAGGCAAAGCAAAGACGAGGAACTATCCGGCGCTGACAGTAGTGCGATGCAAGCGATCCTGCAAAGCCTTATTCTCGCGGCGAATCTCCGCAGGCAAGCGGTCGCCGAATACTTCGAAGAACTTTGCGGTCGCGTCCGCTTCTGCAGACCAATCATGTGCGTCCACACGCAGCAACTCATCAACCACTGGCCGCGAAATCGCCAAACCATCCAGCGTTAGCGAGCCCGGCGCCGGCACAAAACCGATCGGCGTCTCCGTCGCCGCAGCCCGGCCTTCGATGCGGTCCAGCATCCACTTCAGCACGCGCACGTTCTCGCCGTACCCCGGCCACAGGAATTTCCCATTGGCATCCTTACGGAACCAGTTCACGTGAAAAATCTTCGGCGGGCGTTTGATCTTCGGTCCCATTTCCAGCCAGTGTCCAAAGTAATCCGCCATGTTGTAACCACAGAAAGGAATCATGGCCATGGGATCACGCCGCGGCACGCCCACAGCGCCAGTAGTGGCGGCAGTGGTTTCCGAAGCCATCGTCGCGCCAACGAAAACTCCGTGCTGCCAGTTGCGCGATTCATACACGAGCGGAGCGAGCCGCTCCCGCCGGCCGCCAAAAATAATCGCGGAGATGGGCACTCCCTCCGGATCTTCCCAGTGTGCAGAAATCGACGGCGATTGCCTTGCCGGAACGGTGTAACGCGAATTTGGATGCGCCGCCGGCCCCTTCTGCGGTGACCACGGTTCGCCCTTCCAATCAATCAGCCCCGGCGGCGGCGGAGTCCCGATTCCTTCCCACCACGGTTCGCGCGCGCCGCTGATTGCCACATTCGTAAAAATAGTGTCGTGGCGCAAAGCCGCCATCACGTTGGGATTGGTCTGCGCATTGGTGCCCGGCGCCACGCCAAAAAATCCGTTCTCCGGATTAATCGCGCGCAGCGTGCCGTCCGCGCCGATGTGCATCCAGGCGATGTCGTCGCCTACGGTCCACACGCGATATCCCTGTGATTCCAGCGCCGAAACCATCATCGCTAGGTTGGTCTTTCCGCAAGCGCTGGGAAATGCCGCGGCCATGTATGTGACTTTGCCGGTAGGATCTTCCAGGCCCAGAATGAGCATGTGCTCGGCCATCCAGCCTTCCGAGCGCGCCATCCAGCTGGCAATACGCAGCGCAAAACATTTTTTCCCCAGTAACGCATTTCCGCCGTAGCCCGATCCCACGCTCCAAATCAGTTTTTCCTCTGGGAAATGCATCACGAAGCGCCGTTCGGGGTCCACGCCCGCCAAAGCGTGCAGTCCGGGTACAAAATTATCGGTATTTCCGATGCGATCCATCGCAGCCTTGCCCATGCGCGACATGATGCGCATGCTCGCCACCACGTACCGGCTGTCCGTAATCTCCACACCCACCCGGCTGTACGGAGAATTCTGCGGACCCAGGATGTAAGGCGCGACGAACATCGTGCGGCCCTTCATCGAACCTTCGAGGATCGGCCGCACCCGGGCCTTGCCGTCCTCAGGCGACATCCAATTATTCGTGGGGCCGGCATCGTCCTTCTTACTGGTGCAAATGAAAGTGACGCTTTCGGTGCGGGCGACGTCGTTCGGATTGCGGCGGTTCAGATAGCAATGCGGGTAGGTTGTCGGATTCAGTTCCGTGATGATGCCGTCGTGCATCAGCCCGCCGAGGAAGCGATTGTTTTCCTCTTCCGAGCCGTCGCACCAGACAATCTTATCCGGCTGTGTAACGCGCGCGGATTCCTCAACCCATTTTTCCAGTGGTGTGGACACCTGATCTCCGGAATGAGGTCGCCGGGGTGCCGTCCGGCTAGCGGGCCGGGCAGGCCGCGACCACGCTTATGAAAGCTTATATACTAGAAAAGTCTAGGCCACGATTCGGGGAATTGCAAGTATGAGTGCTTCTAGAAGTGATGTGGCTCTGTTGACATCCTGACCGATCGCCCGTTCTCGGTAGCGCCGGCGTCCCGACGGCTCTTTGCGGTTGACGTTGTAGCGGCCGCCTTCAGGCGGGCGCCTTTGCCGCTCTTCTCAAACCACCGATCTGCATCGCGTTCCTCGCCCTACACCCCGCGCCAACGCCGTATGACCCTGAGGCCCTGCCGGCGGCAGGGTCGAACGGGAGGCGCGGCACAGTTAGCCAAGGCCGGAAGGCCCGGCGCGGGACCAGATCAGAGATTCAGACAGGATCCCGAAAGCCAGACCCTACCGGGCCGAATGCTATAATCCGCGAGTCATGTACGCGCGCAAGCTCCAGGCAGAACTAGTGATTGGCAACGAACGGCGCCCCGCCCCGCTCGACTGGCTCGACAGCTTTTGCATGCGCAATTTCACCGGCTCGGCGGAGTTCGACGATACGTTGCCCACCGCCGAAGGGCGGCTGGAAGCAGGCCTGGCGGTGGACCTCGCGCGGCTAGCGCAAGCCATGAGCGATTGGTTCACGAAACGCGGAAAAGGCAACGGCCAACTGGTAACAATCGAACTGCGAGAATTAAGCGGCCCAGAGTAAGCGCTGTGAATTTCCTGAAGTGAAGTAATTTCCACCCTCCGGCTAGCATAGAAAATGCTAAGCGCGTAATCTGTTCACTCTTATACGGTCTACGGAGGTTTCTTGCTGGCCTAGGCCAGCGCCTGGTTGGTCGCCAAAGGCGAAACGAACCAGCTATCGAAATACAAGGAGTGTCCTGCCCCCGGGGGCGGGCAAAGCAAGAGTTCGTGGAAGTCGACGGCCTGGTGGCAAAAAAGAAGAGCCGAACACTTCCTGCGTATGATTGGGGCGTTGCAGCGGTCATCGCAGGAGGAGTTCGGCTCCTCACACTCAGTTCGACGCGCGCCGCGAAATATGGTTAGCAGCGGTTTTATTTGGCAGTCTCGAAGATCCCGTCGTTTTCCTTAGGCCCGTCCGAGCCGCGGTTCAGGAAGGCCTTGATCTGCGGCATGGCCGCGCGCGTGGCATCTGCTCCGGCGGCGATCAACTGCGGCGACTTCACAAATTCATCCCACAAAATGTGATGGACGTTCGGCTCGATCAGCACATCCGTCATCCCGCGCCAAGGCTGCTTGGCCACCGACTGGATAATCGAGAACGAGCGGCTGATCACCTCAATCGTGTTGCGCGGCTTTGAATCCAGCAACCCCGGTTCCAGATGAATTCCAATCACCATCTCCGCGCCCATCTCGCGCACCGCAGGCGAGGGCACCTGCTCGGTGAGAAATCCATCCACCAGATAATGACCCTGATGTTCCACCGGCAGAAACAAGCCCGGATACGCGCAAGAAGCCCGCAGCGCCGGACCGATCTCGCCCTCGGTGAAATGAATCGAAGTGCCCTTCAGCAGGTCCGTCGCGACAATCGCCAGCGGAATGCGCATCTCGTGAAAATATCTCGCCGGCGTCAGGCGATGCAGAAAATCCACCAGCGGTTCATTTGACGCCATGCCCATGCGCGAAAGCGTCCAGCGGCCAAAATCGCGGAAACGCGTAATCGCGGACTGCTGCGCCATGTGCTCCAGTGAGGTGCCGCTCGCATAGGCCGCCGCAATCAACGCACCCACGGAAGTGCCGGCGATGAAATCAATCGGGATTTCGTGTTCTTCCAGCGCGCGCAACACTCCGACGTGGGCCACGCCTCGCGCGAATCCGCCGCCCAGCGCCAGCCCTACCTTGGGTCGTTCGCCCGTCGAACCATACGCAAAACTGCGCAACCCGCGAATGGCTTTCCCCAGCCATTTTGTGGTGTTTCCGATTTCTGACATGCACGTCCCTTCACACCACTTTAACTCATTTCCCGCTTCAGGGTCTTTCCGGTTGACCGCTCCGTACTGCTTTTGTAACCTCACTGGTCGGGTAAATGCCCAGAGGTATCCTAGTGAAACGACGCATTGAACGCGTAGCTGTTTTGGGAGCAGGCACAATGGGTGCGCGCATCGCCGCGCATTTGGCCAACGCTGGCATCCCCTGTTACTTGCTGGACATTGTCCCACCCAGCCTCACCTCCGCGGAACAAAGCAAAGGGTTGACGCTCGAAAGCCCCGCCGTGCGCAATCGCATCGTCCTGGCCGGCTTCGAGGCCGCCAAAAAATCTCGCCCCGCTGCTTTTTTCACGCCCGATACCGCGCGCCTGGTCACCCCGGGAAATCTCGAAGACAATATCGCCTGGTGCGGCCAGGTAGATTGGATCATCGAAGCCGTCGCCGAAAATTTGGAAATCAAGCGCAGCCTTTTCACCCGCGTCGAAGCGGTCCGCAAGCCCGGCACGATCGTCACCTCGAACACTTCCGGCCTGCCGATTCACCTGATAGCCGAAGGCCGCTCTGAGGATTTTCAGCAGCATTGGGCCGGAACGCATTTCTTCAATCCGCCGCGCTACATGAAATTGGTCGAACTCGTCGCCGGGCCGAAAACTCTGCCGGAAGTTCTGCAATCGCTCGGCGAAATCTGCGACTTGCGCCTCGGCAAAGGCGTGGTCGCCGCGAAAGACACGCCCAACTTCATCGCCAATCGCATCGGCACATTTTCCATGCTCAACGTGATCCGCCAGATGCAGGCCGTGGGAATGACCATCGAGGAAGTGGACGCCTGCACCGGCCCCGCCATCGGCCAGCCCAAGTCCGCGACGTTTCGCACCGCGGATCTGGTGGGGCTCGACATCCTGGTGCATGTCGTGCGCAATATTTACGACAACGCGACCACCGACGAATCGCGCGACATCTACAAAGTTCCGCCGTTCATGGAAGAAATGCTCAAGCGCGGCTGGCTCGGCGACAAAACCGGCGGCGGCTTCTACAAAAAAGTAAAAAAAGATGGCGAATCGGAAATCCTCACGCTCGACTGGCAAAAAATGGAATATCGCCCGCGCCTGAAAGCGAAATTCCCCTCCATCGAAGCCGGAAAAGCGATCGACGACACGCGCGAGCGCTTGCGCGCGCTGCTGGCACCGGCGTTGGACGGCAAAGGCGGCGACAAAGCAAATCAACTGCTGTGGTCCAGCCTCAGCCAGACCTGCCTGTACGCCGCGCGCCGCGTCCCGGAAATTGCCGATCGCGTTGTGGACCTGGATCGCGCCGCCCGCTGGGGCTTTGCCTGGGAGCTTGGCCCATTGGAAGTCTGGGACGCCGTCGGCGTCGAGCGTATGGCTAAGGCCCTGGAACGCGACGGACAGGAGCTGCCGCCGCTCGTCCGCAAGGTTCTCGCTTCGCCTGCAAAATCTTTCTACGAATCCGCAAAGGGAACCACGCGCTATTTCGATTTGGCGTCGCAATCTCTGCAGCCCGTCCCCGAACCGCCCGGAATCATCGTCCTGAAATCGCTGAAAGACCGCAGTGGCGTGGTGCAGAAAAATGCCGGCGCCAGCCTCATCGATCTCGGCGATGGCGTGCTCGGCTGCGAATTTCACTCCAAAATGAATTCCATCGGCGGCGATCTCGTCGCCATGATTCACGCTGGCATCGCCCGCCTCAGCTCAGACTTCGACGCGATGGTCATCGGCAATCAAGCCACGAATTTTTCCGTGGGTGCAAACCTGATGCTGGTGCTGATCAGCGCGCAGGAAGGCGAGTGGGACGATATCCACATGGCCGTGCGCCAATTCCAGCGCGTGAACATGGCCATCAAATACGCGCCGCGCCCCATCGTCGCTGCGCCGCAGGGCATGGCCCTCGGCGGCGGTTGCGAAGTCCCCTTGCACGCCGCGCGCATTCACGCCGCAGCCGAGGCCTACATGGGACTCGTGGAAACCGGCGTCGGCCTGATTCCCGGCGGTGGCGGCACCAAGGAAATGCTGATCCGCGCGAACGAACACTCTGCGGGCGGCGAAGATCTGGACCTCTTCCACGCACTCAAACCCGTATTCGAAAATATCGCCATGGCCAAGGTCTCAACGAGCGGCGAAGACGCGCGCTCCCTGGGCTATTTGCGCCCCTCTGATCTGATCGCCATGAATCGCGACCGCCAGATTGCCGACGCCAAGCAAACGGCTCTCGCCCTGCTTGGCGCGGGATATCATCCGCCCGCGCCGGCGCAGATCCGCGTGCTGGGCGAAGAATTCTTAACCGGCGCGAAGCTGGCCATTCACATGATGATTCGCGGCGGCTACGCCTCGGAGTACGACGGCGTCGTCGGCCGCAAGCTCGCGAACATTCTGGCGGGTGGCGCGATCACCGCGCCGCAGCTCGTGCCAGAGCAGTACGTCCTGGATCTTGAACGCGAAGCTTTCGTCAGCCTGTGCGGGCAACGCAAGACGCAGGAGCGCATCGCGCATACCCTAAAGACAGGCAAACCACTGCGCAATTAATTTTTCGCAAAAATCCCATCTGCACCGCGCCCGCCGCGCAACTTTCACGCCGTCGCCGTGTTGTTAATCAACCGTGAAACCTATTTGCGCGGAATCGTATCTAAGTGTGTGAATTCCGCGTAGTTTGGTGAATCGGGGTGGCGCGCTAACTGATGGAACTTTTTCCATCGTTTTTGCGAAACAGAATGTCCCTACTCCGCGCGCTGCTGGCCGATGACTCGGGATCATCCTGGCAGCGGAGAAAACTAGGAACGACCAGCGTTAAAATTTTTTGAGCGACGCGCTGTCGCGGTGGGCGATCTTTCCGCGCTCTCTGCAAATGGACTTGTTTGCGATCATAAACCGGCTCCGAGTCCGGAGCCTTGCTGGTAATCAATGGACAACGCCAACGGGAGACTTCTGATGCGAAAGAGGATTCATTTTTTTGTGCTACTGGCAATTGCTTTTTTGGGAATGATGACCTTGTCCGCTTGCGGCAGCAGCAACGGCGGGGGCGGCGGCGGTAATCCCCCGGTTAATGATCTTGTCGTTGTCCCAGGCTCTTCCAGCGTGCCGGTCAGTCAGACGGCTCAATTTACTGCGTTTCTGAATGGCGTAAGCACTACCGTAACCTGGACGGCCAGCGGCGGCACCATAACCGGCACGGGAGTCTTTACTGCACCCGCCGCTCCGGCAAGTATCACGATCACTGCCACGTCCGGCTCGAACACCGGCACCAGCACAGTGAATGTCGTCGCCGCGCAAACTTTGGTTGTAAATCCCGCCGCGCTCACGATTGCAGCCGGCGGTCTGCAGTCCTTCACGGCCACGCCCAGCGCGGGCGTCACCTGGACCGTCAACGGTGTTGCATTCGGCGATTGCGTCGCGCCGGCGGTTGGCTCCGTGACGCAATGCCATGGCGTGATTGACGGCAACGGCAATTACACCGCGCCGCTTTCGCCTCCCACCGGCGGCACAGTGACGATCGGCGCCGCCGCCGGCGGCAATTCCGGCACGGCCACTGCCACGGTCCTCTATTCCGCTGCTTCCCTCACCACCACCACCGTGGGAACAGGCCAGTACGCCGTCGCGTTTACTGGAGTGGACTTCAACGCAGTCGAGCCAGTCGATGTGACCGGCAGTATCCTGACGACCGGATCAGCTGGCTCTTTGTCTGGAATGATTACCGGCGGCGAGATCGACCTCAACACCGGTGTGCTCGGAACCGCTCTCGCTGTTCCGGTGACGGGAGGCAACTTCCAGGTCGGACCTCTGGACGGCCGCACATCCATCCTGTTGACTCTTTCCTCGACCGACAATTCGGTCGCCACGTCTTTCACTCTGCAAGCCACACTGGCCACCAATCAGCATGCATTGCTGATCGATTTTGACTCGTCTGACACCGGCAGCGGCACTCTGGACGCGCAGAATATTACTTCTTTCACCACGCCGCTCAACAGCAGGTTCGCATACCAATACTTCGGCATCGATAACGTCGGCAATCCGGTCACCGTGGCCGGTACTTTCCTTGCCAGTAACAATTCCATTCCCGTCAATAATCCCAATGCGCCCGTCAACGCGCAAGATTTCACCTACGTGCCTCTTAACACCAACACATTAACCGTCGTCACCAACGACATTACGCTCAGCGGCCTATACACCGCTCCGGACACCTTCGGACGCGGCACCATCACCATGAACTCCACCGACTTGGGCACCATCAATTTTGCGTATTACATGATCGATCAAACTCACCTGAAACTCGTCGAGATCGATCCGGCGCAGCCCTACATTCTCTTCGGCGAGGCCTTTAGCTCACCGACCGCCGCCACGGCGCTCAGCGGAGGAGTCGCTTTGACTTTCGGCGGCGCAGCGAACAACGCTCCCTACGCCGGCGGCGCCGTCTTTGGCATCAATGGTGCCACCATAAGCAGCGGCGGCGCGCTCGACATCAACAACAGCGGCGGTGCCGGTGCACAAAACAACGCCACCATCACCAGCGGAAACTATGCCAATGTGTTGGCCGAAGGCAATGTTCCGGCCCGCTACACTCTTTCGCTCACCACCAGCAAAGGCACCAGTCTGTTCGCTGCCTACACCTTCGTCACCGCATCTGGCACGGGCGCCGAGTTGGTCGAGATTGACACTAACAACAACGTGGACGGCGCCAGCGGCACCGCTTACCAGCGCGGAGGCGTCAGCACCGTGCAAGGGAGCTTTGCCCTGAACCTATCCGGAGTGGGCTCCTCGAAATCCTCGCCCGCGTTCGAACAGGATATCGCTGGCCAACTCGGCCTGGTCAACAACAGCACAAACTTAACGGGAACTTTGGATATCAACAATGGAGGACCAATCCTGGGCTTGCCGGTGAATTCCACCAGCATGTTGAATGCAGTCGCGTCCAACGGCCGTGGCACCGCGGTGGTAAACGTGTCATCCAGCGGCGTCTCGGCGAAATTCAACCTGGTCTACTACCAGATTGACAGCAATACCGAATTGCTGCTCGATGCCGATACCAATCGCGTAGCGTCCGGCATGCTCATTCGCCAGTTCTAGCCGGCGAAAGCGAGGCAGGTAGACTGCTTCCCTTCGGGGGACCGCCGCAGCGTGCGGGCGGCGGTCCCGCGGAGAATCCCTCCATAATCCAGGAATTCCCTGGTAACCCATCGCTCCGTCGTGCGTCTGATGGCCTAGCGGGTGTGTGCGCTTTGTGTTTCGGCAGACCGCGCAATAAGTTTGCGCGCACCATGAATTATCGCAGGCTCTAATCAACGCGAGAGGGTGCGCCACCCTTCGGTATTTGCAGGGTGGCGTTTTTCTTCAAGTCCTTCGCATTTCTAGGGTCCGCCTTCCGGCGGGCGCCATCGACTTGGCCTGTGTAGCGGCGCACCTTAGCGCGCCACGGCGCGGCATACAGCGACGGCGTTCTGATGACCGGCGATACGGAGGCTCGTGCCGGTTGCTTGCTTGCGACACAGACTCATGCGAACCCTGGAGGGCGGCAAACATCTTGCGTTCGCACGAGACTGCCGCTAGCATCAGTCGCTTTTAATTCAGCTGCGCGCGGCCAGCAACGGCCCGCAGCTCCATCGCGTTTCACAAAGATCGGAGGGGTGTGAAATGAAGCTTCACCCGCATCGCCATATGGTTCTGGTTGCCGTGTGTGCCGTCATGTTGATCGGCTGGGTGTGCGCCGCGCGCGGCGAAGGCGGCGAGCCGCCCTATTTTGCGGTAAAGAACGCGCGTATCGTTCTGGTTTCCGGGCCGGTCATCGAGAACGGCACGGTCGTTATCGCCAAAGGCCTGATCCAATCCGTCGGAACCGACGTCGCGATTCCCCCGGAAGCTTGGGTGATTGATGGCAGGGGCCTCACGGTGTATCCCGGCCTTATTGACGCCGGAACAAATCTCGGACTCACGCAGGATGACGATGCCAAGAAACGCGGCGCAGGTCCGGCCGCCTCCGGCCCGGAAGATCGGCCGGCCACCACTCCCTGGCGCGTAGCCGCCGACGAACTCAAGACGGACGACAAGCGCATCGAATCCTGGCGCAACGCAGGCTTCACCACCGCGCTCACCGTCCCGGACGGCGGAATTTTTCCCGGACAGGCCACCGTGATTGATCTCGCCGGTGAGCGCCCGGGAGACTACGTCGTGCGTCATCGCGCCACCGTGCCCCTTTCGTTCAAGCCTGTCGGCGGATTTTTCGGCTTTCCCGATTCGCTCATGGGCACTATCGCCTACGTTCGCCAGGTGCTCGACGACACCGCGTGGTACACGCAAGCCGAACCAATCTACCAGGCGAATCCGACGAAGACGGAGCGGCTGCCGTACGACCGCACCGAATACGTGCTCAGTCGCGCGCTGCAGAACAATGAAATCGTCCTGCTCCCCGCAAACAATTCGATCCAGATCGTGCGCGCGCTGCGCCTGGCGGACGAATGGAAAATCCGCGCGGTCCTCTACGGCGGCCAGCAAGGCTACGATGTAGCAGCCGCCCTGGCCGCGAGCAAAATTCCCGTGCTCGTCAATCTCAAATGGCCGGAGCGCGCGAAAGATGGCGACCCCGAAGCCGAACAAACTCTGCGCGAGCTTCGCTTTCGCGCTCGCGCCCCCGGAACCCCCGCGGCACTCGCCAAGGTTGGCGTAAAATTCGCGTTCTACTCCGACGGGCTCGCCACGCCCAAAGATATTTTCAAAAGTCTGAAGAGAGCTACCGATGCCGGCCTCGCGCCAGACGCTGCCCTCCGCGCCTTGACGCTGGACGCCGCCGACATTTTGGGCCTGAGCGATCGCTTGGGCAGCATCGCGCCAGGAAAAATCGCAAATCTCGTCCTCACCGATGGCGACATCTTCAACGAAAAAACGAAGGTCAAGCACGTGTTCGTCGATGGCCGCTGGTTTGTAATTCACGAAGAAACCTCACCGGAAAAAACCGGCGAGAAAAAGCCCGGCGATGACGACGGAGCACGCTCCCGGCAATCGCAGCACGTCGAAGGGGTGGGCCGATGAACCGCAAAATTCTCTGCACCGCGGCCATCCTGGTAGCTCTTGCGCCTCTCGCCGCTCGCGCGCAAAATCCTGGCACCATCTTCATTCAAAACGCCACGGTCCTCACCGTCACTCACGGAAATATCGAACACGGCTCCATCCTCATTCGCGACGGCAAAATCGCCGCGGTAGGCTCCGGCCTGAAAGCTCCTGAGGGCGCCAGCGTGATCGACGCAACCGGCCAGTTCGTGATGCCAGGCATCATTGATTGCCATTCGCACATCGCCGTGGACGGCAGCGTGAACGAAGCCGGCCCCGCGGTTTCTTCCATGGCCAATATCGCGGACGTGCTGAATCCCGATGACATTGACATCTATCGCGATCTCGCTGGCGGCGTGACCGCCGCAAACATTCTGCACGGCAGCGCCAATCCCATCGGCGGCCAGACCGTCGTGATCAAGCTGCGCTGGGGCAAACCTGCCAGCGAACTGCCGTTTGAAGGCGCGCTGCCCGGTATCAAATTCGCGCTCGGCGAAAATCCCAAGCACTCGAACTTCCCCACGCCGCCGGGCGTTACCCCGCGCTATCCCGGAACCAGGCTCGGCGTCGAAGAAGTCATCCGCCAGGCCTTCATCGAAGCGCGCGAGTACAAAAAACAGTGGGACGGTTACCAGCAGCGCAAATCCGCCGGCGAACAGAATCTCATCCCACCGCGCCGCGACGTGCGCCTCGATCCGCTCGTCGAAGTGCTGGAAGGTAAGCGTTACGTACACGCCCACTGCTATCGCGCCGATGAAATCCTTATGCTGATTCGCGTCGCCGACGAATTCGGTTTCAAGGTTCGCACCTTCCAACACGTGCTCGAAGGCTACAAAATCGCCGACGAAATCGCCGCGTCCGGTGCCGGCGGCTCCACCTTTTCCGATTGGTGGGCCTACAAAATGGAGGCGTACGATGCCATCCCCTACAACGCCGCCCTGATGGCCGAACGCGGCGTCATCGTTTCCGTAAACTCCGACGACGCGCAGGAAGCTCGCCAGCTGAATCAGGAAGCGGCCAAGAGCATGAAGTTCGGCGGCCTTTCCGCGAACGATGCGCTGAAACTCATCACTCTGAATCCCGCCATTCAACTGGGCATTGACTCCCGCGCCGGCTCGATTGACGTAGGCAAGGACGCCGATCTGGCAATCTACAATCACGATCCGCTCAGCGTTTACGCGGTCGTGCAAAAAACTCTGATTGACGGCCAGGTTTATTTCGACCGCCAGCGCGACATCGCCCAACGCGTCACGCTCGCCGCCGAAAAGCAGTCTCTGCTCGATAAGGAAAAGAAAGCGGCAGAGGAAGCGAAGACCGACGAAAAGAAGACCGAAGAAAATTCCGAAAGGAAGCCCGAGAAAAAGCCCGGCCAGAAAAAGAAACCGCCGCAGGATAGCGACGGGAAGGCGAACGGCAACACCACCATCGCGAGCGGCGTAGCAGGAGGCACGCGATGAAAATGCTAAACGCCGGCCTCCGCAACGGCATGGCCCTGCTTCTCGCTGCACCCCTCACAATTCCAGCGTGGCCGCAAGCCGCCACCACCGCCGCCTACGCAATCAAAGGCGGCAAAGTCTTGACGCTCGCCGGACCCGCCATCGAAAACGGTACGGTAATCATCCGCGATGGAAAAATCGCCGCGGTCGGCGCCAATATCTCGATTCCCAGTGACGCCCAGATCATCGACGCCAGCGGCCTCGAAGTTTATCCTGGCATGTTCGATCCGATCACCCAGATCGGCCTGAACGAAGTCAGCGCCGTCGGCGCCACCGTGGACGTCAGCGAACTCGGTGATTACAACCCCGAACTCGTCGCCGCCACCGCGGTAAATCCCGCCAGCGCTCACATTCCCGTCACTCGCGTGAACGGCATCACCGCCGTAATCGCCGCACCGGGCACCACCAGTCTCGATCTGCAAAGCGGTGGACTGATCGCCGGACAGGCTTCCGCTTTCAACCTTGCCGGTTGGACCATGGACGAAATGCAGATCAATCGCTCCGTTGCCATGGTGATCAATTGGCCGACAATCCAGACCAGCTCCTTCGATTTCGCCAGCTTCAGCGTGAAAGAAAAACCCTACGCTGACGTCAAGAAGGAATACGACAAATCCGTGAACGCGCTCAGCGACTGGCTCGATCGCGCTCGCCACTATGCGCAAGCAAAAGAAAAGGGCTCGCCCGCGCTTTACCAACGCGACCTGAAACTGGAATCGCTAGTCCCCGTCGTGGAAGGGAAGTTGCCCGTGTTGGTCATCGCCGACCAAGAACGCGACATTCGCAACGCCATCGATTTCTGCAGCAAACAAAATCTAAGAATGATTTTGGGCAGCGGCGCCGAAGCCTGGAAACTGAAAGACCTGCTCAAGGACAAGAAAATCCCAGTCGTTCTAGCCCCCACCAACCGCCTTCCCGAACAGGAAGACACTGCATACGACAAACCGTACACCGAACCATCCGAACTATTTGCCGCCGGAATCCCCTTTGCGTTTTCCAGTTTCGGCACCGCCTTCTCGCGCCGCCTCCCGCAATACGCGGGTACCGCGGTAGCGTACGGCCTGCCGCACGATGAAGCGCTGAAGGCCGTGATGCTGAACGCCGCGCAAATTTTCGGCCTGGGTGATCAACTAGGCACCCTGGAGCCAGGAAAACTCGCCAACGTCATCGTAACCAACGGCGACCCCCTCGAGCTCCAGACGCAGGTGCGCTATCTCTTCATCAAAGGCCAGCTCACCAGCACGGACAACAAACATCGCGACCTCTACGACCAATATCGTAAAAGGCCGCAACCCGCCCACTGACAGGTCGGCCATCTCCGTCCATGCCAGTTCGCAACAACGCCACCGGTAGCGGCGGCCCGCAGTTCCGGCCGGCGCCGTTGCCTTTGTTTTCTCTGCGCCCTCAGCGCTCCTGTCCCTGCGACGTCTGCGGTAAATGTTGTCGCCTCTCTTTGGCGGTTCGCGCACAAAGATATCTGCCTGCACTTGCGGCTTGGCAACCGCCCGCCTTGCGTTATAATCCCTGCCCATCAAATGCCAAAAAAATTAGCCTCGCCGCGCTCACCCCAAGGAGAACCCGTGCAATTCTTCGGCACCCGCTCTAGCGTCGCAACCTTCCTGCTAGCAATCGCGCTGTCCGTCGCCGGCTGCGCCACTCCATCCACCCACCCGGACGAATCCGCGAAGAAGCCCGCCCCGCGCCCCGCGATCGTCTTCATGACCGATTTCGGCACCGCCAACGACGCCGTAGCCATCTGCAAAGCTGTAATGATCGGCATCGCCCCAGACGCCCGCATCATGGACATCACGCACCAGGTAACGCCCTATCAGATTGGCGAAGCCTCGCGTCTGCTCGAAGGCGTCACGCCGTATTATCCCGCCGGCACCGTGTTCGTGATCGTGGTCGATCCCGGTGTAGGCACCTCGCGCAAAGCAATCATCGTGAAAACAAGAAAAGGTCAATACTTCGTAGTCCCCGATAACGGCCTCATGACGCCCATCGTCGACGCAGACGGCCTCGAAGGCGCGCATGAAATCAGCAATCCCGCCTGGATGATCGGCGACAAAATTTCCTCGACATTTCACGGCCGCGATATTTTTTCGCCGGCGGGCGCTCATCTGGCGCTCGGCGAAGACTGGACGCAAGCCGGCCCGGCAGTGAGCGAGCTGGTTCGCCTGAATCCGCCGACCGCCACAACGGCTGCCAAAGGAATCACCGGTGAAGTGATCGGCCTCGACGATCCCTTCGGCAGTCTAATCACCAATATTTCCGGTGATGATTTCAAAAAACTCGGCTACGCGCTCGACGAGAAAGTCACCGTGAAGATTGCCAACAAGTCCTACACGATTCCCTACGTGAAAACTTTCATGGGTGTGCCGGTAGGCCAGCCGCTGCTCTATCTCGATTCACGCAACCGCGTAGGATTTGCCGTCAACCAGCGCGATTTCTCAAAGATTTACAAAGTTACTCCGCCAGTTCCAGTTTTCATTCCCGTCAAGCCGAAATAATTCGCTTAGCCTGCGCCGTCGCCAGCCGAGCGCCGGCGCTCTCCGTCGGGGTCCGCGAAAAATCTCCCCCATCGCATCGCGTGGAGCAGTGTTCATCTGTGGTGCCTTTGACTTCCGAAATTTCCTGGCACCGCCCACCCTCCGCACTTTCGCTCTCTGTTCTCCACGTACGATAGTGCCTAAAACGCTCTCCCCCAAGTACCAAAGTACTATGGCGCGGTTTGACGCCCCCCGCGAAAATTTACTTATTACGGGGCTTTACGCTTTTTGCCCGGGGGACGGCGTACTACTGCCGTTGAGGACTATGGCGCCACTCATCAAAGATTCACTCGACGTCGCAAACTCCACCACGGCCGCGCCGGCTTCGCAAACCAGCGCTCCGCCGAAGCAGGCTGCGCCCAGCAGCCCAACGTTGCGCGCTAACGCACTCTCGCTCGAAGTCCCTGTCAAAGTCCATGGCTCGCGCGTCACCGAAGTAGCCCGTGGCGTCGCTCCGCACACCGAGCCCTTCGAGGAAGAAACCGGCACCATGATCGTGTTCCCGCACGGCGGCGTGCTCAGAATGTCCACCGCTGTCACCGCCAGCCAGATGTTGGTGGTCACGAATTTGAAAACGCGCCAGGATGCCATCTGCCGCGTCGTCAAGGTCCGCACGTTCTCCAATATGCAGGGCTACGTGGAAGTGGAATTCACCCATCAGCAGCCCGGATACTGGGGCGTTCATTTTCCGTCCGAGGGTTCGGCGCAAGCCAGTGCCAGTGAGCCTGCGCTGGCAATCCCGCCTGCGGCTCCGGCTGCAATTCCCGAAGCGCCAATAAATCCGGCGCCTGTTCGGGCCGCCCTGACGCCCCCGCCTTTCGTAGCACCGCCTGCGCCGGCAGTGATCTCGCCTGCGCCTCCGCCGCCCATCGTGATGACGCCTGTGCCGCCCGTCGCGCCAATCGCTCCCGCAGTGTTCAATCCACCGGCGCCAGTGATCCCGGCTCCGCCCAGCAAACCCGAGCCAACATTCATTTCGTTTGGCACGCAGGAAAAAGTGCAGCCCTTCGCTTCGACCACCACGGTCACGGCCGCCGAACGCATTGCGCAGTCCTCACTCGCAACTCCCGCGCAAACTCGACCGGAAGCAGCGCTGCCTGTATTCATTTCAGAAACTCCCGGTACCAGCGCGTCCCACGATGCGCAGCATCACGTCGCGCCAATCGATTTGCTCGCTGCGCCTCAGGTCGCAGCCCCGCCGCCTGCGCTCACCATGACCGAGTTGCGCGGGGACCAGCGCGGAATGGTCGCAGCTCCGCCAGCCGAAGCCCCACAAGCAGTCGTCGGCGCCCAGCAGGCAACCGCGGACGGCGGGGATGCTCCCGCGCAAAGTTCGCGCGCCGTTTTCGGAAGTTTCAGTGGTGGCACGGCATTGAGTGGCAGCCACGCAGTTCCAGTTGACGCCTTCGGCGCTCGGCTCGATTCCGGCCACGAGGCAGGCGCGGATCAGCCCGGCGCGTCGCGCAGCAACAGTTGGATGTTGATCGCGGCCTGCGTCACGTTATTGTTTGCGACGGTCGTCGGTGGCGTCATGTACTTCCGCCCGCACGCTGCCGCCCTCGCGCACAATGGCGCGGCCAATTCGAATTCACCGGCGGTTCCGCAGCCGCTCGCATTTCAAACTCCCGCCGCCGCTCCCGATCAGACGACGCCGGACGTCATGCCCCCGCATAATTCCGCGACGCATCCTGTAGCGGTTGTTGCGCAGGCGCCCGCGCTCACGTCTTCCATCGTTGTGAACGGCAACAACGCAAGCAACGACGGACCCCGAATTGTTCCGAAACCAGCTTCGAATCTCGCGCCGGGTATGGTGAAGGACGCGCTGGAAAATCATCCTGTCTCTACGCAAAGAAGTGATGTCGACCAGTCGGTTCAGGCGCCCTCCGTGGATGCTGCGCCCGTCGCGGACTCTTCGAATGCCGGCGCTCTGTCCGGAATCGTTTCGTCCAACGTCGCGGCCCCAGCGGCGCCCGAAATTCAGGGGGAAGGCCCCGTCAAGATCGGCGGCAACGTGAAAGAACCGCGCCTCGCCTTCCGCGTGATGCCGGAATATCCCCTCGTCGCGAAGCAAGC
>Ga0210394_10001397_pt1 | contig 39069 bp, 40 predicted proteins | sample IncBWC12MmetaG_FD_160121 | JGI IMG/M metagenome (GOLD analysis project Ga0210394, IMG submission 160121) | Forest soil microbial communities from Barre Woods Harvard Forest LTER site, Petersham, Massachusetts, United States - Inc-BW-C-12-M | ecosystem: Environmental > Terrestrial > Soil >... | reverse complement strand
CAAGCTGCTTGCGACGGAGACTGTAGCGCCGATCCTAACGGGCCGCGCTCGGAATTGACATTCGAAATGCCCGGCAAGTCCGCCCCCGCCGGCTAGTCCTTTCGGGCCTTTGCCGAGCGCTGGCGCGTAACCGCAGAGGCACCTGCTCAAAAACCCAATAGTCGGGCGTGGTCCCCTCATCGCTATGCTCGTAGAGATGTGCGCTGATTTCGCTCCCACGTGGAAGGTCAAGCGATTCCACGCGCGCCGACCTATGAAACAGGACGACGTTCCTCTTGCTCCTACCGTGCTGCACAGAGCGGTAAATGATCCCGTCTAGGTTCGGCTCTTTCTTCGTCGCCAAATAGTCGGCGATGCCTTGCGTAACCAAATACTCGAACGGCTCATCATCTGGCATCACTGGTTTTGTAATTTGGCTGCTGAGACTGGCCAGGAATTTTGCCTTCTTCAGCCGCTCAATATAGGTGGGATCAAAGATGCTGCCCTCGACATAAATCGATCGCAAAGCTTCAACATCGAGGAGTTTCAGAGGCCGTGTTATCTGAAAGCGCCCGATCATTACGCGGCTTCCGACCGGAGGTCGCGTCTCGGCGAGCGCCACTAAAGTCGCTCGCAACCCATTGATTTTGGTGGTGAGAGAGGGACTCGAACCCTCGACCTCGGCATTATGAGTGCCACGCTCTAACCAGCTGAGCTACCTCACCACAAAGAGCGGCGGATTGTGTGCAGCGGCGCGGTCGCTGTCAAGGTCGGACTTTTAACCTAATCTCACAAAATCAATGACTTAGCGCTTCGAAGCAGATTCCGAATCGCGAGCCTTGGAGCGCCGGATCACGGCTCGCAGCGTGCGCTGGCGGCCGACCTCACGACCTGAGGAACACGGCGAGCACCCGTCGTCCCTAGGTTTGGACGAAGGACGCTTCTTCGCTTACAATATTACTTATCGTAAGGACGGGAGAAAATGCCAATGGCCACCGCAACCATAACCAGCAAGGGTCAAACCACGATACCTAAAGAGGTGCGCGCGGCGGCAAATCTCAAGCCCGGCGATAGGATTCATTTTGCGGTGCTGGAGGACGGGACGATTATCGTGCGCGTCAAGAACCGGAGCATTAGAGATATTGCTTTCAAACCGCCCCGTGGCAAGCGAGTTTCGATAGCGCAGATGAATCGTTAGGACCAAAAGATGCTCGGAGTCGATACGAACGTCGTTATGCGATTGCTCGTTTCAGATGACGCCGAGCAGACTCGACGCGCCCGCAAACTGATTGAGCAATCCTTAGATCGGGAAGAACCTGTGCTCGTGTCGCTGCTTGTGTTGATCGAATCGGAATGGGTTCTTCGAAGCAGTTACGGATTTAAACGGGATGCGGTGCTGAATATGTTTCGGGCGCTGCTCGAGGCCCGGGAACTGTCTTTCGAGGACGAACCGGCCGTGGAGGAGGCTCTGTTTCACTGGAAGGACAGCGCTTGCGGATTCGCCGACTGCTTGATCACCGCGCACAATCGACAACTTGGATGCCGGGCGACAGCAACATTTGATGCCGAGGCGGCCCGATTGCCTGGCACATTGCCGCTCTGAGCGATCCCTTTCTCACCACCCAATCAGCAGTTACGGCCAGCCTTAATCATCAAGCCCCAGCCCTCTCAAGATCCTCGGCGCATGTTTTTCCACGCGGGCGGCGCGAGTCGCCGATTGTTTCGCCCCCGCAAAATGCAGCAAATAACCCTTCTGTCTTCCCGGGGTGAGCGCATGAAAGGCCTCGGCCAGTTCAGGATCATCATCCAACCGCGTTAGAAACTCCGCGGTCATCTCGAAGTCTGCCACGCCTTTCATCTGCACCTTGGCACCAGATTTCTCAACCGCAATGGCCTCCTGGATATAGGCCTTAACGGCGGTCCTTTGCTTGTTGATGTCGGCCAGAGAAGGAAACCTGATTTGCCTCGCGGACTGCACATTCTTGGTTTGCTGAATCAGGATGCCCTTGGGGTCTTTCAGCAATGCGCCTTTCATGAAAAGCAGGGCGCAATAATCCTTGAAACCGTGGATCAAAACTACCTTGCCGCCATTTAGATCGTAGCAAGCTTGGCCCCATTTCAGGTCTTCATTGAGGCCCGAGGCAAGGCATAGTTCGCGGAGTACAGCAAATTCAGCGCTCCAGCGTTTTTCCTTGCCGTGAATCTTGCTTACCAGTGGATTCGCTTTGCCTTTGACTCGATCCATTTCCTTCTTCTCGCAACTAGCTACGGTTTGACCGGGCCGGTCGGCGGCCCGAGTGGAAATGGCGTCTCAGGCACGCCATTGGTGTTCTGAAAAGCCTGAATCAACCAGTGCCCCGATTTCTTCTGCAGCACCTGACTCTGGATTCCTTGTTTTGGCTCCGGTATGCCGGGCGGAGTCTTCGCGCCGGTCATCGTCCAACTGACATGCGCGATCGCAATCGTCGGTGACAAAAAGCGCACTGAGGTGTCGGTAACCGTGAGTTGGCTTTCATGAAATACAAAAGCGAAAGCAGGTTGGAGCTTTTTCTCAATTTGCGCGCGCCCTTTCCACCACCATCCCACAACATTGACGCAGTCGCCGTCTTCTGTGAATAGCGCTGCGTAAGCCGCAGCATCATGTCGGTTCCAGGCGTTCGCCTGCGAGGCCTGCAGTTGTCGAATGCTGCTTTCATCATCCGATTCTGTAGCGGATGCGGTGCCGCCGAGTGCCACAACAGCGAGCGATGGCAACAACAAATTCCAACTTGCGCGTCGCTTCATTTGGGGCCCCATTAGACGTTGAATCGAAAGTGCATCACATCGCCTTCCTTGACGATGTATTCCTTGCCCTCCAATCGCAACTTTCCCACTTCCTTGGCGCCCGCCTCGCCCTTGAAGCGGATGAAATCCTCGTAGGCAATCACTTCGGCGCGGATGAAGCCGCGCTCGAAATCGGTATGAATGACCCCGGCGGCTTGCGGCGCAGTGGCTCCCGCATGAACCGTCCACGCACGCACCTCCTTCACGCCGGCAGTGAAATAAGTCTGCAAACCGAGCAATGCGTAGCCGCCGCGAATTACCCGATTGAGTCCGGGCTCATCCAATTTCAGTTCCGCTAGAAACTCCGCGCGGTCGGCCTCTTCGAGTTGCGCAATCTCCGCTTCGATCGCCGCGCAGATTGGCACCACGATGGCGCCCTCGGCCTCGGCAATGGCGCGCACGCGATCAAGCCGCGGATTTCCGGTAAACCCGTCCTCGTCCACGTTGGCGACATACATCACGGGCTTGTCGGTCAACAGATGCAAATCGCGCAGCAGCGCGTGGTCGTTCGCATCGAGCTTCAACAGCCGCACCGGCTTCGCAAGGTTCAATTGAGCGCGTACCTTCTCCAGCAGGTCGCGTAATTTGACTGCATCCTTGTCCGCGGTCTTCGCCGCCTTCAGCGCCTTTTGGTACGCCCGTTCGACGCTGTCGAGATCCGCCAGCGCCAATTCGGTATTGATGACCTCGATATCGCTCGCCGGATCGATCTTGCCGGCGACATGGATGATGTCGGTGTTTTCGAAGCAGCGCACGACGTGCGCGATGGCGTCGACCTCGCGGATATGCGCCAGAAACTTGTTGCCCAAGCCCTCGCCTTTCGAGGCTCCCGCCACCAATCCTGCGATATCGACGAATTCCACCGTGGTCGGCAGAATCTTCTCCGGATGCACGATGGCGGCCAGCTTCTGCAGCCGCGGATCCGGCACCGGCACGACGCCCACATTCGGATCAATCGTGCAAAACGGATAGTTTTCCGCCGCGATTTGCGCACGCGTAAGTGCATTGAACAGGGTGGATTTGCCGACATTCGGCAAGCCGACGATTCCGCACCGGATAGGCATCAGATTTTTGCCGCGCGGCTATGTAGTCGCGTCATGGCGCGTTCCGCGCCTTGTTCGAGCAGCAGCGGCATGCAATCCGCCGCCGTGCTTACCGCTTCCAATATAAGATCCTCTTCGGCACGCGGCGCGCGCGTCAGTACATAGTCGATGACGTCGGCCTTCTTGCCCGGATGCCCGATACCTAAGCGCAGGCGCCAAAAATTTTCGCCAATGTGCGCGATCGTGTCGCGCAAACCATTGTGCCCGCCGGGGCCGCCGCCTTGCTTCAGCCGCACGCTCCCCACCGGCAAATCCAGCTCGTCGTGCGCCACCAGGATTTCCTCCGGTAAGATCTTGAAGAACTCGCTCAACTGTCGAATCGACAAGCCGCTGCGATTCATGTAGGTGGTCGGCTTCAGCAGAACGAGATCCGTTCCGCCGATGCTGATCCGCGCCGTCTCGCCGGAATATTTTCGGTAGTCGCGAAACTCGCCGCCGTGACGGCGCGCAAGCAAGTCCACGAACCAGAAACCCGCATTGTGGCGAGTCACCTGATGTTCAGGGCCTGGATTGCCCAGACCGACGATAATCCGCAATGCTAAACCAGCCATCGGACGCTCACCCAAACCTTGCAAAAAGCAAGGGCCGTCGATCCGACAGCCCCTGCCACACAACGCAATAAGAAACTCTATTTCTTGGCGTCTTTCTTGGCCGGTTCCTTTTTGGCTTCCTCTTTCTTCGCCGGCGCAGCTGTCTTCGCTGCGTCCGCACCCGCCGCAGGAGCCGCTGCTGCTGCTGCTCCGGCCGCCGGTGCCGCCACCGCGCCCTCCGCCGCCGGCGCGGCCTCCGCCGCGGTGGGCTCGGGCTCTTCGGCACGCGGGCTATGAATCGCCACGACCGCCGCATCTTCCTTCGCCAGTTCCACGAGAACCACGTCTGCGGGGACCTTCAATTGCGACAGATGGATGCTCTCGTTGAGCGACAGCCCGGAAATATCGACTTCGATGAATTCCGGCAAATCCTTCGGCAGGCAGGACACTTCCACCTCGGTGCGCATATGCGACACGAGGCCGCCTTGCGACTTGACGCCCGGCGACATGGCCGCGCCGCTGAAGTGCAGCGGGATGCTGATGCGAATCTTCTCGTTCTCCTCGACACGTTGAAAGTCGACGTGCACGATGGCGTTCTTGAATGGATGGCGCTGCACATCTTTCAATATCGCCGCCTGCATCTGATCGCCGACCTTCAAATTGAGGATGGTCGAGTAGAAGCGCTCGTTCTCGAGCATTATCAAAAGCTTCTGATGGCTCAAGGTCAGCGTCCGTGCGGCGAGATGGCCGCCATAAAGTATCGCCGGAACTTTTCCGTCATGACGCAGGCGGCGGCTCGCACCTTTGCCTTGCGTTTCGCGGAACTCGGCGACGAGTTCAAAAGAGGTCTTCATAAATCTTCTCCAGTTACATCACAAACACGGCGCTCTCGCATCGCGACCAAAGGCGAGTGCGCCGACCTAATCAATGTACAGCGAGCTCACCGATTCCTCATCGCTGATGCGGCGTATGGTTTCAGCCAGCAATCCCGCCACGCTCAACTGCCGAATCCGCGCGCAAGCCATGCCGGCCTCCGACAGCGGTATCGTGTCGGTCACCACCAATGCATCCAATACCGAGCTCGAAATGCGCTCAATCGCCGTGCCGGACAATACGGCGTGCGTGATGTAGGCCACCACCTTGAGCGCCCCCTCGTCTTTGAGCGCCCGTGCGGCCTGGCACAATGTACCCGCCGTATCCACCATGTCATCGACCAACACGCAGGTCTTACCCTCGACCTCGCCGATGACATTCATCACCTTCGATTCATTCGGCCGCGGCCGGCGTTTGTCGATAATGGCAAGATCGGCATCATCCAATCGCTTTGCCAGCGCTCGCGCGCGCACTACGCCGCCCACATCCGGCGACACCACGATCATCTTCTCGTACTTCTGCTTCCATACCTCGCCGAGCAACACCGGAGATGCGTATACGTTGTCCACCGGTATGTCGAAAAAACCCTGAATCTGATCGGCGTGCAAATCGACCACCAGCAATCGATCCACTCCGGCACGCGCAATCATGTTCGCCACCAGCTTGGCGGTAATCGCCACACGCGTGGCGCGCGGCCGCCGGTCTTGCCGTGCGTAGCCGAAGTAGGGGACCACCGCCGTGACCCGCTTCGCCGAGGCCCGCCGGCAGGCGTCGGCCATCATCAAAAGCTCCATCAAATTCTCGGCCGGCGGATGCGTCGGCTGCAGGAGGAACACATCGCGCCCGCGAACGTTCTCCCTCAATTCGACGCTGACCTCGCCGTCGCTGAACCGATCGACATCGGCGCGGCCCAGCGGCACATGCAAATGCCGGGTGATCTCCTGCGCCAGCGCAGGATTTGCATTGCCGGTGAACACGGCGATCGACAGCGAACCGAAACCATTATTTTGCGACATCGACCTTGCTCAAATTGGCTGGGGTGGAAGGATTATTCGGCCCTGCGGGCCTCACCCCTCCGGGGCCGCCCTTCGGGCGTTATCCTTCCCCTGCTAACTCATCCTCTTGGATCATTTCCAATCGACGAATCGCCCCCACCGCAAAAATTTGGCTGGGGTGGAAGGATTCGAACCTCCGTATGGCGGGATCAAAACCCGCTGCCTTACCGCTTGGCGACACCCCAACTTGGAAAACTACAATCGACGAACTCGCTTAAGCGCTCAAGTCCGCAATCTTTCAAGCAAGGGCGAGTCGTTCAGTCCGCGAGCCGCAAATGCCGCAAATGCCGGTGGCAACTCGCGCATAATTTCACAGCCGCGCTCTTTAGTCTCACAGGCCAAAAAAACACAGGCCCCAGTGCCAGTCAGGCGCGCAGCGCCAAAGAGCGACAGCCAATCGAGCGCGTGTGCGACCTCAGGGTAACGGCGCCGCACCACGCCCAAGCAATCGTTCCTTCCACCGGACGCCAGGAAACCGTGAATTGTGATGGGCAGAGAATTTCTTGTCAATTCTGGATCCGCAAATACCTCTGCGGTGCTCACGAACACATTCGGCTTCAAAATCAGATAGTTAGTCTCCGGCGGCGCCAGCGGCGGATAGAGTGCCGTGAGGCGCTCGCCCACGCCTTCCGCCCAGGCGGCCCGGCCATGGACGAATACCGGCACGTCCGCACCCAATTCCAAACCCAGCGCCGCAAGCCGTTCCGGGGGCCAGCCAATTCCCCATAGATGATTGAGCGCGACCAAGCAGGTGGCGGCATCGGAGCTCCCGCCCCCCAAACCACCGCCGACGGGGATTCGTTTCGCCACGCTGATGTCGGCGCCGAGCTTGCAGGCAGCGGCTTCTTTAAGCGCATGGGCTGCGCGTAGGCACAGGTCGGCGTGCAACGGAATACCGGCAATCTCGACCACCCGCCGAATCTGCCCGTCCGAGCGCGGCTCGATGGTGATCTCGTCGCACAAGTCGACAAACTGAAAACAGGTTTGCAGTTCGTGGTATCCGTCAGGCCGCCGGCCCAATATATGTAAAAACAAATTGAGCTTCGCAGGTGCCGGCCACGGGATTGGTTTGCGGGCGCGCATGTTAAGGCCATTGCCAATGATCGATGACGATTCGCACCCGCACGTCGTCGCGGCTCAAGGTCAAACGCGCGGGCAGCAAGTCACCTGCAACCGGCATGTAGCGATCATAGACGATGCTCCAGCCGGCTTGAGTTACCTGCCGGGCACGGTCTTGATCATTGCGAGTGATGGCAAATGGCAGGTTGGGATCTGGAATGCCAAGCAGCCAGAATCTTAAATTGTCGAGCGGCAATGCGAACCCCAGGCGGTCATGAAGTTGAGTCAACACCGCGTCGCTCGGCGGCGCGCCGTTCAAGGACAGGCCATCGGGCTCTTGGCGGAGCAGCAGCGCGCCGATCCCGAACGGCCCTGCAAGGCGCACTTCCGCATGAATATCATCCTGCCGCCAATTCAAAGTCGCCTGCCAACCCTGTGTGCCCAGCGCAACCGCCGCGCGGCCATCGAGTTGCCACGCGCCGGCGGTCCGCAACCCGCCCACCCTCTGCTCCCACGGCACGGATGGCGGTGCCGGCCGATTTGTCACGCAGGCCGGCAGCGCGCCACAGCAAAACAAAATCAACGCAATGTGCCGCATGATCGGTCAGTTGGCCGGGTTAAAGCGTTGCCGGGTTGACTTGAGCAGTTGATTGTCGGCGTCAATCGCGCTTGCTGCGGACCAGATTTGCTGCGCATCGTCCGTCCTACCGAGCCGCCACAGTACTTCCCCCAAGTGTGCCGCGATGTCGCCGTCGCGATCGTCTGAATAAGCCGCGGTCAAATACGGTAATGCCTCCGCCGCGTGTCCTTGGCGGTACAGCACCCAACCCAGGCTGTCGAGAATTGCCGCATTTCTCGGCGCCGCCGCATAGGCGCGTTCGATCAGTTTGCGTGCTCTCGAGAGTTCTTTGGAGTGATCGGCCAGCGTAAATCCCAGTGCGTTCAAGGCCGCCGGATCATTCGGCCGCGACTTCACGACCATTGTCAATTCCCGCAGCGCGGCGCCGGTTCGCCCCTGCTCCTCGTACATGGACGCCGTGGCATAGCGCAACTCCACGCTGTCGGGGTACTGCAATACGCCGTTTGCCAATACCGCGAACGCCCTGGGCAAATCGCTGGACCGCGCGTACATCCGAGCGCGAGCCGTCAGAATTTCCGGTGCGCGCTGCGGCTCGTCCTCGATGAGTCGATCGAACAATTCTTCGGCGGCACCCGGGGCACCGTTCTTTTGCAGCAGCGCGGCAGCGCGCAGCAAGGCGGGCACCACATTTTCACCGCTCTGCACCTGTGCATAGAGGCGCAGCGCGCGTTCCGCATCGTCGCGCCGATCCGCGATCACCCCAAGATAGTAGAACCCGTCGTCCACATATTTACCCGTCCTCAGGAGCTGCTTGAATTTCGCCGCCGCCGCGTCGAGATGGCCCTGCTCAAACTCGAGCAGACCCAGCAGGCGCAGCGCCATCGGTCTGGAATCGGGATCGCGCACCAAAATTTCCAATTGTTCGGCAGCGCCGTGATAGCGCTGCGCCGTCATCAGCAGCACCGCATAGTCGAAGCGATTGGCCGGAGTCCCGTCGGTATTGAGTTGCGCCTGCGCAAGATCGAGCGGTTCATCCGCGTCGCCCGCCATGATTCGCGCGCGTGCCAAGGTCTGCGCCAATTCCCGGCGGGCTTGCCGTGCCCCCTCGTCGGCACCCGCATTGTCGATTGCCAATACGCCTTGCAAGCTCTTGACCGCTGCGGCGGGATCATCCGCACGCAAGGCGGTCAGGCCCTGTATTCGCAGCGCGGCCGGCGAGGTTGGAAAAAACACCGCCAATCGATCCGCGACCTGGCGCGCGCCAAAAATGTTCTCGTCGGCGCTCAGATCGATTTCCAGATCCGCAAATTCCGCATCCCTGCCCTCCGGCGAGTTCATCAAGATGTAACGGTAGTGGGCGGCCGCCTCGTCGATCTTGTAAAGCGCCAACGCGGCTCGGGCAGCGGCGCGTTGCGCGTCGAGTGATTTGGGATCGAGGTGTATCCAGCGCGCGGCGACCGCCGCCGTCAACGAAGGCTGCAGAGTTTGGGCGGTGACTTCGGTCGCGCGTTTCAACAACTTAGGATCGGTCTCGGTCGCCGCGGCGGCCGTATATTGGAGCGCGGCCACACGGGGCTCGCCGCGTGCGAGGGCTATCTCGCCCGTGACAGTATAAAATGCCTGTGGCGCCGGCTTGGCATCGGATTTGTGTAGAGTGCTCGCACAGGCGCTCAAGGCAAGCAGGGCAAGCCCCAATGAGGCTCTAGTAAGGATTGAAAGCGAGAACACGGCCGCACTATAGCGAAATGACTACCCCGATGCCGCAAATCGCTTCCATGGCATTCAACATCCTCGGTATCAACCATAAGACCGCACCGGTCGCGCTGCGCGAAAAGGTGGCGTTCGGCGAGGATCGGCTGGTCGCCGCTTTGCGCACTCTGCGCCAGGAGAGCGGCGTTGCTGAAGTGGTGATTTTGTCGACCTGCAATCGCACCGAACTGTACTGGGCCGGCAGCGCCAGCGGCGCTGAGCTATCGCAATGGCTCGCGCGCCACCATGGGAACAATCTCGATCTTGCCTCGAGTCTGTATATTCATCAGGATTCGCGCGCGGTGGAGCATGCCTTCAGCGTCGCTTCGGGGCTCGATTCCATGGTGCTTGGCGAAGCCCAAATCCTGGGTCAATTGAAAGACGCCTATCGCGTGGCGCAGGAAACCGGCAGCACCGGGCCGACGCTCAACAAGCTGTTTCAGGCGGCCTTTTCGGCCGCCAAACGCGTGCGCTCCGAGACACGCATCGGCGCCAATGCGGTGTCGCTCGCCTCCGCGACGGTCAGTCTGGCGCGGCGCGTTTACGCGGATTTGAGCGTCCATAACGTCTTGGTTGTCGGCGCCGGGGAAATGAACGAGCTGACGGCGCGGCACTTCATGAGTGCCGGCGTCAAGCGCATGGTCATCGCCAACCGTACCTTGGGGCGGGCGCAGAAACTTGCGGAGCAGCTCAAAGCGCATGCGGTAGGACTCGCGGACCTGGAAAGGGAATTGACCGAAGCGGATATAGTCATCAGCTGCACGGCAAGCGCCGTCCCCATCATCAGCAAACGGGCGGTGGAGGCCGCAATCCGTACCCGTCGGCGCCGGCCGATCTTCATGGTTGATATGGCCGTACCGCGCGACATCGAGCCTGAGGTCGCCGACCTGGAGGATGTCTATCTCTTTTCCATCGATGACCTGCAGCAGCTGGTGGATGAAAATCGCCAGCAGCGCGAGCTGGCGGCGGATGGGGCGCGCCTCGTCATCAACGAAGAGGTCGCGCGGTTTCTCGCGCAAGCGCGCGCGCACGACGCAGGCCCGGCCATTCGCGCGCTGCGCCAGCAGGCCGACGGGATTCGCCGGCAAACCGTGGAGCAGGCGCGGCGCATGCTCGCTGCCGGCAAATCCAGCGACGAGGTAATCGAGTATCTCGCCAACACCCTCACGAACCGGCTGCTGCATGCCCCCACCCAGGCCCTGCGCCAGGCCTCGGAGCTGGCTGATTTGGCATTGGCGGAGACCATGACCCGCCTTTTGACCGAAGAACGCGATTCGCGTTGAGCCAAGGCCGCTATAATTCGCGGCCATGAAAGATTCCATGCGGCGCAAGCTGGAAAAGCTTGACGAACGATTCGAGGAAATCAGCCGGCTTTTGTCGGACGCGGGCGTTATTGGACGGCAAAACCAATTTCGCGAACTGTCGATGGAATACGCCCGATTGGGGCCCCTGGTCGAACGCTATCGCCGCTTCGTCGCGCTCGAGGGCGATGCGGCGATCGCGCACGAATTGGCGGAGGATGCCGACCCCGCCACCAAGGGTCTGGGCGAGGAGGAACTCGCGGATCTGAATCCGCGCATCGAGGGCGAGGAGCTCGAATTGCAGCGCCTGCTGGTTCCGAAGGACCCGCATGACGACAGCAATATCTTTCTCGAAGTTCGCGCGGGAACCGGCGGAGATGAAGCCGCTCTGTTTGCCGGCGATTTGTTCCGCATGTACGCCCGCTATGCCGAGGCCAAGGGCTGGGCAGTCGAGATATTGAGCGAAAGCCCCGGCGAGCATGGCGGCTACAAGGAAATCATCAGTCGGATCATCGGCCGCGGAGCATTTTCGCTGCTCAAATTCGAGTCCGGCACGCATCGCGTGCAGCGCGTGCCCGCAACCGAAGCGCAGGGCAGAATTCATACGTCGGCATGCACGGTGGCGATCCTGCCTGAATTGGAGGAAGTCGAGGCGGTGGACTTGAACCCCGCGGATTTGCGCATCGATACCTACCGCTCCTCGGGCGCCGGCGGACAGCATGTCAATAAGACCGACTCGGCCATTCGTATCACGCATTTGCCGACCGGCATCGTGGTGGAGTGTCAAGATGAACGTTCGCAGCACAAGAATCGCTCGCGAGCCCTGTCGCTGCTCAAGGCCAGACTGTTGGCCGCTGAACGCGAAAAACAGCAGAGCGCGCAGGCGCAATCGCGCAAGCTGCAAGTGGGTTCCGGTGATCGCTCGGAGCGCATACGGACCTATAATTTTCCGCAAGGCCGCGTCACGGACCATAGAATCAATCTCACGTTGTACAAGCTCGACGATGTGATGAACGGCAATCTCGATGAACTGATTCGCGCGCTCAACCAGGAACATCAGGCCGAAGAACTGGCGCATCAAGTCGAATGAATACTGCGACCACTATCGCCGAATCCGTGAGCGCCGCCGCGCTCCTGCTGGGTCCGCACAGCGATTCTCCGCGCCTCGATGCGGAATTGCTGCTGGGTAAGATCTTGTCGCTATCGCGCTCGGCGTTGATCGCGCGCAGCGGCGAACCTGTCGCGCCGGAGTTGCGGCGCGCCTATGCCGGGATGATCGCCCGGCGTACGGCTGGCACACCGGTCGCCTACTTGACGGGCAGCCGCGAGTTTTGGTCGTTGGCGCTCAAGGTCTCGCCCGCGGTGCTGGTCCCGCGGCCCGAAACGGAAACCCTGATCGAGCGCGCATTGCAGATCAAATATCGCGATCAGCCCTGTTCGGTTTTGGACCTGGGCACGGGCAGCGGCGCCATTGCGCTTGCCATCGCCTCGGAGTGCCCGCGATGGCAGGTCACGGGCGCGGATCTGTCGCCGCAGGCACTTGAGGTGGCGATGCAAAACTCGGCGCAGCTGAAATTGGCGCATATTGAATGGCGTTTGGGCTGCTGGTTCGACGCCGTGCCCGGTCGGCGCTTCGATTTGATCGTCGCCAACCCGCCTTATATCGCCAGCGCCGACCCTGCCCTTGCGAATCTTTCCCAGGAGCCTGACATTGCGCTGCGCGCCGGCCCCACGGGACTCGAATCCTTGACGGCGATCATCGCGCACGCCCCGCTGCACTTGCATGCGCACGGCTGGCTGCTGTTGGAGCACGGAGCCACCCAGGCACCCGACGTCGCGCAGCTGCTCAAGCTTCGCGGCTTCGCCGGCATCCGCACTTATCCGGACTTCGCCGGCAAACCGCGCGTTACGCTGGCAACTTTTCACACACAACACTAGGAACAGCCATGATCCGCTTCGAAACCAGCCTCGGCGATTTCACCATAGAGTTTTATGAGAAAGAGGCGCCCGAATCCGTCGCTAACTTTATGCGCTACATAGACGATGGCTTTTTCGATGGCACGATTTTTCACAGGATCGTACCCGGGTTTGTCATCCAGGGCGGCGGCTTCACCGAAGACATGAGCCAGAAGCGCACCAAGCCGCCGGTCAAGAACGAAGCCGACAATGGCTTGAAGAACTCGCGCGGCACGCTGTCCATGGCGCGCACCAATGACATCAACAGCGCGACATCGCAGTTCTTCGTCAATTTGAAGGACAACGATTTTCTCGATCACTCGCGCGGCAATTTCGGCTATGCCGTATTCGCACGTGTGACGCAAGGCATGGAGGTCATCGACAAGATTGCCGCGGTCGAAACCGGACGCAGGCGCGGATTCGACGATGTGCCGCTCGAGGCGGTGATCATGAAGAGCGTGCGGCGAGCCACTGCTTAGCGCGAGTGTCCCGCAAGAGTACATTCTTACGCCGACTCGCACTTTGGACGCTTGGGCTGCTGTTGACCTGCCTGGTGGCCAGTGTTTTCTGCGTCCTGCTGCTGCGCTGGGTCGATCCGCCATTCACCGCGTACATGGCGGAGGCACAGATCCTCGCCTGGACGAGGCCTGACCCCACGTACGTCGTGCATCATCGTTGGGTGGATTTGAACCAGATTTCGCCGAACCTGCCGCTGGCGGTCATTGCCTCGGAGGATCAGAAGTTTCCCGAGCACTGGGGGTTCGATGTCGAGGCTATCGAGAAGGCCTACGCACTGAATCAGCACAGTCATCGCGTGCACGGCGCCAGCACCATCAGTCAACAAGTCGCCAAGAATCTTTTTCTGTGGTCCGGCCGCAGCTATTTGCGCAAAGGGTTGGAAGCGTATTTCACCCTGCTGATCGAAGCCAGCTGGCCAAAGCGGCGGATCTTGGAGATCTACCTGAATGCGGCGGAATTCGGCCATGGTACCTACGGCGCCGAGGCCGCCGCACAGCGCTTCTTCCACGTTTCGGCAGCGAAACTCACGCGCAATGATGCGGCATTGCTGGCCGCGGTGTTGCCGAATCCAAAGCTGTTTTCTGCCGCGATGCCGTCGGCCTACATCCAGCGCCGGCGCGATGCGATTTTAGTTCAAATGCAGGCGCTCGGCGGGGCGGAGATGCTTGACGAGATCGACGCCTATCCGGACCGGCGCCGCTAAAATGCGCTCCAGGATGTCCGGAATCTCGAAAACCGCGCGATTGTGGATGCGTCGCACGCTCGCCCGATAGGTCTCGATGTGATCTGCCGCTTGCGCGACGCCGCTGCGAATGGCCTTGAATGAATCCAGCACCACTCCGACGCCATTCTCCTCGACCCAATCGGTGTTGTAGCGCTCCTGCGGCATGGTCCAGGCATTGCGCGCCACGATGACGGGCAAGCCTTGTTGCACGGCCTCGCTGATGCTGCCGGGACCGGGTTTGCCGATGAAGAAGTCGCTGAGCTGCATGTAGTAGCGGATCTGCGAGGTAAAACCGACTACGACACGGGGCGCTGCGCACTTCATCACCCGCAGCCGCTCGGCGAGCGGCGCATTGTGCCCGCAGACGAGAATCAGCTGGGTATCGTCGAGGCGCTTCGCGATTCCGAGCATGACGCGGGATCCATGGCCGCCGAACATCACCAGTCCCGTCGGCCGGTCCGGATCGAGCTGCAGTTTTTGCCTCTCGGCGCGTCGATCCACGCTCAAGTCACGATAAAAATCCGGGCTGATGATCATGCCGGAGGTTTGGTGAATATGCGCCTCGTCGAGGCCGGCAGCGCGCGCTTGGGCGACCGCATGCGGCGTCCCGCAGATCAGATGCTGCAGTTGATGCGGCTCTATCCAAAAGTGCGGCGGAAAATCCGCGAAGTCGGTGAGAATGGTCACGTACGGCGCATGCGGCCGCGCCAAGCCCAAGGCTTGATACATGGCGCGGTTGAAATTCGGCACCAGCGAGACCACCAGATCCGGCTGAGTCAGCTGCCAGTGGCGGCGCAATTGACTGATCAGAGACTTGTGGCTCAAGCGTATCAGCGCCTGCAAGATGCGCAATTCCTGCGCCAGTCCTAAAGTCCATCCGCGAGCCATGCGCACGTTATAATAGTGCTCCGGTTTCACGCCGGTGGTTCTGCGAAACATATCGTGCGGATCGAGGACCTCGAACAGATTGACCAGTCTGATCTGCCAGCCTTTACCCTGCTCGCGGATCGCCATGTCGAGGGCGGTCGCAGCCGAGCGATGCCCTCCCCCTGCGTTGATGTAAACGAGATCGATTGTTTTCATTTGACTCTTTTATTCTGCGCGACAAGTATGACCAAGCGATGAAAATCCGTTTGATCTTGGGCGCAATGGCGTTGTTCGGCGCCAGCGCCGCTGCGCAAGCCGCCGAACCGCCGGCCGCCAACGCCACGCGCCTGAATCACGGGCGGTTCAAAGACGTGATGATTTATGTGCCAACGCTCCCGGCGACGAGCGTCGTGCTGTTCATATCCCCCGATGCGGGCTGGAATGCTGCGCTGGAGCCCATGGCGCTTGAGCTGGTGCAGCAGGGCGCCATGGTGGCCGGCATCGATTTGCCGAAGTTCAAAGCGATGCTCGAAGCCGACGGTGGTCAATGCGTATCTCCGGACGGCGATCTGGAGAACTTGAGTCACTTTGTACAGGCCTACTTTCACAACCCCACCTACCTTACGCCCATGCTGGCGGGGGTTTCATCGGGCGGCAGCTTGGCGTATGCGGTGTTGGCGCAGTCTCCAAAGGATACATTCGCGGGGGCACTGACCGTGGGCTTCTGCCCCAAATTCAAATTGGGCAAGCCGCTGTGCAGAGGTTCGGGACTGGAATACGCACGCGGTTCTCCCGGGTACGGCGCCGAATTCTTGCCGGTCAAACACTTGAGCAATCCATGGGTCACCATTCAAAGCCCTGGGTCGGACTGTCCCACGAGCATGGTGAGCGAGTTCGTTTCCCAGGTGCACGGTGCCGCCATGGCGATTCAGCCGAACGCGGGACTTCAGCCGTTCAGCGCCGCGTTCGCCAAACTTGCGACCGCAAACTTGCAGCAGCGGGTTGCACCGCCGCCCGCCGCGTTGGGCGATCTGCCGGTGATTGAGGTCGCGGCCCAGCCCGGCAGCGCACCCTCCGATTCATTCGCCATCTTCATGTCCGGCGATGGCGGCTGGGCGGGGCTGGATCAAGACATTGCAGCTGCCTTGAGCGCGCAAGGCATTCCCGTCGTCGGACTGGATTCGTTGCGCTACTTCTGGTCCCCGCGCACGCCGGACGGCTTGGCCGCCGATACCGACCGCATGATTCGCTACTACCTGTCCCGCTTCGGCAAACGGCGTGTGCTGCTCATCGGCTATTCACAGGGCGCCGACGTGCTGCCCTTTGCGGTCAATCGCCTGCCGCAAGCCACCCGCACCCGCGTGGCCTTGACCGCAATCCTCGGCATGTCCGAGCACGCGCTGTTCGAATTTCACGTCAGCAGCTGGATCTCGGATGACACTTCCGGACCGCCGACCATGCCGGAGGTCAACCGGATCAGCGGCGCGCCGGTGCTGTGCATCTACGGGGAAGACGAGAAGGACTCGCTGTGTCCGAAACTGGACGCGCACAAGATCAGTGTGCTCAAGGTCAAAGGCGGCCATCATTTCGACGGCAACTATGCCGGCCTCGCGCATGACATCATGGCGGCGGCGAAACCTTAAATACGTTTTTCGGCCACCATCCAGTCATAGCAATCTTTCACCATGTCCTTCAAGGCGACGACGCGATAACCCAGCTCGCGCTGTGCCTTGGCGGAGGTGACCTTGAGCTTCCTGCCGAAGGAGTCGGCCATTTCCCGCGTTATCGCCGGCTGCTTGCCGGTGAAATTACCGACCAGATCGCCTGCTGCTGCGATCACGCGCAGCAGGATCGGGGAAATCTCCTTTTCCGGCGCCGGTTTCTTGAGCAACGCCGAAACCTCCCGAACCAAGTCCAGCATGGTTTTATTTTCACCGCCGAGAAGGTACTTGCCGCCATTCTCGCCCTGGTCGGCGGCGGCGATGTGGGCCGCGACGCACTCTCGCACATGTGTAAAGGTAAGTTCGGCGGGCGGCACGCCGGGCAGCTTGGCATCGCGAACCATGATGAAAACCCGCGACCAGGTGCCGAGGTCGTAAGGTCCCATGATGGCGCCGGGCTGCATGACCACCACTTCGAGCCCGCGGCTGACCGCGGCCAGGGCGATCTCCTGGGCCTGCCACTTGCTGCGCTGATAGTTGACCCGCGAATTGGCGGCTCGACTCAGCGTCTCTTCGGTGACTTCACCCGACACTGGACCGTAGGCGGATATTGACGAGGTAACGACCAGGCGCCGCACGCCGTTCGCCAACGCCGCCTCGACGACATTGCGCGTGCCATCGACATTGTCGCGCGTCTGTTCCGCGTCGCCCTTGCGCCACATGCTGGTGTTGCCGGCGACATGAAAAACCGTGTCGGTTCCCTTGGGGACCGCGCTTCTAAGCGAGGCGCCGTCGGTGGTCTCGCCAACGACGAGCCGCGGACGAAATCGATTGAGAAATGTCAAATTCGACGCCGGCCGGTGCAGCGCCGTGACGTCCCAATCGCGATTCATCAGTTCCTTGACCAGATTCAGGCCTACGAATCCGGTCCCTCCCGTGACGAAAGCAGTTCGCCGTGCGCTAGGCGGCATCGGCGGCATCTTTGGCGTCCGCGTCGTAGCCTAAATTCGGTGCCAGCCATCGCTCTGCTTCGCTCAATGTGAATCCCTTGCGTTGCGCATAGTCAGCCGCCTGATCGCGGTCGATTTTGCCGACGCCGAAATAATGCGCCTTCGGGTGCGAGAAATAAAATCCGCTGACGGCGGCCGTCGGAAACATCGCATACGATTCGGTCAAGCGAATCCTCGCGGTCCGTTCGGCATCGAGCAGACGCCACAGAGCGGCCTTCTCGGTGTGATCTGGACAGGCCGGATATCCTGGCGCCGGCCGTATTCCCCGGTACTCCTCGCGAATCAAACCTAAGCCATTGAGGCGCTCCTCGGGAGCGTAGGCCCACAGTTCGCGGCGTACGCGTTCATGCAGGCGTTCGGCCAACGCTTCCGCCAGCCGGTCCGCCAGCGCTTTGAGCATGATGCTGCTGTAGTCATCGTGCGCTGATTCGAATCGCGCCACATGCTCGTCGATGCCTAATCCTGCGGTAACCGCGAAGGCTCCGATGTAATCAGCCCGGCCCGTTGCAACCGGTGCGACAAAATCCGCCAGGCACAGTTGCGCCTGATCCTGCGGCTTGGCCTTTTGCTGGCGCAAATGATGCAGGCGAAGCTGGATGTTCTGGCGTGTTTCGTCGGTAAAGACGTTGATGTCATCGTCGCCGCTGCTGTTGGCGGGGAAGAACCCGACCACCGCTCGCGCCTTGAGCCAGTTTTCCCGTATCAGTTTCTGCAGCATGAGCGTGGCATCCGCGTACAGGCCGCTGGCCGCCTCGCCGACTACTTTGTCCTGCAGAATGTCGGGAAACTTGCCGGCGAATTCCCAGGCGTTGAAGAAAGGCATCCAGTCGATATAGGGAACCAACTCCTGCAGCGGGTAGTCGCCGAATGCCCGCGTCCCCAGGAAGGTCGGAACCGGCGGCGTATAGCCGGCCCAATCGATCTTGAATTTCTTGAACCTAGCCTGCGGCAGCGACAACTGCGGCGCCTTCGCGCTCTTGTTGCGATGCTGTTCGCGCCGCCGCTCATGCTCCGCCTTGATGTTCGATACGTAGGCATCAAAGGTGGCCTTGGTTACCAGCTGCTGGCAGACCCCGACCGAGCGCGACGCGTCTTTCACATAGATCACCGCACCTTGGTATTGCGGATCGATCTTTACCGCGGTGTGCGCAGGCGAAGTCGTCGCGCCGCCGATGAGCAGCGGCTGCTTGTAGCCCAAACGCTGCATCTCCTTGGCTACGTGCACCATTTCATCAAGCGACGGCGTGATCAACCCCGACAAGCCGATGAAGTTGGCGCCTTCGCGAGTCGCCGCTTCCAAAATTTTCTCGCAGGAAACCATGACGCCCAAATCCACGACTTCGAAATTATTGCATTGCAGTACAACGCTGACGATATTCTTGCCGATGTCGTGCACATCGCCCTTGACGGTGGCGATCACCACCTTGCCATTCGAGCGGCTCGTGCCGTCCTTCTCCTGTTCGATGTAGGGAATCAATACCGACACGGCTTTTTTCATGACTCGCGCCGATTTCACCACTTGCGGCAGAAACATCTTGCCGGCGCCGAATAGATCGCCGACCACGTTCATGCCGTCCATCAAGGGTCCTTCGATCACATCCAGAGGCCGCTTCGCCAACAGGCGCGCCTCTTCGGTATCGTCGAGAACGAATTCATCCAGTCCCTTGATCAGCGCATGCTGCAGCCGCTGCTCCACCGGGAGCTTGCGCCACTCCAGGTCATCGCCGCGCTTCGTCGCGCCGCCGCCGCCCTTGAATTGTTCGGCAATTTCCAGCAGGCGCTCCGTGGCGTCCGCGCGCCGCGCGAGAATCACATCCTCCACCCGCTCGCGCAGATCGGCGTCAATATCTTCGTAAATCGCCAACTGGCCGGCGTTGACAATGCCCATGGAGAGACCGGCGCGAATTGCGTGGTACAGAAACACCGAGTGCATCGCCTCGCGCACGGGCTGGTTGCCGCGGAACGAAAACGACACATTGCTGACGCCGCCGCTGATATGCACCGCGGGCATGCGCAGCTTGATGGCCGCGGTTGCCTCGATGAAGTCCAGGCTGTAGCGGTTGTGCTCCTCGATGCCGGTTGCCACGGCAAAAATGTTCGGGTCGAAGATGATGTCCTCGGGCGGAAAGCCGATGCGCTCGGTCAGTATTCGGTAGGCACGCTCGCAAATCCCCACCTTGCGCTCGAGGGTGTCCGCCTGGCCCAGCTCGTCGAACGCCATGACGACCACCGCGGCGCCGTAGCGCAGGCACAAACGCGCCTGCGCCAGGAACTTCTCTTCGCCTTCCTTGAGGCTGATCGAGTTGACGATCCCCTTGCCCTGCACGCACTTCAAGCCCGCTTCGATCACCGACCATTTCGAGGAATCGATCATGACCGGTACGCGGGCAATGTCCGGCTCGCCGGCAATGAGCGTCAAAAACCTGGTCATGGCTGCCTGCGAGTCGAGCATGCCTTCGTCCATGTTCACATCGATGACCTGCGCGCCGTTCGCCACCTGCTGGCGGGCCAGATCGACCGCAGCGGTATAGTCACCCGCTTCGATTAGCTGGCGAAACTTGGCTGATCCCGTGACGTTGGTGCGCTCGCCGACATTGACAAACAGGCTGTTCGCGTCGATGGCGAGAGGTTCGAGACCACTCAAGCGGCAGGCCGGCGCGATGCGCGGCACGCTGCGCGGCGCAACACCCGCGACGGCGCGCACTATTTTCCGGATATGCTCCGGCGTCGTGCCGCAGCATCCACCCACCATATTGAGAAACCCGCTGGCCGCAAACTCGCCCAAGGTCTCCGCCGTCTGTTGCGCCGTCTCATCGTATTCGCCGAAGGCATTTGGCAGCCCTGCATTCGGATAGGCGCACACATAAGTGTCTGCGATGCGTGACAACTCCTCGATGTACGGCCGCAGCTGCTTGCCGCCGAGCGCGCAATTGAGTCCCACCACCGTGGGTCTGGCGTGACGGATTGAATTCCAAAAGCCTTCAGTGGTTTGTCCCGATAGGGTGCGGCCCGAGGCATCGGTAATCGTGCCCGACACAATGATGGGCAGCTCCGTGCCCAGTGCATCGAAGACTTCGCGTACTGCAAACAGCGCCGCCTTGGCGTTCAAGGTATCGAACACGGTCTCGATCAACAACATGTCGACGCCGCCCGCGATCAAGGCGCGCGCCACCTCGGAGTACGCCGCCACCAGCTCATCGAAACTGATATTTCGAAACCCGGGATCGTTGACGTCGGGAGACAATGAGGCCGTGCGGTTGGTGGGACCCAGCGCGCCGGCGACCAACCGCAATACGCCGGTTTTGGCGGACACATCGTCCGCGACCTGGCGTGCCAGGCGTGCGGCTTCCAAGTTCAGCTCGCCGACCAGCGCCTGCATGCCGTAATCCGCCTGTGAGACCGCGGTGGAGTTGAAGGTATTGGTGGAAATCACATCCGAGCCGGCGGCGAGATATTCGCGATGAATGTCGGCAATCAGCTGCGGTTGAGTGAGCACCAGTAAATCATTGTTGCCGCGCACGTCGTTCGGCCATTTCGCGAAGCGCTCGCCGCGAAATTGCTCCTCGCTCAAACGATGGCGCTGGATCATCGTGCCCATGGCGCCATCGAGTATCACCAGACGCTGCTTGAGCAGCGCCGCAAAGGCATCGCGCCGCAAAACGGCCGGTGACGCGTGCATTACGCCACCCGCACTTCGCCGACATGCGGCCGCAACCCCAGGGCGTGGCAGATCGCGTAGGCGAGCTCGCCGCGATTCAAGGTGTAAAAGTGAAACTCCTCGACGCCGTGCTGGCGCAAACGCTGCACCTGTTCAATCGCCACGTTCGCGGCGATCATGCGGCGCGTCTCCGCATCCTCATCCAACCCTTCGAAGCGGCTGCACAGCCATTCGGGCACGCTTGCGCCGCATCGAGCCGCGAAGCGCAGCAATTGCGGGAAACGCGTAATGGGCAGAATGCCGGGTACGATGCTGATCTGCATGCCGGCCGCGGCACAGCGATCCCGATAGCGCAGGAATAAATCGGTTTCGAAGAAGAACTGGGTGATGGCGCGATTGGCGCCGGCATCGACCTTGCGTCTGAGATTCTCCAAATCCGCATCGACGCCGCCGGACTCGGGATGGCCTTCAGGATAGGCAGCCACGGAAACCTCGAATCGCCCCACCTGCTTGAGGCCACGCACCAAGTCGGACGCATAGGCAAAGCCCGCGGGGTGGGGCCGATAGCCGCCGTACTGCGACAGATCGGCTGCGGGCGCATCGCCGCGCAGCGCCACCAGATGTCGTACCCCTTGGCGCCAGTATTCTTGGGCAATGTCCAGCACGTCTTGCCGGGAGGCGGCAACGCAAGTCAGATGAGGCGCCACTCGAAGATCGGTCTCGCGCAGCACTTTTTGCACGAATTCGTGCGTCCTTTCGCGGGTGGAACCGTCAGCGCCGTAGGTGATGGAGACGAAATTCGGTCGTAGCGGTGCGAGCCGCAATACGGACTGCCATAGTTGCTGCGCCATCGCCTCGTCGCCGGGCGGAAAGAACTCGAAGGACACCACCGGATTGGCCATAGCACCTCGACAATGAGCATGCTAGCGCCTACGCTTTGACTCAATCTCATTATTCTAATACTAGGAATGAAATAGGCTCATGTCATCAACGGCTCTGGAAATACGCCATCTGGAGACATTGTTGGCATTGTCCGAATGCGGCAGCCTGTCGAAAGCGGCTGCGCGGCTATTCCTGACCCAGTCCGCCCTATCGCACCAATTGAAGGCGCTGGAAAGCCACTACGGGGCCGCGCTGGTGGAAAAGAACGTGCGGCCGCTGCGGTTTACAGCCATCGGCAACCGATTGTTGGCTCTGGCGCGCGTGGTGCTGCCCCAGATCGCCGAGGCGGGACGGGATGTTGCGCGCCTGGCTCAAGGTCATGCGGGACCTCTGCGCGTCGCTGTGCAATGCCACAACTGCTTCGATTGGTTGATGCCGGCGATGGACGCTTACCGGACGCTCTGGCCCGAAGTGGAATTGGACATCATTTCCGGCTTCGTGGTCGACCCACTGCCGCTGCTCGCTCATGGCGAGGCCGAACTGGCCATCATCCATGACCGGCACGATGCGCACCCGGACGTTGCTTTCAGCCCGCTGTTTCGCTACGAAAGCGTGGCGTTGATGAGCCCGAGGCATCGCTTGGCCGCCAAGCCCTGGCTCGAAGCGACGGATTTCGCCGCCGAAACGCTGATCACATACCCCGTGCCCGATGAGATGCTGGACGTGATGAAGCACTGTCTCACGCCGGCGAGCATCAATCCCAAGAGGCGCACCGCCGAGTTGACCGTCGCCATCCTGCAGCTGGTGGCGAGCGGGCGAGGCATTGCCGCGCTTCCTTCCTGGACCGTGGGCAACTACATCGAGCGCGGCTACGTTGTCTCGCGCCCGATCGGACCCTCCGGGTTGCGCTGCGAATTGTATGCGGCAACCACCAGCGCCGGCGCGCAGGCCGCCTATATAAGAGAGTTCATTGCCTTGACCCGCGCGCAGAGTCTGACCGAGCTGGCAGGCGTTTCCGCGCTGTAAGCTCAAGAGCGATCAGCCGATGCGGGCGCTCTGACCGCCGTCCACGGCAAGCGCCACCCCGGTGATGAATGCGGCATCGTCCGAATGCAAAAACAACGCCGCGTGGGCCACATCCCAGGCGGAGCCCATCTTGCCGTTGAGCGGTACCCTCTTGTCGCGTGCGGCGCGCAGTTCAGCCTTCGACACTTTGCGCGCCTCGGCTTGACCTTCGATCGCCATTGGCGTGTCCATTAAACCCGGCATGATGGTGTTCACTCGAATGCCGTACTTGGCATTGGTCAGGGCGAGCTGCTGTCCCAGCATGTTCATGCCGATCTTCGATAATTTGTAGGCGGTCAACCCGGGAGCGAAGGACACCGCGGCGATCGAGGAGATATTGACGATGCTGCCCGAGCCTCGTTCGCGCATGCTGGGCAGCACCGCCTGGCAGGACAGCAGGCAGCCCTTCAAGTTGACGCGCATGATTCGATCGTAGGCGTCCTCGGTGATCTCCGCAGGCGGCCCATCGCCCGCACCGATGCCGACATTATTGTGCAGGAAATCCACGCGGCCCCACGCCTCGATGCATGCCATGACGTAGGCCTTGCAGTCGGCGGCGCGGGTCCAATCGCCGGCGAAACACTGCGCCGCGCCCCCCTCCGCGGAGATCGCTGCGGCGCTCTGCTCGGCGCGTTTGAGATCCCGATCGACCAGCAGCACCTTGGCGCCTTCGCGCGCAAAAAGCACGGCCGCCGCACGGCCATTACCAATGGTGTCGCCCGGCGTCTGGCCGGCGCCCACCACGATGCCGACCTTGCCCTTGAGCCTCATTTTTCGGCACCCGGCAGGAGGTCATCGAGCGGAACGCCAAAGCTATTCAGCGCCCACGAGACGAGATTGTACTGGCCGACGGTGAACACCAGATCCATCATCTGCATCGTGGAATACTTGGCCGCCAACGCCTGCCAGGTCGCGTCGGATACCACGGAACGCTCATACAGATCGTCGACCGACTGCAGCAGCGCCGCATCTTCGCTGTGCCAATCGGCCGAAGGCCCCAGCTTGACGCGCTCGATTTCCTCGGCGGTTAACCCTTCGCGCTTCGCGATCTCAACATGCTGTGCCCATTCGTACCCGGCTTGGTTCAGCCAACCGATGCGCAGGATGAGCAGCTCGCGCTCGCGCGCCGGCAGCGTTTGTTTTCGCAGCACGTGGCCGGCAAACACGACCCAGCGCCGCGTCAGTTCCGGGTGATGCATCATCACCCGGAACAGGTTCAAATCGCGGCCGCCGAAGCGTTGCTTGGCCGCGGTCTCGGCGTCCTCGCCCGTCAGTTGCGAAAGATCGCGCAGTGGTATGCGCTGTTTACGTTTGATCATGGGCCGATGATGCCATACGGCGCGCGATAGCCGTCGGTGAGCGTGCGCAAAAATGCCACGATGTCCCTGATGTCGGCGTCGCTGAAGGCAGCCGTGCCTGCGACGTTCCCGCCAAAGGGCGCCTGAAAATCCATATTGGGGATATAACGCGCCGGCAAATCATCAAATTTCAGTGTGCCGCCTCGGCTCGCCCGCGAATACCATTTCTGCGGTTTGCTATCCCGCTCGGCGTAAAACCGCACCGCATCCTCGAGGCGGTGAAACACACCGTTGTGAAAAAACACGCGCCGCCGCGCCACATTGCGCAGCGATGGGGTGCGGAACAGGCCGCAATACTGGCTCTTGTCCGCAAGGTCGGTGCGCAGCGGCCCGCACAATCCCAGATCGTAATAGTGCCGATCGGCATTGGCGGGAATACGCAAGTTGCGGGGTACACCGATCCCGGCATAGCCAAAGTCCGTGAACTGGGGAAATGCGCCGCTTCTCATGGCGCTGGGATGACAGCGCGCGCAATTTCCCTTCGCAGGATCATTGAACGCGGCCAGTCCGCGCATTTCCTCGCCGCTCAAACGTGCTTCGTGGCGCAGCCATGCATCGTACTTGCTGCTGTATGGATAGAACTCGCTCGGACTCTGTTGATAGGCCTCCAACGCCCACAACACGCCCTTGAAGGCCAGCGCCGCCGTGTCGAAGACTCTTTCGCCCAAGGCCGCGCGAAACTGCGCCGCATAAGCGGCACGCTGAACCTTGGCAATCACAATGTCCGCGCCGGCATTCGCCATTTCGAAGGGCGAGAACAGGGGCAGGCGAGCCTGATCGTGAGCTGATGGGGAGCGTCCATCCCAGCTGCGTCCGCCGGCCGGACCCTGATCCACGCTGTCATCGCCCTCGTCGTCGAAGTAATGCTCGGTGAACGGCGGCACATTCTGCGTATACGTCAGCGCAGGCACGGCGCGCACACCATCGCGCCGCCCATCCGCGCCGCCGCGCTGCACCGGCAAATCATTCGGCGGCCCAAAAGAGCGCTTGGGGTCGTGACAGGTCGCGCAGGACATTCTTCCGGAAGCGGACAATGCAGGATCGAAGAACAAGGCGCGCCCGATCGCTGTCAGCGCTGCGGGTGCCGGCACTCGCTCGAAGGTATTCGCATAGAAAGGCGCGTTGTCGGGGGCCGCGGCGGCGCTTCCCACAGGCTGCGCCGTCCCAATCAACCCGGCAACGACAGCGCCGAGAACCGCGGATCGTGGCCGCCGTGCGGTTCTTTTCAGTGGACTGAACTGCCGCTGTCAGGCAGCGCGGCCGCCATGAACAACCGCGCGACGTCGACCGCGTCGAAAACATAGGCGCGATTGCAAAAATCGCAGCGCACCTCGACTTCGCCGCGCTCGGCCAGCACAGAGCGGGTTTCTGACTCGCCAAGGCCCTGCAGCATGCCGGCGACCCGCTCGCGCGAACACCGACAGCGAAAATAAACCGGCGATGGTTCGAACAATCGCACATCGTCTTCATTGAAAAGCCGGCGCAGAATCTCCGCATCGGCCAGAGTGTGCAGCTCCTCAGGAGTCAGCGTCTCTGCAATCAGCTGAACCCGCCGCCAGGCATCCTCTATCAGAGCAGCATCGGCCGCGGCCAAGGAACTTGCACCGGGAAGTTTCTGCAGCAGCATTCCCGACGCGCCTTGCGCGTCGGCATGCAGCCAAAGCCGTGTCGGCAATTGCTCGGAATTATCGAAGTAACCCTGCAGGACTTCCGCCAAGCGCTCGCCCGCAATCGGTACGATGCCTTGGTAGCGCTGCGCACCGGCGTCGGTCTCCAATGTTACGGTCAGATTGCCGCCGCCGATCAAATCGCCGATTCTTCCCACGCCGGCGGCATCCGCAGCCCGGTAGCGCGCGAGGCCCCTGACGCCCAAGCCGCTGGTGCATTGCACGAGCATCAAATGCACCGGTCCGGCGCCCTGCAATTGCAGCGATAAAACCCCCTCGAACTTTACGGTGGCAGCCAGCAACAAGGAGGCGGCGACCGCTTCGCCCAGCGTGTCGCGAATCGCATGCGGGTACTCGCGGTGCTCGATCAACGCGCGCCACGCGGCATCCAAGTGCACCAGGTGTCCGCGAATGGGGTATTGCTCGAACAGGAAGCGATGCAGACTATCGCGGTCATGCATGTTCGGCGCCGTCTAGCTTCGTCTTCAGCAGCTCGTTGAGCTGCGCGGGATTCGCCTTGCCCGAAGTCGCCTTCATCACTTGCCCGACGAAGAAGCCGAACAGCTTGTCCTTCCCGGCCCGGTAGTCGGCCAGCTGCTTTGGATTCGCGGCGATGACTGCATCGATAACGGCTTCGATGGCGCCGGAGTCGGTGATTTGCCTCAAGCCATTCGCCTCAATGATGGCGTCCGCCGGCTTACCCTCGGACCACATCGCCTCGAACACTTCTTTGGCAATCTTGCCGGAGATCGTCTCATCCACGATACGCAGCAGAAGACCTGTCAGTTGCGGAGCTGAAACGCGTGAATCCTTGATGTCGACATTGTCGCGGTTCAGCGCGCTCGACAGTTCGCCCATCACCCAGTTCGCCGCGAGCTTCGCGTGGCTCGCATGTGTGCCGGATAGCGCATGTGCGCCGGCTGCCGCGCGCAGGCCGGCCACCACGGATTCGAAATACGCGCCGAGTTCGCGGCTTGCGCAGAGCACGCCGGCATCGTATGCCGATAGCGCGAACACCCTGGCGAAACGGCCTGCCTTGTCGTCAGGCAACTCCGGCAGCGTCGCGCGAACGTCCTCGATGAACGAGGGAGTGATTTCAAGGGGCAACAGATCGGGATCAGGGAAATACCGGTAGTCGTTGGCTTCCTCCTTGGAGCGCATCGAACGAGTTTCGTCTTTGTCGGAATCGTACAGCCGCGTCTCCTGAACCACCGTGCCGCCGCTTTCGATCAGCTCGATCTGGCGTGCAACCTCGTATTGGATCGCCTTCTCGACAAATCGAAACGAATTCAAATTCTTGATTTCGGCGCGGGTGCCGAATTTTTCGCGGCCCTTGGGCCGCACCGAAACATTGGCATCGCAGCGAAACGAGCCCTCCTGCATATTGCCGTCGCAGATCTCCAGGTAGCGAACCAAGGTGTGGATCTTCTTCATGTATGCGACCGCTTCTTTGGCGGAGCGCATATCGGGTTCGGAGACGATCTCGAGCAGCGGAGTCCCGGCGCGGTTCAAATCGATGCCGGTGGCATTGGCCAGGCCCTCGTGCAGCGATTTCCCGGCATCCTCCTCGAGATGTGCGCGAGTAATGCCGACCGTTTTGACCGTACCGTCGTCGAGCATCACCTTGAGCGACCCGCGCGCCACCACCGGCAGCTCGTACTGGCTGATCTGATAGCCCTTCGGCAGATCGGGATAGAAATAGTTCTTGCGCGCAAACACGGAGCGCTGCGCCACCGCCGCGCCGATCGCAAGCCCGAATTTCACGGCCATGCGCACGGCTTCCACATTCAGCACCGGCAATACGCCGGGATATGCCAGATCGATCAAATCGGCTTGCGTGTTGGGCGGCGCACCATAAGCGGTCGCAGACCCGGAAAAGATCTTCGACTTGGTGGCCAGTTGGGCGTGTATTTCCAGCCCGATGACGACCTCCCAGCCGCTCATCACTCGTACCCGCGCGGCGCGTGCCGGTGCCAATCGGTGGCCTGCTGGAATTGATGTGCCGCGTTCAACAGCCTGCTTTCCGAAAAGTGCGGTCCGACCAGCTGCAGTCCCATCGGCAACTCATCGACGAACCCACAGGGCAATGACACGCCGGGAAGTCCCGCGAGGTTGGCGCCGATCGTATAAATGTCGTTGAGATACATGGTGACCGGGTCATGCATCTTTGCCCCAATGTCGAAGGCCGGCGTCGGCGTGGTGGGGCTGATCACCAGATCCACCTGCTCGAACGCCGCACGAAAATCGTCCGTGATCAAGCGGCGCACTTTTTGCGCCTTTAAATAGTAGGCGTCGAAATATCCCGCAGACAACACATAGGTACCGGTCATGATGCGGCGTTTGACTTCAGCGCCGAAGCCCTCGCCTCGAGATCGTGTATACAAATCGGCCAGATCCTTGGGGTGATCGCAGCGGTAGCCGTATCGCACCCCGTCGAAGCGCGACAGATTGGAGGAACACTCGGCCGGTGCCACCACATAATAAGTGGGCACCGACAAGGGCAGGTGCGGCAGGCTGACCTCGAGCGTTTCAGCCCCCAGGCTCCTGTAGATCTTCAAGGCGTCGTGAATCAGCGCGGCGTTGCGTGCCTCCAAGCCATCGAAGAATTCTCGCAGCAGGCCGATTTTCAATCCCTTCAGAGATGCGCCGAGAGCCGCAGAGTAGTCCGGGACAGGCGCATCAACGCTGGTCGAATCCTTGGGATCGAAGCCCGCCATCACCTGTAAGACCGCCGCCGCGTCCGCCGCCGAGCGGGCGAAGACCCCGGCCTGATCGAGGCTGGACGCGAAGGCGACCAGCCCAAAGCGCGACACGCGTCCATACGTCGGCTTGAGGCCGGTCACTCCCGTCAGGGCCGCCGGCTGACGAATCGAGCCGCCGGTATCGGTGCCGGTTGCGAAAGGCGCCAGCCGTGCAGCGGTCGCGGCCGCCGACCCGCCAGACGAGCCGCCGGGTACTTTCGCCGTATTCCAGGGGTTCTTGACGGGCCCGTAGTAGCTGGTCTCGTTGGAGGAGCCCATGGCAAATTCGTCCATATTGGACTTGCCCAGCATCACCGTGCCCGCGACTTTGAGCCGTGCCACCACCGTCGCGTCGTAGGGCGCCACAAAATTATCGAGCATGCGCGAGCCACAACTGGTGCGTACGCCTTCCGTGCACAAAATGTCTTTATGAATGAGGGGGATGCCGAGCAGCGGGCCACGCTCGCCCATCTTAAGCCGGCGATCGGCTGAGGCCGCATCCTGCAGCGCCTGCGTCGCAGTCAGGGTAATGAACGCATTGAGCGCAGGGTTGAGGCGCTCGATCCTGCCTAGGAAGTGGCGGGTGAGTTCCACACTGGAAATCTGTCTTTTGCCGAGGCGGTCGGCGAGTTCGCCGATATTGAGGTTATGCAGCATTACTCAAGAATAGCACCGGTCTACTCGATCACTCGCGGTACGACGTACAGACCCGATGCCACCGCCGGAGCGTTCTGCTGGTACTTCTCGTGCCGGTCGCGCTCCGACACCACGTCGGGGCGCAGACGCTGATGCTGGCCATCGAGCGGATGCGCCATGGGCAACACCCCGCCCACCTGCGCTTGCGACAATTCGTCGACGAAATTGACGATGCTCGACAAGCTGGTCACATAGACCGGCATCTCTTGTTCGGTGATGGACAATCGCGCGAGATGCGCGATCTTTTCGACGTCTTGACGGGTCAGGCTCATAGGTTCGGTTGCTCAAAGTGCGCAGCAACGCACGCAAATAAGCCCGTGCGATGATACACGTTGTCTTGTGATATGTCGTGTCGGTTGTTACATTAGCCGATCTTTTTTAACCCCATTTTTGTAGAAAAATAGCCCATGTTCAAACGCCTTAGAGGTTATTTCTCAAATGACCTTTCAATCGATCTTGGAACCGCGAACACCCTGATTTACGTGCGCGAGCGCGGAATCGTGCTGAACGAGCCGTCGGTCGTCGCAGTGCAAGATGAACCCACGCGCGGCGGCAAAATTATCGTCGCCGTCGGCGTGGAGGCGAAAAACATGTTGGGCCGCACTCCGGGCCACATCACTGCGGTTCGGCCGATGAAGGATGGCGTCATTGCAGATTTCACCTACACGGAGAAAATGCTGCAATACTTCATCAAGAAGGTCCACGGCAACCGCTTCTTGAGTCCCAGTCCGCGGGTGCTGGTCTGCGTTCCCTTCGGTTCGACCCAGGTCGAACGGCGCGCCATCAAGGAGTCGGCGGAGGGCGCGGGTGCGCGCGCCGTGGATATCGTTCCGGAGCCGATGGCTGCAGCGGTGGGCGCGGGCCTGCCGGTTCAGGAAGCCCGCGGTTCCATGGTTCTGGATATCGGCGGCGGCACTTCCGAAGTGGCGGTGATCTCCCTGAACGGCATTGTCTACGCGGCGAGCGTGCGCATCGGCGGCGACAAATTCGACGAGGCCATCACCAACTACGTACGCCGCAATTACGGCATTTTGATCGGCGAGGCCACCGCGGAGCGCATCAAGCTGGAAATCGGATCGGCCTATCCTGGCCAGACGGTGCGGGAGATTTCCGTCAAGGGCCGCAACTTGTCGGAAGGGGTGCCGCGAAGTTTTACCCTCAACTCCAACGAAATCCTGGAAGCGCTGCAAGAGCCGTTGCAAGGCATCGTCGGCGCCGTGAAACAAGCGCTGGAACAAACGCCGCCGGAGCTCGGCGCGGACGTCGCCGAGCGCGGCATCGTATTGACCGGGGGCGGCGCATTGCTGCGCGATGTCGATAAATTGCTCATGGAAGAAACCGGTTTGCCTGTGGTGGTCGCGGACGATCCGCTCACCTGCGTGGCGCGCGGCGGCGGCCGAATCCTCGAACTCACCGAGGAACACGGACCGGGCATTTTCGGACTGGAGTAATGCGCGCGGCTTGGGAATCCCATGGTCGCCTTCCGTAGCACCGACACATCCGGTAGAACGACGGGACTTCTGGTCCGCTGCGTCCTGTACTCGCTGCTGGCGTTGGGCTTGATGATCGTCGATAAGCGCTATGATCACCTCGGCAGGATTCGCCGGGTCCTGTCCGTCGTTGCCTATCCCGTGCAAATTGCCGTGTCCAGCCCGTTCGACGGCTGGAACTGGTTTCGCAACAGCGTCACGACCCGCGACACCCTGCGCACCGAGAAGACCAAGCTCGAAGCGCAGCTGCGGGTCGCACAGTTCCGGCTGCAGCGCTACGAGGCTCTGGAGGCCGAGAGTCAGAGGCTGCGCGCGTTGCGTGATAGCACCGCCGGAGTCACCGATCGTTTTCTTATCGGCGATGTCATGAATGTGGATCTTGATGCGTTCCGCGAACGAGTGCTGGTCGACAAGGGAGCGAGCGACGGCGTATATGTCGGTCAAGCTGTCTTGGACTCGGGCGGCGTGTTCGGCCAGGTAGCCAGGGTCGGGGAGCTTACCAGCGAAGTGATTCTGGTCAGCGACGCTGCGCATGCGATACCGGTGCAGATCAATCGCACGGGTTTGCGCACCATCGCCGTGGGCAGCGGCGATATGAGCCTGTTGAAACTGCCATACCTGCCGACCAGTGCCGATATCATCGCCGGCGACTTATTGGTGACCTCCGGACTCGGAGGCGGATTTCCGGCCGGCTATCCTGTCGGCACGGTGGCGGACGTCAAACGCGATCCCGCGCAATCGCTGGCCGACGTCGACGTAAAACCGGCCGCCGCCCTCGACCGCTCGCGAGAGCTCCTGTTCGTTTGGCTGAAGCCTCAGGCCGCGGAGGCTTTGCCGCAACCCGCCGCGCCAAAAACCACTCCACCCAAGCCGGCGGCACCCAAGCAATGATGCGCGACACTCGAATCCGGCGTTTGCCCATGGCGCTGTCGGCGCTGGTCGCGCTCGCCCTGGCCGTGTTGCCGTTGCCCTCCTTGTTGGAACCGCTGCGCCCGGACTTTCTCGTTCTGGTGGTGTTTTATTGGTGCATCGAGTCGCCGCGCGCCGGCGGCCTTGGGCTGGCTTTTGTGTCCGGTCTCGCGCTCGATGTGGTGCACGGTGTGGTGCTCGGGCAGCACGCGCTGGCACTCACGCTGATGGGCGCCTGGGCCACGCACCTGCGCCTGCGCATACGCGTGTTCTCGGTCCTGTCGCAATGCTTGACGATTTTCGCGCTATTGACCGGATATCAGTTCGTTCTATTCTGGGTTGATGGCGCCACCGGCAATCCGGTGACGAATTTCGGCCGCTGGCTTGCGCCGTTCATCGGCGCGTTGCTCTGGCCGCTGCTCGTCAACGCCTTCAGCAACTTCCGAGCGCGCTAAACCATGATATTCGACGAATTCTCCCCGTCCCGAACCCGCCGCACCTTTACCGCGGGCGGCCGAACCTTGCGTGCGCTCGGATTGGACGGTCCGCTGACGGGCGTGCTGGCCATCATCGTCTGCATCGGCATTTTGGTGGTGTACAGCGCGTCCGGGCAAAACTGGAGAATGGTGGAGCATCATTTGGTGAACATCGCCGTCGCGGTGGCGGCGCTGCTGGCCCTTGCCAAGTTCGCGACTCCGCAATATCTGCGCATGTTCGCGCCGATCGCGTACATTGTCGGTGTGCTGCTGTTGATCGTGGTCGATGTCACCGGTCACGTCGGCAAGGGTGCGCAGCGTTGGCTCGACGTCGGTTTCATGCGCTTCCAGCCTTCCGAGATCATGAAGCTTGCGGTACCGATGATGTGTGCCTGGTACATGCACGAGCGTCCACTGCCTCCCTCATTCTGGGATTTGCTCGTGATGGGAATTTTGATTGCGATTCCGACGGCAATGATCGTCACGCAGCCCGATCTCGGTACCGCATTGCTGATCGCCGCATCGGGCCTGATTGTCCTGCTGTTGGCTGGTTTGCAAATTCAAATCATATTGATCTCGATTCCCCTGCTGGGGGGCGCCGCCTGGGCGGCCTGGCATTTCATTCATGACTATCAGCGGCAGCGCATTTTGATGTTTCTGAATCCGGAAAACGACCGGCTGGGCGCCGGCTATCACATCATCCAATCGCAGATCGCGATTGGTTCGGGCGGCCTGTTCGGCAAGGGCTACATGAACGGCAGTCAGGCGCAGCTCGAATTTCTGCCCGAGCGTTCCACCGATTTCATATTTGCCGTCATTGGCGAGGAATTTGGCCTGCTCGGTCAGCTGCTGATTTTGTCGCTTTATGGCGTGGTGATCGGCCGCGCGTTGTACCTTGCCATGCAGGCGCAGGGTACCTTTGCGCGCTTGACGGGCGGCGCCATCGCGCTCAGTTTCTTCGTCTACGTGTTCGTCAACTCCGGTATGGTGAGCGGCATACTGCCGGTGGTCGGCGTGCCGCTGCCGTTGATCAGCTATGGCGGCACATCCATGGTCACCCTGTTGGCCGGCTTCGGCATACTGATGTCGCTGCATTCGCACCGCAAGCTGATTGGTTCCTAGCATGCGCTTTCCGAGCCGGCTGCAGTCTCTGGTGTGCGCAGCGGCGCTGCTTGCCTTGAGCGTCGAACCCGCGCGCGCGATCGACACGAGCCGCAGCGACGTCAAGGACTTCATCGCGCACATGGTCGATGCCTATGCATTCAAAAAGCGGCCTTTGCGCAAGCTGCTGAAGTTGGCGCAGAGCCAGCCGGTGATTCTCGAGGCGATGAGCAAACCCGCCGAAAAAGCCAAGCCGTGGTTCGAGTATCGACCGATCTTCGTCACCGAAAGACGCATCCGCGAGGGCACGGAGTTCTGGGCCGCTCACCGCCAAGCGCTCGATCAAGCGAGCGTGCGCAGCGGCGTGGCGCCCGAATACCTGGACGCAATTCTCGGCGTCGAAACCTACTACGGCCGCCTGACCGGCTCTTATCGAGTGCTCGACGCTCTGGTTACGCTGTCGTTCGATTACCCGGCACGCGCGAAATTTTTTCGCGGCGAACTCGAGCAGTATCTGCTGATGACGCGCGACGCGCATCTCGATCCCCTGACGATCAAAGGTTCCTATGCAGGCGCGATGGGTGCGCCGCAGTTCATGCCTTCGAACTACCGCCGCTATGCAGTCGACGCGGACGCCGACGGCCATATCGATTTATGGACCAATTGGCAGGATGTGTGCGCGAGTGTCGGCAACTTTCTCAAGGAACACGGTTGGAATGCCGGCGAACCCGTGCTGGGAGAAGCCGCCGTGGCGGACGAGAAAACCGGCGATTTGGATGGACACACCCTGGCGCTGTCGGAGACCGTAGGCTCGCTCAAGGCAAAGGGAGTCAGCTTTGAAAGCCCGCTTCCTTTGGAGGCGCCCGCGCTCCTGATCGCCGCGGACGAAGCCGACGGTGTCCACTGGCGGGTGGGCTACAATAATTTCTACGTCTTAACCCGATACAACCATAGCGCTCTGTACGCCATGGCCGTGCACGACCTGGCGGCGGCGATCAAGCAACAAATGCTCTTGCACGATGCAGCGCTCAACGATGCAGCGGCGGCCGCCACAACGCCAAGCATCCCGCCCGTGACGACCGCGACACACGCGCCGTCGGGTGCTCACGCGCCGGGTGCCCATCCGCCGTGAAAGCCATTCAGTCGCCGGGCGCCGCACTCTGCCTGGTTGCCGCGGTCGGGCTCACTGCGTGTTTCGGTACGCGGCCGCAACGCGCGGCCCCGCCGACTCCGGCCGCCTTGCCGCCGCACGCGGCTGAGCAGTCGCCGCCGCCATCCCCCGACGCGGTGCCGGACATCGTGCCGCGCGTCGAACCGCGCTCGCGCAATGGCAATCCGCCGTTTTACGATGTGTTCGGCAAACGCTACTACGTACTGTCATCGAGTGTCGGATACCTCGAGCGGGGCGTCGCGTCTTGGTATGGTCCCGGCTTCCACAAGGTCCGCACGTCGACGGGCGAACCCTACGACATGTACGCCATGACGGCCGCTCATACCTCGCTTCCCTTGCCCACTTATGTTCGCGTGACCAATCTGCAGAACGGCCGCAGTGTCGTGGTTCGTGTCAATGATCGCGGGCCCTTCGTCGGCAATCGAATCATCGACCTCTCATACACGGCGGCGTCCAAGCTCGACATGCTGCGCAATGGCACCGCGCTTGTCGAAGTGCGCAGCATCGACCCCAGCCTGAGCGCGCCCGCGGCGGCGGAAGTCGCGCCCGTGCAAGCCGCGGCTGTGGAGGTCGCGCCTGCGCCTGCCGCGCCGCGCACCGCGACCAGCGCTGCCTTTTTCGTGCAAGCCGGCGCGTTCAGCGACGCGAAGAACGCAGAACGGCTGGCGGATAAATTGCGCGGCGGCGGCTACGGCACGGTATTCGTGCGCGACAATCAAATCGCGGGCCGCAGGATGTTTCGTGTGCGCATCGGACCGATCTCCGGGGTCGCGGAATTCGACCGCATCGTGGCCGCGCTGGAGCGGGGCGGCATCAGCGATGCGCACCTCGCACTCGATTAGCACAGCCTGCTATTGCCTTGCGGCGATCCAAAGTACACTAGAGGGCTTTTCTACAGAAGATTCACACATATGTTTCGTTCCTTCCTAGCGTGCCTCTCGATCACGGCACTCCTCGCCGCGCCCTGCCGCGCCGCATCGTCCGCACCAAGCCCTGTGCCAACGGCGCCGCCGGTGGATGCGCGCTCCTACATTCTGGTGGACTTCCGCACCGACACGACATTGGCATCGAAGGACAGCCAAGCGCGAATGGAACCGGCCAGCCTGACGAAGCTGATGACGGCATATATCGTGTTTCAAGAGTTGGCGGCCGGCAAACTCAAGTTGGATCAACCCGTGACCGTGAGCGAACATGCCTGGCGCTCCGAGGGGTCGCGCACCTTCATCGAACTGGGCAAGCCCGTTTCGGTCCAAGATCTCATTTTGGGCATGATCGTGCAGTCGGGTAACGACGCCACCATCGCGCTGGCCGAGCGCGTCGCCGGCGCCGAAGAGACATTCGCGCAGATGATGAACGCCGAAGCGAACCGCTTGGGCATGACGGGCACGCACTTCGAGAATAGTTCGGGACTGCCTGCGCCCCAGCACTACACAACCGCGCGCGACATGTCGTTGCTGGCAATCGCCATGATTCGCGATTTCCCGCAGTACTACAAATATTATTCGATCCGTGAGTTCGAACATAACGGCATCAAGCAGCAGAATCGCAACGGCCTGCTCGAAAAGGACCCTACCGTGGACGGCCTGAAGACCGGCCATACCGATTCAGCCGGCTATTGCCTGGTGACCTCCGCGCTGCGCGATGGCATGCGGCTGGTGTCGGTGGTGTTGGGATCGACCAGCATGAAGTCGCGGGAGAATGCCAGCGCTGCGCTGCTGAACTACGGCTTTACGTTTTACGACACCCGATTGCTGGTCAAAGGCGGCACCAGCCTGGCAAGCACGCCGGTTTGGAAGGCGGAGCGCTCGCCGGTTGAATTGGGGCTGCGCGAAGATCTGTACATGACGCTGCCGCGCGCAACAGCGGACGTCAAAACAGCTGCCGACGTTCAGCCCCGCCTCATTGCGCCGCTCGCAGCGGATGCGAATGTGGGCTCTCTGCGCGTGTTCGCCGGGGGCCAGACGCTCGCGACATTGCCGTTGCACCCCTTGAAAGCCGTGGCGTCCGGCGGCTGGTGGCGGCGCTTCATCGACACCATTCGACTGTGGTTCGCATGAGCGGACCCTTGCCAATCTGCTACCTGAACGGGGCCTACCTGCCGCTCGAGGAAGCACGCGTGTCGCCGCTGGACCGCGCTTTTCTGTTCGGCGACGCGGTTTACGAGGTCGTGCCGGTGTACGCTGCGCGCCCATTTCGCTTGCCGCAGCACCTGGGCAGGCTGGATCGCAGCCTTGGCGAAATCCGCATCGCGGCACCGCTCGAGCACGCAGACTGGGCGCAAATCTGCCGGGAATTGATTTCCCGCAACGCCGCGCGCGATGCCACTTTGTACATTCAGGTAACGCGCGGTGCTGAATTCGGCCGCAATCACGCGTGGCCCGAGGGTCTCGCGCCGACCGTGTTTGCATTTTGTTCCGGCCTCGAGCCGATGCCGTCAGCGCTCAGGGATCAGGGTGTCGCGGCGGTGACGGCGGCGGATACTCGATGGGCGCGGCGCGACATCAAATCCACGGCTTTGCTGGCAAATATACTGCTGAAGAAGCTGGGCGCCGATGCGGGTGCTTACGAAACCATCATGCTGGAAAACGGCGGACTGACCGAAGGCTCCTCGACAACGGTTCATGTCGTGAAGGGCGGTGGAATTTGCACGCCTCCGAACGGACATCACATCCTGCCCGGCACCACACGAGATGTGGTGACGGAGCTCGCCGATCGGCTGGGTGTCCGCAACGAGAGCATCGCCGTATCGGAGGCGCGGCTGCGCGCAGCCGATGAGATATGGCTGGCATTCTCGACGCGCGGGTTGTTGCCGGTGACGACCCTTGACGGCGCACGGGTGGGCAGCGGTCGCCCAGGCCCCTTGTTCAAACGCATGATCGGCGCGTTTGACGATTACATTCGCGAGCTCGCCGGGACGCCGGCGCTATGAGCGCCGGCGGCAAGATCCCGGAATTTCCAAGCCAATTCCCGATCAAGGTCATGGGCCGGCACGACAGCGACCTGCGCTCGCTCACCCAGGCCATCATCGAGCGCCACAGTGGCCCGATCGCCGATTCCGACGTGCGCACACGCACCAGCGCTGACGGAAATTTTCTGGCGTTGACCTATCTCGTGCTTGCCGGCAGCCGCGAGCAACTCGACGCGATCTATCGCGAATTGACGGCCTGCAAATCGGTGTTGATGGCCCTGTAGGCAGGTTGGATGTAATTCGTCTCGAACCCCAGGTGCCGCAACAGGTATGGAGTCAATTCCTGCGCCACGGTATCCACGTCGGCGCCAACACCCAGGTCGATGAGGCGCGTGACGGCGAGTCCTCGGTATCCGCACACATTGATGCGTTCGAAGGGCTCCGGATCCAGCGCCACGTTGAGGGCAATGCCGTGATAGCTCGAGCCGCGCCGAATTCGCAGGCCGATGCTGGCGAGCTTGGCCCCATCGACATAAACCCCGGGCGCCCGCCGGGAGCCGCTGGCGTCGACTCCGTAGCCGGCGACATAGGCAATGATCGCATTCTCCAGCGCCACCACCAATGCGCGTACTCCAAGCCTCAGGCGCTTCAAGTCGATGAGCGGATAAATCACGAGTTGCCCGGGGCCGTGATAGGTCACCTGACCGCCGCGATCGGTTTGCACCACCGGAATATCCCGCGGGGCAAGCAAGTGCTCGCGGCTTGCGTTCAATCCCAAAGTAAACACCGGCGAGTGCTCGACGAACCAAATCTCGTCCGGCGTCGAATCGTTGCGCTGGTCGGTAAACCGCTGCATCGCCCGCCAGGTCGGCTCGTACGGCGCCAGCCCGAGATGGCGCATCACAGGGATATCGCTCACGCTCTCGCCCCCGCCGGTTCGGCGGCCAGCTTGGAATTGTCAAGGCCGGCATTATTGCGCGCCAGCGCCTGTTCCGCGCGATAGCTCGATCGCACCAAGGGACCGGATACGCACTCCAGAAATCCGATCTCGAGCGCCAAATCGCGATACCGGTCGAACTCCTGCGGCGCGACGAATCTCTCGACCGGCAGGTGATTTGGCGTGGGGCGCAGGTACTGACCCAGGGTCAACACATCGAC
>Ga0210394_10001396_pt1 | contig 39112 bp, 68 predicted proteins | sample IncBWC12MmetaG_FD_160121 | JGI IMG/M metagenome (GOLD analysis project Ga0210394, IMG submission 160121) | Forest soil microbial communities from Barre Woods Harvard Forest LTER site, Petersham, Massachusetts, United States - Inc-BW-C-12-M | ecosystem: Environmental > Terrestrial > Soil >... | reverse complement strand
TACGGCCGGGTGTTCATGAATCCGCCTTACTCGGATGTGGCGCCGTGGCTCGTCAAGGCCGCGCAACATATGGCCGGCGGTGTTTCCTTGGTTCCGGCTTCGGTCGAGTCGCGGGTGTGGCGGGAGTGGGTTTGGCCGCGGGCTGTTCGCATTCTTCTTCTAGCCGGCCGCGTGCGTTTCTGCAATCCTGACGGATCGGTTACGACGGGCCGGCCGCTGCGGTCGGTTGCCCTGATAGCCTGGGGCGGTGTTGATGCCGTGTTCCTGGATACTTGCACGCTTGCCGGCGTGCTGCTCAATAAGTGGGGCCTCCGATGAAGTACTCGCGCGATGCCTTCCAATTCCTGGCCTTTGCCGTCTTCCTGGCGCTGCTCGCCGGCGGCCTGGCCTTTCTTGCCGGCTATAGCGTGTTCAAGGCGGGCGGCCCCCTGTGGCTCGGGGGCCTTGCTGGCGGCACTATGGGCATAACCTTAAAGCTTGTGCTCGATCGTCTCACCCGGAGAAAACACAAATGACCGACGATTTTAAGAAACGCCTGCCGCGGCCGGGCCTGGTGCGATCGGCGGCCGCCGATTACGCGCGGGATGTATGGGCCGATGAGGACGAAGTGCGCGAGGCCCTGGAGGATGCGTATGCGGCCGGCGCTCTTGAAACCGCGCGGGCGATCGTCACCGGCGAATTTATTCAGGACCCGGAGCTACGCGCCGATGGCGTGGAATGTGCCGGCCTCTATCAGGCCTGGTTTAATTCCCTCCCTGAGTCGGGCCCGCTGGCTCCGGCCGAGGTCGAGCGTTCGCCTCGGGTTTATACCGCTGAGTGCGTCGAGCGGTACCTTAAACAGCCGTGCGAGGCCTACGCCTCACAGTTGGTTCATTCGCTCAATGCCTGGGCGGGTCTCGACACCTGGCAACATCTCGGGGTAATGTGCGCGATTTCTCAGGAACTCGCGCGGCGGTTTCCGTCAAAGTATCGTGTAGGGGCCCTGATGTTTCGCTTTATGGGCTATTTCCGGTCTCGGCACGCGCCTACCTGGAATGACTATTACGCGACGTTGTGGCGGTTGCGGCGCGGGGTGGCTCCGGTGGTCGAGCTACACCGGCGGGCGCATCTCGCGGGCTCCGAGTGGGCGCCGGTCGCCTCTTCGGCGCTGTGGTGCCTCGCGTCCCTTCGAGCACAGTATCCGGAATTCGAGAGCGATTTCCGGGCGGGCGTGGTCGCCTGCGAAACCTGTGATAGCCTAGCTGTTTCGGCCCGCGAAAAGCAGGCCGCGAGAACTCAACATACCCACAGTTGATTTACCTCCGAGGGGTGGGCCGGCGGCCGGCAAAGGTCAAAGGCGAGGGATAGACGGGCCTTCGGGCGACGGAACGACGTGAAATCCCCTACCACCCTTCGGGCCGCGGTTCGTGGCTCATCCCCAACACTCGCGCCTTGGCCAGGGCGGCGCGTTCTTCCTTGTTTCGCTCCCGGACGGTAACGACCAGGTAAACGACGATCCACACGACGGCGCCGGCGCACGCGGCGCCGGCGATAACGAGAGGCGTAAGGTTTTCGGGATGCATGGCTATTGATTCTCCGGGTGACACGGGCAATGGCATTTGAAAACGGCCGTGGCGATGTCGTGGCCGTGCTGGCCGGCCTCGCACAGGGGGCAAACACTGACGTTGCGGGCGGCCTTGCCGCGGGCGATGATCTCTGACCAGTTGCGGCGGTTCATGATATGGTGACCTCGACGTCAATTCCTTCGATTGTGCCTCCGGCCTCTGTGTAGGTCTGGGCGCGGGCGGTAATCTCGATAGATTCAAACTGCGCCCCGCAGCACCTGCTACGCGTGGCCTCGGGGCGCTTGAGAAAGCAGTAAACCAGCCCGCACTTCGTGCAGAGGTAAAGCGATCTCATCGGAGGAGCCGCCCTTCGTAGCACTCCACAACCCGCACGTCGTTTGTTACACCGGCAAGCGCGGCCTTAATAGTCCGGATCTGCTCCGGGTCGGTGACCGCAAGAATCAAGAACTGCCGGCGCTCGCGGTTGAAGTTGTAGTACTCGCCGGTGAACTCCTGCGGCATCCCGTCTTCGGCGTCCGATGCGGCGATCAGGGTATTCATGGCTCGCCGTTTGGCGAGCTGAGACGGCTGGTGCGGTAAGCGGTCACGGGTCATCTTTCGGGTCATCTTAGGCCGCCTTGTAGCTGCGGAGAGTGGTAACCGCAAGCCGAAACACTTCATCGAACGGGGCGCCGGGGAGGGTCTCGGCGCATTCCTCGGCGATTTGTTCGAACCGTTTCCGGTCGGCCTTGGTGACCTTGCCGGACATATTCACGAGGGCCGATTTCACGTCTTCGACCATGGCGGCGTGCTCGTCGCTGTCGTTTTCGTCATCGTCGGCCGGAGCTGCCGGAGCTGCTACGCCGCGGATCGGTACCGTTTTCGCGGCCCTGGACGCTTCCGCGCGGGTGGTCGGTTTATCCGACCAGGCCGCCACAAACACGTTTAAGAAACGCGCGAAACGCGCGGCGCGGCCGGTGTTGGCGAGTACGGCCGCCTGAACGATCAGAGTAAAGAGCATTCCGACCAGAAACCAGGCGCCGGCGCCGGCGTGGCCTTCGTAAGCGATTATTGCGGTGGTGACCATTCCGGCCGCAAAACAAAGTGAATATTTCAGCATTTCGTGTAGTTCCTCTCTGATCTATTAGACGAAGAAAACCCGCACGAAGCTATGGTACTTGGGCCCTAGAAATCACCTTAGGGTTGGCGGAATGAATTGGCGAAAGCGTCGTCGGGGTCCGGCTCTTTCAAAAGTGCCTGAATTGTGGCGTATTCGGTCACCGGCTGCGATGGGCTCGCGGTCATGAAGTAGGCGGGGAGCAGGCGTTGAAATCTCTCTTCTTCGCCGGGTTTGAAACCGGGCGCCTTGACGATTACAAGGCCTGTGCCGGCGGCGGGCTCGGTGATACGCGGCCAGTCCTTCGGCGCTGCTTCCTCGGAGTAAAGATCGTATCCGCTGCCGCGCTCCGGCGGCCGCCGGTGGATGCAAAGGTATTTCCCTTTGTTCTTTCCGGTGTCGATTAGAATACAGTCGGTTTCGGGTCCTAGGCCTTGGTCCGCGCATGAGGGATCATGGCCGGTCCAAAACCCGCATTGCGGGGCGGTGTGGATGTGGTGGGGCATTTGGTTGATTATAATCAACGGTGCGGGGTAGAGCAGTCTGGTAGCTCGCCTGGCTCATAACCAGGAGGTCGAGCGGTTCAAATCCCTCCCCCGCAAAACCTCACCGCGCGGCCGGATTCAGCGGGTAGATAAATTGCCCTTGGTCTTTGACCCACCGTTTGCAGTGGCTACACTGGGCGCGGGCGTCGTTCGGGCCGGCCGTTGGGTATCGCCTACAGTTTTCGCATCCCTCCTGGCCCCAAGCATCGTACACGCCGAATTCGTCTAGAAAGTGGATTTCAGTGATAAGGCGTTCTGGTAGCTCGTCCCATCCTTCGGCCCTGGACTTCTTAAAGCGTGTGATGGCTTCCTCTCGCGGAATGTCCAGATAGGCGTGGCGCACGCCGCGGTATCCGATCACGATCAGCGTATGGCCTGAGTTCATTGGTTTCCTTTCGGGATTTCGATAACGTCGCGGAATAGCGGCCGCGCGGCATCTTTGCGGGTTTGCCGGGTCTCGCGGTGGTGCTCTTTGTCCAGATTCAAGTGGCACCACTGACACACGGCGCGTAAATTCTCGTCGCGATCGTCGCCGGCGGTGTGGTTCAGGTGCGCCACTCCAAGCCGAATGTACACCCACCGGCAAATAAGGGGAGGGAATCCTAGGAGCTGCGCGGGGTCTCCGTTGGGCGGGGTCCAGTAAAACTCTTGGGTGCGGGTGCGGTCGAGGTATTCGATAATCGCTCCGAGTTGGGCCGGCGCCGTCCACCAGCCGGCCGCACGCATGACATTTGTGTGGTTCGGCACGCCGCACTGCTCACATTTGTTGCCGGCGCGGAGTAGGACCCGCGGCCGGGTCTCGGTGCGCCACTGTTTGCCGTAGTGCTTTCTAAGATCAGGGCGTATGGGCATCTTTTGCGTCTCGCTTGGCGTGGGTGCGGCAGTGGTCCCAGAATCCTGCGGCCCATGACATACACTCCTGCCACTCGACACCGCACGCGAGGCAGTGGCCGGCCGCCTTTGAAGCGCAGAAGTAAAACCAGTCGAGGCGCTCATCAAATAGCGGGGTCCGGTCTTTCATCGCTTGGTGGTTCCGGTCTTCTCTTTCGGCTTGGGCTCGTCGATCGGCGTACCGTCCGCGGTCCACACCCAAGGGCCGTGTTGCTCGATGAACCGGGCCCGCACGGCCGCCTTGACATCGTGAAGGGGCCCGCGGATCACGTCGCCGGCCAGGTTCGTAAACGCCTGGCCGCCTTCCCAATAGGCCGCGAACCGTTCGCGAGTCTCGGGCCGGATCAGGACGTGCAACGGCACGCGGTAAGAGATTTGGAGTTCTCCGGGCGAGGTACATAGGCCTTGGAAGGTTCCGCGGCCGATCACTTCGGGCGGCTTTTTCATGGCGCGGCGGTGTTTCATCATCGGGCCTGCTCCTCCCTCTTTGTCACCGTCAACGCGCGGGGCTCGCGAATGTCAAGCGTGATATCCCGCGGCGGGCCGTTGGCGAATACATCGAAGTACATGGGGAAGGGGAGTCTGGCGATCCACTCTTTCCAGTCGCCGTATGCTTCGCGGAATCCGGCCAGGTACGCTCCGACCAGGCCGGCCGCGAATTTCGCGCGGGCCTCGGTGTTGGGCGGCGGGGCCAGGCCGTCTTGGTCCATTTGGTGAAAAAGGGCCAGGATTGCGTTTCCGGCGCGGGTGAGGGCGGCTTCTTCGAATTGGCACGCGGTGCATAGCGTGTGCGTTTCATCGGCCCAACTGCAACCGATGGGCGGATCCGCTGACCCTGGCATCATACAAGCGCGGTCCTCGGTGCATCCGCACTCACGGCATACTCCGAACTCTTCGCGCGGTTTCGTTTCGTTCATTCGGTTCCTTTCCTGAGTCTGGCTAAGTGGCGCTGTACGGTGGTGGGGGTTGACTTCTCAAGCCGGGCGATTTCACGCTGTGATTTTCCCTCGGCCAGGTAGCGCAACAGGCGGCCGGGGTCCAGGCGTTTCGCCGGCCGGCCGATCTGCTTGCCTTCTTTCCTTGCTCGCGCGAGGCCGGCGCGGATACGCTCGCGGATCGCGCGTCGTTCCTCGCGGGCGATGTGGGCGGCCAGGGCAATGAAAACCTCGCCCATTCCTTCCGGGCCCGAGGTTCTGAAGTGGGGTTCCTTCAAACTCCAGAATTCGACACCATGGCGTTTCAAGCTGCTGATGTACTCAAACGCTTTCGCCGGGCCTCCGCGCGTGAGTCGTGAGAGGTCGAACACTAGAACCAGGTCGAAACGGCGGGCGCGTGCGTCGGCCATGAGGTCGGCCAGGCCTGGCCGGTGGTCATCGGCTCCGGATTGGAGGTCTGTATATTCGCCGGTGATTTTCCAGGCCCGCGGAAAACTCGGCGGCGCGGGGTCGTCGGCCACGAATTCGCGCATAGCCTGAAGCTGGTTTTCAAGATGCTGGCGGCCGTCACCGGTGCTAACTCGCGCGTATAGGGCTATGTTCACGGGCCTCCTGTCCAGCACAATTCGGGCATAGCACGCGCCGGCGGCCGCACCAGGTCACAACCTGCCATCCCTGGCGCATGGACAGCTCTACCGCCTGCTGCTCCGTCACGTTGGGCAATAGTTCGCAGGTCACCCCGCGGGCCCCGGCCTGCTCCGGCTTTCTCCGGATTCTCATCTCGCGCGTTTCGGTCCACGGGTTGGTTGGCGCGTATACGGCGGCCTGGCAGGAATCGCACGATAGCGCCACATACTCGATATCGACCGGGGTAAGCATTCGCGTTACGGGCACGCCAAACCCTCCCGCGCGGCTTCTACCGCCTTGATGAATTCCTCCATGGCGGCCGCCTGCCGGATGTAACAGTCATAGCGGCGGCGGCGCGTGTCGTCTTTGGCTAACCAGGTCAAGGCCTCCTTTGCGTGGAACCGGAGGGCCTCCGGGTCGATCGCGGTTTTGAGTTTCAAGGCCTCGGCCAGGATGGTTCCGCCGGCGATCATGAGTTCAGTATCAAGCGGCGGCTCGGCCGCGCCTACCGGCGTGACCAGTTTAAAAGTCCGATCGATCAAGATGTGTTTGTCTCGCACGGGCCTCCAGAATGATTAACTGCATTTCTGCGGTTTGGTCCATTTCACCCAGGAAACGCCAAAGTAGATCCTCGCCGGGGTCGGCCTCTAGCATGGCCTTGCGACACCATAGCCAGGTGCCGGCACACCGGAAAAACTCGCGCTGCTGTCTCACGGATAGCACTGGAATAATTCACCCACGATCAAAAAAGCGGCCGCCGGCTCTCGCGATTCGGCCGCGCGAGTAAAACGGACGTGGCCAGAACCGAGGCCTGCCAGGCCTCGCGGTTCCGCGCGGCGAAGATGCACATTTCGGGCATTCCCGAGGGGTTGACCAGGTGAACGTACCCGAGGTTTTTCTGACGCATCATTTTCCAGGCCTCCCAACAGAGCGCGACGAACCGCGCGAAGTCTATCAGAGTTTTCAAGCTTGCACCTTCTCCCAATTCGGAGAGGCCTCCCACTCCGGCCGGCCGTACAGCCGGGTTAAGCCGCGGTCACCGTTTGGAATGGTCTTATAGCGGATCTGGCCCACGTTTTCGCACGGGCTCGCGTCGAAACGGATGGTCTGCTCCGCGGCCAGGTCGTTAACCCACAGAGACGCGCAACCGTCGTCAGAGAGGCCTCGGCCATCGGCATAGGCTACCAGTGTGATCGTCGCGGGCGTGGCCTTGTGCGCGTTTCGGACGGTTAGCAGGCGATGGTTCGCGGTGGCCGGCGGGATCAGGCGCAGGTCTCCGTTCTCGGTCGAAAAACGGCGGCCGCCGATTTCGATCTCGATATTTCGCAGGTGCGCCCATGGCTGCGTCACTCCAAACCCGAGGGCCCGCTTTTTCGTGTGAAACCACAGCGAAGAAACGATTCCGATAGGGTCGCCTGAGTAGGCGCGTTGGGCAACCTGGTACTCGGTCTGGGTGATGGTGAGGCCGCCGAACTTCAAAAAGAATCGCTCGCTGCCGGCGGTGTAGGAATTCACGCCTGGCCGGCCGATCTTGTCGACGATCTGACACAACACGCTATAGATGAAAGTCTGGACGCGCTTCATTGGCACGCCCCGAATTTATCGTTATCGCGGAGCGTGGCCGCGGTGTCTTCGTCTATCAGGCCTTCCTGAAGTGCCATCTGGATCCGGCCGCAGTCGAGCAAATATTCGAGGCGGCGCTCGAGGTGGGCGGTGTCCTGAAGCTCGCGCACTCCTTTCTCGTGGTTGCGTGCGATCGCGGCGGCTCTTTTCCAGTTAGGCCGCGGGGCCCGCTTCGGGTTTCCTTGCTTTTTCATTTCGTGGGTCTCCTTCGCCGTTCGGCCTGAGACCGGGGAAAATGTCGCCTTCTTCGTTCGTGAGTATCCATCCGTTAACGTTCTCCGGCCATACCTGCTCCTCAGTGTGGAGCAGAAACAGCCGGCGGCCTTTGCTTTCAAACGTCGCGAAGTGACGTACACCGATAAGGCGGCCGTCGCTCAGTTTGATCTGAAAGCGTTTCTGGAAAAGGTCGGGTATGTGGTGGTAGTTCGTGACTCGAAGGGGTTCCATTTCGTCGGTTGTGACCGTCACCGGCGGAAACAGTGTTCCATAATCCCCGGTCCGTTTCAAGTGAAAAACTGTCCTAGTACGGGCCATACGTCCGGCGATTTCTGTATGTAAAAAAATACCGGCGCGAACCAGGTTTCGGCCCTCACGGAGGCCTCAGCAACCCGAAACGCTTTTCGCGGTTTCGCGAAACCGGTTTCGCAAATGTGGGGCCCCATCTATTCTATATAAACCCACTACCACAAACCATATAGCGGCGGCGGTGTGGACGGTGGAAGGATCCGAAACGCCGCTGCCGCTCCACTTCGAAGTGGTGTACAGAATTCGCTTCTTGTTCTCCAGTACGTTGAAAACCTGTTGAAATCTTTTTGCTTTGACAGAACCCCGCCGGCTGCTTTATGCTCGTCTCCGGTCCGGAAAAGTTTCTGGAGAGTGCCTGACGATGAAAACCGAACCTAAAAACCTTTCCTCGAAGTCCCGAAAAAGCACGCGAACGGCCACGATCAGAAAGGCCGCGCTGTGAGCGCGGCGGCCGCGGTCCCCAGTCGGTTACCTGGCCAAGTCGTAGCCATACCGCGCGTTTTCATCCGCAATCAGGCCTTGCTCGTGCCGGCGGAACTGCGTTTTGCCACGTTGCTTTTCGACCGGATGGAAGGGGAAGAACGTTTCGTACCGATGTCCGATAAAGAATGGACTCGGTTTTCGGGCCTCGATCCGAGGTCTAAAGAGCTGGCAATAAAGGGGCTCACGACAAAGCGGCTTCTGGTGGTCGAGGGCAAGGGCGAAAAGGCGCGGTTTTCTTCCGATGTCCGCGGGTTCATGCGGTGGGCGGGCGAAGTGGACCGGTCGTTGAAGCCTCGGACGGCCGGCCGCGCCGTCACCGTCAAAAAGGCGGTAATGCATCCGGAGTGCGCCGGCTCGGGCTGTGCAATGCTCCGGCAAAACGCGGTAACAGACCAACGTTACGAAACCGGTTTCGCGAAACCTGGCTTGTTCGTGCTTCCGAATCCGGCCGCGCAAGTGTCTTGCGCTGCAACAAATCTCCCGCAATTCGCGAAACCGGTTTCGCAAACTTCCGAGAATTCGGCGGCCGTGCCGGGTCCGGTAAATCGCGGTAGCGACACACGGCGGCCGCGGCACTTGAAACGCCGGCTGCGGGCTCAAAATCCGCCGGCACAGGAATTTTCACACCCCAACACTGAGGCCTCAAGTCGAGTAGGGCCGGTCAACGCCGGCACTTCGGGCCAGGAAAGCCGGCGGGTGGTAGACCCGCCGGTTTCCGCAAAATCTGACGCGGAGAAGGCCGCGGCCGAATGGCCTCTCACCTTCGCGCGTCTCCGGGCTGTCGTGCCTGGGATCGATGCGCTTTTTCTGCTCCGGCTGCTGGCGATAGTCCGCGCCACTTATTCGGGCGTCAATGACGCGGAATTAGCGGCGGCGGCGGAGCAGGCCTGGCGCTCAAAATCCGGCTATCAGAAGGGCGCCGGCCTGTTTCTAGATACCATTCCTCAGGCCTTGGCCGCGCTGCGTGCGCGTGGCGAGGCTCGCGCGGGTCCTCCTGGCTCGGGCGGCTCTAAAACCTCCGTACCATCGAAAGAAACGAAACCGGGGGCTAACCTCGAGGAATGCAAGAAAATTCTCCAGGAGATTCGGCAACAGGAAGCGGCCGCGAAGAAACCGAACTGAAGGAACGCTTGGCGGCCGCACGGCGCCGGCTGCTCGCGGAGCAGTTGATTTCAGACGATCCGCAACGGCCGGGCGAGTCAGACGATCTGTACCGGCGGCGCCTAGCTCAGGCCGATACGCTGGTTGTTTTGCTCGCCAATGGCGAAGTGGAAATTCCGGAGTACTCGGAGGCCGATAAGTTGGAGGCTCAGGAAAACGCGCGGGTGTATTACGAAAACCGGGCGCGGGCCCGCGGCGGGGTTCGGGATGATTGAGCTAATTCTGAAGCGGCTTTCAATCTGCCGGTGCGGCTACGGCGTGCTCGACGATTCCATCAAAGTCGGCACTGTCTACCTGGGCAATCCTTCAACGGTTAAGACAGTCGCGACGTATCGCTGTGGAAAGTGCGGCACTCTTCAACGCGGCGTGAAAACAATCGACTGTAGCCAGGTGCTTCATCCCGATCGCGCGATGGCGCCGTTACCTTACGGCCTTTTCGAATGAGCTGATCCGCGCGTCTAACTCGCGGATCTTATCGCGCAATTCTTTGAGAGGCTCGTGCTTGTGCGCCATGGTCCCCACGATCAAATCAAGGGCCCGCTGCTGCTCGCGCAAACCGTTTTCGAGAGCTAATAGCCGTTCGCGGTGGATGCGAAACATTTCCGTGAATGCTACCACATGAAGGTCGACCCGCTCGGTTACCAACTTGGGAATTAGCTTGTTCTCTAGGTGCGCCTTCAGCGGTCCATACGCGAATCCGTAGCGGTGAAATTGGTTCGTGCACTCACGCGAGCAAAACAGTTTTCGCGGGTGAGTCTGGAGAAAAAACTTTGGACAATTCCGGCAACGCTTCCGTGGGTAAACCTTCGGCTGTCGGCGGCGGTCGCGGTATCGGGCTTGGCGTTTCGCGGCTACGGATCTGCGGTCGGGGGGCGTAAGAGGGTGTGGCACTGGCCTAAGCGTAACGCGGCATAGCTTGGTGAGACAAGGGGTACCGGCAAACCCCATCCCAAAAGGGCTTGCCGGTAGTTGCGGGCGGTCGAAATCAGGCCGTTTCGACCGGTTTTGGTGCCAATGGATCTCCGGGAAGGGAAGTTAGCTTGTAAGCGTCTGGCTCCTGGAGTTCGTCGCGCAATTCACGAAAGAGTTTTGTGAAGTGTTCTTTCATCGTCGCGCGAAAATCGAGCGTAGGCGATTCGAAACACTTGTCGATCGTCTCGGCAATCCGGCGATCGATGGCGGCGTCCGCAATCTTCACTTTGAGCGTGGCCTGATGAACTTTCCAGCGGTAATAGTTGCGCTGGTCTAGAACCTCGGGATCGCGGCTTTCGTAGTTCATCAAGATGAGCATCCCCTGAAATTCCGCGCCGAGTGTGGACGCGAGTTCGAATTGTTGGGGATGCTTCTCGACGATGTGGCCGTTGATTTCGGCCATGTACTTAAAAAAACGGTGGTGCGGCTGCTCGCCCACTTTGAGCACTTGCCGCGGCCCGAAGAATAGCTGTCCGCAGTGAATACACTTGGTGGAGGATGCTACCTCGGGCTTGTGCTGTGGCGGAAACGCTGGCGGCCGGCTCATACGCGCGGCTCCGGCTGCTGGCTGTCCTCGTCGTCGTCTTCTTCGTCATCGTCCGGGCCCTGGTCGCTCGCCGGCAATTCTTCCTCGCCTTCCGGTGTGAACGCCTGCTCAAAGAATTTCCGCGCCTTCTCTTCCGGCTGCAACGCTTGCCATAGTGCCGGGTCGTACTTGGCGGCGGCGATCAGGCCCGCGGGCCCGAGGTCCGCTTTCATGCTGGCCCACCAGTTTTTCCCGTGCCGGTCAATGAACCAGTCGCGGAAATCGTAACCGGTGAGTCCGGCGCGGTACTGATCGACCATGAACGGGATGCACTGTTGGATCAGGGTTCCGTACTTGGCCATGTGCGCCATTAAAATATTCATCTCTTCGGGTGTCACGTTCGCGGGCATGGCCGGTGTCTCCTGGGCGGCGGGCTCGGTGGTTGCGGTTGCCGGCGCGGGATTCGCGGCCGGATTCTCTTTGGTGGTTGCGGCGCGGCCGGGGATGGCCGGCGGCCAGGGTGTCGCGGTCGCCTGGCCGCGGCCTGGCGCCTGGCCTGCGGGGCCTCCGCGTTGAATGAGGGCTACTGCCACGGGTGCCAGGGATTCGAGTAGCTTGGACCCGAGGTTAAGCGCCACGTCTCCCCAATCGCTTTTCCCTTTTCCTCCGCCGAAAAAGTTTTGAACCTTCTCCATCTTGTCGGAATTCTCAAAGAGCTGATCGAAGAAACCGCGTTCTTGCGGCTTGTTCCGAATCTCTTTCATGAGTTCGTTGATCTGCTTGGCCTGCTCCTCGCGGTCTTTAATCAGCATCGTTACGAATTTGTCGAGGCTGCCGTCCTTCTCGGGCTGGATCGCCTGAAGCAAGCTCTTGAGCGTCGATAGCTGTTTGGTCGGGTCGGCGAGTTCTAGAAGCTGCTTCTGATTCGATTCAACCATCGAAACAATCTTCGAGGCCAGGTTCGTCTGGTCTTCCTTGCTCACGTTCGGCCGCGCCTTCTCGACGTAATCGAGCACCATTTTGACAATCGCTTCCGGGTTTCCGCCCTGGCCGCTGCCGTTGTTGCCCATGATCGAAGGTTTCGCCCACTTCCATTTATCGTTACGCGGATCGTCGACCCATTCCCCGATTGGAACTTTCGGCGGGTGGTCGGGGTGTAGCAGCTCGAAGTAGCACTGACGGAGCCTGCGGCGCTTGCCTCCGCCTGGCGGGTCCTGCGTCACGTCCATGCGGTAACCGCCTGAGCCGTGCTCCTTCATCACGTCCGATTGGTCGATCGGGCTGTTATAGACCCCGATGTAAACCTCGGTTCCGCGGCGGTTCGTGATGGGGGCCGTTCGATACAGATAGGCCGTTAGGAATCGCCAGTCATCTGTGCTAAAACTTCTGAGGTATATGAACGGGTCGGACTGTTCGCCTTTGGTGTCGGGCGCCGGCGGGAATTCCGCCTCGGGTCCGGCTGTCGCGCCGTTCGGTTGCGTTTGGTCGTCTTCCGGCGGTGCCGGCGGCGGCATCTGGGCGCCCCTGCGGCCCCTGGTTGTCGTTGCTGTTGCCATCTAGCCTCCTGATACTACGAATGTTTCGTTTCGTGGGCCGTACTCGATACTACACTACGCATCGTGTGGACAAATCAAACAAACCCGGTTATTCTGACCCCTGATGCGGGCTTCCCAATGTCTCTAGATTACGTCTCACAAGACGATCACGGCGCCGGAGGCTCGCTCTACTCTTCTTATGGATCGCTGCCGGAGAATCCTCTGATTCCGGATCTCGATCCGCCGGCGGCCGCGCAACCCACGCCGTACCCGAGTGCGGCGGCGCAAGAGTTGGCGGCCGCGGTGCCGGATGATGCTCTCGACTTCTCGATGCTCGATGGATCGGCGGCCCCCACGCGATCGGCGGCCGCGCCGGCCTCCGCTTCTTTAAAGAGAATCGCGGCCGCGCCTGGCCCTGTGGTTGCCGAAGAGGTCGAGGCCTCCGACGATAACGACACCGCGACAACGCAAACCGTCGACATGATGGCTCGCTATATTCGCGAGGCCTCGCGCGATCCTTACCTTAGATACCTGGCCTCGGGCGCCTGTCACTTGTTCGCACGCGATCGAACAGACCCGTACTCGGCGGCCTGGTCGGTCTTCTGGTTCTTGAAGCACCGCATCCGGCGCGTTCTCGACGAAGGGATCATGCTCCGCATAGGCCGGCCGAATGAGCATGACCTGCTGACCGATCCGCGCGTACTGCTGCGCTCAAAAGACGCGCAAGAGGATTGCGACGGCTTCACCATGGCGGCGCTCGCGCTGCTCACATCTATCGGCGTGCCGGCGTGCATGGTCACGGTTGCGTGTGACCGGAAAGAACCTGGCCGGTGGTCGCACGTCTTTACGATGGTCCGGCTGCCGGATGGTAACTGGTTTCCGATTGATTGCTCACATGGGCCTCAGCCGGGCTGGATGGTACCGCGGCGCGATATCACCAGGTGGCAGGCGTGGGACATCAACGGCAAGCCGATCGAAGCGAAACCGGCTTCGCGTTCGACGCTTCACGGCTATATGTTCCGGCCGCGCGGCATGGGCGATACTTGCACGGTCGACGAAAACGGGGATGAAACCTGTACCACCGACACGTCAACCCCGGTAGACACCGGAACGCCTACGCCGATCACGCTGCCGTGTCTCGCCGGAGCTGGCCCGCTGCAACCGGGGCAATACTATTGCCCTGCGTCTCCGTCCACGTCTGGCGCTTCGCCCACTGGCACCACGGCGGCCGCCGGTTCAAACAATTGGCTCGCGCCGTTGTTCAATATGTTGGGCACCACGGCCAAGGTGATTCAGAACGAAACCTTGCCGGTAGGGACGGTCATCCGAAACGCCGATGGTTCGATCACGGCGAACCTGGGGCCCGCGGGCGCGGCCGCCGGCTTAAACATTAATTCCTTGCTACCGGGGGGAATTAGTTCGGGCGCGATCATGATCGGCGTGGGCCTCCTCGCGCTGGTCTTGATCGGCTCGGCCATGGGGAAAAAGTGATGGGGAAAGAATGAGTGTCGGCCATCATCCAAGCTCCGACACTCTACCGGCCGCGGGGCGTATACCCAAGCTCGCCGTTTGGGCCGCCGTCTGCGCCCTGGTCGCGGCCTCGGTCTTCTTGGCCGCCTTCCTCTTCGCGGCGCTTGGTCGTGGCCCCGCCTGGCTTAATCGCAGTGCGGCCTCGAAGCGGTTTAGCCGGGTGGGGCCTGGCCGGGTCTGGGTTGGGAATCTTGCAGGGCGGCCAGGCGACGGCCGCGACGATCGCGTCGACGGGTGCGGCATTAACCGGCACGCTGATCGGAGTGTTTGCGGCAATTCCTGTAGCCGGTCCTATTGCCGCTGCGGTTGCGGCGATCGGCCTAGCTATCGCGAACGCCTTTTCCGGCTGTGGGCAAACCTGTGTAGAAGCTACCAATATCGCGAACCAGGTGGAACCGCTGCTCGATCAGAACTTGCAGACGTATTTATCGGCGCCGGTACATTACGCCTCGCTTCAGGCCGCGGCGCTCAACAATTTCACGACTACCTGGAACGCGCTTCAACAGGCCTGCTCGAATCCCTCGTTAGCCGCTGCCGGTCAGCGTTGCATCACGGATCGACAAGCGGGCGCCTGTACCTGGAAAGCTTCGCCGGGTGGTTGGTCTCAAGGTTCCGATGGCACTTGGAGCTATACGCCCTGGGGTGCGGCGGGCTCGGGCTCGTCCTGCTGGAATTGGTTTGTAGGCTATCACGATCCGATAGCCAACGATCCTACCGTCGTCCCCGATCCTTCTCCGGTTGGCTCTGCGGTGTCGTCTATTTCGTCCGCGCTTTCCTCTGGCTCCTTATTCGGGTTGCCGCTTTCGTCGTTGCTTTTGCCGGCCGGCTTACTGCTGCTCGCGGGCCTCGTGCTTTCGGATTGACGTTATGTACCTGACCACACTCCCGCCAGCTCCACCGGCTTACGCTCCTTCGCGCGGGCGGCTCACGCGAGGCGTTCAGGGTTTCGGCGCGGCGCCGGCTCCGCTGTTTGTTCCGCGCGTGCTGTTCATCCGCGGCAAGGTCGCGCGAGGGATGCGCGGCTTCGGAGGTTTGGGCGCGGGCACGCCGGCGCAAGTCGCGAACACTCCCGATGGGCCGTCAATTCTTGATGCTCAGGGCAATACGGTTTACACCGCGGCGCAAGTGGCGGCTAACCCTTCCTTGCTTTCGCAGGTCTCCGCCTCCGGCTGTCCGGCCGGTCTCATTCCTACCTATTCGATGGCGGGTCCGCAGTGTACCGTCGTGGGCGGAAATCCAACCTGCGCCGATCCCACCGGTGTTTGCGGTAGCTTCCTGCTGCCAGGTCAAAGCCTCTCGCAAGCTAACAACGGATGGGTGCTAGTCGGCGATCAGTGGGTATGGAATGGGCCAGGCCAACCGAATACGCCTTCGCCTGGCGCGATCAATGAGCTAACCGGGAATCTGGTCCCCACGTTTACGTCGGCACAGATTGCCTCGGCCGCGGCGAATACGCAAACGTCGAGTTTCGAGGGCCAGTATTATCCGGCGGCCTCGCCTGCCGGCACGCCGGCGGCGGCGTCCATTCCTACCTCGGTCAAGCTTGTGAACGTGAGCCGGCCGGGGATGCCGGCGCAGGTGGGGGATAATTTCTCGCTCACGATTTCGGGATCTCCGAATCAGGTGGTCACGGGCTCGGCGACACAGAACGGTCAATCTGCCGGCTCAACCACGTACGGATCAACGGACGGCGGCGGTAACCGGGTGTTGACGGGTACCTATGATGCTTCGACGGTGGGCAACTGGGTTGAGCAGTGGCAGGTAGGCAACGGCACGCCGGCAAGCCTCAGTTTTTCGGTGGCGGCCGCGGGCTCGCCGGCAACCGGATCCTCGAGCGGGATTACAAACGCGGCGCTGCTCGCGGCGGCTTCGACGCAAGCCCAGTGCCAGGCCTTCGGCGGCGCCTGGCAAGGGGTGCCGAACGGGCCGGGGACTTGCGTAGCGCCGGCCGCGGCTCCGCTGCCGGCCGGGAATTCCGGGCCGGCTCCTTCGGCGACAAACGGCGGCACGGCGCCAGCTCCTACTTCGTCGGGCTTTGATCTTAGCTTCCTGACGAATACCGTCTCGATCTTCGGCTTTGACGTTCCGGTGTGGGCTCTCGCGGCCGCTGGCGTGGGCGGTGTGGCTCTGATTTCTTCGATGGGCGGGAGGCGCTAGACATGGCGAGTGATGGTTTCGGCGAAATCATAAAGTGGGGCGTCATCATCGGCGGCGCGTATCTCGCGTATGAATATTTTCTTGCGCCGGCAATCGCGGCGGCCGCGGCGCCGGTGACCACTCCGCCGGCGACCACCACCACGGCTACCACCACCACGGCTACCCCGCCGGCTGCTACAGTGCCGGCCGGCTGTCCTACCTCGAGCTGTCCTCCAACGACTGACAGTATCGCGGCGCAAAAGGCTAAGATCCTCGCGGCCGCGGGTCCGACAAACGGGGCGCTCGCGCAAACCGCGAGTATCTGGAACTGGTATTTTAACCAGGCCTACAACCTGCCGCAGTCAACCTCATGGCTTCTCGGCGATGATGGCTCCCCTATGACGGTCGATGCGTACCTGGCGCTGCGTCAGTCGAAAGGATTTTCAGGCCTTGGTGGGCTTCGTGGTCTCGGTTGGGGGCCGGCCAGGCCTCGCTCGGGTAGCAACTATATTTCGGCCGGCGTGCCGATGGCGCCGGTTCTCAACTACCGGAGGTCTTTCTAGCGTGGCCTACCGCAGGGCTCCATACTCGGGCGGGCGTGGCATGGGTGACGCGCCGTGCCCATCGATTGAGCAACTACAGGGTATCGTCGACATTAACGATCCGTGCCAGTCGGCGGCCTTGCCGATCTCGGTGCCGGGCCCGTGCTTCTCGGGCTCTGCCGTCGTTCCGTGTCCGGTGGCCGGTCAGACCACGAACTTACTGCCGTCCGCGCTTGGGCCCTACGGCGCGGGCGCCGATCCGCTTTCGCAGTTGAGTTCCTTCGTCGCGCAAAATCCGGCGATTGCGTGGGGTGTCGGCATCTTTGCCGGCCTGCTGCTTTTGTCTTCGATGGGGCGCCGATGAGTCTCGATAAGTTGGTCGAGGCGCTGTTGCCGGCGTCCGCGGGTGAATCGATTCTCACTCAGGACCCGCACGGCCGGCTCGATATCGCGGCGCTTCGAACCTGTGAGCATGTGGCGAAACGCGGTTTCGGGCCCGGCGGTGATGCGGTTTGGAATTCCGGGCTCGGGCGGCTGGTCGAGGCGGTCATCGTCGAATCGGTGACGGCGGAGCGGTACACGGTTCAGGATCTCGGCCAGGCGGTCGGAATTCTGAAACTGAATTCGCGAAAACGAAAAGGGAAGGGCCCAAGAGAGAAAGAGAGAGGGGAGAGGGAGTAACGCGCGTGTACGTGGCTTCTACAACCTGGCTGAGTGGGCCGCCGATGAATCCGGCGGGCTCGCCTCGTCCTGCGTCTGCAAAAGCTATGCGGCGGCCGCGCCTGGTGAAATCGCGCGGCTGTGGCGCAATCTCGCTCAACCCCGCGGGCCTCTCGGTCGGCGATCCGTGTTTTGATCCGTCCTATAGTCCGACGTACACCCACTGCATGAATCCGGTGGTCTCGCTGTTTGATCCGGGCGGAACGTCTCAATGCTCGGCGGCGGAGCTGGCCTGTCTCAATGGCGCCAAGCCTCCAACGTATGCGGCCTCCGCGATTACGCTCACGCCTCAATTATCGGCGGCGCTCGCGCCTGGCCTGCCGGCCGGCTACGATCCGACTACCGGCCTGGTCGATGCTTCAAACACCACGGGCGAAACGGTTCCGCCTTCGCAGTCTGACATTCAGGCCGCCTTAACCGGCCAACTTCCGGACGTTCCAGCGGTCGCGCCGTCCGCTCCGTGGTCGTCTACCTGGCTTGTTCTTGCGGTGGTCGCCATCGTGGGTGTAGCGGTGTTTGCGGGGAAACGCTGATGTACATGAGAAACGGCCTCGCCGATTATCAGCCCACGGGTAACTGGAGCTGGGAGTTTTATCCGCCTCCCTATGACTTCCTTGCTCCGCCTCGCTCGATCGCTATGCCGGGCGTCGTCATGCCTGAGGATGCTTTGCAACCCCGTGGTTTCGGCGCGTGCGGCTGTGGCGGCAAATGCGGCGGCGGGTGCGGGTGTGGCTCGGCGTGTTCGTGCGGCGGGCATTCTTCAGGCCTCGGGCAGGATGAAACCGTAGATCCCACGATGGCGCCGATTCCTGCGCCGGCGCCGGTTCCGCTGGCTTACGGCACCGTCGGCTCCGACCTGAGCAACTTCGCGTCTACTTTCACTTCGTCACTGTCGGGCCCGCTACAGGCGCTTTCCACGTCAACGATTCTCGGCGTGCCGGCGTGGGTGTGGCTCGCCGGCGGCGCGATCGCGTGGGTGTTCTTTTTCACGGGCGGCCAGAAATACAGCCGCGCTACTCGCATCCGGAAACGCGCAAGCCGGGCCAGGTCGACGGCGGCCGGCCTGATCCCGAGGTACCAGTAATGCCAGGGCGCGGCGCGTTCAAACGATGTGTTTCGAAAGTCCGGGCCCACGGCCGGGCTTACGATCCTCGCGCGGTGTGCGCGGCTGCCGGCCGAAAGAAGTACGGCGCGGCCGCGTTCGCTAAGATGTCCGCGGCCGGCCGCCGGCGGGCGGTGCGCTCGAACCCCGGAGAAATCGAGCTGGACTCGAAAACCGCGGCACTCCAGTACAAACGCCTGATCGAAATGGAGGGCGCCAAAAACATCCGGATTTCCCGGCGCGGCCGGAAACACGTCGTCCGCTGGAACCCGCTTGGCGTGGCGGAGGCCTTGACGCTCGCGCAACCCGTGCTCGATCGCGCCGGCAGGAAGCTGCACTTTAACCGGCCGAAAAACAAAAAGCGGATTCCTAAAAAGGTGCTCGAGGGTCATCGGCGCATCTGGGGCGGCAAGATTCCGCCGGGCGCGATGGAAGCTTTACGGCGCGAGTACGTGGGCTCGGGTCCGGTGCGGCGCAATAAAAAGCGCGAGCCAACGAAGAAAAACCGCGGGCGGCGGAATCCGGTCGAAACCGCACGCGAAAAGTACGAAGAGTTCCACGGCCGGCCATCTGAGGAGCTGATAGAGGTCGACACGCCTATGCATGTTCACAACGTGCTCTCGGGCGTGGGCACGCTCGAAAAGCTGGTCATCACCACCACGAACGGCCGGTATAAGGTCACGCTCAAGGGCTTCAAGGGCACGCTCGTCGCACAGAACGAAGATTCCGCCAAGTACCCTCAGCTCTACTTTGAGGGCGGGGATCAGGCCGTCGACCTGGCCGAGTTCGGAATCCACGAACCCTACCACGAAATGGAAGAGTTAGGCCGCCTGGAGTGGATCTATTACTACACGGTGAAAGATCACCTGGGCGACGATGGCGGGGAAGCGATTTATAAACACCGGCTCGCCAAGAAAGTCCGCGGCGGCGCCGGCGGCGGCCAGAAGCCAGTGGTACTTTACGACGTTCGAAACAAGCTGTTATCGATCGCGGGCGGGTCGTATGCGATCCTTCCGGAGGGGATTGAAAACTAAATGAAGTTTGCGACCAAAAAGCGGCGAGGGCGTAAGGCGGCCCGGAAGAAAACCGCGCGGCGGAAATCCGCGGTCCGGAAGAATCCGCCACTGCGGAAAGTCGGCCGAAAGGGTACCGGCTGGATCGATGCGCGGCGCGTCAAGATTGTGCGAAAGGGCAAAAAAACGACTGTATTAGTCGAAAAGCGTTAGAATTCTCGGATGCTTGAAAAACTCAAAACCTTTTTGAAACCCGAACCGCTGATAAGCCTCCTGCACACTACCGCGCGTGTGCCGACCGGCTGGCTCCGTGCATTTGCCGATTGGTCCGACAAGGCCGAAAATTCGGCGCGAATCGAGTATGTGTTGTGTGTCGATCGCGGCGCTTTGACGCTTGCGGAGATTGACACGCTGCGGAGTCGGTTCAATGGCGCGGGGCACTTCGGGTCTTTTAAGATCGTCGAAAACACCGGCCGGCCGTGCGCGGTCGACGGCTGGAACGCGGCCGCGGCGGCCTCGACGGGTAAACTGCTGGTCACGGTCTCGGACGATCTGTTTCCGCCGGCGGCGTGGGATACGGGCTTGCTCACGGCGTGCGCGGATCTCGATCGGCAAGCGGCGCTTGAAATCGAGGCGGGCTCGGGCTCGCTGATGACTTTCTCAATTCTCACGCGCGCCTACTATGAGCGGTACGGCTACATTTTCTTCCCCGAATATCTGGGGATGTTAGGCGATGATGATTTCACCGAAACCGCGCGGCGTGACGGCGTGGTGGTCGACGCGAAACACCTGGTGTTCACCCATGAGCACCCGGCCTACAACACCGCGGCCATGGACCCGATTTACGCGCATCAACACCGGCGCGAGGCCTGGGCGGTCGGCAAGGCCACGTTTAAGAAACGCTTTCCGGAGCTCTACCGGCCGATTCTCGCGGTGTGCGTTCCTGGGGAAACCTACCGCGCCGAGTGGTTGAAAGACTGGTCGGTCTTGTTAACGTACATGGCCTCCAAGTTTCGCGTTGCGCCGTTCTTTGCGTTCTCCTCGAACGTCCACGTTACGCGCCTGGCCATGTGGGAAAGCATGACTACCGGGCTCGGGCCCACGATTCCGCCGGACCTGGTGCTATGGCTCGATGATGACAACACGCTTACGCCGGCACAGTTCGACATGCTGGTCGATGATCTCGACCGGAATCCCGATCTGTCCATGGTGGTCGGCTGGTGTTGGGCCGGCAAGCCTTCGGCCGATCGTCAAAATCCGCTGGTCTCCTGCGGCAAGTTCGACGAAAACGATTTAGCCGTCCACTACGGCTATCAGTCGCTCATGGGCTTTACGGCGAGTGATCTGGTTCCGATTGATTTCTCGGGTTTCCCGGTGGTGCTGCTGCGCCACTCGGCGATGGAGGCCGCGGGCCCGCTGCCGTTTGCGCCCCGCCTCAATTCGAAACATCCCTGGGGCTTCAACTCCGAGGATACGAGTTTTTGCCTGAACGCTCGGGACCGGGTACCGGGCTTTCTGGCAGTGTGTGACCGAAGGGTTAAGGTTCCACATTACAAGTACGGCTTCGAAGAACCCGTGGGCTTTGACGCTGCGAGGCCCCCTGAGAGTAAAAACGGGAGAAGTGAAAACGCAGCATGAAAGGGGAATCCATGAAAACACGTTTGCTCATTCTCGCGGGGCTTTTCGGCGTGGTTCTAGCTGTCGGTCTCGCGCTCCATACCGGGCTGGTCGGTCTTTCCGTCCTCGCGGCCGGCGCCGGCGGCCTGCTGGCGGGAACGGCCACGGTCAGCTATCTCTATCCGGTGGCGGGCTCCACGCCTCCCACGTCTCGGCAGATTCAACTGTTGAGCATGTTGACCGCTACGGTGCATTTTGGCGACACCGACACCACCGCGGTTATCACGCACAACATGAATCTGACGCAGGCCCAGCTTAACAATGGCTGGCCGCTGATCCTGCCGTACATCAATGCGCCTGGAACGGTGGTTCCGTTGCTTTCGTTCGCTTTGACGGATAGCAACAATGTGACCATCACGAAGGCGTCGACCACGGGCACGAATTGCACGCTCAGCGTGACCCTGTTACGTCCGGATTCAAACATCACCTAGGGCGGGTGAGGCGAAAAGGAGAAAACCTCGATGGCACAAACAACCCGTCAGCGTGTGGTAGCGAATTCGCCCCGGAAACGGAAGCACAAGCGCAACGCCGGGCGGCGTAAGATGTCCGACAAGCAACTAGCGATCTTTGGGAAGCCAGCGGCGCGGGCCGCGGCAAAGGCTCGGCTGGCTCGGAAACGAAGCCGGCCGAACTCTCCCAAAAAACGGAAGACTGGCTCGCACTCCCACCGGAGCAAGTCTTCCCGTCGTAACGGTGGGAAAATTCTTGGCTTTACGTTCGGGCGAAATAACCCCGGCGGGAAAGGGAGCATGGCAAAGAGAAAGCATCACCATAAAAAAGCTGCCGGCGGTCGCTCGCGCTACAAGACCAACTCGCCGGCGCGTCACCGGAGACACCACCGTACACGCCGCAATCAGGGCGGGGGCATGACGGGCGGCTTCGGCGGAATGGTCACAAACGCTGTGTTTGTGATCGTGGGGGCCCTGGGCTCAAAGCTCGGCGCTCAAATGATTCTAGGGTCCAACAATACCGGCATTATCGGTTACGTTGGAAACGCGGCAATCGGCGCGGCCCTGTGGCTTCTCACGGAGAAGGTAATGCACAACCGGGCCGCGGCCTCGGGCGTCATTGCCGGAACGCTCGTCCAACTGCTGCTTCGTGCGATCAACGACTTTACGCCGTTCGGTCAATACACGTCACAGCTCGGGATGGGTGACTATCAGGTTCAGAGCTTCGTCACTCCTCAGGTGCTCGTCGATCCGTGGAATTCGGCGCAAATCCAGATTCCCAACGGTTGGGCGCCTACCATGGTCGCGCCGGCTCCGGCGGCTGCTGCTGCCGGCGGCGGCGGCAACGGCAACACCGGAGTGGGAGATTACGCCTACGGTAACAACCTGTACGGCGGGGGAAGGGGGACGGCGCTCTACTAGAGATCCGGCCGTGTGCGGTCTGCCTCATGAGTGAGGCGTGAGGCGGCCCGCTTACAGCTCGAATTCAAACAGGGAGACAAAAGACTATGGCATACGCATTTGGTGGCGGCCGGATCATGAGCGCGGAACAGGCTCAGGGCCGGAATACGAACTCGATTATGTCGGGGTGGGTCGATCGCGGCCCGTGGCAGTACTGGGACACGATTACGTTCCTGGCTGGCGCGGCGGCGGCTCAGACCTATAGCCCGTTCTCGGTTCCGGTCGGGGCTCAGGACCCGCTAACGAACCTCACGAAAAACAAGCTCCAAACCAACTTGCAGCGCGGAAACCAGTTTCCTCCGCCTCGCTGCCTGTTGCTGATCGCCATCGGTTTCTACTTCGAGTCAAACTGGCTCAAGGCCGATATCGATGCCTTGCTTTCGAATTATTATTTCGAATTCAAGATCGACGACAAGGTTTTCCATGAGGGCTACTTGTGGATGCATCCGGGCGGCGGCGGCCTGGCCGGTGTAACCAACGTGTCGGGGCAAAGCGTGTATACGCTCGGCCTTCCGGCGCCTGGCTACATGCGGCGCTTCGGCGACTGGGCGAAGTATATCGCGCCCCTTCAGCAGTTCTCGCTCAATATGTACTGGCAACCCTCGCAGGTGGTCACCAGTGCGATCGGCACGCCCACGGCGGCGCCTCCGACCTTGACCAACGGCGGTACGCTGCGTGTGTACCTCGATGGTCTGACGGATCGGAGCGTTCAGTAAGGCGTCCGGTTCAGTAGTAAGGCGGTTTCCGTGTTCGCCTGTTCCTCCGATGGGTGGGCACGGTGTCGGCCGCGCGGGTCGGCTTTGGGTCTCGACATACACCCTCTCTCCTCCCGCGCGGCTTGAATCAACTTTGAGGAAAACACCGTGTACGTAACACAGTCCAACTCGTGCAGCCTGCCGAACAGCGAAACACCGCTGAGCCAGGCCGCCATCGACGCGCAAAACCGGCGCGTTGCTCGCACGGGTAACAAATTCGTGCGCGGTAACTTTGACCTGGGCGACATCTGCAACGGGCTTACGCCTCCCACTCCGACGGGCTCGTGCGACGATCTAACCAGCTCGCTCGCCATGCTCAATAGTGGGCCCTTCCCGATTCCGCCGAATTCGCCCACGTCGAATGTATCTCCGATTTCTCCGGGTGCGGCCGCGTTATCGGTCACAACGCTGGCCGCTGCCACTGCGCCAACATTTGCGGATCTGGTGGCGGCGCTTCAGGGGGGCTCCGCGGCGTCGGCGGTAACGTCGGCGCCTTCTACCGCGGCGCCTGGTACGCTGCCTGGTTCAAACGGAGGCGCTACGCCTGCCGCGGCGCCGGTCACTCCGGCGCCGGGCGGCGGGTTTCAAATTTGCATTCCTCGGATGTACTCGCCGGCATCTTCCGGAATGTCGGGTTACAGGCGGCGGCGGGGTATGTCGGGCCTCGGGCGCGGCCTCGGTGATTACTTGATGCCGGGCTCGGTCCGTCTGATCGATGGCACCGTTATCAGCGATCCCGCGAACACCACGCCCACGCCGGCACAGTGCTTGCCCTATCAGTGCGGCGCCGATCCATCGAACCAGGCCGCGCGTTACTGGTGCTCTTACTACGGCCAGGCCAGCTCGCGGCCGCCGTGCTCTGATCCGTCCTGCGCTCCGTGGAAACCGGCATACTGTTCGGCTCCTCCGCCGGCTCCTCCGCCTCCGCCTCCGGCGGTCGCTCCGCCTCCGGTCTATCCATACGGCCAGGTTCAAATCGATATGGAGGCGTGGGTACCTCCGCGCTGCAATGGAGTCTCGCCGGCCGTCGCCGGCGGCGTGCGCCGGCCGCTCAACGCCGGCAACCAACTTTGTTTTTCCTTGGACTCCCCTGTACTATGGGGAACGATCGCGGCCTTAGGCCTCGGCCTCTGGGCGGTCGATACGTTTTCAAAGGGAAAGGCTTAAGCGTGGCGCTTCGGGAACTGCGGTTAACGGATCTTCAACTTCGCGCGTGTTCGCTGTGGACCGATCCGGACGGCACGCAATACTTGCCGGTTTACAAGTGCCTGCCTTACTATTTCGTGGCGCCGGCGAACCCTCCGCAAACGACACCGGTTTCAGACAACGAACTGGGCACGCCTCCCCGGTATCGTTTTCTGTGTAAGACGATCGAGGCCGCGTTCTCGCAAACCGCGAATCCCTCGATTCCGACACCGGTGGTTCAAATTCAGTGGCCGGACGGCCGGTATCTGTCAAACCCCGGCATGAAGGTGTTCTCGTTCATCGGCACGGGGAAAAACGCTTACCTGGTCGATCCCTTTAAGATGTGTCCTCCGAGTTCGAAAATTCGGATGAACATTGACAACACCGATTCGACGGTCGCCTATCAACTTCAAATGTTTTTCGTGGGGGCGCTTCTGGTTCCACTCATCGAGGTCACCGCCGGAGGCGGTGTGACACTATGACGGCTCCGCTACCTTTCGGCAACATCTACGCTCCGCAGTGGATGGGCGTTAACCCCGGTGTCGCCGGCTTCGAGGATCGGGAATTCGATCTCGACTTGCCAATGGTGACGGTGGACGCGGCCTCGCAAACGGCCCCACAAGCCCTGGCGGTCGACGATGATGCCGATTTTCTGGTTCGCGAAATAGAGTTCGCGATACAGCCAGTAAATCTGGACAGCACCCACCAAATCGGGCCGCTCGACCTGCGAATCCGAATCCGCGATGGAAACGGCCGGCTTTTTACGTCGGACTTCGTGCCAATCGTCGACATTACGGGTCCGCTGCTTCCGGTGTGGCCGATTGAGCGCGGCGCGGTGCTCTTTATCGAGTATCAGAATATTTCGGTGACGACAGCCGGCACGGTGCAGCTAGTTTTAAAGGGGGTCAAGCGGAAAGCTTGCCCTGGGCGCCCTGCTCCGGTCGCTTCCGCCTACGTGCCGATGTTCCGCCGGTACTCGGCCGGCTTCCCTTCGCGGCAACCTGAGAGTTTCGCTTATCCGTTCGAATTTACGTCGGCCGGCACGGCTCCCTTTGATCTGCTACGAATTCCGATTCAGACCGACAATGACGCGGATTTTCTGTGGCGCGGGCTGACGGGTGACTGGGTGATTGCGACCAACGACACAAACCCGGTGGGCTTGGCCTGGCTGACATTCTGGGACCCGCATAACCGGCCGCTGACTAAGATCGGCCTGACGGTGCCGTGGGGCTCGCTAAACGCGGGGATGCCGCGGGAAAACACGCTTTCGAATTCCGGCGGCCGCCTGGCTCCACAGTTTCCGGAAATCTTCATCCCGCGCGGCGGCGTGGTCGAGCTGACTGTTTCCTTCGGCATGAACACCGTCGAAATCGAGGTCATTGGGATGCTTCGCGGCATCAAGCTATACGATTCGAAAGGGCCGTCCTGATGTTCGAACGTACTCAGTGGTACCAGCTCGCTTACAACGACACCACGGGCGCGGGCACCGCGTTCGGTGTCGAGCTGAAGCTTGACTCGGACGCGCCGTTTCGAATGACGGGCATAGCGGTCTGGATTCTGGGGGCGGGGAGCACCGCGCAGACGCAAAGTGCGATCGAGCTTCGCTATACTGGCCCTGATCGCGAGTTTCTACAGCGCCACATGATCCAGGCCAGTGCTTTAACGCCGGCCTTCCTGCTCAATCGCAACAGTCTTACGCCGGGCACCGGCGCAAACTGTATGCTATTCTCGCCGATCAACCCCAACCGGATTTATCCGCCTTCGGGGACCATCGTTTTCGATATTCAGACACAGCCGAACGCCGGGCCGGTCGATGCGCTGATCGTCGTTTTCGGAACGAAGATTTTCAGAGACGGCGCCTGCTGGTCTCCGTCCTATCCCGCAAGGTACACCGCAACACCCTTCTTTGGCTATGGCATTCAATGCAACGCGGCAAACTCGCTGCCGCTGCTCAATCAGCCTATGCCGATTGATCCGGACGCGGATTTTGTTTGGCAGGCCGGCACTCACTCCGATTTCGGCGGCGTCTCTGCTTCGACGCTTCTAGCCGGGGAAGAACAGGGCGAGATTGAAATTACGGCCGTTACGCCTGGCACGGGCGGCAACGCCATTACGATTCAGGTCACCAGCACCGGAATCAGCCAGGCGCTTTCCATCACAGTTATCGGAAACGCCATCACGATTCAGCTTGCAACCGATGGGGGCGGGGCAGAGCTGACGCTTACCCAGACTTTGGCGGATCTCATCAACGGCACGCCGGCGGCCGCGGCGCTCGTCACCGCCACACTGTTGGGCGGCCCTGGCCAGCTTGCGCCGAGTACCGGCGGGGTTATCCGGAATCTCATCGGCGGCACGAATTCGTTGTCCAATCAGCTTGTCGACATGGGCGTCAAGATAAAGGATTACGTCGGCAAGTACTACATGAACGACTATATTCCCGTGGCGCTCGTGTACGGCTTCATCAACGGCCAGGTTCCGGGGCTTCCTTACCCCGAAATCTACATCCCGCGCAACCAGGCGCTTTACTTCGATTTCAACTGGATCGCTTCCGCTGCGGTGCCTACTCCTCCGACACCGAACATTTTGACCCTGACGCACAAGGGCATGAAGGTGTTCTCATCATGAGGCTTTTTTAAATGTCTCGGGTTATCGTTCCGACCTTGATGCCGATTACGCCCATGCGTCTTCGGGAGGACTTCCGCGACACGTTCGGCGAATCCTACGCGCGAATCCTGGACGCCTTCGACCGGATCGAGAAGGCCGGATGCTATGAGCCGGTGTTCTTTCATGCGCCGGACACTGAAACTGAAAACGCCGGCCTGCCGATCAACGGGTACCTCGAATATATGATCGCGCTGCCGGTCGGCGGCTTTATCGTCGGATTCAATCACGCCTGTACCAGCATCGATCAGCCGTTTTCCGACGTGGCGCCGGCGGTCTCGGGCTTCACGGTTCAGATAACCGATGTAGAACGGGCGTATGCGCTCTTTGAAAAACCGGTTCCTGAAACCTTCCTGCTTCCGGATCGGCCGAACGCAAACGGCCAGTTTGGTTTCGATTCGCCTTTGGGCCCTGGCACTACAACGGGGGTACCGGTGCAACTGAATACGCCGCGGATTCTCACCGATCCGTACCCAATTGCGCCTCGAGGCGTCTTTAAAATCGAATTCTGGAACCAGGCGCCGGCCGGCGCTTTCACCGGGGACTCGACGGACCTGGACCCGAATAACCTGATCCGGCTGACTATGCTGATCGCGCGTCCCAATCCGGACATGAGGTCTTCATCATGAGCACCGTTTTCCACGCGCCGGACCCGCAAACGCTTCACTCCCTGATGAATGCCTGGGCCGAGTCTCGACAGACTCCTTTCGGCGTGGTGGTTCCGAAAATTGCGCTGAAGGTCAACGCCTACGGTGTGGCGCAAGTGCCGGTGTATGGCACTCAGGTTAATATCGTCGGCACCAATCAGCCGGCGAACCAGGATTACTTGGTGCAGGCGCGGCCGAACTGGTATCTGCTGCTGTGCGGCGTGGTTCTCGGGTTTCAGGGCCAGGGCCCGGCGCCCAACCCTGGCGATGTGCAATTCACGATCGACGTGGATCGGCCCTTGGGCGCTACTCAGGTGGGCTATAGCGAAAAAGATTTCGGCCTGGTCACAACGACTTTGCCGCTTCCCGGCATCTCGACAATTGAGCCTATCGAGTTCAAGCACCGCAACGGCGAACGCATCCGGGTAAAGGCCACTCCGATAGCCAATATGGGTACGGGGCTCGGGAATTTCTTCAGCGTGGCGCTGTACGGCTATGAATGGCCGGAACGCGGTTTCGAGTAAGCGGCCGCTAGTTCAGTGGCCGCGGAGGGGCAACAAATGAAAAACGCCTTTAAAAACGGATCCCTTTTCATTGGGGTTTTTGCGGTTTTGACGGCCGCCTGCTTTGGGCAGTCTACGGTTCAGCGGGTTCCTGACTGTGCGGTCCGGACCTACATCTTTACCACCACGGGCGTTACCGCGGACGTCGACAACACCGCCACGAACTGTAACACCTGGAAAATGGATTACACCGCGGTCGGGTTCTCCGCCATCTCCATGCAATTCGAGGCGGCGCCGGCGGCCACTATTGCCGGCTCGGGCGCGGTGACTCCGGGCACCTACGTCGCCTGGGGCGGCACGATCACGAACGGAGTCAACCCGGTCATCATCTCGCCGGGCGCCGGCTCGACCCGCTTTACCGACACGTCCTCGTCGAGCACTCAGGGGTACTTTGCGGCCTTCGTCCGTGTGAATCTTTCTTCGATCACCGGTACCGGAACGGTTAAGGTGTCGATTTACGGGTGGCGCGGCGCGGCCGATCCCAATACGACGGGCGGCGGCAGTGGAACGGGCTGCCCTAATCCGTGTCCGGTCATTGGGCCGGATGCGGTGGGAGCTGCTCCCACGCATCCGCCGGTTCAGCTTGGCTCATTCGATGGCGCCGACGTGCGGCGGGTCGTTTCGGACGTTCAAGGCCGGCTGCTCGATGGAGCTTATCCGCTCTCTGCGGCCGTCACCGTGAGTTCAAGCGGCCTCACTCAAATCATAGCGGCGTCGGCGGGTAAGATCACGACGATTTCGCACTTTGACATTGGCTTCGCCAGTGCTTTGAACTGGTCGCTACAGTACGGCACGGGCGCGAATTGCGGAACCGGAACGACGGCGATCACCGGCACTTATCAGAACGTTTCAGGCTACGCGATCGATAAGCCTTTTCTTGTGCCGGCTTCTCAGGCTGTCTGCCTGGATCTCGGTTCGAGCGTTGCTGGCGGCGGGTTTGTGATTTATAATCAGCAGTGAAAAAAGGAAGGTTAGTGTGTTGACTCGTACAGTATTACTGATCGTGGTGATGGCTGGAGTTCTCCAAGCCAGTTTTGTTACGTCAGGAACACCGGTGCAGGGCGGCCAGAATCTTACCACTCCGACCGGCATACCATATATCAATTTGCCGGGGTCGTTGAGCCAAGACACGACGATCGGGCCGTGGGTAGACCCGATCAACCACAGGGTTGGATACTTTACAAAAATCCCGGCGCAGCCATTTTCCCTCGGAAATACGTCGCTTCCTGGAGGCGATTTCCTGATCGCTCAGAATTTTGATTACCTAACGGGTGGGGCCGGAACGGGACAACCGGCAATCTTGACTTACTACGGCGGAATGTACCTCGGGTACGCAGCCGGAGATCCGTCATATGGTATTGACGTGGTTCCGTTCCATGGGGGCTCGACTAGACTACTTTACTTCGATACAACGGTGTTCTGTGGCACTGGTCCTTTTCCGACGCTCAACTGTAACAACTTTATTGGTGACAGTGGAGTTAACACCAACATGGTGACGGGCTCGCCCCACGGTTCCAGCGGAGGAACCGGCCTTTCAATAAGTGGCTGCGGCGGAGCTACTTTGAACGTTGGAAGCAGCGCAGTAGCGGGAACGATCACAAGTGGTGTCACCGGAGTTTGCACGTTCACTGTAAGTCTAACTGGCGTCACGTATCCCACCGGGGCCGCCTTTTTTTTTAACAATCTCACGACCAGTGCGAATCCCCTGACGATAACGGCAGAAACAGCGGGCAGCGTGACGGTCACGGGAACGACGGTCACTGGCGATCAGATAAGATTTGGAAGCATTGGTTACTGAGCGGCCGCTTTGAGGAGAGAGATTGTGACAGACGAACAATTCAAGCAAGCGGCCGGTACGCCTGAGCTACAGGACAATTCCGCGGCGGTGCGTGAAAGCGTGCTCGCGGAGCTGGCAACGCTCGCCTCGACCAATCCGGACCCGATTCCCGATGATGAATTCGAGGCGCTTGTCCGTCACCTGGTGTTCAAGCATCGCACGGCCGAAATCGATGCGGCCGCGGCCGCGGATAATCCGGGTGCCGATCCTGGCTATGTCGCGCCGGCCGAAACGCTGGTCATTCCTCAGCCGATCACCGGACCCAACAGCGTAACCGGGAAAACCCAGTGGATCTATGACGGCGCATCGGCCGAGGCCGATCAAAACGAGGGAATCATTACCCTGAGTCTCGAAGAGTCTGGACCCGAGGGGCCATCTTTTCTCCGCGCGCTGCTTCGGATCAGTGCGGCCTCTGAAATCGTCGCGGCGCTCGGCTTCGCGCTCGATGAGCTGCTTACGCCGGGCGTTGACTGTGGATGGGTCAGCGAAACCGCGTTCGGTGCGGTTTCGACGTTCAACGATCCGGCCGAACTTGAACCGGAAACACTGGGCGAGATTTTCCGGAACGATGAAACCGGCCTGTATAACGTCAAGATGTATCTGGGCGTTCAAAACCCGGCCGGCGCGATCGTGACGACGGCCCCAACACTCGAATTGGCAAAATTTGAGCTATCCAAGCGGGCGCGGCCGATCCTCGAGGCCAGGAGCGAGGCCCGCGGAAAAACCGATGCGGCGCCGGCTGCTTCGGCTGAGTAGATGCGTCATGGCTTGCGCGGCCGTGGTCTTCGTCCCTGTGCCGGTGCTGATGTGTCCGGCGCCGGTCGCGCAACGCTTCGCTAGATTCACTACACGGCCGTTTCGCCGGCCGCCTCCGCGCGGACCCTGGGCGCTCGGCGATCTTACCTCGATGGCCAACAGCATTCAGACCATCGAGGGCTATTACCCCGGCTCGATCGCCTACACCAATAACAACCCCGGAAATCTGGTCTACGCCGGCCAGGCGGGCGCCACTCGCGGCGCTAACGGGTTCGCGGTCTTCGACACCTACGCCGATGGATACCAGGCGTTGCAGAATCAGTTAACGCTCGATGCTTCGCGAGGCCTGACCATCTCCCAAGAAATGGCCAAGTGGGCGCCGGCGGGCCAGGGGTCAAACGATCCCACGGCCTACGCGAACCAGGTAGCCGCAAATGAAGGCGTGTCCCCTGATACTCCGCTCTCGGCCGTGTTTGCTTCGACACCTGGCCAGGCGGTACCGGTCGAGCTGGCCTCGGGCACCTTGGCGCCGGCCGATCTTTCTTCCTTGCTTCCGGATCTCTCACAAATTGATCCGGCCTGGCTTGCCGCGGGTGCCGTGGGCCTCGCACTTCTCGCTTACTCGGTGGTTTCATGACAACCAAAATATACGCGGTTTTCACAAATGACGTTGGGCCGGAACGCTACAGCCGCTTCGGCGATGTTAAGGGGGATACCCGGCTACAGGCCATAGCACGCGCGAAAATGCTGCTGCGGCCGGCGCCTGGCCTGCGGCTGCTGGTTCTGACGGACACCCAGAAAGCCATCTGGCCGGACTCAAAAACCGGCGCGGTCAGCCTGTCGACCGAGAAAAAGGCCGTTCCACACGGTCTATGAAACGAGTGGTCCGGCGGCGCTTCATCCGCAACCCATACCGGAAACCGGCTTCGCAGATCACGGATCGGGCCAAACGCTACCGGGCCAGCTCCAAGCGCAACCGGCCAGGGCCGCCGAAACAGTGTAACTACTGCGGCTCTCGGCGAAACGTTGGCGTGCATCATGTCAACGGGGTTGAGGATGACGGCGCCGGCCACAATCTGCAATGGGCCTGCAAGCGGTGTAACGCCACAATTGCGGGGGTGATGCGGCGGGCAGGGATCGGCCGGCGGGTCGAGCAATTCAACGCGCGTCTTAACCCCAGGGGCCGCGTTTCTGGCTCGAAAAGGGCCATCATGGAGAAATACGCGGCCGCTATCAAGGTCATGCGCGGGGAATTCGAGGGGGACCCGGGCGCGGCCGTGGCGACGATCCGCGCAACCCCGGCCTCGATTCGGTCTGAGTACACTTCCCGGACCTGGCCCACTCGTCGGCAAATGTACGGGCCTTCCGGCCGGCAAACTGATCTTCCCTTCTGAAAATGAACACCTGGTGTAACCATCCGCGGGCGGCTAACGGCACTTGCCCCTTGTGCGATCTCGGGCACGCTACGCTTGGTTTCGCGGCCGCGGTCCTGCCGGGCGGGTGGGGCCTGGCCGCCGGCACCTGTTTTCTGGTCTATCAGCTCGCACGCGCCAAAACGCCGGCGGAACGGGCCGCGGCGCTCGGTCAATGGGGCCTCGGGTACCTGGCCGGCGGCCGGCTCTGATCGCGTGGTATGATGCGGCCGGGGTTCGTATGATTATCCTCGTGCTGATCTTCTTGGTTCTGGGCCTGGTGCTGTGCTTCCTGGCCGCGCGGATCTCTCCTCCTGAGCAACGGCCGGGTTTCCTGGCCTACGGAATCACAGCGTTCATTTTTGCTGAAATCCTGCGGATAGTGATCCCTCTGGCCGGCTTTCATTTGTGAGTGTGGCAATTCGACACACCCCGGCGCTACTTGACACACGGCCCCACTTGACACGGTTTGGGTTCCGTGGTCTACTTTAGGTGTTCGTTTCGTGTAGGCACATTCCGAAAATTTCAGTGACCATCCGGACGGCGGCCAGGGCAACTTGGCCGCCGGTTGGATTTCAGGGGTACTCGCGAAACGGGTTTCTTAACATGCACTGCGGCCGCCTGCTCCGGCTCGGTGGGTTGTTTCTCGGAGGCGCGGCGGCCGTCGCCGGCGTGGTCTCCTTCGGTTGCTACCTGCTCGATTCGGGCCATACATACTGCGCTGAGGCCTTTAACTGGATACTCACGGCCAGTCTAGCGTATGCTGTTCGGAACGATGGCCTGTCAAAAAGTGAATCAGTGCAAGCACGAGAATCTAGACATGGATGGCGTCTGCAAGAGTTGCGGCGCCGGCTACTTCGATCCGGTGGCGCCGGTGCGAGTGGTTACCCGCGTTCCTGGCCCGCAAAAAGACTGCCCTGCGTGTATCTCGTCGCGCGTCCACACGGTGACGGAAGAAATGCTCTTTCATCCGTTCGCCAAACACGGCTACGACAAACAAGTGGGTTGGTCGCATCCGGATCTTGAGGCCTGGCACCTGGAACAATTGAAAGCACGGGCGGCGGCCAGCGTCAAAAACTGATAGAATCGTCTCCACTTGTGTGGTTCGATTGATTCTGTTACGGTCAGAGGGCGGGCTAGGTCGGTCTAGTACGTTCGGACTTGCCTGGCCCACTTTCTCGGCGTAGAATTCGGCCGTGCGCTTCTTCCGCAAGTGGCTTACCTCATTCCCGCCTAGGCCTGCTTCCTTGTTCGGCTTCTCCGAGGCGCAAGTGTCACAGGGCAAAGTTTACACTCCGCCGGTAACTCTCTCGGCTCGGCCGGCTCTTTCCGAGGCCGCTGTTGCGTGTCTGCCGTACTTACACGCCTTGGGCGTGCTGCGCGTTCCCTTCGATGAAAAGAGCAACTGCTCTATCGTCAAAATTCCGGCGGTCGAGTCGTTTGAGTACGATCGGGCTCCCTGGATCGTCCCCAATCACGGCGGCGGCTTCACGGTGCAAGGTGGCGATATCGTAGTACCGTGGGATGTAGCCCGCGAGCTGATCGGCTCGGGCCTGCTCCGCCTCACGTCCTGTCATGGGGACGGCGCTTTAGGCGGCTGGAAAAAGTATCGACTTGACGGCACGGTCGCGGAATTCTGGAGGGTTCGCCAGTGACGGCCGAACAAATACACCTGGTGCGTGAGCTGCGAGGCGAGGTCTGCCAGTGCGGAAAGAAGAAGCGGGCTGGTCGAACCTTCTGCTACTTCCACTATTCCGTCTTGCCACGGTCTCTTCAGTTAGCTCTCTACAAAAGACTTGGGGAAGGGTACGAAGCCGCCTACAGGGAGGCGCTCGCGTTTATCACAGGTGAGGCCAAGTGACCTTTCTAACACTGGTCCTCAAATCGTTCTACCCGCTGCTGGTCAATCTGTTTTTTCAGGCGCTCATCGTGTACCTGTTGCCGGCGGCGCGGCCTGGCTCGATGTATCGCGCGGCGGGCTTCGCGCTGCTCGATGTGATGCTTGCTCTGGCCGGCGTCAAATCTTTTCGGTGGTGGGCGGCAGTGGCCAAACGCAAGGGGGCCGCATGAACGGCCGGCGGCGCATGATCCGCATTTTTGTTCAGTGCTTCGAGATTACCGATTCTACTGATGGGTCGCTCGCCGGCATGGTCACAATTAAGGGCCCGAATCTCGACGCCTCGGGCATGGTGAAAGTTCACTGGCTCACGGAAGCTAAGGCCGGCGGCCGGGTAAAGCTGGTGTTTCCGGACATCGACGATGTTATCGAGTGCGACGTGAGCGAGTTTGACGATTCGCCGGGAAAGGTCGGGGAGAAAGCCTATCCGCAACAGGTGCGCCGGCTGTGGAAGGGCCAGGCGGAAATTCGGGCGATGCCGGAGGCGCGGATACATGGCTAGGGACCTTGAGAAGCTCCACGCGGAGGGCGCGGCCAAGTGGGGCGGCGATTGGATGGAGGCGAATGTACGCGCCTGCAATGTGCTGATGACCTGCGGCCTTCGACCTGAACAGTACAAAGAGCTTGGCGCGTTGATTGCGCTAAAACTCTGCCTGTTGCGCTAAAACTCTGCCTGTGGGGGGACATGATAGCCGATCGGGTGAGAATAAATGGCTAGAAAGAGGGCCCTGGTTCGCGGCCGCTGCAAAAACTGTAAGTCCGCGTTTAGCGCGGAAACGCGGGCCAAGCTTCGCGAGCTGCTCGCCGGCCACGATTGCGCTAAGGCTCAGGCCTCGGCGCGGTTCTTCGAGCGGCTCCAGTTTGCCGTGTTTTCGACCTTCGCCGGCGAACTCTTAGCTAAGATACCTGTCTCGACGCTGCCGTTGAATCGGCTGCCGGCCTGGTACGAGGTCGCTGCTCCGAAAACTCCCGGTCACAAGCGCCACAGAAACCCAATGGCTAAGCCTGTGGAAAAGACCCGAAAAAAGGGCGGCCCACAATGATATGGTTTCGGTCCATGCTTCGGCCGGTCTGTTGGATTCGTGGCCACATGATGTGTCACACGATCGAGGCCGGCGGCCGGGTGGATGCTGAGTTTCTGTACTTTCGGTGCCGGATCTGTGGTCTTCAAGCCGATGGCGTTGACGCGGACGGGCAACCGGTGCGGCATGAGATAGCGCGGCGTCAACGCTTCCCCTATCTCATCGGCTGTTACGGGGACTGCACTCCGCGGCGTGCTGCTGTTTGGCGTGCGAAGAATATGCAGGCGTGCGACGTGTGCCGGCCTCTGTTGAGCCAGGACCACGAAGGCGGCCGCGGTGTTCCTCCTGGGGATTGGCGACGTATCACCCCCTGGCAGGCCTCACGCGTGCGCGTCTCTGGTTTTGTTCATCGTATCGCCTGCCGGATAGCGGGGAAATTCTGGTCATGAAAACTGGGTACTTCGTGGCGGTGATTCTCGCGTGTCTCAATTCGGCCGGCTGTTCGCTGGAGGCTTTCTGCCGGCCTGATTCGTCTTCGTCTTTTGTGATATTCGCCGTTTTCTGGGTCTGGTTCGCTGGTGCCTGCCTCGTGTGGGATCGGCGCGAGGCGCGGCGGTGAAATTCCTGCCGGGGTCCGCGCGGGCGCTGGCCGCGAAACGGCGCGGCAATCAGAAGGGCGGCCGGCTCACTGCACGCAAGGTAGTTGCGCCGGTGGCGCTGAGGGGCACAAAATTTATCGGAGGAAACATGGCTCAACGTTCTACAGTTCACTTCACTCCGCCGGACCCGGTACACTCGGCGGCCGTGCGGAGTTCGGCGCCGGCGCCACGGCCGCGCGATGCGGAGGCGGCCGCGGAACCTGATTCTAACGTCCTGCTCTGCTACGCGGATCTATACCGCGACTGCAAAACGGTCGACGACAAGGTAAAGGCCCTGCTCTCGGACCGGGCCGGCTTCCACGGCAACTGCCAAGTGATTCTGTCGATGCTCCGGCAAATGGAACGGCAGATAGAGCGGATAATTCTCTATCAGGAGTCAATTTGAGTTCCGCCGTCAAGTTCAGTGATTCGACGTGTTATGTGTGCGGCGCTCCGTATATAGTCGGGCCTGGCGTGACGCCTGGCTCGACGTCGTCGGTTCGCTGTCCACACCTGGATGAGGACTGGCACAAAGAGGCCGCGGCCGATACCGCGAAACAAAGCCGGACCTTACATCTAACGGCTGGCCTTCGCAAGGCGGCGGCCTGCTATCGGACTGTGAAGGGGGCGGGCGACGTGGCGGCACTCGACACCGAATGTTCGCGCCTGATGACGCTCGGATGGAAGCCACAGGGGAATATGGTGATCGCGGCTCACTTCGATCAACGCGGCGCCTTCGTGGTCGAGTACTATCAACCGATGGTCCGGCCGCCGGCGCTCGATCTGCCGGACGTGCCACTACCGCGGGTTATTGCGGAGTCGAGCAACCATCATCCGGTGGGCTGCGACTGCGGCCATTGTGACGGCAAGGGCTCCGCCGTCTCCGTGGTGACCCTGGAGTTACCCAAGAAATCATCTGGGAGGGTTTAGAAAACAAATATGGCGCTCGACCCTAGCGAGGCTCGGCGGGATCTCACGGATAGAGAGATTGGCAAAATCATCGGCGGCCTGTTCGGGTCGCTCAGTCTGATGGCTGCTGATGGGCCGCGTACTGTTCGCGCGGCGGTGCGCTGGTGGGCCGATAACGATCAAGTTTGGGGAATTATATAGGTGACTACACATTTTTATGTTGACAACCTGCGTGTAGTCATGTACTATTAGTGTATGGATACCACACAAATCTGGACCCCTAAATCGGTGAGTCGGCCGACTTCTCAAGGCTTTGCCGTTCTTTGCATCCGAGCTAACTGGAAACGGCGTCAGGACACGCTGTGGTTTCGCGTGGATGGTTTCATTCATGAGTGGCACCGCCGTGGAGCTTCTATATTTAAGACGCGTGCTGAATGCGCTGAGTATATCGCATCGCAGGGATGGCCCCGTGAATAACAACGGCGGTAGCATCCTGCGAATTTGCCGCCTTGCCGATACGCAATGGCCAACTATTCGAATCCCTAAGATTGCCGATGGCGCGAAAGCGCTTGACCATTCCAAGCGGTCTAGCAGTGCCGACTCGGATAAACCATGTGGGCCACTGGTAAGGCCCACGCTTCCAAGGGAAAAACAATGAGTCGCTCCACAATCAGCACCTTTCAACTCTTCGCGTTGTTCCCGGATGAAGAAACCGCACGCGTTTACCTCGAAGACAGACTGTGGCCAAAAGGCCCAGTCTGCCCGGATTGCAAGTCTGGTGAGCGCGTAAGCGCCCTTGGCGCGTGCGCTACACGCAAGGCCGGCTTCTACCGCTGCCTCGCATGCGCCTTCGATTTCACAATCCGCACGAACACTATTTTCGAGCGGTCGAAGGTTCCGCTGCACAAGTGGCTGTACTCCATGTACTTGCTGGTGACGGCGCGGAAGGGCATCAGCAGTTTGCAACTCGGGAAAGAGATCGGCGTTACCCAGAAAACCGCATGGTTCATTCTTGGTCGGCTCCGCGAAGCGTGCGGCGGACCCGATGGACCGCTTGACAAATTGCGTGGAACGGTCGAGATCGACGAGGCTTTCTTCGGTGGTAAGGAAGCCAATAAGCACGAGTGGAAGAAACAGAAACTCGGGCGCGGGCCAGTTGGCAAAACCGCTGTCCTGGGGATGCGAGAGCGCGGCGGTCGCACGCGGGCGAAGGTCGTAGAGATTCGAACTATCCAAGGAATCCAGGACGACATCCACGCCAACGTTGAAGTTGGATCGCAACTCTACACCGATGACCACGTTGTCTTCAACGACCTTGACGGCTTGTTCTTTCGCCACGAGAGCGTTAACCACAGCGCCGGTGAGTATGCGCGGGGTCCGGCATCCACCAACAGCATTGAAAGCGTCTGGGCTGTGCTTAAGCGCGGCCTGCATGGCGTCTACCACCACGCGTCGAAAAAGCACCTGTTCCGGTATGTCGATGAGTTTACGTTTCGCCTGAACGAGGGGAACGTCGAGAACCACACCGTGGAGCGGCTCAACTCGTTCGTGGATGCCACGGCGGGCAAGCGGCTGACTTACGAAAGGCTGACGGCATGAAGAACGTGCCGGAAGTACTCGACAAGATGGCGGACGCTGTTCTAGCGTATCGCCCGAAACCGAAATCGAAAGCGGCGAAGAAACGCCGCCGCAAGGCCGCGAAGAAAGGGAAGGCGCAAGCCGATGATTCTCAATGACCAATGTAGTCACCTATATAATTCCCCAAGTTTGGCAAGCATTCGAACAGCAGGAGAAAGATTTGATCCGCCTCGGCCTCGCTCGGCCGCGCGAGGCGAAGAAATGAAGCGGCCCGCAAATCCTCAGGCTATGGCGGCGCTCAACCGTGAGACCACGTACACCGGGCATCCGGATCTTGGCCGCCAGGTCGACGTCGACACCTGGTTAACGCCGCGGTGGATTCTTTCGCAGTTGGGGGAATTCAATATGGACCCGTGCGCGGCGCTCGAGGATCCTCGACACGTCGGCGCTCCGTCCTACTACACCAAAGAAAACGACGGCCTGGCTCAACCTTGGTACGGCCGGGTGTTCATGAATCCGCCTTACTCGGATGTGGCGCCGTGGCTCGTCAAGGCCGCGCAACATATGGCCGGCGGTGTTTCCTTGGTTCCGGCTTCGGTCGAGTCGCGGGTGTGGCGGGAGGGGGGGTGGCCGGGGGCG